>OMED01000201.1_pt1 | contig 34638 bp, 32 predicted proteins | sample 1673411 | NCBI WGS metagenome assembly OMED01 (sample SAMEA103958110, study PRJEB25191) | human gut metagenome | reverse complement strand
TTTTGCTCTATTCGATCGCGCCGAACAGCGCCCAGGTATTGCTGTCGGTGATCTTTACATCCCGGTATTCGCCCAGATCAGCCCGGTCGCCGGTGCAGTGGACCAGGCGGCCGCCGGCGGTGCGGGCCGTCAGGGGCCAGCGGGCGTCGTCGCTCTCGCCGTCCACCAGACAGCGCAGCGTCTGCCCCACATACTGGCGGTGCAGCTCCTCGGAGATGCCGTTCTGCACGGCGCAGAGCCGGTCAAACCACCGCTGCTTCTCCTCACGGGGGACGGGGTCCTCCATCTTCGCCGCCGGGGTACCGGGGCGGGGGGAGAAGATAAACGTAAACAGGGCGTCGAAGCGGACCTTCTCCACCAGGGCCACCGTCTCCATGGCCTCGCTCTCCGTCTCACCGGGGAAGCCGATGATCACGTCGCTGGTCAGCACCAGCTCGGGCATGACCCTGCGGGCGTAGGTGATCAGGTCCAGATACCTGGCCACATCGTAGGGGCGGTTCATGGCGCGGAGCACCCGGTCGCAGCCGGACTGGACCGGCAGGTGCAGCTGCTTGGCCACATGGCGGCTGGCGGCCATCACGTCGAACAGCTTATAGGTGGCATCCTTAGGCTGGGAGGACATGAAGCGCAGGAGATAGTCGCCCTCGATCTTGTCCAGGTCGGTCAGCAGATCGGCAAAATCATAGCCGGTGCCCAGATCCTTGCCGTAGGAGTTGACGTTCTGCCCCAGCAGGGTGATCTCCCGGAAGCCGTCGGCCACCAGCTCCCGCACCTCGTCGATGATCCTCTCCGGGTCGCGGCTGCGTTCCCGGCCGCGGACGTAGGGCACGATGCAGTAGGAGCAGAAGTTGTTGCAGCCGTACATGATGGACACCCACGCGCGGGTGCGGCCCTCGCGGACCACGGGCATACCCTCGGCAATGGCGCCGTGCTCATCCTCCACGGAGAACACCCTGCGCCGCTGGGTATAGACCTGATACAGCAGCTCGGGGAATTTCCACAGGGCCTGCGGGCCGAACACCAGGTCCACGTGGCGGTAGGACTGGCGCACCTTCTCGGCCACCTCCGGCCGCTGCGCCATGCAGCCGCACAGGCAGATCACCTGCGCCGGGTTGGCCTTCTTCGTGTGGGTCAGGGCGCCCAGATTGCCGTACACCCGCTTCTCCGCGTGGTCGCGGATGGCGCAGGTGTTCAGCACCACCACGTCCGCCTGAGCCGGATCGTCGGTGAACGAGCACCCCATAGCCCGGAGCATACCCATGATATACTGGCTGTCGGCCACGTTCTGCTGGCAGCCGAAGGTATCCACCAGCGCGCGGAGGGGCCGGTCGGCGTGCATTTCCTTCAGCTTTGCTTCAAAATCCCGCTGGCGGTCCAGCTGCGCGGCGGGAATCTGTACCTGTGTTCTTTCCAAGAGGACCTCCCTGCCCCCGGCGGGGGCGAAGTAAAAATATTGTGGACAGTATAGCACAGCCGGCGGGGAAATACAAGAACGGCGGGGTCATGGGCAAAAAGACGCCGCCCCCGGAAGGGACGGCGCAAGCGGGTGGGATATTGGAAAGCCTCCGAACCGTATAGTACACCGGGGCGAAGCGCTTGTAAATAGGAGCTTTTGCCGCATTTTGGCGGAAAAAGTCGAAGACCGTCGAATTTGACCGTTCCGCGAATTTTTTGTGAATATTTCACAAATTCTTCCAAACCCTCTTTTCAACGCAAGACATATTTGCTATAATTAGTCAAGGATAAGGGGAAACCACTCCCTGACCCTTGCACCGTTACCCGTTACGGAAAGGAGCAAACACTATGAAGTTCACATTCGCCTGCAAGAAGATCTCTCTCAACGACTCCATCAAGGAATACGCCGAGAAAAAGATCAGTAAGCTGGACAAGTATTTTCCGGAGGAGGCAGACGCCTTTGTGACCTTTGCTGTGGAGAAGAAAAACCGCTGTGTGGTGGAGCTGACCATCCGCGCCGCCAACGGCACGCTGTTCCGCGCCCAGACTGAGGATCCAGACGGCGATATGCGCAGCGCCATCGACGAGGCCGTCAGCTTCATCGACCGCCGCATCCGCAAGAACAAGACCCGCCTGGCCAAGAACCTGCGTCCCGACGCGCTGGTGTCCACCGTGCCCGCCGAATTCGACGTGGTGGAGGACAACGACTTCGACATCATCCGCACCAAGCGCTTCTCCGTCAAGCCCATGACCACCGACGAGGCCGTTCTGCAGATGAACCTGCTGGGACACTCCTTCTATGTGTTCCGCAATATCGAGACGAACGCCGTGTGCGTGGTGTACCACCGCAACAACGGCGGCTACGGCCTGATCGAGACGGAGGAGTAATTCACATACACGACACGAGAGAGCACCGCCGAAAGGCCGCCTGACACAAGAAAACACACGGTTTTGCCTGTGTCTATCCGGCTGAAATCGACTGCAAAAACGCCCACATGCGTCAGCATGCGGGCGTTTTTGCAGCCAATTTCAGCTCGAATTTACTTTGGCAAAACTGCTTCGCACCGAAAAAGAGCGCGTTTTGTGCAGAGCCGAGGCGCGCCGCCGCAGGCATACTGGATGTCTGTCAAGGCGGCGCAACGATGGGGCTGCGCGAAACGCGCCTTTTGCGGCGTATGTTTTCTTATGCCAGGCGGCCTAAAGGCGGTGCTCTTTTTTTGCTGGCGGATCCCGTCATTTTGATGCAAATGACCCGCCGCTTTAGCCGATGCTGTAAGTATATTCACCAAAATCGCATATTCTGCGAATAAATATTCAATTTTTCCTTGACATTCCCGGACTGTGGTGGTAAATTATGCAACATCAACGAGAGAGATGCACCGGACGGCGGCAAGCCCATCCCCGGAAAACGCACACCGGAAAGGCGGTACGACCCATGAAAAATCACTACATCAAAGGAGTTGGCACGATGGCACTGCCGCGACGACGACAGGCGCACCGCCTGCACCGCGCGGCATGAGCTCTCCCGACCACATACATTTTATACATGAATAAATATTCACCATATACGGAAGGATATACGACCATGAAAAAGTTTGTTTCTTTGCTTCTGGCGCTGATGATGGCGCTTTCTCTGGTAGCCTGCGGCAGCAAGGCTGATACGACGACCGACGACAAGACCGACGACGACACCGTGACCGAGCCGGCCAACGCGCTGGAAAAGATCAAGGCCGACGGCGTGCTGACCGTGGCCCTCAGCCCCGACTTCTCCCCCATGGAGTTTGTGGACTCCTCCAAAACCGGTCAGGACCAGTATGTGGGCTTTGACATCACGCTGGCCAAGTACATCGCCGAGAACCTGGGCGTGGAGCTGGTCATCGAGCCTATGGGCTTCGACGCCAGCCAGACCGCCGTGTACACCGGCTCCGTTCCCATGAGCATCTCCGGCTACTCCTGGACGGAGGACAGAGCCCAGAACTATGAGCTCAGCGATTACTACTACGCCGGTGAAAACGAAACGAGACAGGCCCTGCTCATTAAGAAGGAGAACGCGGATAAGTACACCTCCCCCGAGGATCTGGCCGGTCAGGACGTGGGCGCACAGAACGCCTCCCTACAGATGCAGCTGGTGACTGAGCAGCTGACGGACGCCGATCCCATCTCCATCGGCGACATCACCGTGGGCGTCATGGAGCTCAAGAGCGGCAACATCGAGGCGCTGGCCGTGGCCTACGGCAATGCGGAGATGATCGTGGACGCCAACCCCGATCTGGTCATCTGCACCTGGGAATTCGACGTGAAGGCCGAGTATTCCGCCAACGTTATCATGATGCAGAAGGGTGAGACGGAGCTGCTGGACGCGGTGAACGCCATTCTGGCACAGGCCAAGGAGGCCAACCTCTACGACGGCTGGTACAAGGACGCCGTAGAGCTGGGCAAGAGCGAGAACGCACAGGAGCTGACACTGAACTGACACGGATATACACCGCGGCGGCGGGTACGAAAGCCGTACCCGCCGTCGTATACACAGTAAAAGGAAATCACCATGAAATTCATTGACTTTGAAAAGCTGGCCGCGCTGTTCCTGAAATACTGGGACAAATTCCTCATCGACGGCGTGTCGTACACGCTGGCGCTGGCCGCCATCACCGTGGCCTTCGGCGCGGTGTTCGCCTCTGTGCTGGCACTGATGAAGATGTCGAAGATACCGCCGCTGCGGTGGCTGTCCACCATCTACATCGAGATCATCCGCGGCACGCCTATGCTGCTGCAGCTGTATTTTTTCTATTTCGGCCTGCCCATGCTGATCCCGGCGTTGAACAAGCAGAAGTTCCTCTGCATCGCCATCGCCCTGATCTGCAACAGCGCGGCCTATGTGTCCGAGGTCATCCGTTCCGGCATCCAGGCGGTGGATCCGGGGCAGAAGGAGGCAGCGCTGAGCCTTGGCTTCAGCGAGAGCAAGGCCATGTGGTTCGTGGTGGTGCCCCAGGCAGTGAAGAACATCCTGCCCGCCCTTGGCAACGAGTTTATCATGATCATCAAGGACACGTCCCTGGGCTCCACGTTCTTCATCGGCGACCTGATGACCCAGTACCTGGTGGTCAAGGGCGCCACATACCTGCCCATCGAGCCGCTGGTGATCGTGGGCGTCATCTACTTCATTATGACGTTCGTGCTCAGCAAGGTGTTCGGCCACTTTGAAAGAAAAATGAAGAAGGCCGACCGGAACAACGGCTATGGGCGCAAGCGGAAGCAGCAGCGGGAGGTGCATATCTGATGGCACAGACGCTTATCCAGGTCAAGGACCTGAAGAAATACTACAACGGCGGCGACGTCAAGGCGCTGGACGGCGTCACGGTGGACGTGTACAAGGGCGACGTCATCGCGGTGATCGGGCCCTCCGGCGGCGGCAAGAGCACATTCCTGCGGAGCCTGAACCTGCTGGAAACGCCCACCTCCGGCTCCATCATCTTCGACGGGGTGGACATCACCGGCAAGAAGGTGGATCTCCCCCTCCATCGGCAGAAAATGGGCATGGTGTTCCAGCATTTCAATCTGTTCCCCAACAAGACCGTGCTGGATAACCTGACCATGGCGCCCATCAAGATCAAAAAAGTCCCCAAGTCGGAGGCCGAGCAGAAGGCCATGGCGCTGCTCCAGCGCGTGGGCCTGGCGGACCGGGCCAACGATTACCCCGCCCAGCTGTCCGGTGGACAGAAGCAGCGTGTGGCCATCGTCCGGGCCCTGGCCATGGAGCCGGAGGTCATGCTGTTCGACGAGCCCACCAGCGCCCTGGACCCGGAGATGGTGGGCGAAGTGCTGGAGGTCATGCAGGAGCTGGCCCAGTCCGGCATGACCATGGTGGTGGTCACCCACGAGATGGGCTTCGCCAAAGAGGTGGGCAGCCGCGTGCTGTTCATGGACGCCGGCAAGATCGCCGAGCAGGGCATCCCCGCCGATGTTTTCGATCACCCCCAGAGCCCTCGCCTTCAGGATTTCCTGAAGAAGGTGCTGTGAAAAAGGAGCAGACAATGAACGATGCAAAAAAGGCGGCGCTGGCCGCCATTGACGAGAAGAAGGAACTGGTGGCAGAGGTGGCGGACGCCATCTGGGACTATGCCGAGCTGTCCATGCAGGAGGTAAAGTCCGCCGCCCTGTTCGTCAAGGTGCTGAAGGCCGAGGGCTTTCAGGTGGAGGAAGGCATATGCGGCATCCCCACCGCCTTCTCCGCCTCCTTCGGCAGCGGTGGGCCGGTCATTGGCCTGCTGGCGGAGTACGATGCGCTGTCCGGCCTTTCGCAGGCGGCGGGCAGCACCGCGTACCACGAGCTGGTGAAGGGCGGCAGCGGCCACGGCTGCGGCCACAATCTGCTGGGCGCGGGAGCCATGGCCGCCGCCATCGGCCTGAAGCACTATCTGACCCAGACCGGAAAAAGCGGCACCGTCATCCTGTACGGCTGCCCCGGCGAGGAGGGCGTGGCGTCCAAGGCCTATATGGCTCGGGAGGGCCTGTGGTACGGCCTTGACGCGGCGCTGACGTGGCACCCCGGCGACAGCAGCGAGGTGACTACCGGCTCCACCAACTCCTGCATCCAGATGATCTACACGTTCCACGGGCTGGCGTCCCAGGCATCCACCGCGCCGGAGCGGGGCCGCAGCGCGCTGGACGCGGTAGAGCTGATGAATGTAGGCGTGCAGTTCCTGCGGGAGCATATGCCCCGCGACGCACGGGTGCACTACTCCATTCTGGACGCAGGCGGCGTAAGCCCCAACGTGGTGCAGCACCAGGCCAGCGTCCTGTACATGATCCGATCCAACTTCGTCAAGGACTGCATGGCCCTGCACCAGCGGGTGGACAAGATCGCGCAGGGCGCGGCGCTGATGACGGACACCACCATCGAGCGCCGCTTCGTGGACGGCCTGTCCGACACCGTGTGCAGCCACGCGCTGGAGAAGGTGCTGTACGACAACTTCTCCCAGCTGGGCGTACCGCCCTGCACGGCGGAGGAGCACGCTTTCATGGAGGCACTGTCCGCCACCTACGAGGGGCGTGACGTCCCCGGCGGCGTGGGCGCTGAGAACGATCCCGCCTTCGCCGAAAAGGTGAAGGCCATGCAGACCGGCCACTTCAACGACTTCCTGATGCCGCTGTATCAGGGCCCCGCCTTCAACGCCGGCTCCACCGACGTGGGCGATGTCAGCTATCAGTGCCCCACGGCACAGATCCATGTGGCGGTGTGGCCCAACCACGTCCCCTGCCACAGCTGGCAGGTGGTGTCCTGCAACAAGACGCCCATGGCCCATAAGGCCACCGTGCACGCCGGCAAGGTGCTGTGCGCCGCCGCCATCGATCTGCTGGAGCAGCCCGCGCTGCTGGAGGCCGCCAAGGCCGAGTTCCGGCAGCGGACGGCGGCCGGGTACACCTGCCCCATCCCGGCGGACGCCGTGCCGGCGCCCCTCGAGCTGTAAAGAAAGAACACCCCTGACCTGCCGGTCAGGGGTGTTCTCTTACAGATGCAGCTCCTTCAGCCGCCGGAAGCTGCGGCTTGCCAGCAGCAGGCCCAGCGCCGCCAGCACCAGCGCCGCCGCGCCCAGCACCCAGGTCAGCGTGTCCGTCAGCCCCCGGCTGCACAGCCAGGAGAACAGCCGGTAGGCGCCCATGACCAGCAGGATGCCCGCCAGCAGCAGCGCCACCAGCACGGTGGAATTCTCACAGTTGTCTATCTTCTTCATGGCATCCTCCCCTGCGCCGGAACGGTCCCGGCGCTTTCGTCCACCATCATACCATCCGCCGCACAGCCCGTCAAGGGCAGAGAGCCGGGGACTGTCCTCACGGGCAGTCCCCGGCTTCGCGTTTACGCCAGCAGGGCGCGGTCGTTGTCGTATTCCTGGCCGCTGACCTTGCTGAACAGCGCCAGCAGGTCCGGTACCGTCAGCCGGGCCTTCTCCTCGCCGGAGGTATCCAGCACGATCCGCCCGTTGTGCAGCATCAGCAGGCGGTTGCCGTAGTGGATGGCATCGCGCATATTGTGGGTGATCATCAGCGTGGTCAGGCGGTTCTCCCGGACCAGGCGGTCGGTGATGTCCATGACCCGCTGGGCCGTCTGGGGATCCAGCGCCGCGGTGTGCTCGTCCAGCAGCAGCAGCTTGGGCTTCTGCAGGGTGGCCATCAGCAGCGTCAGCGCCTGACGCTGTCCGCCGGAGAGGGTGCCTACCTTGGTGGTCAGGCGATCCTCCAGACCCAGACCCAGCTCCCGCAGGCGGCGGCGATAGTCCTCGCGCTCGCCGCGGCGGATGCCGGGTCTGGGTCAATATGCCCGCCAGGATGGGCGGGATGCCCAGGCCCACATGGAGCAGACCTGTCACGGCGCCGGCCAGCACACCGGCCAGCACGGCACACAGCAGCGCCAGCCACGGGCTCTGCCCGCCCAGCAGCAGCATGGTGCACACCGCCGCGCCGGTGCAGATGGAGCCGTCCACGGTCAGATCGGCGATATCGAGCACTTTATAGGTAATGTATACGCCGATGGCCATCACGCCCCAGATCAGTCCCTGGGCCAGAGCGCCGGGCAGCGCGTTCAATAGCTGTGTCATGTGGCTACACCAGACCTTCCTGTCTGAATTTTATTCCATGGCCTCGTAGCCCTCCGGGGCAGTGATGCCCAGGGCCTCGCACATGGCGGGGTTGTACATCTTGGCAGCGGGCGCGTACTGGATGGGCATCTCAGCGATGTCCGCCTCGCCGGTGAGCACCTGGGCGGCCATCTCGCCGGTCTTGTAGCCCAGGTCATAGTAGCTGATGGACAGCGTGGCCACGCCGCAGCCGGTGCAGATGCCCTTCTCGCCGGCTACCACCGGGGTCTTGGCGTTCAAAACGATGCTGCCGATGGTCTCGGTGCAGGAAGCGGCGGTGTTGTCGGTGGGAATGTAGATCACGTCGCTGTCGGCGGCGGCCTTGGTGGTCACAGCGGCCACGTCATTGGTCACGTTCTCCTCGCCCAGCTTGTCCTTCACCGCGTCGATGAAGCCCTGGGTGGCGGCGTCCAGCGCGTCGTGGGTCACCAGCTGGCACACGCCGATGGTATACTTCTTGGCGTTGTCGGCATCGCCGGTGTCGTCCGTCTTGGTGTCGTCGGTCTTGCTGCCGCAGGCGGCCATGCTCACGCACATGACGGCGGCCAGCAGGGCGGTCGTCAGCCGCCGTGTGATGTTCTTTTTCATGGTGTGGTTCCTCCTGATGGGTGTTTTTGAAAATTTGGCTGCAAAAAAGCCGCCCTGTGGATCTGTGATCCATAGGGCGGCTTTGATGTCAGTGCGTCTCCGTGGGAGAACGTCCTTATTTCATCAGCAGCATTTCCGGGCATCACAAATCACTCTTACTTTATCCGCATAGGTAAAGTAAAAGCTAAATGCGTATGCCTTGTACAGCTGCTTCATCATGTGTGGCGTTCTCCTTTCCCGAAGTTTTCTGTAAGACATCACAACAGGGAGCCACCGTCAACCGTCATATCCACCAAAAATATTTGCCAGGAATAAACACTCCGCCACGCGCTTTCGCGCTTTAAAGTTCGGATGTGCCCGGCGTTCCGGCAAATATCCGGCACTTTCCGCCGTCACTTTCTGCTGGGCATATCGCCCGGAGCGCCGCCGTCCTCTGTCAGCAGTGTCAACCCGGCAGGGCGCTCCGCCAGCAGATACTCCAGCACACCGCGGCTGACGTCATCCATCTCCCCGGCGCGGCGGATGTGCACCGCCAGCGGCTGCCGCGCCGCCAGACCGGTGAGCCACCGGATAAACGCCTGGGCCACTGCCGCCGGCGCGGCCGTGACCTCGCCCTCCACACCGGCACACGCCGCCGCAGCGGGCTGTATAGCCCCCAGCACCCGCAGCAGCGTCCGGTCGTCCGGCCGCACGTCGTTCCCGACGGCGTCCAGCAGCTTCCCCACCGTGTCCGCCATCCAGAAGCAGGGCACCGCCCGGAGGCAGTAGGTCCGCACGTGCAGGCCGGGAACGCTGTCCGCTGCCGGAGCCGGCTCCGGCGCGGCGGGCGCGGCCTTCAGCTCCGCGTATTTCTGCGTGATGGCGCTGCCGGGATAGATCTCCAGGTTGGAGGCCAGCCGGTTGCGGAACTCGTTGAAAAACCGGATAGCACGGCTGCGGTCGCCGCCGCGCTCATACAGCGTCATCAGCCGCAGGGCCAGCTGCTCGTTGTAGGGCTCGTATTCCATGACCCGCTCCAGAATGCCCACGGCCTCCGGCAGCATATCCCGCTGCTCATACAGCTCCGCCGCCTTCATCAGCAGCCGGTTCTTCCGCTTCTCATAATAGATGCGCTGGCTGAGGATCAGCTCATTCAGGTCCTCGCAGTGGTTGAAATAGTACCCCTCCAGCAGCTCACCGCCGAAGGCGTCACACGCCCGCTTCAGCTCGTCCGCCGACTGTGTCTCCGGGTCGATCTCGTCGATGGTCTGCAGATCGCAGATATAGTCGTATGCCCGGTCGATGCAGCAGTACTCCCGGTCCAGCTTGATGAGCGACCGCCCGCCCTCGCCGGTATCGGTGCTCTTTTTGATCTTCCACAGGGTATAGCGCAGATTATACTTGGCAGCGCTGGCGGCGCTGTCCGGCCAGAGGTAGGCCGCCAGCTTCTCCCGCGCATAGTAGTCCCCGCCCCGCAGGAACAGGATGCACAGCAGGGCGCACCCCTTGTTGCCCAGCTCCGGGGTGATATCCGTGCCGTCGCAGATGACCTGCGGCTTTCCAAACAGTCTGATCTGAAGCATGGCCGTCACCTCACTGCCGGCTGTGCAGCACCGACCCGGACTTGATGGTCACGGTCACGTCGGTCTGCTCCAGCTGCTCTGCGGGCACGGCGCGGATGTCGCGGTCCAGCACCACGATATCCGCCAGGTATCCCGGCGCCAGCTTTCCCTTGCGCTTGTCCTCAAACAGCGCGTAAGCGCCGTTGACGGTGTACATCTCGATGGCCTGCTCCACGGACACGGCGCACTGGGGCACGGCGCGGTTCACCGCCGCGTGGATGCCCAGCATGGGCCGCGGCTCCGTCACGTCACTGTCCGACCCGCCGCACACCACCGCGCCGGCGGCGAACATGGCGGCAAAGTTGTTGGAGCGCAGATAGCGCTCTCCCACCCGGCGCTCGTACATACCGCCCTTGCCGCCCCACAGGTAGGCGTAGGCCGGCTGCACCGAGAAGATCAGCTTCATATCCGCCGCCCGGGCGATCTGCTCCGGCGTGGCCATGATGGCGTGCTCGATGCGGTGGCGCAGGGCGGTGCTGCCGCCCTGACGGATGGCCCTCTCGTGGGCCAGCAGCACGGACTCGATGGCCCGGTCGCCGATGCTGTACAGCGCCAGCTGCATATCCTGCCGGTAGCACTGCTGCACAAACTCGTCCAGTCCATCCTGGGGCAGGAAGATCTGTCCCCGGTAGTCCGGCCGGTCTGCGTAGGGTGCCGACAGGGCAGCGCTGTGGCTGGACAGGGTGCCGTCCACCATAATATTGCCGCCCACCCGGCGCAGCCCCAGCTTCCAGACCTTCGCCAGGTCCATGGTCTGATAGAACAGCGGCATATCCACCGGAAACTCGCCGCTGTGGGCGTAGATGAACTCCGCGTCCCGGTCGTCGAACAGCCAGCCGCCCTCGATGGCCGCCACGGTGGTGATGCCGTTTTCCAGCAGCCGGGACATGGCCAGATGGATGGCCTCCATGCGGAACTCGTCCGGCAGGCTCCGCAGCACATTGGAGCGCAGCACATAGTTGGCGTTCCGCCGGAAAATACCCGTAGGCAGGCCGCTGCCGTCCAGCTCCACGCCCTCCAGGGAGAAGGGAACCTTGTAATACAGCAGGGCGTGGGTGTTCAGCATGCTGACGTGGTACTCCTTGGAGAACAGCACCACCGGACTGTCGCTGCAATACCTGTCCAGCACATACCGGTCCGGAAAACGCTTTTCCTCGAACTGCGACTCCTCCACCTGGCAGCCCAGCACCGCGCCCTCCCGCTTTTCGGCGGCGGCCAGCATCTCGCCCAGCTCCCGGTGGGACCGCGCGCCGCCCAGATCCACGCTCATCATGTTCACAGCGGTCTGCATCACATGGAAGTGGTTGTCGATAAACCCCGGCAGCACCGTGCCGCCCCTGGCGTCGATGACCTGCGTGCCGGGGCGCACCAGCTTCTGCCAATCATCGCCGCGTCCCGCGGCGCAGATCATTTTCCCCGCCGCGGCCACCCAATCGGCCCCGCCGTCGCCGCACATGGTCATGCAGCGCCCGTTTTTGATGATGATATCCGCGTACATAGCGTCCCGCCCTCCTGTTGAAAGCCGTGTTGTGTTATGGCCGTATTGTACACCAGGGCGGGCCGTCTGTCCAGTGGCGCTGTGTCCCCGGCGGCAAATGTACCAAATCGTTGGTTGTAAAGCGCGGCACAATTTGCTAAAATGTTTAGCAACAACGGAAATTCAACGCTTTTCCCACGCGCGGCGCAACATCTCCCGGTTACAATGACATCAAACTGAGGCGGAGCACGGCCGGCGCGGCCCCTCTCCGCCCTCCCGAAAAAACGAAAGGACAGGGATGTATATGAGCGTTTTGATTTTGAACCGCGAGCAGGTCAAGCAGGTCATCTCCATGAAGGAAGTCATCCAGGAGGTGCGCGAGGTCTATCGTCTGAAATCCCAGGGCAAGTCCGTGATCTGGCCGCTGGTCAACTATGAATTCGTGGACGAGCACGCCGCCATGGACATCCGTTCCGGCTATATCAAGGGCGTACAGCTCCACGGCCTGAAGATGCTGAACAACTTTCCCGAGAACCGGGAAAAGGGCCTGCCGCCCTTCAACGGCATCATGATGGTCTACGACTCCAACACCGGTATTCCCGTCAGCGTCATGGACGCCTCCTACGTCACCTGTATGCGTACCGGCGCCGCCGGCGCGCTGGGCGTGGACCTGCTGGCCCGCAAGGACGCCAAGCACCTGTTTATTCTGGGTGCCGGCAAGCAGGCCCCCTTCCAGATCGCCGCCACGCTGCTGCTGCGTCCGGCCATCGATAAGGTCTACATCGCCGACCCCATGTTCCCCGACAACGCGGTGCAGTTCGCCGCCCACATTGCCCAGCAGCTCTCCGATGACTTCGGCATCGACGCCTCCGGCGTGGAGTTCCTGCCGGCGCTGGATATGGCCGCCGCCGTGGGCGACAGTGACGCCATCATCACCGTCACGCCCTCCCGCAAGCCCATCATCCAGAAGGCGTGGCTGAAGCCCGGCACCCATCTGAGCTGCCTGGGCTCCGACATGGAATCCAAGCAGGAGATCGAGAGCACCATCTTCCAGGGCGCCGCCTTCTACGCCGACGACCGCGCCCAGTGCATCCGCGTGGGCGAGATGGAGCTGCCCATCAAGCAGGGCGTCATCAGTGCCGATGACATCACCGGCGAGATCGGTGACCTCATCGACGGCAAGGTCCCCGGCCGCACCAGCGACACGCAGACCACCATCTTCGACGCCACCGGCCTGTACATTCTGGATCTGGCCGCCGCCAAGGTAGCCATCGACCGCGCACTGGCCGAGGGCGTGGGCTTGCAGGCCGACCTGTAACCCCGCGGAATATATCCGCTTACCCTACAAAACAGACGAAATGAGGAGGACAATAAAATGAAACTGGCATGGTTTGGTGTGGAAGAGTGGCTGAATCCCATGGACTCTCTCGCCCGTATCAATCTGGGCAGCAGCTGCGTCAGCGCCCTTCGTATGGACGAGCTGTTTGACCTGACCGGCGAGGATCTGGACGCTTTCCTGAACGAAATGCGTACCATGAGCCTGCATTATCACCACGGCGACGCCACCGGCTCCCCCCGGATCAAGGCGGCGGTGGCCGGCATTTACCCCAAGGGCAATGTGAAGCCCGAGGAAGTCATGATCACCCACGGCGGCACCGGCGCCAATGACCTGGTGCTGATGAGCGTGCTGGAGCCGGGTGACAACTGCGTGGTGATCAAGCCCTCCTATCAGCAGCACTACGATATCCCCAAGGGCAGCGGCATCGAGACCCGCGTGGTCCAGCTGAAGGCCGAGGATAACTATCAGCTGGATTTCGACGCCCTGGACAAGGCCTGCGACGCCAACACCAAGATGATCGTCCTGACCAACCCCAACAACCCCATCGGCGTGACCCTGTACGACGAGGGTCTGCGCAAGGTCGTGGACATCGCCGCCAAGCACGACGCCTGGATCCTCTGCGACGAGGTCTATCGCGGGCTGGACGAGAACTATATGCCCTCCATTCTGGACTACGGTTACCACAAGGCCATCTCCATCAGCAGTATGTCCAAGATGTACTCCATGGCCGGCACCCGTATCGGCTGGATCGTCTGCCGCGACCACGAGATGTACGAGGTCATGAAGACCCGCCGTTCCTACAACACCATCTGCTGCGGCATCTGGGACGAGATCATCGCCTCCATCGCGCTGGAGCATTACCAGGCCCTGTGGGCCCGCGCCCGTTCCATTCTGGAGCCCAACCGCAAGATCGTGGAGGACTGGGTGGCCTCCCAGCCCCACCTGCACCTGCGTGCCAAGGCCATGGGCACCACCTGCCTGATCGACTATGATTACGACGTGGACTCCGAGACCCTGGCCAAGGACGCCATGGCCACTGAGCAGATCCTGGTGGTCCCCGGCGACTACTTCGATATGCCCAAGACCATCCGCGTGGGCTACGGCGCCTTCCGCGATCCCCAGGTGCTGAAGGCCGGCCTGGAGGAGTTCGGCAAGTACCTGGAGAAGTACAACTAACTGACACATCCCTCTCTCACAAATTTCTTCCCCCCTGCGGCACGTGCCGCAAAATAAGCGCCCGGCAGAAGCCGGGCGCTTGTTTTTTTCGTATTCCGTTGGCGCTCACACCCGCGCCCAGCGCATCCAGCCGTCCTCGAACAGGGCTGTCAGCCGCCCCGTGTCCTTCAACCACGCCAGATAGGACCGCACCGTGCTGCCCACCAGCACATACTGCTCAAAGCTCATGGTCAGCCCGTAGGCGGCAAACAGCTGCTGCAGGATGTCCTCAAAGCCGCGGGGCACAGCGCAGAGGTCCACGATCCTCTCCGCGATCTCATGCACCTTTCGGATATTGTACTGCGCCAGATCGGCGATGTCCTCCGTCACCTCCGTGTGCGCGGGCACAAATACCTTCGCCGTCATGGCCTGCACCTGCTCCAGCGTTTTCAGGTACCCGGCCACGTCGTAAATAAAGCCGATCTGGTACTTGTCCAGTATCTCCCGGCTGGAAAGGCAGTCCGCCAGAAACACCACGTCGTCCGGCGTCCGAAAGCCTACCATGTCGAAAAAGTGCCCGGGCAGGGGGATAGACGCAAAGCCCTCCGGCAGCTTGTCCGCCGTCAGCTCCGCCGCGTCGCTCTCCTGTGCCAGCAGAAACTTGTGCCGCAGGTCCTTGGGCGGATATCCGCCGTAGAGAAACGACGGCTCCAGCACCGGGTGCCGGGTAAACGCGCAGTCGATTCCCGGCGCGTAGATCCTACAGCCCGTCTGTCCCTGCAAATACCGGTTCCCGCCGATGTGGTCGGCGTTGGCGTGGGTGTTGTAGATCGCCGTCAGCTGCCAGCCGTTGGCGTCCAGCACCTGCCGTATCCTCCGCCCCGCGTCCTTGTCGTTGCCGCTGTCGATCAGGCAGACGTTTTTCTCATCCAGCCGGAAGAGGCCGATGTTGGTGGGGCTCTTGATGTAATACGTCCTCTCGGTAAGCTGTATCAGTTCGTACATAGCGGTATCCCCTCCGTTACTTTTTTGTATCGCCATCCGATCATGTTTTGTTGCTTCCTTGTCCTGTCATCCTATCAGTTTTTCCGCCTCTTTGTAATGTCATTCTATCATGTTTTGCTGCTTCTTTGTGCTGTCATCCTATCATATTCCCCCGCTTCTTTGTACTGTCATCCTATCATATTTTCCCGCAAAACACAAGCGCCCGGCCGATAGCCGGGCGCCTGGTATTATGCGGGAAATCGAGCCCTTACTTGGCGTCCTTGATGGCAGCCTGTGCGGCGGCCAGACGGGCGATGGGCACGCGGAAGGGGGAGCAGGACACATAGTCCAGACCCACGCGGTGGCAGAACTCCACGCTGGAGGGGTCGCCGCCGTGCTCGCCGCAGATGCCCAGATGGATGTCGGGGCGGATGGCGCGGCCCAGCTTGCAGGCCATATCCACCAGCTTGCCCACACCGACCTGATCCAGCCGGGCGAACGGATCGCTCTCATAGATCTTGTTGTCGTAGTAAGCGGGCAGGAACTTGCCGGCATCGTCACGGCTGAAGCCAAAGGTCATCTGAGTCAGGTCGTTGGTGCCGAAGGAGAAGAACTCCGCCTCGGTGGCGATGGCATCAGCGGTCAGCGCAGCGCGGGGGATCTCGATCATGGTGCCCACCAGGTACTTCATGTTCATACCGGCAGCAGCCAGCTCCTCGTCAGCGGTCTTGACCACCACGTCCTTGACGAACTTCAGCTCCTTGACCTCGCCCACCAGGGGGATCATGATCTCGGGCACCATATTCCAGTCGGGGTGCTTCTTCTGGACGTTGATGGCGGCGCGGATGACGGCACGGGTCTGCATGACGGCGATCTCCGGGAAGGTGACGGCCAGACGGCAGCCGCGGTGGCCCATCATGGGGTTGAACTCGTGCAGGGAGGCGATGATGGCCTTGATGTCGGCTACGGTCTTGCCCATATCCTTGGCCAGCAGCTCGATGTCCGCCTCCTCGGTGGGAACGAACTCGTGCAGAGGGGGATCCAGGAAGCGGATGGTGACGGGGCAGCCCTCCATGGCCTCGTAGATGCCCTCGAAGTCGCCCTGCTGCATGGGCAGCAGCTTGGCCAGAGCCTTCTCGCGCTGCTCCTTGGTGTCGGAGCAGATCATCTCGCGGATGGCGGCGATACGGTCGCCCTCGAAGAACATGTGCTCGGTACGGCACAGGCCGATACCCTGGGCGCCCAGAGAGCGGGCGCGGGCGGCGTCGGCGGGGGTGTCGGCATTGGTGCGGACCTTCAGCCGGCGGAACTTGTCGGCCCAGGTCATGATGCGGCCGAAATCGCCGCCCACATTGGCATCCACGGTGGGCATAGCGCCGTCGTAGATATTACCGGTGGAGCCGTCCAGGCTCATCCAGTCGCCCTCGTGGTAGGTCTTGCCTGCCAGGGTAAACTGCTTGTTGGCCTCGTCCATGTTGATGGCGCCGCAGCCGGATACGCAGCACTTGCCCATGCCGCGGGCCACAACGGCCGCGTGGGAGGTCATACCGCCGCGGACGGTCAGGATGCCCTGGGCGGCCTTCATGCCCTCGATGTCCTCGGGAGAGGTCTCCAGACGGACGAGAACCACCTTCTCACCGCGGGCCGCCCACTCCTTGGCGTCCTCGGCGGTGAACACGATCTTGCCGCAGGCAGCGCCGGGGGAGGCGGGCAGTGCCTTGCCCACCGGCTCGGTGGCCTTCAGGGCCTTGGGGTCAAACTGGGGGTGCAGCAGGGTATCCAGGTTGCGGGGATCGATCATGGCCACGGCCTGCTGCTCGGAGATCATGCCCTCGTCCACCAGATCGCAGGCGATCTTCAGGGCGGCGGGAGCGGTACGCTTGCCGTTGCGGCACTGCAGCATATACAGCTTGCCGTGCTCCACGGTGAACTCCATGTCCTGCATGTCGCGGTAGTGATCCTCCAGAATGCCGCAGACCTTCACGAACTCGTCGTAGGCCTCGGGGAACTTCTCGGCCATCTCGGCGATGGGCATGGGGGTGCGGACACCGGCCACCACGTCCTCGCCCTGGGCGTTGGTCAGGAACTCGCCCATCAGCTTCTTGGCGCCGGTGGCGGGGTCACGGGTAAAGGCAACGCCGGTGCCGCAGTCGTCGCCCATGTTGCCGAAGGCCATAGACTGGACGTTGACGGCAGTACCCCAGGAGTAGGGGATATCATTGTCGCGGCGGTACACGTTGGCGCGGGGGTTGTCCCAGGAACGGAACACGGCCTTGATGGCGCCGATCAGCTGCTCCTTGGGGTCGGTGGGGAAGTCCTCGCCGATCTTGGCCTTATACTCGGCCTTGAACTGCATGGCCAGCTCCTTCAGGTCGTTGGCGTCCAGCTCCACGTCCTGGGTCACGCCCTTCTTCTCCTTCATGGCGTCGATGAGCTGCTCGAAGTACTTCTTGCCCACCTCCATGACCACGTCGGAATACATCTGGATAAAGCGGCGATAGCAGTCCCATGCCCAGCGGGGGTTGTTGGACTTGGCGGCGATGACGGCCACCACGTCCTCGTTCAGACCCAGATTCAGGATGGTGTCCATCATGCCGGGCATGGAGGCCCGGGCGCCGGAACGCACGGAGACCAGCAGGGGATTCTCGTGATCGCCGAACTTCTTGCCGGTGATCTTTTCCATCTTCTCAATATATTCCATGATCTCGGCCATGATCTCGTCGTTGATCTGGCGGCCGTCCTCATAGTACTGGGTGCAGGCCTCGGTGGTGATGGTAAAGCCCTGAGGCACGGGCAGACCGATGTTGGTCATCTCAGCCAGGTTGGCGCCCTTGCCACCCAGCAGCTCACGCATCTTGGCGTTGCCCTCGGTGAACAGATAGCAATACTTTTTGCTCATTTACATATCCTCCATATCACAAAAAAATATCTTCATTTTCCGGAATTTTTGGTTATTTTGGGGACTTTTGCTTCTTTTTTGTTAAATGTACCCCTTCAACCGCTTTATTATAACCAGCTTTTCCCATAAAAGCAAGTATATTTTCCGTTTATTTCCCCGTTTTTCTTACAAATATCCAAAATGGAACAATCTTTTTTGCAGAATCCACTGTCAGGACTTGCGGTATCCCCTTATTCTATGGTATACTATTATGAATTTGTGAAAAAGCGGTATCATTTTACCGGCTGCGGAGGGCACGATGGCACAGGCGGCAGACTACAACAGCACATGGGCCGGCGCCGTTCGCGCGGCGGCGAACCGCGGTCAGCTGAGCCACGCGGTGATCCTGACCGGCGAGGGGGACAAGCTGTCTCCGGCCCGCTATATCGCCGCGGCGCACTTGTGCCGCAGTGAGGGGCAGCGTCCCTGCCTGCAATGTAATGCCTGCCGTAAGGTGATGGAGGGCATCCATCCCGACGTGACGGAGGTGCGGGACGACGACCGCAAGGAGCTGGCGGTGGATACCATCCGGGCGCTGCGGCAGGACGTCTACATCCGGCCCAACGAGGGCGAGCGGAAGGTCTATCTGTTCACCGACTGTGCCCAGCTGAACGAGCGGGATCAGAACGTGCTGCTGAAGATCGTGGAGGAGGGTCCGGCCTACGCCGCCTTCGTATTCTGCGCCGACACGCTGCACGCGCTGCTGCCCACCATCCGCTCCCGCTGTGTGGAGCTGCGGCTGGAGGGACAGGACGCGGCCCTTGAAGAAAACGAAGCGGCGGCAGAGCTGTGCCGCGTGCTGGCCCGGCGCGATCCGCTGGCGCTGGCCGCCCACCTGACAGGGCTGGAGAACCGCCGCATGAAGCGGGAGCAGCTGCTGGCCATGATGGAGGGCGCGTGGCAGGCGTCCGCCGACGCGCTGCTGGCCGTCTGCGGACGGAGCGGCGGCTGCGGCGAAGGCGCGGAAGCCCTGCGGAGCGTCTTTGACCGGCGGCAGCTTCAGGCGCTGACCGACCTCTTTCGCCGCTACTGCAGCGAGTGCCAGTACAACGTAGGCGTGGGCCATGTGCTGGGCGCGCTGAACGCGGAGCTGACCGATATTCTGACACTGTGATTTTTTCCCTTCAGAAAGGAAGGTATACCTGATATGGCAACTGTGATCTCTGTCCGCTTTCGCAGCGGCAGCAAAACCTACTATTTTGACCCCCGCGAGCTGACGGTACACCCCGGCGACGACGTGGTGGTGGAGACCGCGCAGGGCGCGGAATTTGCCCAGTGCGTGGAGGGCAACCACGACGTGGCCGACGAGGCGGTGGTGAAGCCGCTGCGTCCCGTGCTGCGCATCGCCACCGACAACGACCGCCACACGGCGGCCTATAACCGCAGCCGGGAAAAGGACGCCTTTGATATCTGCCAGAAGAAGATCCTCCAGCACGGACTGGAGATGAAGCTGGTGCGGGTGGAGTGCAGCTTTGACGGCAGCAAGATCCTGTTCTTCTTCACCGCCGACGGCCGCGTGGACTTCCGCGAGCTGGTAAAGGATCTGGCCGGCGTGTTCCGCTCCCGTATCGAGCTGCGGCAGATCGGCGTGCGGGACGAGGCCAAGATGCTGGGCGGTCTGGGCATCTGCGGACGGCCCTTCTGCTGCGCGTCCTACATGGACGAGTTCGTCCCCGTGTCCATCAAGATGGCCAAAACCCAGAACCTGAGTCTGAACCCCACCAAGATCTCCGGCACCTGCGGACGGCTGATGTGCTGCCTGAAATACGAGCAGGACGCCTACGAGGATGCCATTAAGCGGATGCCCAAGGCGGAGTCCTTCGTGGTAACGCCGGACGGCCCCGGCAACGTCAGCGATATCAACGTACTGAAAGAGACGGTGAATGTCCGTCTGGACGAGCGGCCCGACGCACCCCGCTGCTATCACAACTGCGAGGTGTGCGTACTGCGCAACGGCAAGGGCAGCCGCGAGGGCATTGCCGTCCCCAAGGAGCGGCCGGAGCGCTACGTGGAGCCGGTAGCCGCCGAGGAAATGCTGATCCCCAACCTGTTTGCCGATTACGGCACGGATACCTCTGCCGACGGCGACGCGGCAGAAGCACGACCCTCCCGCCGCCGCAGCCGCGGCGGACGCCGCCGGGGCGGCAGCGGCAAGGCCGCCGCGCCTGCCGAGACGGCAGCACCGCAGCAGGTGGAGCCCAAGAAGGAAAAGCCCACCAATAAACCGGCCAAGCCCCAGCCGCCAGTTCCTACCTCCGAAAAGGACGGCGAAGCACCTCGCCGCGAGGGCGAAGGCGGCCAGCGCCGCCGCAGATCCCGTGGCCGGGGCGGTCGCGGCAATGCGCCGTCAGGCAAGCCCGCAGCAGAGCCCAACAACGCACCCGCACCCAAGTCCGCTCCGTCACAGGAGTCCGCGCCCCGTCAGGGGGGTGAGGGCGGCCAGCGCCGTCCCCGCCGCAGAGGCGGACGCCGCCACGGCGGCGGCAAGACCGGCGGCACGCCCGGCAGCGAGGCATAAGTGCTATGGGAAAGTTTACCGGCGTACTGATCGCCAGCGATTTTGACAACACCCTCATCTACACGGAAAACGCTCTGAAGGGACTGGAGCCCATGCCGGAGCTGCTGCCGGAAAACCGGCAAGCCATCGAGTATTTCATGGCTCAGGGCGGCACGTTTTCCATCGCCACAGGCCGTGCGCTGCCCTCCTTCAACGGAGTGCGGCAAGGTCTGCCCATGAACGGCCCCACCATTCTGTTCAACGGCGCGGCCATTTACGACTTCCAGAAAAACGAATACCTGTACACAGCCTTTCTGCCGGACACGGTGCGGCCCCATATCACGCAGGTGCTGGACGCGTGGCCGGAGGCGGCGGTGGAGCTGTACCACGATGACAACGCCATTTTCGCCGTCCACGCCAATGAACTGACCGAGGCGCACCTTCATCTGACACACGAGCCCACCTCTCTGCTGGACTCCGTCGATCAGGCGCCCTCTCCCATCAGCAAGGCCCTGTTTGAGATCGTGCCGGAGAAGCTGGACGGCCTGTGCCGCTATGTCAGCGCCCAGCCCTGGGCTTCCCAGTATGAGATCGTGCCCAGCAGCGTCTACCTGCTGGAGCTGACCGCCAAGGGCGCCAGCAAGGGCGAGATGGTGCAGCGTCTGGCCCGGCTGCTGAACGTCTCTATGGAGAACGTCTACTGCGTGGGCGACCACGCCAACGATCTGGGGATGCTGGCTCTCTCCGCCATCCCCTTTGCCCCGGAAAACGCCATTGAATCGGTGCGTCAGGTGCCCGGTATCCACATCCTGCCGGACGCCCGTCATGGGGCGATCGCCGCCCTGATCCGCGAGCTGGATCAGCGGTATTGAGGGCGAATTGGATATTTTTGGAAACGCTTGTTCATACAATGTTCACTTGACGCTGCGCCGGGAACAGAGTATGATAGCTTTTGGAGAAATTTAAGAACTTTCAGGTGAGTATCCCATGAAACAAACCCAAATACCCCCCACACCCCCGCAGGACAAGGAGCCGGACAATAATAACAGATCCCTCTCCTCCCTGTGGAACCTGTGGGTCGATAATTTGAAGGAGTGGCACTTCTATCTGGTCGAGGAGCATGGCCACCACCAACGGGCGGATATCTCCGGCTGGATCGACAAGCTGCGGCAGCGGATCCGGTCGTTCATGACCTCGCTGCGGCGGGACATGCGGCACCAGAAGAACGCCAGCCGCCACCGGAAATTCCCGGAATCGGATTACGGCATCGCCCAGTTCTGCCTCTATGTGGCAGGTAGCATCCCCCGCGTGACCTCCGCCATCCATGAGCGCCTGACCCTGCGCCGCCGCAAGCATATCGACGCGGCCCACGCCTTCCAGAAGCAGGTGGATAAGGTAAAGACTCATCCCGTGGCCTTCCTCAGCGGCGCGCTGGTGGTGGTGGCGGTGTGCGCACTGCTTTCCCTTTACACCATCGGCACCACCGCCGCCTATGACGGCAACGACCTTGGCACCGTATCGGGCATCCGCACCGTCAACGCCGTGGTGGACGATCTGGAAAATATCACCCGCGAAACGCTGGGTGACGAAAGCTACACCGTGGACATGGACAAGCTGGACACGCAGGTAGGCGTTGTTCGCCGCCAGTCGGTGGAGAGCCGCGAGGAATTCACGGACAACCTCTCTGACGAGTTGGGCATGGTGGAATACGCCTACGCGCTGTACATCGACGGCGAACCTGTGGCCGCCACCACCTTCCCCGGCGCGCTGGACGAGCTGCTGGATCAGCTGAAGAAGGGCTATATCACCGCCAACACGGTGGATTCCTACTTTGTGGAAAATGTTGAGATCAAGCAGGAGTACGTGGACGCGTCGCTGGTGATGAATCTGGGCAACATTGCCGAGATCCTCAACGCCACCAAGGCCGGCGAGGTCACGTATACCGTGCAGACCGGTGACAGCTATTACTACATCGCCGAGCTGTATGGCATGTCGGTGGACGATCTGCTGGACATGAACCCCGGCTATGATCCCAAGCTGCTGCGGGTGGGCGATGTGCTGACCATCTCCAACGCCGTCCCCTACCTGACCATCGTGAATGTGGAGCGGCAGAACTACGTTCAGGACATCCCCTACGAGGTGGAGTATCAGGACGATACCACCATGTATCAGGGCGATTATAAGGTGCTGTCCGCCGGTGAATTCGGCAAGGCGGATGTGACCGCCAACGTCACCTATATCAACGGTGAGGAGACGGCTCGTCAGATCGTGGCCTCTGTCACCCTCAGCGATCCTGTTACCGAGACCCAGGCCCGCGGTACGATCCCCCGTCCCACCTGGTTCCCCACCGGCAGCTTCCGCTGGCCCTGCAGCGGCACCATCACCTCCTATTTCGGACGCCGCAACACCGGCATCCGCGGTGCCAGCACCTATCACGAGGCTATCGACATCGCCAACAGCTACGGTACGCCGATCTATGCCTCCGACGGCGGCACCGTTACCTATTCCGGTTGGCGGGGCGGTTATGGCTATCTGGTCATCATTGACCATGGCAACGGCTATCAGACCTATTACGGTCATAATAGTTCGCTGGTCGTCTCAGTGGGCGAGCATGTCTATAAGGGACAGCAGATCGCCCGCATGGGCTCCACCGGTGTGTCCAGCGGCAACCACTGTCATTTCGGTATCCTGATCAACGGTACGTTTGTCAACCCCTTGAACTATCTGTAAACAGAAACCTTTCGGGAAAAGAGGAGAATTTCATGAAGCATTTTGTTTCCGCACTGCTGTGCACCGCGTTGTGCGCACTGACCGTCGTCCCCGCATGGGGCGTCACCCCTGCTCTGACCGGCGACACCAGCAACATCCCCCTGCTGATCGTGCTGGCCGCCGTGGCCGTCATCGCCATTGTGGTGCTGCTGATCATGATGAACAAGAAGAAGCGCTAACTGTACAAAAAGGGAAGCCCGGTCGCATGACCGGGCTTCCTTTTTCAGACTGTCAAATAGTCTGTCATTGCGAGGAGGGCAAAGACCGACGCGGCAATCCGTTTCTTTTCCTGTTTTGGAGGTACGGATTCCCACGCCAGTGTGAGCACTGGCTCGGAATGACAGGCCTTTTCGGGCGGACAGAGTCGTCCGCCCCTACGCACGGCCATCGATAGAACTTCGTATGGCGGCATGACCACATGCCGCCGCTATTTATATTCATGCCGCGCAGCGGCATACCGCAGCTCTTCATTTTTCTCTCTTCACTTTTCACTGAAAAAGCGAGGCGGCATTGGCCGCCTCGCTTTTTAGAACAGCGTCTCCTGATACGCCAGCTCCACCTGCCCGATGGAGCGCATCTGGGCGGCGTTCTCCGCCGTCAGCGCGTCGCAGATGGCCATCTTCCGGATGATGTTCTGCACCGTGATATCCAGCGCCGTTCCCGCCCGGTAGTCGGCGGGGAAGATAAAATCCACCCGCCCCCTTGCCAGCAGCTCCTCCACGCCGGTACGGTTGGATTCCTGATACACGGCGATAGCCTGGCCGCCGTAGGAGCGCATCATCTTCATGCAGGGCACGTCAGAAAGGCCGTCGCCCACGTAGATCATGTTGGTAAAGGGGATCCGCTTGCTGTCGTCGGGCATGGAGTCGTTCAGCTTCTTATCCTCGCTGACCTCCAGCACGCCCTTGTTGATGCGGTACACAAACTGGGTCTTGTTGGTGAAGTTGACGTCCAGCTTGGGCCAGCAGGCCGCGCCGTCCCGATAGTAAAACTCGCAGGCGTAAATTTTCTTGAAGTGATGGGCAATGCCGCTGCCCTCGATGATCTCCTTCAATCCGGAGGACAGCACGTAGTGCTCCACCGTCACGCCCAGACTGTCGCCAAAGGCAACGATCCGGTCGAACCACTCCCGCACGCCGGGAAACAGCTCGATGGCCTTGCCGCACTGCACCAGATAGTCCCGGTTCAGGGATTTGCCCTGGGCCCGGCACTCCTCGATCATGGTGTACATATAGGCCAGCAGGCCGTCCATCTGGTTCTCCCAGCCGAAATTGTTGGCCTTCTGCCAGAATTGCGCCGGTGTATAGCCCAGACTGGGGATAAAGGAATAATCCTCCATGTCGGTGGTGCACAGGGTCTTGTCAAAGTCGTACAGCAAGGCGATGATGGGTTTCTGGTTCATGGATTTCTCTCCTTTTGGGTAAAAAAGCGGCCGCAGGCCGCTTTTTCTGTCTTATTCGCCGGTGTAATTGCGGCCAAACTTCAGCTCGTCCAGACTCAGCTTGAAGTCGTCGGAAATGGGCGTCTCCTGCGGAGCGGGCTGCTCCGAGGCAGTCTCCGGCTCCGTATGCAGAACGTCGTCCAGATGCTGCATGATATCCTGCTGGATCTCCTTCACCTCGCCGGCAGGCGCGGTCTCCTGATGGGGCAGCTCCATCTCCGGCAGGGAATTCAGGAACTCCTGCTGCTGGGCGCACAGCTCGCTGCCGTGGCGGACAAACTCCGCCAGACTCTGCTTGGCCATGGCCAGCTTCTCCTCGGCGTCCTGCTTGTCCTGCTCCAGCTGCGCCAGCTGGGCGGCGTGCTGCTCCTTCGCCTCTTTCAGCAGGTTCTCCTTTTCGGTCTGAGCCTCCTGCACCAGCTTGGCGGCCATCTTCTGAGCCGTCAGCAGCGTGGAGCGCATGGCGTCCTCGGTGGCGCGGTATTCCTCCACCTTTTCCGCCAAGATCTTCAGCTTGGCCTTCAGCGTCACGTTCTCCTTATACAGCGCCGTGTAATCCTCGGTCAGCGTGTCAAGGAACTCATCCACCTGCGCCATGGCATAGCCGTTGCCGAAGCCGGAGGACTTGGGAAATACTTTTTCGGAAACTTCCTGCGGTGTCAACATGGTATATCCCTCCATCTATTTCTGCGCCCGCTTACAGATACAGGCCGTTGTTTTCCAGTTCGTCGATCAGGTCGCCCATGATATCCACGCTGTAGGGCGTGATGATATAGGTATTGGCGGCCACCTTCTTGATCTTGCCGTCGCCGGCATAGGCTACGCCGGACAGGAAGTCGATCAGGCGGCGGGCCACGTCCTTATTGGTGGACTCCAGATTCATCACCACCGTGCGCTTTTCCCGCAGGTGGTCGGCGATCTCGCTGGCGTTCTCAAAGCGCTCCGGCTTCACCAGCACCACCTTCAGCGCGGCGGTAGCGTGGATATTCACTACCTTGTTGTGGCGCTCCTCCGGCTGGCGGCGCTCCTCGCGGCGGTCGTCAAAGATGCTTCTGCTGTCGTTCTTTTCAGGCTGTTCCAGCTCCTCATCCTCGTAATCGTAATCCTCGTCGTCATACGGATGAATGATCTTCTTGATCTCGTCCATGAAACCCATTTGAAAGCCTCCCTGTTGTGTATTTTCAGTGGTTGTTTATTTCTGATAGTTGCGTGCGCCGAAGATGGCGGAGCCGACCCGCACCATATTGGCGCCGCAGCGAACGGCGTCGGCATAGTCGCCGCTCATGCCCATGGAGATATATTCCCATTTATTATCGTACATTTCTCGGCTTATGTCAACAAAAAGACGATAAACTTTCTCAAAATATGGTATATTTCCGCCTTTTTCCACCGCAACAGGTGGTATCGTCATCAGGCCCCGCACCCGAATGTGGGCCAGACCCTTGGCGTAGGCCGCCGCCTGTGGCAGCTCCTCCGGCGCGAAGCCGGACTTTGCCTCCTCGCCGCCGATGTTGACCTCCAGCAGCACGTCCTGCACCAGCTCCATTCTGGCGGCCACCTTTTCGATCTCGTCCAGCAGTTCTTTAGAGCCCACCGACTGAATCAGCGCCGCCTTGCCCACCACCTGCTTCACCTTGTTGCGTTGCAGGTGGCCGATAAAGTGCAGCGGCGCACCGTCGTAAGCGTTCTCCTTCAGCTTTTCCGTCATCTCCTGCACCCGGTTCTCGCCCAGCGCGTCGATGCCGGCGGCGATGGCCTCCTGACAGGCGGCAGCGTCGTTCATTTTGCTGGCGCCCACCAGCGTGATATCCTTGCCGGTGCGGCCCGTTTCACGGGCGGCCGCGTCGATCTCGGCGCGAATGCGGGCAATATTTTCTCCAATAGCAGACATGGAAGTTTCCCCTTTCTATATATTTAAGCTGCGGCGAAGCGCCGCATTGTTTATCCGATCACCTTGCCGTCGCTCAGGTCTGCCGAGGTGACGATCACCTCGTCGCCCTGCCGCAGCATGCTGGAGTCATCCTCGGCGGACACCGCCTCGGTCAGCACGTAGCCGTCGCCCTGATAGACCACCTTGACGGGCTTGAATTTGGCCCGCACACCCAGGCGGCAGTACACGCCGGTCACGCCCTCCTCGTTGACCCGCAAGGCGTTGGACGGCAGGCGCAGCCCCTCGTAGGTGCGCAGCACCAGCGTGGCCGACTGATGGCGCATCAGCGTGGTCTGGGCGATGTATTTCTCGCTGTGCAGCAGCAGGACACGGTGCCCGTTCTCGCTGCGGGAGATGCTGTCGATGGTCATTCGCAGGTCGATATTCAGTCCCTTGGCAAACCGCACCGTCACGGTGGAGCGGCCCTCCAGCTGCTCCGCCTGGGCGTCGGTAATGCTGGCGGCGTAGTACCAGGTGTCGCCGTAGATCAGCTTGCCCACGTTGGCGCTGTCGCTGCTGACGGGCTTGACGCTGTTCAACTTGCCGAATGTCAAATCGTCCTTCAGGAAGTCCAGCGTCAGCACCGACTCATAGCCGTCGCAGGCGGCGGAGTAGATACCCGCCTCCGGCGCGGTGATAGCCGTGCCGTTCAGAGAGCTCTCCAAGTCGCTGATAGACTGCTCCGTGGCCTTGATCTCCGCCTCGATCTCCTCCTGAGAGGATGAGGTAAAGTCCCGCTTCAGCACAGCGCTTTTCAGGGCGGAGACCTCCTCGTCCGCGCCGCTGTACTCCCCGCCGGCGATGGACTGCCGCAGGGTCAGGATGCCGCTGTTGATGGTGGAATCCAGCTTCAGCGCCGCGTCCGGGTCCAGATAGGAGATCAGGGAAAAGGACAGCTGCTCCAGCCGCAGCTGTAGCGCCTCCAGCTGTTCCACACGGGTCAGCGCGCCGCTGTCGGGATAGGCGGTGGCCATGGTCTGGTTCTTGCCTACCCGCTCGCCTTCTGACAGGCTGTGGCCCAGCGTGGCGGCGTCGGAGTGGAACGTCTCCTCCTCCCGCACCAGATAGCCGCTGATCTCGATAGTCTGTTCCTCGACAGAGGCGTAGACCAGCGTGGTATTGATGGGATCGGAGAAATACCGGTAGGCCTGCACGGCGAAATAGACCACCGCAGCCGCCAGCACCACCACGGATAATATTTTGAAAATCGGTGTGGATGATGATTTCATATCCCGCTCCTTGTGTATATCTCTTGTGCTGTGTGTTTGCAAATATCCCGTAGGGGCGGATGCCCACATCCGCCCCTACAGCCGTTTAACGTACCCGATGCGTACATCGCGCCCCACAAAAGCCCGCCGTTGGTGTAATGGGTTCTTGCTGTCGCTTGTAGGGGCCGACGACTCTGTCGGCCCTATCGGTGGCTCGGATGTTTATCGTCAGGGCGGACAGAGTCGTCCGGCCCTACGGATCCGGCTGGCTGTTTTACATCTCCTCCGTCTCCTGAAAGCTCACCGCTCGCGCCGGGGCGATGGTGGAGATGGCGTGCTTATAGATCACCTGCTGGCGGCCCTCGCTGTCCAGAATGACCACAAAGCAGTCAAACCCGGTGATGGTTCCCCGCAGCTGAAAGCCGTTCACCAGAAACATGGTGACGGGGATCTTCTGCTTCCGGGCCTGGGTCAGAAATACTTCCTGAAGATTATTTGTCTTTTGCATAGCGTCCTCCTATGTATCTTTTTTGTACGGACGCTATCTCTATGGGACAACCTCCGCCGTGATTCAGCATAAACCACGGCTATGGAGATATTCTGTCGCTTTTTGCAATCCCTCCGGGAAATTTGGTTGCCGCTGCCAGCGCACCCAGAAAATATCCGGATTCCGCCGCAGCCATGTCAGCTGCCGCTTGGCGTACTGCCGGGAGCGAAGCTTCACCTCGGCGATGGCTTCCTCCGTGGTGGCCGTACCCTCGGCTACCGCCAGAAACTGCTTGTAGCCGATGGCCTGCAAGGCCGTGGCGTCACGGGGCAGGCCGCTGTCCAGCAGAGCCTTCACCTCCGCCAGCAGCCCCTGCTCCACCATGATATCCACCCGGCGGTCAATGCGGTCGCGGAGATCCTGCCGGTCGATGAAATCCAGCCCGATATACAGGGCGTCGTATTTGGGCGGCTGCTGCCGCTCCAGACGGTCATGCTCGGTGATGGTCCGGCCGGTCTCCTGCCACACCTCCAGCGCACGGATGATGCGCTTTTCATCCCGCAGGTGGAGCTTCTCCGCCGCAATGGGGTCGATCCGGCGCAGCTCCTCCAGCAGCGTTTCAACGCCCTCGGTTCGGGCGCGGCGCTGCAATTCCTGCCGTATCTCCGTGCCCTGCGACCCGGCGGCAAAGTCCGTGCCCCGGATCAAAGCGTCCAGATACAGCCCCGTGCCGCCCACCAGCACCGGCAGCTTGCCCCGCCGCAGGATATCCTGGACGCACGCATCCGCCGCCTGCACATACCGTGCCGCCGACCAACTCTCCGCCGGGGCGGCCACGGCTACCATGTGGTGGGGGATGCCCTCCATTTCCTCGGCCGTCGGTGCGGCGGTCCCCACCGCCATGCCCCGGTAGATCTGCATGGAGTCCACGCTGACCACCTCGCCGTTAAAGCGCTTGGCCAGCGCCACGCCCATTTTCGTTTTTCCCGTGGCGGTAGGGCCCACCACGCACAGCACTGTGGCCATTGGCGTCACTCCCCAATTACGCTCGTTTGAACATCTTCTCGATGTCGTATTTGCTCAATTGATACTTCACCGGTCTGCCGTGGGGACAGTACAGGATCTCCCCCGACTGCACCTTTTCCACCAGCGCCGCCAACTCCGTGGCGTCGGTGGTCATACCGGCCTTGATGGCGCTCTTACAGGCCATGGTGTGCAACAGCTCGTCCCGTGCGCCGTTGGGATCGGCGCGGCCCAGCGCCAGCTTTTGGGCCAGCTCCTCCAGCGTGACGGCGGCGTCCGCCGCCAGAATGTCCGCCGGAACCTCCCGGATCAGCACCGTGCCGCCGCCGAAATCCTCGCAGACGAAGCCGAACTCCTGCAGCAGCGGCAGGTTGTCCAGCACGGCGGCATAGCTCTCCGGCTCCAGCTCCACCGTTTCCGGCGTCAGCAGCGGCTGGGCCATCAGGGGCTGGCGGTTGGCCTTCAGCACGTCGAACCGCAGCCGCTCGTGGGCGGCGTGCTTGTCGATGAGCCACACGGTTTCGTGCTCATCCTCGCAGATGATGTAGGTTTTCAGCACCTCGCCCACCATGCGCCACGGCGCTTCCTTCACCGGCTCCATAGTCTGCTGCTCCGGCTCCTGCGGCATGGTGATGGTCTCCTGCGCCGGTGCTTCCGGTACTGCGACTGTCTCCGGTTCGACGGGTTTTTCTGTCAACGTCTCTGCCTTTACAGGTGGTGTGATCTCATAGGTGCGGCCCGTCAGGGGCGAGGATGTTACGATGGGCTTCTCCGGCTCCGCCACATCCCGGACGTAGACCGTCTCGGCGCTGTGGGGCCGCTGGGCCATGGCGGGCACGCTGTCCCGGATGACGTTTTTCGTGGCCGGGGCGGCGCTTTTGGGCAGGAAGCTGCCCAGCGGCTTTTTCTCCTCCGCCGGGGCGGCAGCCTTCTCCTTAAACTCCTGCGCCGTCATTTTCCGAAAAAATTCCGGTGCATTATCGGGCTTTTTGGGGGCCTTTTCGGCGTTTAATGCGTCCAGAATGGTGTAATATACCGCGTCAAACACAGCTTTATCCGACACGAACTTCACCACCGTCTTGGCGGGGTGAACGTTCACGTCCACCCGATCCGCAGGCAGCGTCACGTGCAGGACGCAGCCGGGGAACCGCCCCTTGAGGAGCTGGTTCTTATAGGCTTCCTCCAGCGCCGCCGTCAGCAGCTGGGACTTGACGAACCGGCCGTTGACGAAAAACACCTGCTTGCCACGGCTGCCGTGGCCGTTGAGGGGCTTGGTGACAAAGCCCTCCACCTTCACGTCGCCGCCGCTGCCGGAGATGGGCAGCAGGCCAAGGGCGAAATCCCGCCCCATGGCGGCGTAGATGGCAGACAGCAGCTGGCCGTCGCCGGGAGTGTGCAGCACCTCCTGCCCATCCCGCAGCAGCTTGAAGGACACGTTGGGATGGCTCAGGGCCAGATGCTGCACCACGCCGGACACCGCCGCACCCTCGGCGCTGTCCTTCTTCATGAACTTCATCCGGGCGGGGGTGTTGTAGAAGAGATCCCGGACGCAGATGGTGGTGCCCTCCGGGCAGCCGGTAGGCTCCGCCTGGCCGGGCTTGCCGCCCTCCAGATGGAGCGCCGCGCCCATCTCCGTACCGGCGGCGCGGGAAAAGATATCCACACGGCTGACGGCGGCGATGGCGGCCAGCGCCTCGCCCCGGAAGCCCAGCGTGCCGATGGCCGCCAGATCGGCGGCGGCACGGAGCTTGCTGGTGGCATGGCGCAGAAAGGCGGTAGGCAGCTGCTCCGCCGGAATGCCGCAGCCGTTGTCGGTGATGCGGATGTAGGTCAGGCCGCCGTGCTCGATCTCCGCCACGATGGCGGAGGCTCCCGCGTCGATGGCGTTCTCCAGCAGTTCTTTGATGACGCTGGCGGGACGCTCCACCACCTCGCCGGCGGCGATAAGATCCGCCACATGGGGCGGTAGGCATTGGATCTGCGGCATGGTTCCTCCTTGTTGGGTGTCGATGGGTAGAAATGGGTGTTGGAAATCGTGTGTAGGGGGCCGACGTCCTCGCTATGTGAGAGGCCGTCTCCTCGGCCCCCTCTGACGAGGGGGCTGTCAGCGAAGCTGACTGGGGGAGAGACGACGAAACAACAATGGCATGGTGCATGTCAGATCTCTCCCTCCGTCATGACCTTCGGTCATGCCACCTCCCTCGTCAGAGGGAGGTGCTGAATGGCGTATTTATGATAGTACGGTGCGTGACCCGGCAGGCGACCACAAGGGTCGCCCTTACGCGATCATGTGCAGTTGCCTTGGCGGCGGGGTGTGGTCACCCCCCCCTACGCACGGGTGTCAATAGCATTTCCGTAGGGCGGCATGACCTCATGCCGCCGCAGCGTCAGGACAGCTTGCTTTTCAATTCATATAAAAGATTCAGCGCCTCCAGCGGGCTGAGGGTGTCCACCTGCGCACGGCGGAGCGCTTCGATGACCGCGCTCTCGCTGAGAGCCTCCAATGACACCTGATCCGTCTCCACAGGGGCGGCGTGGGGCTTGCCCGCCTCGTCCTCCAGCTCCTGCAAAATATGCCGGGCACGGGTCAGCACCTGCTTGGGCAGGCCCGCCAGCTTGGCGACCTCGATACCATAGCTGCGGTCGGCGCCGCCGGAGATGATCTTCCGCAGGAAGATGATATCCTCGCCCCGTGTGCGGACGGCGATGTTATAGTTGCGGACGCCGGGCAGCTCACCCTCCAGCGCCGTCAGCTCGTGATAGTGGGTGGCGAACAGGGTCTTGGCTCCCAGCTTTTTCGGGTCGGCGCAGTACTCCAGCACCGCCCGGGCAATGGACATGCCGTCAAAGGTGGAGGTGCCCCGGCCGATCTCGTCCAGGATCAGCAGACTGTCGGCGGTGGCGGCCTTCAGAATATCGCTGACCTCCGTCATCTCCACCATGAAGGTGGACTGTCCGGCGGACAGGTCGTCGCTGGCGCCGATGCGGGTGAAAATGCGATCCACCACGCCGATGCGGGCGGCCCGAGCGGGAACAAAGGAGCCGATCTGCGCCATCAGCACGATCAGCGCCACCTGACGCATGTAGGTGGATTTACCGGCCATGTTGGGGCCGGTGATAATGGCCACCCGGTCGTCCTTTTCGCCCATATAAGTATCGTTGGGGACAAACATGCTGTCCCGCCGCATCTGCTCCACCACGGGGTGGCGGCCATCGTGAATTTCGATGACGCCGGACTCGTCCACCACAGGGCAGCAGTAATTGTTCTTCACCGCCACAGCGGCCAGTGAGCACAGGGCGTCCAGCTCCGCCACGATGGCGGCGGCACGCTGCACCCGCGCGGCCTGCTCCGCCACGTGGAGCCGCAGGTCGGTAAACAGCTGATATTCCAGCGCCTTTACCCGATCCTCGGCAGAGAGAATATCATGCTCCAGATCCTTCAGTTCCTGCGTGATATAGCGTTCGCCGTTCACCAGCGTCTGCTTGCGGATGTAGGTGTCCGGCACCTGATCCTTGAAGGAGTTGGACACCTCGATATAGTACCCGAACACCTTGTTATAGCCGATCTTCAGGGTGCGGATGCCGGTCTTTTCCTTTTCGGCGGCCTCCATGCTGACGACGATGCCCTTGCCGCCGTGGAGGATGGTGCGCAGGCGATCCACCTCGCCGTCGAAGCCGTCCCGGATCAGCTCGCCCTCCCGAACGGAGAAAGGCGGCTCATCCACCAGCGTCTGCCCAATGAGGGCGGCAAGGTCGTTGAGGTCGTCCAGCGCCTCGTTCAGCTGGTGCAGACGGCCCTTTTCAAAGCAGGACAGCTGGGCCTTTACCAGCGGCAGCTTCTCCATGGCGGCGCGTAGGGACGCCAGATCACGGCCGCCTGCCGTGCCGTATACGATACGGCCCACCAGACGTTCCATGTCGGAGATGCCCTGCAAGGCCAGAATCAGCTCCTCGCGGGCCACGGTGTGCTCCACCAACGCCGCCACGGCGGCGCTGCGGCGGTCGATCTCCGTGACGGACAGCAGCGGACGCTCCAGCCACGCGCGCATCAAGCGCCCGCCCATGGCGGTTTTCGTCTTGTCCAGCACCCACAGAAGGCTGCCCTTCTTCTCCTTGCTGCGCAGCGTCTCCGTCAGCTCCAGATTGCGGCGGGCGGTCAGGTCCAGCTCCATGAACTGGCCCCGGCGGTAGTATTCCAGATCGTCCACGTGGGACAGGTCGGTTTTCTGCGTCTCGTGCAGGTAGCTCAGCAGTGCGCCCAGCGCCAGAAATACCGCCGGGTTGTCCCGGGGCAGGCGGTGCAGCGCGTCGTCGCCAAACTGGCGGCGGATCAGCTTTTCCGCCGCTTCCATCTGGAAGCGGCCGCCGGTAGCTTTTCCAGATGGCAGTTCAGCTTATCCTTCAAAAAGGTATGAAGCGTCTCTTCAAAGAAGGCGGCTTCGTTCACCACCGCCTCGGCGGGGGAAAAGCGGGCCAGCTCGTTGATAAGCTGCTTCACCCGTTCCGGGCCGGAAAAGGCGGTGGCGTGGGCCTTGCCGGTGGTGATGTCGCAGGCGCACAGAGCGGCGTAGTCCTCGTCCAGATAGATACCGGCGCAGAAGTTGGAGCGCCCCTCCTCCAGACAGGCGCTGTCGATCACCGTACCGGGGGTGACCACCCGGATGATATCCCGCTTCACCAGCCCCTTGGCCTGTGCGGGATCCTCCGTCTGCTCGCAGATGGCTACCTTGTAGCCCTTGGCGATCAGCCGGGCAATGTAGGAGTCCGCAGAGTGATAGGGAACGCCGCACATGGGCATCCGCTCCTCGGCAGGCTTGTCCTTGCTCTTGTCGCGGGTGGTCAGGGTCAGGTCAAGCTCACGGGACGCCGTTTTGGCGTCGGCGCCGAACATCTCATAGAAGTCGCCCAGCCGGAAGAACAGGATGGCGTCCTGATTCTGTTCCTTTATTTGCAGATATTGCTGCATCATGGGGGTCAGTTCTGCCATAGGGGACTCCTTTCAAAATTGCGTATCGCACTCCTGTCATTGCGAGGAGGCCGCAAGGCCGACGCGGCAATCCGTCGGGGCGTTAAGAAAACATGCCGGTGGCATGTTTTTAGCCTCCGATCTCGGC
>OMED01000197.1_pt1 | contig 34747 bp, 48 predicted proteins | sample 1673411 | NCBI WGS metagenome assembly OMED01 (sample SAMEA103958110, study PRJEB25191) | human gut metagenome | reverse complement strand
CTCGGTGCGGGAGATCGGGGAGGCCGTGGGGCTGAAGTCACCCTCCACAGTCCATTTTCACCTCAAACGGCTTGAGGAGGCAGGCGTCATTGAAAAGGGCGCCGGCAAGGGCCGCGCCATCCGGCTCAAGGGCGAGGCGCAGACCGCGCCTGCCGTGCCCGCCGCGCCTGTCTCGCCCTTTTCGCCGCGTGGGCCCTGCGGCCCCATTACACCGGCTGGCCCTTGCCTGCCCTGCAAGCCCTGCGGGCCCTCCGGGCCTTGCGGGCCGCGTATTCCCTGCGGCCCCTGATCGCCCTTGAGTCCCTGCAAGCCCTGTACGCCCTGAGCACCCTGTGCGCCCTGTACACCCTGTGGCCCCTGCGGGCCGCGCACGTAGACGGGCGCGGGAACCGCGCCGCTGGCGCCTATCCGGAAGCTCATCAGACCTGTATCCTGATCCACCTCAGGGATGATCGCATAGCCTGTGTCGCCCTTTTGCCCCTGAACTCCCTGCGGGCCTTGGGCGCCGGTAGCTCCCGTATCGCCTTTCTCACCCTTCACGCCGTGTACGATGGTATAGGTCTCGTCATTCGACACTTCGCAGTTGTCAAATTTCAGTCTGCTGCGCTGCGGCAGCAAACTTCCGTCCATGCTGTAGATCAGATGACCGGAGGAGGCGACCTCCTCCCAGCTCACGCCATCCGCTGAAACCTCGATGTGCTTGTCCGCATTCAAACGGATGTGCTTCATGCTTTCACTGCCATATTGGATCAATCGCTCGACCCCCAGCGCTACCAGTGCGTCGATCAGGCTGTTATACTCGCCCTGAAACGCTTCTCGGATTAGCCGGTCGAATATCTTCTTGTTCTCCTCCGGCGTCCCGTTCAGAATCGTCGGCGCGGCCACTACACCCTTTGCCGCAATGTCGCTGTCTTTCAGTTTGTGATCTGTGATCGCCATAGGTTTCTCACCTCGCTATCTTTTGTAGTTGCCGCCCGGCTCCTTGAACTGCAAGCCGAAGGCATACAGTCCGAAGGGCTCGTTCAGTACGTTGTTTTGCAGCCGGAAACGCACCTTGTCCGCTTTCTTGATCTTGATTTTTCCGAACAGCGTCCGGGGTGTCCGGTCGGTGGAAAATGTGAATTTGCTGAAATCGACATAGTTCCAGTCGAAAAACCGTGCCTTTGCCCCGCTGGAAAATACCTGCTTCCAGACGCCCCGTACCTGTGCGTAGACCGCCACGCCGGTGTTGACCGCCGCTGCCAGCCGTACCGCCACGCCGGTGAAGGTCTTGACGTGGAAAAAGATCTTCCCGTCAAAATCGCTGGTCTCCCAGTAGGCGTCAATGGCCTCTCCGTTGTCGTTGTAGCCGGTCACATCGTCCACATTGGTGCCGAAGCGGCACAGTCTCCCGTCCGCCGTGCCGAAGCACAAGGCGTCGCCGTCCAAAAACAGCACCGTAGCCGGAATCCCTGGCCAGTAATAGCATTCGTATTGATAGCTGCTGTAGGGGCTGTTCCGCTCGTAGGTCTTCTGCTGCAAGTCCAGCAGGTAGATGGTGCCACCCAGCGCCAGCGCGTAGAAATCACCGTAGATACAGGCGGATGCTTCCCGCTTTCCTGCCGCTGCACGCAGGGCGCTGCCGATGTAGTAGCTGCGCTCCTGGCTGTATTTCTCGCCGGTCAGCTCCTCCGCCGTGATAGCGAACACACCCCGCTCCGTAAGAAACAGCGGCTCCTTATCGGTGCGGCAGAAGGTATCCGGCGCCACGGCATCCTGTCCGATCATGGTATTGCTGACCCGGAATAGGGCGTCGCCGTCCTCATCCAGAGTACCGCCCCGCACCACCACATTTCGTTCGTCGCTGGCTCCGTTGATGAAAGCCGCCAGCGTGTTGCTCAGAACGGCATAGCCTGTCACTTCGCCGCCGTCCCGCACCAGCTTGGTATAGCTGGTGTCAGGGAAGAAGGCAGGATCCTCGAAGTTGCTGTACCAGTCGATGCCCGGCTTGGCTGCGTTGCCGCTGAGGAACACCCGGTCGGTGCTGCCGCCTACGCCATATACCGCCGCGATGGTGCATTTGTTAATGGCGTCCAGATAGTCCTCCCGCACCTTGCTGGCTGTGATCTGCACATTGTCCTGCCCCTTGACGGGACTTTCACCCGGCGCGGTGGTAAAGGTCACGATCCCCTTCTCCCGGTCAACGGCGAAGTCAGTGTTCTCCACCTTGTCCACCCAGTTGCCCTCCGCATCCAGAATCTTTGCCGTCACGGGATCGTCGCTCAGTTCCTTGGTGGTCAGCTGGTACTCCGTGGCGTCCGCCGTTCCCAGAAAGCTTTCCGTCCATTTCTTCCCCAGCAGATTCAGTCCCTCGTATACCTGCCCGCCGCCGGTAGGCCGCCGGGAAATGATAATGGTGGGCACCGTGGCGTTGTCCGCCACCGCCGACAGTGTTTCGCCGTCATATACCTGATAGGTGGCGCCATCCAGCAGGTACAGCTTCTGGTCAAATACGAAGCTGCGGCTCCGGGCGTTGGCCATGGCCCCGATCTCCGTCAGGCTCCACGTCCCGTCCGTGGCCTTCACCAGCCGGTAGAGCTTTGCTCCCGCGTGGATCAGCGTCTCCTCCAGCAGATGATGCACCCCGTTGATGGCAGCGCCCTCCGGGGCCGTCAGCTTGGTGGTATATCCCATTCGCTTGCGCACCTTGCCCACCTGATCCCGGATCATGTTGGGCGCCGCCGGAGAGCGGGACTTGTCCACGTTGCTGGGGCTGTTGTTCAGATCCACGCCCCGGAACGTCTCCACCACGAGGCTGTTGCGGGCGGTCTCGCTGGGTACATTGAATTGCGCCATTGCTTAACACCACCCCGTCGTATACCGGGCCGGTTCGGCCCGCAGACCCACCGTGCCCGCCTGCCATGCCGCCTGCAATTTCTGCAAGCCGTCCTCATACTCGTTGCGCAGCACCGTTGCCATGGCCAGTTCATCCTCCTTATAGAGCTCTGCCGCGATGTACAGGGGGATCAGCGCCGCCGCGTCGGGCGGCATGTCGATGGTCTCCTCGTCCGGTGTCTGGGTGGTGATGGTCTGGGGATAGGCCCGATACCATACGGTGTACTCCCCCGTCACATTGCCGGGGATCACCAGCACGTCATCCCCCTCGATGCTCCAGTCCTCTGCCACATCGTAGATGTTGCCGTCGTCCAGCATCACCGTGCCCCGGTCGATGCACCGGAACCGGGGCAGATAGAAGCTTAGGCTGATCTTGTAGCGCTTTTCCACCGCCGGCAGCGTCAGCTTGTCTGTCTCCACCGTTTCGTCGGCGCCGTCGGCGATTTTGATGTGCCAGTCCTTCAAGATGGGCCGCCCCACCGCCGTGATCTGCTGCATGGCCTCGTTGGCCTTGCCGGGCATGGCGTTGATGTACTCCTGATTGATGTCGTCCACCGTAATGACCGCACCCTCGTTGGAGAACATGGTTTGCAAGGCGATCAGCTTTACATCGCCCCAAGTCATAGGCGTTCCTCCCTTCCGTTCTTCAAAAAAGGCCCGGTCATGAAAACCGGGCCTTTTTCCGCGCTATGTACTCAACTTAGGTCAGATCGTTGCCGGTGCTCATGTTGCCCGCGCTGATGAACCGCCAGTCCACGAAGCCCGCGCCGAAGCGGCTGAAGCCCTTCCACACGTTGTTGTCGTTGTTCTCGTCCAGAACGGAGCGCACCTCCAGCTTCACACGATCCTGGAAGATGGCGGCGTCCGCCATCTGGATAAAATGGCTGTCCAGCAGGAAGAAGGGCACGTCCGTCTTGCCCAGATCCTTCAGCGCCTTGGTCATATACGGATCCACGATCACGTTCCACCGGCCAAACTGGTAGTTGTAGGCGTTGTTGGCGCTGGTGGGCTCCTTGTCCGCGCCGATAGCGCTGAACACCTTGCGCTTCAGATCGGCGTCGTTGGGGATCCAGATGGTGTCCGGAGCCACCGCCAGCAGCTCCCCGTTGTCGCCGGTGCGGTTCTGCATCTCGGTCTCCATCTTGTCCAGCACCGTGGCACTGAAAGCGCCCTTGTAGAGATTACACTGCTTGACGCCGTTCACCTTGTTCACGTGCTCCTTGTGGAACAGATTCAGGCCGTCGGCGCTGCCGCACTGGAAGCTCTTGCCGCCATAGGCAACGGTGGTGCCATACAGGCCGCCGGCGTACAGCGCCCGGCCAAACAGCTCACGGGTTCTGCCATAGCTGGTGATCAGCTGATTGGCCCGCTGTTTCATGGTGCCGATCATGGCGTCCTCCATCAGCTCACGGGTCACAGCGAAGGAGTTCTTGAAGGTCATGTTCTCAATGTCCTTCTTATAGGACTCCTGGAATCCGGTCTTGGGGTAGTCGCCGCCTTCCCCCACGGGAACAAAGCTGTCCATGGCCGTCTCCGCGCTGTAGCGCTCGGCCCAATGGCGGCTGGTCTCCATGCGGAACAGGTACTTCAGCAGGCTCTCCCGCTCAAAGGCCTCGCCCCGCTTCTCCAGATAGCTTTTCAGGGGCACCTGGCAGTTGCCATAGATAGAATCCACCAGCCCGCTGCCGATGGATACGGTACAATAACCACTCATGTCTCATGTTCTCCTTTCTTAGAATCGCACCACAACGCGGCTGCCCACAGTCTGGCCGTCGATGGCCAGCACCTCGGCCACGCCGTTGGTGGTAGTGGCGGTGACGGACGCGCCGTCCGTGTGGATGGTCAGCTTGTTACCGACGCTGACCGTGGCACTCTCCGCCGGGGCCACGCCCAGCGTGGTCTCAAACTCCATGTAGTCCTGCACCGCCACGCAGGGCACCTCACCCATGGCGTTGACGGGGCCCACGCACACATAGGCGGGCTTTGTCGCGCCGGTACATTTCGTCACCGCGCCGCTGGCCACCTTCAGCGCCTCGCCCACAGCGTAGGTCTCGCTGTCAGTGGCGGTCTTATACTCGATAGGGGGCGTCATACCCACCTTCATTCTGCTCAATGCAAACATGCTGCTTTTCAGCTCCTTTCAAATCGTTCCTGTCATTGCGAGGAGGCCGCAAGGCCGACGCGGCAATCCGTTCCCACCTGAACATAGATTCCCACGCCAGTGTGCGCACTGGCTCGGAATGACAAGGCCAAAAGTCATTACTTTTGTCATTACTTTCGATACGCCCCGTAGGCCTTGGCGATCTCCGTGTCGGTGGCCTCCGGCATAAATGCCCGATACGCCTCCTTCTCCGCCTCTGTGGGCTGATAGGGGCTCTCCCCTGCCGCAGCGGGCATTCCCGCCAGATGGCCCTTTCCACTGGCCCGGTTGATCCCGGCCTGACGGGCCGCGCCCAGCCGCCGGGTGTCGATATCCTTCCGGTTGGCCAGATAATAGGCTTCCTCGATGCTCAGTCCCTTCTGGACGTAGGCGTTGAACTGCGGCCCCGTGGGCATGGCGGCAATATCCTCCACACTGCCCACGCTGGCGCCGTACAGCTGCCGGATAGTCTCCACACCCTGCCGGATAGTCTCCTGCGCCCGGTCGTTTACGGCCTTGGCCTGTTCCCGGATGGAGGCCAGCTCCTGCCGCTGCACCTGCTGCCGCAGGGGTCGTACCGCATCGTCCACCATGCCGCGCACGGTTTCCGGGTCAATGCCGGCGCTTTGCAGCTGCGCCGTGCGCCGGGCCTGCCGGTCAGCCTCCTGATAGGCCCGGTAGTCTGCCTCACTGCGGATCGGCTGTCCGGTGTAGGGGTTGTTCTGGCCGTGGAACATGTCCGCGTAGATACGATCCACACGGGCCTGCGCGGCGGCCTCTGCCGCCTGCTGCTGGGCTTCCCTTTCCCGCTGTCTCCGGCCGTAGGCCTGACGGCGGCGTGTCTCCGCGTCCTGCTCCTGCACGGTATCTTCCGCCGGGGCGGGATCAGTCTCCGCGCCGCCTGCACCGTTTCCATCGGGTGCGGGAGCACTCTCCGGCTCCTGCACGTCCTGCTCTGCGCCGGTGTTTCCGGTGTCGGTGTCTGCGTCCGCTGCGGGCATATCGTCCTCCACGCCAAAGGCGCGGGCGTATTCTTCCTGTGTCAAATTCATGTGTTCCTCCATGTTTCCGCTCTCGGTGCGAAAGCGCCCCTTTTCCGCCGGGGCCAAGCGAAATGTCAGTGCGGTGATCCGCACCCATAAGGCCCCCTCTGGGAGGGGGCTGTCGCCGAAGGCGACTGGGGGAGAGAATAAAAGACTTAAATTCTCTCCCTCCGTCTCGCTTGCGCTCGACACCTCCCTCACAGAGGGAGGCATTTGCCGTCAGGCGGCGTTACTTGTTCTTCTTGGCGGTGCCGCCGCTGGTGCCGGTACGCAGGTCGTTGCCGCTGTAGCGCACGTTGCCCTTGGGGGCGGGCGCAGCCTTGGCGCAGGGTGCTTCCACCCGCTGGCTGCCCACGTTGGCGATCTTGCCGGCATAGCCGCATGTGTTTTTCTTCATGTGTCCTTCCTCCTTTCGTGGGTATTAGGGTTTTTCCCGCTGTCCCCAAGCGAATGAATGTCATGTGTAGAGGCTTCGCGGCTCCGCCGGACACACGGAAATATCCGTGATGCCCGGCATGAAAGAAAAGAGGAGGATATCCGGGGCATGTAGTGCGAACCATGCCCGGCGCAGCCGCGAAGCAGCGTGTTATTTTTCTGCGTTCTCCGGTACGTCTGCCTCCTTAGCCCTTGTCAGCCGCCGGTCATAGCGGCCGCAGCGCTTATTGCGGCAGACGTACTCCACGCTTTCGGTGCCGTCAGGCCCGGTGACCACCTGATAGATCATCATTTCCAGTCCGCATTCCGGGCAGGTCATACCATGCCGCCCCCTTCCATCATGGCAGCGTCCATAGCAGGCGCCGCGTTCCTACCCATGCCGCCCGCCTGTATCGGCGTTTCGGTCATAGCCTGCTGCTGTTGCTGGGCAGCGGCCTGCTGCTGGCGCTCCAGCTCCTCCTCGAAGCTGCGGCGCATGTCCGCCGCCAGCGGATAGCGAAGCTTCTCCATCTGTGTCCAGAACCGCAGCAGCGAGGATATCTCGTTCACCGGCCCCATGGCACCCTGCTGGAAGTTCATCCGCGCCTCCTTCCACAGCGCCTGCCGGTCGGTGGCCAGCGGAGCGGCGCTGTCGCAGCTGAACAGAAAATCGGTGTTATACTGCCACTCCCCTGCTTCATCCTGATACAGAAAATCGTGGCGGTCGAATACCAGATATTCCGTCTCCCCGTTCTCGTTGGACTTATGGAGCCACCTCGGTTCCTCACAGTAGGCCAGGAAGAACTTGAAGATCACCTCGAACAAGTCCTGATACATGGCCCGCTTCATCACCCGCTTGCTCTCCAACCGGCCCGCCGCCTGCTGGGCGCTGAACTCCTTGGCCACGGCGCTGGTGGCGGTGGGATCCTTCCGGCCCTGCAGGCTGTCGGTGATGCCGATGGTCTGCCGGGCCTCCTCATAGACCTGTGCCCGAAGCGCCAGATCCATGTTGATATCCACCTGCGTGTTGAACGTATGGATCATCTGCATCTTGTTGGGGCTGTCCACCCGCACGATCCGGTTGTCCTGATCGTTCACGATCGACACCCCGTCCCTGGGCAGTGTGGTGAAGCTGCCGCCGCCCAGTACCTTGGTCTTGATTTTGGTGGACAGCTGGTTCATGGTGTTCTGCTGGTCGGCGATGGCGTCAATGTCGCTTCCGCCCAGAAATCGTCCGAATTTGCTGACGTTTTTCCGCACCACGATGGGATACACATCCGGTTTGTAGTAGGGAATGCGGGTGGGAACCATTACCGGCATGTACCGCACCGCCGCCGGGCCGTTCACGGCCCGCAGTTGCGGCAGTACGCCCGCCCCGTCCGTCAGCGGCTCCAACACCGGCTGGCCGAACTCGTCCCGCTGCTCCGTCATGGCGGGTATGGCGGTGCCGTTCTGCGTGACGATATCCTCCGTCAGCTCCTCGAACTCCTCCACCTCCACGGTAAACTTTGTGCCCCGGCAATACCGGCAGACGTGACCGTCTCCCACCGCGCCGCAGGCGGCGCATTTCTGCACCCGCCGCACCTGATAGTCCTCCAGATCCTCCACCACCGTGTCGTTCACCCAGCGGTAGCGGCCAATGCCGCCCTTGCCGTTGCGGAAGTAGCACGTCACCAGCGTCACGATCTCGCCGCTGTTGTCGGGGCTGTCCCCCAGCCGCCGGGCGTCGGGGTCGGATTCGTTCTCGTTCTCCTCCAGCGCCACGCCGAAGGCATCTCTGATCTGCCGCCGGGTGGCGGGCGATTCCAGAAAGATCCAGTCCATATCCGCCACCTGACTGACGTTGGCCTGAGGGATGATCCCTCTGGGATGCATCATCGTTACCCGCAGGTCGCCCATCCAGTCCTTGCCGCTGATGCCGTCCTGCCAGTCCACCAGCAATCCGTGGCCGCCCTGCACGGGGCTGATGCGCTCCCCTTCATCGTTGAGCCGCTCAAAGGGTAGCTTGTCGATCACGTTCCGCAGCAGGTTCTCCACCACGTCCGCCAGATGCTCGTCCTCCTGCCGGATGGCCGTCACCTTGGGGGTGGGGATATCACTCTCCACCTGCGCCTCCACCAGCTCAAAGGCCACGTTCCGCACGTGGCTAGCCCGGCCCGCTTCTGCTTTGGCACCGTCCGGCCGGTAGATGGTGGGATCGCCGTCGTAGATACTCTCCCGCTTCCCCATCCGGTCAAGCTCCGGCTGTATGGCCTCCTTGGCCGTCTCCAGCCTGTCCTGCCATTGCCGCAGCTTCCGCAGTTCCTCTCGTTTCATGTCCATCCTCCTCAAAATTCCCGGCCGCCACCGGAAAGCATCGTCTCGTAGCCGTCGGCGGCGTCCTCGTCCTCGCTGCGCTCTATGCGCTCCAGCATACCGTTCAGCATCCCAAGGGCTTTCAGGCAGCCTTTAGAGTCAAATTGCCAGTCTCCGCTCTCAATGTAGTCCCGCATATTGCTGTCCCATTGCAGCACCGGCGTGGCGGCAGCGCACCGCTCATACACCCGCCACACCTCCACCGCCAGCGAGTGGCGGGTGATACCCAGGCTGTCGAATTCCTCCTTCAACAGCGCGTCCCGATATTCCCGCACCGCCGGGTCTTTCATCAGTCTGCTTGCGGTCTGGGCGGCGCTCTTTTCGCTGTATCCGGCCCGGATGGCGGCTCGTGTACCGCAAAGATCGATAAGCCATTCATGAACAAATTTTTTCTGCTTTGCCGACAACTCTTTCATGCCTGTCCCCTCCGCAACAAACTTCTTCATGCGAATAGCCTAACATGAACGGAGTGCCCGTTATCATCAACTTTCGACCCCAAAATGGGAGCAAAAAAAAGAAAGCCAGAAGTGTTAAACTTCCAGCCTTCTTTGCTTTTTTCTATGCTTTACAGCGAATCATCATGACCGCGCAGCTGTTTACGCAAGGCATTCTACAAAACCTGTGAAAAGTTGATGTTGCGCTCTATTGCGGCTGCGTTGAGCCATGCACTGTCAAGCCTTAAAAAAAACGTCCCCGCCGGGCAGCAGCGCCCGACGGGGTCATGTTCTTTGTTCAGTTGGCTTTTTCCAGCGCGGAGACCCGTTCCGCCATCTGGCGCATAACGACCTTCATGAACTTCACTTCGTCCTCCAGATCGTCCACGCGGGAACGGGGCACCAGCTGTTCCTGAATACCGGCCAGCGCTTCCATCACAAGGTCAAACTTGGGATTCACCGTGTTTTCGATCAGCACCTGCATCCGCCGCTCTGCTGCGCCGACCCGCTCATCGATCACGCGGGATATCCGTTCCTCTGACGCGCTGATCTTCTCATCCACCAGTTCCGATACCGCCTGCATATCCTTTTCGTCCAGCATGACAAACTCCTCCGCCCGTTCAAGATACGCCTATTATACCCGCCGCCGCCTGCCCTGTCAACGGTGTTTCCCCTCCCAGCTCTCATAAAACTCCTTCCGCATCCGGTACAGGCTGCTCTCGCTGGTGAAATGCCGCAGGGCGATGGCCGTAATGCTGTCCTCGCCGCACATCACCTCCCGCAGGGCAGCGTCACAAGGCCCTCCGCATTCGCGTAAGAGCCTGTCGATCTTATTCTGCATCCGCTTCGGCTGCTGGTCGTAGGTCAGGCAGGTGAACCGGATGAAGCCCTGCATGTTGCGGCTCACCCGCACCCCCCGCAGTTTCTTAAAGGCCATCGTCCTCGCCCTCCTCTCCGGCGCAGGCCACGGCCATCTCCTTTCGTCCGCCGATCTTCCGCGCCGGGTCTTTCTCTCTGGGTATGTAGCGGACGAAATCCTGCCCCACCTCCGGATCGTACCGTGTGCCGGGCAGCACTGTGGCCCCGGCAGGCACCCGCAGCTGTGCGCCGGACATGACCACCGTCCGGGTGATCTTCGGCTTTTTCAGGTTCCGGCTGCATGTGTATTTCTTTTCGTCGGCCACGCCACGGCTCTGGTTGATGATGTACTTTGCCAACGGGTAGTAGTCCTTCTGGTGCCGGATGAACTGCACGTCCACGCTGCCCTGACCCCAAATGTCGTCCACCTTCTCCTGCCGCAGATACAGCACGCCGTCCTCCATCCGGAATCCAGCACCGGTCATCACCAGATGGGCGTGGGGCCGCACCAGTTCCCCCGTCTCGCCGTCAATCTCACTGGGAGCCAGATACCACTTGCACACCACCCCTGCCTTCTTCATCCGGTAGCAGAGCCTGTCCACGAACTTTTTGGCCTCACGCTTCACATCCTCGAAGGTACCGCCGCAGCGTGCCATGTGCTCCCCGTCCAGTTTCAGCGTCAGCCACACGTCCCCGGCGCGGAGATTGCAGTTGAAGGAGCGGGCCAGCTGCAAGATCGCGTACTGGCGGTTGCCCTCCATCTTCTTCTCGCTGCTGTTGCCCCGCATGCGGTCGCCCCGCTTGGATGGCCGCCGCATGGTCTTGCTCTTCCGGCGCTCCACCACGCTGCCGGATACGATCTTGGTTATCACATACATTCCCTCCTTCGATTTCATAGGCTTTCCTCCCACGCTTCCCGCGTATAATAAAAATCAAAGACGCCCGCGCACAGGCGGAACCCTTCACATTTCTCGCATCCGTCATAAGCCCCTTGCGTTTTTTCAAGCCATCCGGGCGGCGGAAGTCCGCCCCGCTGTCTCTCGCAAGAGGCTTTGCCGGTAAACTTAGGCGTTTAAGAGCCCCGCAGATACGCGCGTGCGCGTATTATATATAATGTGCTTCGATCTCTCATAGCGCCGCCCCGCCGTGCCTACGTCCGTACCCCACGCATCTGCGCAGGCCTTCGGCCAAGAAGGGCGGCATTATCAGATATCGAACATTATTTCCACACCACCGCCCAGCCCCGGAAGGGGCTGGGCTTTTCTCTTATTCCAGCGGCTCCGCCACCAGCTCTGCGGTAGGCCCTTGATCCTCTCCACCGATGGTGTAGCTGATCCGCAGCGCCATGCTCCGGAACCGCTGTCCCTGCACTGTGACGGCGGCATGTCCCATTTTGCCCGCCAGCGCAGCAGTCAGAATGTCATGGAGCTTGGCCACGGTCACATAGGGCTCGGCGTGCCCGCCGACCATCTCCGCGCTTTCGGACTGTTCCTTGCCGCCCGTGTCGTGCTCCGCCGTCTCCTGCGGGGCAGCCGCTTTCCGGTTGGGCTTGATGCCCTCCTCACGCCGCCACTCGGCAAACTTGTGAGTGCCGACGCCCAGCGCGGAGGCGGCCTCCTCGTCGGTCATGCCCTGCTCCAGCAGTTCCCGCGCCGCTGCGGCGTCCACGTCGATCTTCCGGGGATTGGGCTTTTTCCGCTCCGTCGGCTTCATTGCGCCCAGCTGTATCAAAACCTCCTCGATCTCCTTTTGAGAACAGCCGTTCAGATCGGCCAGCACGCCGATCTGCGCCTTGGGGTTTCTGGCCGTGCGATAGCTGGCCACGATCTCCTTGGCGCCCATAGGCAGTTTCCTCTCCGCCATGGTCATTCCTCCACCTTCACAATATAGGCCCCGTCAAAGCCCGCCGCCTCCGCCTTGGCCCGGAAGGCCTCCGCGTTGGCCAGCACCCGGAACGCGCCGATCTGCACCCGGTACAGGGCGTTCTCTTTTTCCTCCGGCGTGATGGGTTCCGCCGGGGGGGTGTTGTCATCCTCGACAGGCGGAACGTAGGCCACGTCGAAGTACTCACAGATGGCCTGCACCGTCTCCTCGGCGATCCGCTCCATGTTGTCTACCAGCCACTGGGCATCCTCCGGGTTGTCGTGGAACGCGAACTCCGGCAGCACCGCCGCCATGTGGGTGGCCCGCAGCTCATAGAGCCGGTCGTCCTCCACCAGAAAATCCGGCGCACCCGGCGACAGCGGCGCGATACGATCCTGGATCAGCTTGCCGATGCGGCGGCTTCGGTCGCTTGGGTAGCAGTGTACCCGCGTCCCCGCCGCCTGACCGTTAAAGCCGTTGGTGTGGGGCGCCACGTGCATGTCACTGGGCCAGTTGTTGGACTCCTTCACCCGGTCGTACATGTTGCCGTACTGGGCGTTGATGACCTCGAAGCTGCCGCACCGCAGCAGTCCCCGCTCCATATAGTCGGCGCAGCGTCCCATCTGTTCCTTTTCATTGGTGGTGTGCCCGTTCCACAGTGCCGAAGATGCGTACACATTGCTGGCCCGATCCTCCGGGGAGATGTAGATTTTGTATTTCATTTTTCTGCTCCTTTCTTAATTCACCCTTGACACAGGGAAATTTTTCGATTATAAAGTAAAATAGGAGGTGACGATGCATGAAACTCAACAACAAGTTCTTCACACACGTCTGCTGCGCCCCTAGTCCAAGGGCGTAACGAAACAAGGATCGTTAAATCTCCGCCCGAAGAAAGGGCATCCACTATGATCAGCACTTATGATGTTGTTTCCGTTGGCTTGATGACTGTTCAGACCATCATCGCGCTGCTGTTGCTCATCATCGAAATCAAAAAGAATGAATAAGCCCTAGCCCACTGCTCCCTCAGCGCAATGCTGGGGGAGCAGTTTCTTTGCTTACCGTGCCCAGCGTTTCTCCAGCATCTTCCGCGTCTCTGCATCGGCCCGGTTGTAATCCTCCCACATGTCCGGCGTCCAGTGACTCTTGTCTCTGCCGGGCTCCTCCACGGTGTATTGCTGCTGGCTTCTGGCCATCTGGGCGATGGCGGCGGCGATCACAAGGTCGTCGTGCTGGCCCTCCGCCGCCTGCGGCTTCCGGTTCTTGTCGTACACAAATACGATCATCTCCCCCAGCGTCCACCGGCTCCGAATCACATGGGGAGATTCCTCCATCACCGTGTGCAGCTCCGCCAGCATCTGGGGCCGGCTGGCGGTTGTTGTGTGCCAGCCGAAGGCCTTTACCATGGCGTTGGTGTAGGTGTCGAATCGTTCCCGTTGATAGAGCTTGGGATAGTTCCATTCCTCCAGCTTCCGCACCGGATAGGTGCCAAAGTTGACCTCAATGGCGGCCAGCGCCGTGTTGTAATACCGGCCCAGACAATACACCTGCCGGGCGTAAAGGATCTCCGATTGCCGCTGCTGCAATTCTGCCACCTGTTCGCCGGTGCGGTTGTCCAGCACGTGGGCGGTGAAGCAGTCGCTGCCGTCCCCCGCCGTGTCGCCGCCCAGCACATAGGGCACGCCCTTCTCCGGCTCCTTCCAGATGCGGACGGCGCCATCGGCGGCGGGGGTAAATTGCCAGTTCCGGGGTTTCTCGCCCTGCTCCTCCGGCGCGTCGTAGGTGAACCACCCCGTGACCGCCGGCTCCGGCGCGTGCATCTGCTGTACGGCCAGTGCCCGATTATCAAAGAACGGCGTACCGCTCAGCAGGAAGGCCTCCGCCGGCGTGTTGGGGTACTCCTGCCGGAACTCCTCCACGCTGCCGCCGCAGTTGGCACGGATGCACCACCGCCGCCATTGCAGCTGCTCCTCGTCCAGTCCGAAGTCCCGCTGGAGCTGCCGCTCCTCCTCTGTCCACTCCGTGCCGGGCGGCACCGCCATGCGGTAGCCTTTTTCCAGATACCACGGCAGGAATACCGGAATCCACTCGTTGGTGCCGTTCTCCGCCCCGTCCCACAGCTCCTTGAAGTGGTCATAGCCGTTGGCGGTGGATTCGATCACCACCATTGTGCTGGGGTCGTTGGGCACCGTCTGCATAATGCCCAGCAGCAGATCCTTCTTGTCCTTCGGCCAGAAGGCATATTCGGAGATATGTACGTTGGTCAGCGTGTCCGACCGGCCCACGCTGCCGCTGCCCGCCGTCTGGCACCGGATAGAGCTGCGCAAGCCCGGCCTTTTGGCCTTTTCCTTTGGCTCTCTGGTGGGGTTCTCAAAGACCAGCTCCTTGGCATTGCTGTTCTTCCGCATGGGCTGCATCCGCCGGGGCAGGCAGTCATAAAAGAGCTTGTTCATCTTGAACAGGTTGCCGGTGGCGCCGCTGTCATGGGCCACGATCAGGGTCTTGACGTTGGGCCGGGTCACGGTGTCCTGAAACATCAGCGCCTCCGTCACCGTGGAAATGCCCTCCTGCCGCCCTTTCAGTATGATAATGCGGATGGGCTTGCCCAGAGCCGCCTGCTGCCGGATCACGGCATACAGGTTGCTCTGGGCTTCGTTGAACCGCAGCGGCACAAGCTCCTGCTTCTTGTTGCGGATCACCAGCAGGCTTTCGCAGTATTCTTTCGGATTCCGCAGATTCATGCCGATGATCCCTCCCTTTGTGATTTATACGGCGGGGCTGGCGGCTCTGCCCCGCCCTTGCCTCTCCTTTTAAGGAGAGGTGGCGCGAAGCGCCGGAGAGGTTGTCGTAGGGTGGCCTGCTCTCATGCCGCCGCGTACTTTACCCAAGCCCTAATGTTTTCAGCGCCCTCTCCAGCTCTGCCGCGTTACGGATGCGGTGGCCCTCCACGTCAACATCAGATGCCGAAAGATGGTGCATGGGAAATTTTGATGGATGCTACGGCGGCATAGCCGCCGAGATCGGAACTAAAAACATGCCACCGGCATGTTTTCTTAACGTTCCGACGCCCCGTGTCAGCGGTGCGGCCAGCGTGGCAAAATCGCAGAGGTATTCTCCGCCGGTGTGCTGCCATACGCATTTGTGGCAGCGGGGCTCATGTGTTTTTTTCATGGTTTGCTCCTTCGGATTTCCTCGTGCAGGCTTCTGCGTAACCTGCCCTGTTGCGGTGCCCAAAATTTCCACGCTGCCTTACGGCAGGCGCTTGAAATTTTGACCGCTGCCACTCGCTCGCTGTGCTTCATCTGCCACTGGCAGCGCACAGCTCACTCCCCCGCACACTGGGCAAATCATGTCTTTTTCTCCGGTGCAGCAACTTGAACCCCGGCATACAGTATGCCATTGAGCATCTGATAGCGGATCAGGCCCTTGGCCTCCAGTTCCTCCATCAGCGCCTCCTGCACCTTCCGGCGCACCTCCGGCCCGACGGCCTCCGGCTTGTCCACCGTCAGCGGATCACAGACCAGCTTGCCCTGTACCTCCACCAGTTCAGTGGTCGAGAGCATCTCAACACCAAATCGAACTGCATTCAGCTTTCGGTTCTGAGCCGGACTATTTTCGGGTCGTATCTGTTTTTTGATCTCACGCTCAACATCTCCGCGCAGAACATATGCGATTTTAACTTTATTCATCAGGTGTTTCCTCCAACGATTTGATATACCCGGCCGCGATGTTCTCAAGGAAGATGTTCATCGGTTGGGAGAACACGATTCCCGATGACACATAACTCACAGAAAAATGAACGTCCTTCATTTCCTGTGGGCGCTCCGGGACGCTCACATCCAGCATGGCCCCGCCCACCTCACAAGGCAGAATCGCTACGCGCCCGGCCTTATCGGCTGTGGCCAACTCACGGAGGCGGTCAACAGACACGCCGTCAAACTCTTTAATTTGCGCGACCATCTTCCCCATGGCAAACTGGGACAGGCAATTTACCTCATAAGGCGTTTTTTCCGTATCCTCATAAGCAGCCACACAATCCAGCAGCTCGCGGACGCCTTGCGGATCAACCTCGCAAGCGATCTGCCCAGTCTCATACGCGTTCGATGCGCCGATGTAGGTGACGATGCCGTTACACCTCTTTGTCAGTCGTTTCATTGTTTTGCCGCCTCCCATTCTGCTTTTCCGACGGTCTCCCACCAGTCGTATGTGCTGCCGTTGTCGTAGGTAACGCGGTACAGCACTTCATATACTTCCTCGTGATGTACGGTTTTGACCTCCGGCACCAGCACAAATGCCCCTTCAAACAGGTTGTACTTGTACTGATAGTCCGTCTCAATGCTGTCGTAGGCGGCGCTGTAGCGCCGGTCTACAGCTTCTCTGCTGACCTCCTTCAGTTCACGGCACCCGTAGAGGACGACCGGCACAGCCAGTAGCAGAACAACAAGCAAAGCGATCCGTCCGATGCTTTTCATAGCAATACCTCCTGAAAATTCTCACAGGCCACGCGCCCATACCACACATATACATTTGGATCAGGCGCTTTGCACTCACCTTCGCCGGATGGGCCGCAAGCTTCAAAATAACGGCAGTCCGAGCACCACCGCGGGGTGTCTGGGACGCCGCCACCTACTGACTTTTGCGCCGTTCCGTTGGTACACCCACACACCCGGCAGGTGCTGATATCTGTTTCCGGTGCCCAATCGCACATTCCGCCGCATATCGGACACGCTGCCATCTGGCCTTTCGGGCCAACCGGATCGGGATGCCCGCCGGAGCCATGCAGCGCCGCCAGATGGAACCGCAAGCCCTCGTTGGCTTGCCGCAGCGCTTCGATCTCCCGCTGCTGGTTCTCGATCAGGTCAGCGGCGGCGGAAAGGTCGTCGCCCAGTGTAATAGGCGTCTCCCACTCGTTGCCTGCCGCCCACTCCGCATGCTCCCGCAGCGCCGCTACGATCTTCTCACGTGTCATACAGCCGCTTCCTCCTCCCCTGCCAGCCGTGCCCGGTGCGCTGTCACCAGCGCCCTGGCGCGCCACAGCGATACCTCGGAAAAGTCCAGCTCACAGCCGATTTTCGGCTCCACACATCCCTCGGCGCTGCCATAGGAAAATTCATGCTGTATGAAGTCGCTTCCGTCCGGAAACGAAAGCAGCCAGCCGTCGAATAGGGGCTCGATTTCCGCGTCGATGCCAAGCTTCCGGCAAAACACATACAGCGCCCATATCTCAAAGTACCGGTTTTCCTTCATGGATTCCCAGTACCGCAGCTTCGCGGCTCTGGCGTTTCTGGCGTAGCCGCCCCCCAGCATGGCCGTGCTGATGACCACCAAAATGACCAGTAAATACAATTTCCACGTCATATAGCGATCCCTCCAATCTGCTGGCTCAGGGCCTGCATGGCCCGGCCCAGCTTCTCACGCTCACCCTCAGGCTGCTGACGAAGCAGCTCCGCCAGAGCGTTCACGTTTGCCACCGTCTGGTCGAACAATGTTTTGAACTTAATAAGCCCCTCGTTGCCCGACGCCGCCAGCTTCTTCCGGGCGGCCTCTGCCTCGGCCTTGTAGCTCTGGGCGGCGTCCAGCGCTGCGTCCTTTTCCTTGGCGGCAGCGGCGGCCTGCTCCTCAGCTTGGCGCAGGCGTTCCTGAGCCTCCGCCAGCGTCTTTTTTGCCTTTTCCACCTGTGCGGCCGCCGCCTTCTCCGCCTCAAGGCGGGCGGCGGCGATCTGTTCCGCGCTGGCGTCCACTGTCTGCACCGCCACCTCCACAGGGCGGCTGCGCAGCTCCTCCAGCTCTTTCCGCACCCGCGCCAGTTCCTCCTGCGCGGCCAGCGCGGTGTCCTTGGCCTCCTGAATGTCAGCGGCGGCTTTTTCGGCCTCCTCCCGTGCGGCGTTCCGCTCGGCAATGGCCTTTTCCAGCTCCTTCACCGTCATGCTGGAAACGGTCTTTTCCTCACCGTTCACGGTGTGCTTTTCGGCGGCGAAATCCTCCCGCTCAGATTCCGGCAAAGCCAGTAATACCAATGCTTTGGAGATACTTAAATCCGCAGATAATGCGGATTTTCCATACTCCTTCCACAGCCGCATATACTGCTGTGCGCTGCGCTCGGAGAAGGCCACTTTTTCCTCCAGCCAGGGCAGCCATTCCCCGTGAGAAAGCTGCCCTTTCGCCTCCACCAATCGCTTGCCGATTTCCAGAATGGCAGACCCAGCCTGCCGCTTGTAGAAGTTGATCTCCTCGGTGATGACCTCAATGTCCCGCTCCTCAAAGGCAGCGTCCATCTCGGCCAACTCCTTCGTGGTCAGATTTAATTCTTCGCTCATGCCACATCCTCCTTATATTTCTTTTTCGGCAGCTTGGGCCTGCCGTCCTTATAGCGCTTACTTCCGGCGTTCAGCCATTCCAGCCATTCGTCCAGAAATGCCCCATACAGCTTTCGGGCCGGTATTGCTTTTGGATTTTCCGGGCAGGCCACGCAATCATTGCGATACCCGTAAACTTGCCGGATCGTATTCCCATCCATTTCAATCGTGACCAACGGCACATGGGGCTTGTCCCTTCGCCGGAGAAACAGGATTGTCGTCTTGCCTGACAGGTGGCGGTCAGCATAGCCGCCCACGCAGTGCTCCAGCCGCTTGCCCTCCTCCACGATCTCCCCGGCGTTGACCGGGGCGCGGATCAGGAGCGTGTCGCTCCAATAGAGGTATCTGGCGGTCAGCTTTGGCAGCCGCGCCTTGTATTTTGCGTTCGCTTCTGAATTGCGTCGGTTGGCGCAGATCGCGCTCCATGCCGCTGTTACCGTGTCGTGCTTCGCCCAGAAGTCTTTCGGCAGCAGGTGGATGGTATTGCTCAGATCCAGCCCGCACCCATCCGCCGCCGTGATGTAATCGGCATAAGCGGAAAGCGCGGCGTTATTACCCCAGCGAGTTCTTCCGTGGTGCCGTATCTTCTCCAAATAGGACATCAGCTTGGGGATCCGCAGTCCGTAACGTTTCATTCTCGGCAGAAGAACACGTAGCGCACGATCATCTGCGCAGTCGGCCAGCGCCGCGCACTCCTCCGGTGTCGCTGCCGGCGTCATATCATGCAGCGCCCGGTAGATGCGCAGCGCCATCAATGGCTGATCGCTTTCTTTCGTGATCGCGTCCAGCTCCTTCACGCCGCACCCAAGGAACTCCGCCGGTGTATTGGCGTTCCACTTCACAGCAGCGGCGTTCTTTACGCCCCGCCCTGCCAAGTCCCGGACAGCATCTTGCAGACCCAGCTTTACCAGCCATTCGACCTGCTTCGGATAAACAGGCCGCCGTCAGCAGCTCTATAAAGTCGTCGCTGGCGATCCGCACCTGTTCCAGACGGCACCAGCGCAGGGCGCTCTTCTGCAGCTCCGGCAGTCCGATCATGTCATAGCTCTTGCCCAACTCACTGCAAAATCCATAGGGCGAGTGGATATGCCACATACCGCCCTTATGACCGGCATTTTTCCCCGGTGTGTCCTGATAGCTGTAGTCGAAGGGGCCGTCGCTCCACCATACCCGTGTGGCAGCTTCTACCTTTCCCAGCGTAAAGCGGTAAGCGCCCAGCAGCTTCGCCTTTGGCAGCATAGTCAGAACCGGTGCGTTGGTCACTGGTTCCTTGCCTTCGTAATCCTTGAAGCAGTCCCACGCTGTGGCCCACAATGCCCCGCGCCATTGCCGCAGCACCACCGCCCGCTGGTATTCCCAAAGGGCCTTTCTCCGACCGCTGTAGCGCAGCTCCTTCACCGTGACTTTTTTGCCGCAGTAGGGACACTTTGCCCGCATTTTCGGCGGCGGTGTGTTGTCCCATCTGCTTTGCGGCTCCGGTGTGTGCGGTGCGTGCAAAATACGCAGTTCGTCCGCGTTGTCTGTATCCGGTCTGATGAAAACATGCTTCTGGCAGCAAGTCGTCCACACCTCACCGGTGCTGTTCCGCTTGAAAAGAAACGCCCGGAACAGGGCGTTGATGGCCAATTTTTCCGGATCGCTCAGCTCAGGGGCCAAACGAACCAGTTCCTCCGCTCTTTTCCTGCTGTCCATGGCCATCACCAGAAGTCGGTCAGATCCAGCGTCACGGCCTTAGCAGGCGCAGCCGCCGGAGCTGCCTTTGCGTCGCTCTCGCACAAAGCGATTCGCATTGTCATGGTCACATCGCAGCCGGGAAAATAGAACGCCGCCGCTTTCTGATAGGCTTTCAGGTCGCTGATGCAGCTCCCCACACCCTCGCATACCTTTTTCAGACAATCCGAAAAGCTGCCGCCCTGTACCACCGCTTGGGCAAATTCCGCATCCTGACGGCAGAACTCCTCCAACGCAGTGCGCACCTCTCTCTTAATGACACTCTCCTTCTGGCCAGTCACCTTTTTTTCTTCCTCTGTCAGCTTTTTCAGCGCCATGGCCAGAAAGTCATTGCTGCTCATAGATATCCTCCCATTCTTCACCGGGATTTTTCCCGTAAATAATGCTGCTTTTTCCAGTACCGCCGCGCAGCGGCCTGTGCCTCTTTTTCTTCAATGGCCCGCAGCTTCTGGCATGGCTCGCACTCCACGCCTTCGCCGTTAAAGTGCCGCTTGCACCGGATGCACACGTTCCGCAGCACCTCGCTTTTTCGCACCAGCTCACACTGGCAGAAGATCTTCGCCCACGGCACGCCCCAGAACCGGGCCGCCTCCACCGTGGCCTGCTCCCAGTCCGGTGCGACCACCGGCACCTGCACATGGCCCGGCGCCGTGATGAACCATAAATAATCCCGCTTCCTTGCCGTCGCCACGGCTATCACCTCCTCCCGTGGTTGTGCTGGTGCCGGTAATACTTGTTCCGCTGCTGCTTTGCCCCGGCGTCCAGTATGTATGTCTTTTCCGACTGTTCCGCCCGCAGGTCATAGAGCTTGTCCCGTTCTGCCCGCCATTCGGCGTACCCATGGGAACACCGTGTTGTGCATCCGGCGCCCCTGTCCGGGCAGTCCTTCACACAGGGGCTGCCATGGTAGCCCTGGCCGCTCATTTCCGGTTCTCCAGCTTGTCCACCAGGCGGAGGACGCCGCAGGCCAGCCGCCACGCCCCCACAAACAGGCAAATGTACGTCAGCGCCGTCATACGTCCACCGCCCCCATCAGCATCTCGTCCCATGTGGTGATCCGATCGGTGCCCGCCACCTGCACCTGATACTGCCAGTAGCCGCTTTTTCGCGTGGCCCGCAGTACCGTGCCCTCCGGGGGATGCCCGCCGTTCTCCTCACAGGCTCTCGGCGCGAAGTTGACCACCCGCTCCCCTTCTGCGAACTTCGCCCCACGGTTCTTTTTCTTCCGTCCCATGTGATATCCTCCTTTGTGTATTCCTTTTATGGCTCCCTTGTGTAAAGGGAGCTGTCAGCCGCATGGCTGACTGAGGGATTGTTCTTTTGGCTCCTCCACCGGGTAGAAGTGCGCCTGCCCGGCGAACCGCACGTTCAGCAGCGTCACGTTGATCATCGTGGCCAGCCGTGTGCGCTGCTCCGGCGTCAGCGTGTCCACATCCGTCTCCACGCCGTTCACCTTCACAAACGCCTTCACCGTGATGGGTGGCCGCTCCTTCTTCGCCATGTAAGCGTCACTCCTTTCCTGATAGTCTGAGCTTATGCTGAATTAAGATTGTCCTATGGCTTCTTGAAACTTTTTCGCAAATATGATATGATGCTTTTGAAAGGTGGGATAATCCATGCAACAGAAAATAAAAACGCAGTTTCCAGGTGAATCAGTCAGCTTTTCGGTTTACTATGATGAGCCGGAAAATTGCCCGCTCTGCCACTATGCCATTACTCCAAAATGTATTAGTTATGCCTGGTACAAAGACAACCTCGACCATCGGCATTTTGCTATCTTTTATACCTGTACCCATTGTTTTCGCCCATTTGTTGCCCATTTCATCGATAGGTTTCCAGACAATCCTCAGATGTCTCCTCAGCTTGATTACTGTGCGCCTAGTTTCTTTTCTGCACAAGAGTTTGAAAAGAATATCAAAGCCTTGTCCCCTCAATTCGTAAAAATCTTCAATCAAGCCCTTGAGGCGGAAAGCCGGCAGCTTGACGAGATTGCCGGCATTGGCTACCGGAAAGCTTTGGAGTTCTTAGTCAAGGACTATTGCAAGCACAAAGCCCCCGAAAAGGGCGATGAAATTGAGCGGCTTCCGCTGGGAAAATGTATCTCCGATCTCATTGCGCAGCCGTCTATCAACGTCCTTGCCAGCCGTGCCGTTTGGATCGGCAACGACGAAACACATTACACCCGTAAACTGGAAGGCCGCGACATATCGGATATGAAAACCTTCATCCACGCCCTTGTGCACTACATCGGAATGGAACTCACTGTTGAGGACGCGGCCTCTATAGCCCCGGCTCACTGAACAACTCTTGTTCCCAGCAGTTCGCCGTTCAGTCCCCAATACTTGGCTACGATCCGGAACGGATCCTCCGGTGTACCATGTCCGACTTCCTCTTGGGTCTCGATCACCGTCACCACCCTTGCGCTGTCTAGCCCTCTGGGCTCGGCAGCGCATTTTTCGTTGGTATGCTCCACGCTCCCCTCACCTCCTCCCTGCCTGTTTTTATGTCCTTCTTATTGTTGCGCTACGCAACTTCCGGAGATAAAAAATAGGAGCAAAACTCCGCATCGCTGATCTGGAGTGCAGCCTGAAGTTTCAGGGCTTCATCCAGCAGTAACGGTCTTTTGTTCCCAAGTTTAAGCGAGACTGTACTCTGTGCGCAGTCCCACAAATTTGCAATTGTTTTCTGAGTCATTCCAAGCTCTTTCATACGTGCAAGCACCGCCTGTGTATTCACCATGGTAGCACCTCCTCTCGATGTTGCGCTGTGCAATTTTATATATACCACACGTTTTATACTTTGTCAATAGCACTATGCAATTATTTTTCGTTTTTCTATTGCATAGTGCAAATTTTTGTGGTAATGTATTGCACATAGTAATAACAATGGTGAGGTGTCACTATGCTCAACCAAAAAGAAATTGGATTCCGTATTAAACAGCGACGTGAAGAACTTGGCTTGACGCTTGAGGATATCGCTTCCTATGTCAAGGTTGCCCGGTCTACCATCCAGAGATATGAGACTGGAAGCATCAGCCGTCCAAAGCTCCCTGTCTTATATTCCATATCGCAGGCGCTCCAAGTAAGTCCTGACTGGCTCCTTGGCATCACCGATGATCCAACTCCAATCGCTGTAGTCGGCGCAGAAAAAACCGCCGCCGGTGAAGGCGACGGTCTTTCCCCATTGGAGAAAAGGCTTATGCAGTTGGTGCATCGTCTCTCGGACGATCAGAAGGAGATGCTGCTGGCGCAGATAGAACTGCTGCTAAGTAAGCAAGGGTGACAATCTGGTTTTCCTCCGTCAGCTGCCGGAAGCGATCAAGGATCATTTCATCTTTGCTTTTCATCTTTCTTTCCTTTCGTAGGAGCTCCAATGTAAAATTTTGGGCCCATCTGCAAGTATAATCCCCTTCCACATATCTTTCCACAGAAAAATGGTAATCTCAAGGAGGCTTTTATGAACGATGGCAGCGAAATGGTCACGACCGAAACCCCGAAAGAGAAGTTCCACATGTCTTTCTGGGATGTTCTGACACTCTTTCTCCTTCTTTCTGGTGCCGTGGGTGGTGGTATGAGCATCACGCGTGTACTTGAGCACTTTGGTGTTAATTCTGACGTTTGCAATCTAGTCGCCGGCCTTTACTGGATTCTGTACTGTGTACTTGTCATTTCCCGCGTCCGAACCAAGTCTGATGTGCAGCGCACCAGAGATGCCGCTTACAACGAAGGCTTTCTGGCTGGACGCGATCACGAATCCCCAATCTCCTACGCAGCCGGTGAACAGCGTGGCTATGACCGAGGTTATCACAACGGCCTGCTGGATGGCCGTGTCGATGGCTGGGATTCCGGCTATGAAGCCGCACAAAAGGAGCATTAAGGAGGTGTCTCATGTTCGACTACAAAACCGCTGCCGCCTATATCCGCGTCTCCACCGACGATCAGGTGGAGCTCTCCCCCGCCTCCCAGCTGGTGGAGATACGCAAGTGGGCCGCCGCCAACGGGTACTTCGTCCCTGACGAATACGTTTTTGTGGATGAGGCCAAATCCGGCCGGAAGGTCACAGGCCGTGATGACTTCCGCCGCCTGATCGCCACCGCCAAGACGAAGCCCAAGCCCTTTGACGCCATCCTCCTGTGGAAGTTCTCCCGCTTCGCCCGCAACCGTGACGATGCCGTATACTATAAGTCCATCCTCCGCAAGCAGCTGAAGATCGACGTGATCTCCATCAAGGAGCCCATCGAGGACGGCAAGATGGGCGTCATCATGGAATCCATGATCGAGGCCATGGACGAGTATTACTCCATCAACCTGGCCGAGGACGTCAAGCGCGGCATGGAGGAGAAGCACCGCCGGGGTGAGCTGCAATCCACCCCCGCTTTCGGCTATACCGTCGAAAACAATGTCCTTGTTCCCGTCCCGGACGAGGCCGTCTATGTGCGGGAAATGTTCCGCCGCTTCAATGCCGGGCAGGGTACTTACCACATCGCCCGCTGGCTCAACGATATGTGCGTCAAAACTCACCGCGGCCGCCCTTTTGAAAACCGCACCGTGGAGTATATCCTCCGCAATCCCGTGTATATCGGCAAGCTGCGGTGGAACCCCACCGGGCGCAGCCGCCGGGACTTTGATGATCCTAATATCATCCTCGCTGACGGCCAACACGAGCCACTGGTGACGGCAGAGGAATTTCAGGCAGCTCAGACCCGCTTTGACCAGCAGAAGGCGATCCGTCCCTATCATGGCCGCCCGTTGGGCAGCAACAAGGACTGGATCAGCGGCCTTGTGCGCTGTGCCTCCTGTGGCGGCACCATGATTTTTGCCAAACCCCATTACTGGAAGTGCAATAACTATGTCCGGGGCCGCTGCCGCACCGCTCAGCACGTCTCTGGCGATGTGCTCAAGTCTGCCATCATCGCCCGCCTGCAAGCTGACGCCGACGCCTCCGGCCCGTTTGACTACGATGTTGTGCGCGTCACCCAGAAGGACGGCGACCGTGTGGCCGCCCTCAAGGCCCAGCGCCTTTCTCTGGAGCGCCGCCTTGTTCGCCTGCGCGAAGCGTTCCTTGCCGGCGTGGATACCATGGAGGAATACCGTCAGTCCAAGGACGAGACCACCGCCGCCATCCAGAACATCGACCGGGCCATTGCGGAAACCAATACCGAAAACCGCCGGATCGGCGATCCCCGTGTCATGCGCAATGCCATCCGCGACGCTCTTGCTGTCATCACAGATGAAGCGGCCCCCTTGGAGCGCCGCTGCGCCGCCGCCCACTCCATCATCGACCATATCACATGGGATAAGACGCAGAACCTCCTCACCGTCCACTACCGCCTTCTGCTGGACTGATTTTTTATTTTACTCTTGATAGTAGTCTATTACCATCCGGTGGTCCGGATGGTGAGTTAGGAGCATCGCTGCGCTATCTCAGCCAGCGTTACTCCATGCCCTATCCGGAGCTGAAGGGCCTGCTGACCGATATCGGTACAGAGGAACTGGGGCATCTGGAGATGATCGGTACCATCGTCCACCAGCTGACCCGCAATCTTAACGAGGACGATATCAAAACCGCCGGATTTGATGCCTACTTCGTGGATCACACCGCCAGTGTCTACCCGACAGCCGCTTCCGGCTTTCCTTGGAACGCCGCGTCTATGGCGGTCAAAGGCGACCTGATCGCCGACCTGACGGAGGATCTGGCCGCTGAACAGAAAGCGCGTGTTACCTACGACAACATTCTGCGGCTCAGCGACGACCCTGACGTGAACGACGTCATTAAGTTCCTGCGTGCCCGCGAGGTCGTTCATTTTCAGCGCTTCGGTGAGGGCCTGCGGCTGGCAAAGGAGCGCATGGATCAGAAGAACGTTTACTATATCAACCCCAGCTTTGACCAGTAAGCGGATGAACAACGGAGAGGGACTTCCCTCTCCGTTGTTCTCTCAAGTTCAACAATTATTGAACCAGACTTGAAGAATATTTGATATCACGCTTCATGATTTGTGCTATAATAATTACAAGACATACACAGGAGGAACACCATGTTTAAGATATTGATCGCGGAGGATGACCATGAACTGCGGCAGCTGTTTCAGCATGTGCTGACCAAAAACGGCTATACGGTGGTGGGCGTGTCCAACGGCGAAGAAGCCCTGCGGGCCATGGACGCCAGCTACTACGACATGATCATCTCGGATATCATGATGCCGAAAATGGACGGCTATGAGCTGGTACGGGCATTGCGGGAGGCTGGCATGACGATCCCTGTCATGATGATCACCGCAAAGGACGCGTTTGACGACATGCGGCTGGGCTTCCTGTCCGGCAGCGACGACTATATGGTAAAGCCCGTCAATGTCAATGAAATGGTGCTGCGGGTGGGGGCGCTGCTGCGTCGGGCGCAGATGGCCAATGAGCGTCGGCAGGTCATCGGCGGTACGGTGCTGGAATGCGATTCCCTGTCGGTGCATACCGGAAACGAGACGATGACGCTGCCCCAGAAGGAATTCATGCTGCTCTATAAGATGGTGTCCTTCCCCGGCCGTATTTTTACCCGTCAGCAGCTGATGGATGATATCTGGGGCTACAGCTCCGAGACGGACACGCACACGGTGGACGTCCACATCGGCCGTCTGCGGGAGCGCTTTCGGGACAATTCCGATTTCAAGATCGTTACCATGCGGGGCGTCGGCTATAAGGTGGTAAAGCTATGAAAAAAGAGATCGCGCCCAAGGTAACGCTGCGGGTCAAATTTTTTCTGATCTGCATGGCAGAATTTATCGCCGTGGTGCTGCTGTCCGAATTGGCTGGCTGGCTCTTGAAGCGCTGGCTGGGCGTTACCATGGACATTCCCATCTTCGTCTGGGCGATACTGTTCAGCGTTGTGGTGGGCGGCGCTGTCACCAACTATATTACCCATTCCTTCATCGACCCTATCACCCGCCTGGGAAAGGCCATGAAGGAGGTAGCGGGCGGAAATTTTCATGTGACCATGCAAAGCGACAGCAAGCTGAAGGAAGTACGGGATATTTATGAAAGCTTCAATCGGATGGTCAAGGAGCTGGGAAACACCGAGACGCTGCAAACAGATTTCATTTCCAGCGTGTCCCACGAATTCAAGACGCCCATCAACGCCATTGAGGGGTACGCCTCTCTCCTGCAGGATCACCACCAGTCTCCGGAGGAGCAGGAGACATACATTGAAAAAATCCTGTTCAACAACAGGCGGCTGTCCACGCTGACGGGCAACATCCTGCTGCTGTCCAAGATCAACAACCAGTCTATCCGGCCACAGCGCACAGTATTCCGTCTTGACGAGCAGATACGGCAGGCCATTGTGGCGCTGGAACAGAAATGGACGGAGAAGAATATCGACTTTGACGTAGAACTGGATAAGGTAATGTACAGCGGCTATGAAAGCCTGCTGCTCCATGTCTGGAGCAACCTCATCGACAACGCCATCAAATTTGATCCGCCGGGCGGCATGATCTGCCTTCGTCTACGGCAAACCGGCGATGAGGCGGTGTTCACCATTGATGACAACGGCCCCGGCGTAGCGCCAGAGGAGCAGAAGCGGATCTTCCATAAGTTCTACCAGAGCGACAGCTCCCGCGAAATGAGCGGCAACGGTCTGGGACTGGCGCTGGTCAAGCAGATCGTGGAATTCAGCGGCGGAACAGTTTCCGTTGAGAATCTGCCGGAAGCGGGCTGCCGCTTTACGGTGCGGCTCCCCATGCAGCCGTGACGGCAACTATAAAAGCAAAAGGCGGGCTGTGCCCGCCTTTCACTTTTATAGGATAATGCAGATCAGACCACCGCCGCCTTCGTTGATGATACGCTCCAGCGCCTGACGCAGTTTGACCTGTGCTTCGGCTGGCATACGCTTCAGCTTTGCCTGCAAGTCCTCCCCCACGATCTCGTGGAAGCTTCGGCCGAAGATATTGGAGTTCCAGATCTTGCTGGTATCCCCCTCGAACTCCTGCAGCAGATAGTTCACCATGTCCTCCGACTGCTTCTCGTTCCCCACAATGGGCGAAACGGTCGTCTCAATGTCCGCCCGGATCATGTGGATAGACGGCGCGCTGGCCCTCATGCGGACGCCGTAGCGTCCTCCCTGCTTTACGATCTCCGGATCCTCCAGATCCAGCTCCTCCACGCTGGGCATGACGATGCCGTAGCCATTCTCCCGCGCCGACTTCAGGGCGGCCGCCACCTTGTCATATTCCTGCCGCGCCTTGCCCAGCTCGGTCAACAGCTCCATCAGGTCGCCGTCGTCCGTGACCGTCAGGCCCGACCGCTGGCTCAATGTGTCATAGAACAGACTGCGGGGCAATTGCAGCTCCGCCTGCGCCACGCCGGTTCCCAGATCAACGCTGCGAATAACCGTGCCCTGAATCGAGTCGCAGCCCCGCATACCCTCCAGCGCACCGTCCAATTCCCGGATACGGGTCAACTGACGGGCCTCCTCCCGCACGGTCTGATAAACGCTGCTTTTGATGGGATGCTCCAGCGGCAGCGCCTCCACCCAGCTGGGAAGATACAAGTCCAGCTCCTGAAGCGGGAACTCAAACAACAGGCTGCGCATCAGCGCGGTGATGGCCGTCTCGTCCAGCGTCAGGCAGTTGACGGGAATGCATTTTACGTTGTATTTGCCGCTGATCTCGGTGGAGATGGCGCAGGCCCGCTCTCCGGTGGGATCGCTGGAGTTCAGCAGCACGACGAAGGGCTTGCCGATCTCCTGAAGCTCCCGGATGACCCGTTCCTCCGCCTCCTGATAATCCTGCCGGGGAATGTCCGTCACGGTGCCGTCGGTGGTGATGACGATGCCCACGGTGGAATGATCGGTGATGACCTTCCGCGTGCCGATCTCCGCAGCTTCCGTCATGGGGATCTCGTAGTCGTACCACGGCGTCATCACCATACGCGGCGCCAGATCCTCAAACTGTCCCACCGCGCCGGGCACCATGTACCCCACGCAGTCGATCATCCGCACGGAAAAGCTGACGCCTTCGTCAAGATGTACCTCTACCGCTTCTTCTGGAACGAATTTTGGCTCCGCCGTCATGATGGTGCGCCCCGATCCGCTCTGGGGCAGCTCGTCGGTGGCTCTGTCCCGGCGGTACACGTTGTCGATATGGGGGATCACCTGCGTTTCCATAAACCGCTTGATAAAGGTAGATTTTCCGGTTCTGACCGGCCCTACAACGCCGATATAAATGCTGTTCTGGGTTCGTGCCGCCATGTCCTGATAGATGCATGTGGATTGATTCATAGTACCGCCCTCCGCTGCTGGTTTTATTTCATGTCTATGTGGCCGTGCCCTGTTCTATGCAAAAAATTTCTTACCATATTGTCGAAACCTGTTGAATACCAGCCGGGCTGTATGGTAAAATATACTATGCAAATTGTTTATAGTATAGAAGGGAGCGCTGACTATGCCGGGAGAAAACGTTGACCGCAGGGTGAAGAAAACGAAACGGCAGCTGCGTCTGGCTCTTATGGAGCTGATGTGCGAGAAGCCGCAGAAGCATATTTCTGTTCGGGAGCTGGCGGAACGTGCGGATATTAACCGCGGCACATTTTACATCCACTATAAGGACGTGTCCGATCTTTTGCAGCAGCTGGAGGACGAGATGGCGGATCGCCTGTCCGAAATGTGCTGCCTTCACGCCAGAAATACCGAGATCGACTCTTATCCTTTCCTGACGGATCTCTACGGCTTTATGCTGGATAACGCCGATATCTGCAAGGTACTGCTGGGAATAAATGGCGACATTGCCTATCGTCAGCGGATCTGCGGTATTCTGCACGACGATTTTCTCTATGACTTTCTTTCGCGGTTCTATCCCGAAAACCGGCAGAAATTGGAGTATTTCTGCGCGTTTATCGTGTCCGGCAACCTGAATCTCGCGCTGACATGGCTCAACGAGGGAGCAAAGGAATCGCCGGAGGAAATGGCGCAGCTGGCGGGTGAGATCATTATGAAAGGCGTCGGCTTTTTGCGGTAAATCGATACATATAAACCTGCCCGGCGAAAATAACCCGCTGGGCAGTTCATTCATATACCGCCGTCTGCGGGGCATACTGAAGCATATAGTTTCTATCAACAAGGGAGGGTATCGCCTATGACGAACCACATCACACTTTCCGATTTTCCGGCCAGCTGCTCCTGCATGAAGCTGACATCAAAACAGGGACGGCCCTACTGGTTCCGCACCTGCGACCTGAATACCAGCATCTGGGATGCCGGCGCCCACGCGGTGTCGTTTCCTGCCGACTATGCTATCACGACGGCCAACGGAACGCTGCGCACCCGCTATGCCCTGTTGGGCATGTCCTATTGCACGGTGGACAGCTGGCTGCTGGACGGCGTCAACAGCGAGGGCCTTGTAGGCGGCCTGCTCCTGCTGGAAGAAGGCACCAGCATTCCGGCGGCAGAAGCAGGCTCCAGCGGCGTCATGGGCATGGAGCTTGTTACCGCACTGCTGGCCACCTGCCGCGACGTAACGGAGGTCTGCCAGGCGGCGAAAGATATCCGGATCACGGACATTCCGGCAGAAACCGGCTTTCTGCCCGCCACCATGCACTATTTCTTTCTGGACGCCGCCGGGAATACCGTAGTGCTGGAGGCCACCGATCCCACACAGCCGGGGCGGCTCACCTGCTATCGGGAGGACAGCATCGGCGTGATGACGAATTCCCCTCCCTATCCCCGGCAGCTGGACAATCTGCGGTGGTTTCTCTCCCAGTCGCCGGAGCTGCACCATGGCGGCGATGATTGTCCCATCTGCCAGCCTGCTTGGGAGGGCGTTCGGTTGGCAGCCGCCCCCAGCGCGCTCCACATGACGCAGAGCGGCGTGCTGCCGGCCTCCTACGCGCCCTATGACCGCTTTGTCCGTCTGGCGGTGCTGAAGGCGCTGAATCACGACGGACAGTGGATCGACGATGCGCAGATTCTGCCGCTGGGCAGCGGCCTGCTGCACAGCGTTTTCGAGCCCCATAGCCGCGGCGTCTACCACTACCGTCGGCTGGACGAACACGGCATGCCTGCCGGACGCAGCGACGGCTATACCCAGTACTGCGTGATGTACGCGCCGGAGCAGCATGCCATGTATTTACAGCCCTTTGACTCCACCGCCTGGACAAAAATAGCGCTGCGCAGCTGCGACACCGCGCTTTTGCAGCGCCACCCCATCAACCGCAGCGCCATGGCGGGCGTTGTGGAACGGTAAGAAAAAATCCCGGATTTTCCGGGATTTTTTTCTTACCGTATTCTCGGGATCAGCAGCATATACTTTGCCGCGTCCTCGTCGTTTTCCAGCTGATTGGCGGCGCGTATGGCGTCCTCGTCCGTGTGATACCGCTTGGCAACATCCCAGAGCGTTTCCTCGCACCCCATGCGGCACAGGATCAGACTGGGGCCGGACGCGGCGGCCACATCCGTCAGCGTTACGGCGGTGATGCCGCTGATGGTTTTCTCCCCCTCGCAGCCGATGGAGAAGTCGACCGGGATACGCACCTGACACGCGCTGCCGGAGAATTGCATCGTTATCTGGCAGCAGGACGCCGTGACCGTCCCGCCGACCTCGCCGGTCTCCGCGCCCACCTCCACGGTACGCTCGGTGCTGACCGGCGCGCCGGATTCATCCAGATAGAGCAGACGCACATGCAGCGTCGCCCGCAGCGCTGTACGCGCTTCCTCAGCGGCCACCTCCACCGGGGAGCAATCCACCGCCGTTACGCTGATGAACGGCTGACTACCGTCAAACTCCAGGCGGAGCTGAGCGTCCTGTGAGACGGTACGGGCCGGTGCGGCCAGTGGGATCGTCACCTCCTGCCGCTCCACCGATGTGTCACAGCGGGTGCTGTAAATATCAGCTAGGTAATTGACTGTGCGCTGCTGATAGGCCTTGATGCAGACATCCACATGTGCCGTCAGCCCAAAGCCGTTTCCGCCTTCGGTGCGTAAAATGCGTGCGTCGCACTCGCCAATCTGCGGACACAGGATATATTCCGCGTTCTCCGGCAACTCCGCCACATCCAATATCTGTGAGAAGGGCAGCGAGCCGCAGTACTGCCGCAGCCCCTGATCCTCGCTCCGATAGATGGCATGGAACCACATATCACCCTTTATCATCAGCTTGTTACCCAGACGCTGTACCGATGATATAGACGGGCACATCCGATGCAGCAGCAGATCTTCCGGCAGACAGCCGTCATCAAGCAGCACATCATCCGTAAAGGAAAATCCCTTTTCAGATATTGCTGTCAAAAGACTTAGCTCTACATTGCGGCACTGCGTCCGGATCGTCGACTCCTCCTGCGTGCCGGTACAAAGGCGGCGCTTGACCGCACGGTAGCCTACTGCCGTGATCTCCGGCAAAACCTTGATGTACAGCTTACGTGAGGTGACGGCCCGAGCCTCCGTCAGCAGCACACGGCCTTCGGCGCAGACCGTTCCGCACCGTGTCAAGGTGCGGTCGTCCATCACGCAGGAAAACGGCACCGACATGGTGAGACTCCGCAGTCCTGTCGCCTCCTCTGAGGTATAGAGCACCGTGACCTTCACGCTGCCGGAGATGGTGCAGCGCTCCTCGTTCAGCTGCTTTTCCCGAATCGTCAGGCGGCCTGTTGCCTCGACGATCCGGGCGATATCGGGACAGTACTCCGGGATGGCCGTCTCCAATGATTCCTCGTGTGCGGAGGAGATCGCCGCCGTCGCTTCATAGCAGAGAATATCTTCAAATTGCAAGCCCAATTCCATATGTCCAGCCCTCTCAATCGGTATTGTTAGTCCACTGTATGAGGGCCACGCTCCGTTTATTCCTTCATTCCGAAAATGCCCCGCAGAATACCCCGCAGGAATTTTGGCGCTTTCCAGACAACGATCTTCATATAACTACCTCCTTTTCAAACATGCGATACCACAGCCGATTAGCAGGAAGGCCACCAGAAACATCAAACAGCCTACCGGAAACACGGCGGTAATGAAAATGCCCAGCCCCAGCGCCAGCGCACAAATGCCAAGACACCGCTCACCGTTTCCTCTCATGTGGTTCCCTCCTCCCTGCTAAGGTTCTATCTCATCTTATGAAAAGACCAGCCCTGCGGTGACGCAGGAAGAAGTGGCGGCAAAATATTGCAATCGGCTGTGGGGTGTGATACAATAAGGCCATCAATAGACAGACAGGTGTCTGCCGGCAAGGACAACATTACGATCGACAGGAGGAAAAGCCCATGTGTAAGGTCGGAAAGATCATTCTCAAAGTGTTTGCCATTCTGGCGGCTATCGCCGGTGTCGTGGCTGCGGTGTATTATTGGAATCTTGACCAGAAACTGCTGGACTGGTTCTATAAAAAGACAGAGTGGTTCAAGTCGCTGCGTGCCAGGGGCGAAGATATGGCGGATTACGCGGACGTGGACGTGGCGTCCGGAGATCTGTAAAACAATAATAAAAAAACATCCGTGAGTTTTTGCTCACGGATGTTTTTTTATTGGTTGTATCGCAATTACTTGCCCATGTTCATCTGAGCAGCGACCTCAGCAGCGAAGTCCTCCTGCTTCTTCTCGATACCCTCGCCGGTCTGATAGCGAACGGCATCCACGAACTTGACGCTGCCGCCCAGCTTCTTGGCGGCGTCGGCCACGTACTTCTCCACAGTGCCCTGGAAGATATCGCCGCGGACGAACTCCATCTGCATCAGGCAGTTCTCCTCGTAGAACTTGTTCATCTTGCCCATGACGATCTTTTCCTTCACCTGAGCGGGCTTGTTGGCCATCTTGGGATCGGTGTCCATCAGCGCCAGAGCGATCTTCTTCTCCTCGGCCAGCACATCCTCGGTGACCTGGGACTTATCCCAGAAACGAGGATTCAGCGCAGCGATCTGCATGGCAATGTTCTTGCCGATCTCAGTAGCGTCGATGCCGCCCTCGACAGCCAGATTCACCAGCACGCCGATCTTGCCGCCGGCATGGACATAACCCACGCTGGTGTTCTCGGCGAAGCGGACAAAGCGGCGCACCTGCAGGTTCTCGCCGATGGACATGACCTTCTCGGGCATGGTCTCGGAAACGGTCAGCTCGGAGCCGGGATACTTGCTGTTCATCAGGGCGTCCACGTCAGCGGGATCGTTCTCGGCAACAGCCTTGGCGATATCCTTGACGAAAGCCACGAACAGGTCGGACTTGGCGCAGAAGTCGGTCTCGCAGTTCACTTCCACCAGAGCGCCCACGCCGTTCTCGGTCAGCGCATAGGACATACCCTCGGCAGCAATACGGCCAGCCTTCTTGGCAGCCTTGGCCAGGCCCTTCTCGCGCAGCCACTCAACAGCCTTGTCCATATCGCCGTCGCACTCGACCAGCGCCTTTTTGCAGTCCATCATACCCACGCTGGTCATCTCGCGCAGGGTCTTTACATCAGCAGCAGTAAAAGCCATGATTATATCCTCCGTTATATTATAGTGTAATGAAAACGGGGCAGGGACACTTCCCTGCCCCGTCAGTTTACGCGGTGTTTATCGAAATTGATTTACTCGGCCTTGGCTTCCTCGGTGGCAGCTTCTTCCATCTGCTCGCCCTGACGGCCCTCAATCATGGCGTTGGCCATGATGGAAGCGATCAGGCGGATGGCGCGGATAGCGTCATCGTTGCCGGGGATGGGATAATCGATCTCGTCGGGGTCGCAGTTGGT
>OMED01000179.1_pt1 | contig 36029 bp, 33 predicted proteins | sample 1673411 | NCBI WGS metagenome assembly OMED01 (sample SAMEA103958110, study PRJEB25191) | human gut metagenome | reverse complement strand
GCGGGCGGGTCAGCATATCCGGATTTACTTGCGGAAGAACGCGATCACGCGGTCGAAGAAGTCGCCGATGGCGGTGATGACGTCCTTGACCTTGCCGGTGAAGGACGCGACCTTGTCCTTCGCGCCGGCCAGCTGCTTGAGCGTGTCCTGCACGGCCTGCACCTTCGAGAGCAGGGCGTTCGTGTCCAGCTTTTCGAGCGAGCGGCAGAGGTTCACGAGCTGGGTCATCTGGTCGTCCGTGAGCGTGACGTCGTACTCGGCGGCGATCTCTTTGATCTTGGCGCGCAGTTCGGCGTCGGTCATGTCCTTCGTCTCGTTGAGGATGAGCTTGAGCTCGTTGACGATCTCGACCGAGTCATAGTCGCCGATGGCCTGCGCGAGCTCCGCCGTCGTGGCCAGCTCCTGCGAGGAGACGGCCTTGGCGGTCTCGTCGAGCTTCGTGCCCGTGATGTCCTCATACGCTTTGTACACGCCCGTCAGCGCCGCGGTGCCCGAGACGTCGAACGGCGCGGCCACGCTGATCTTCGCGTCCGTGATGCCGGCCGTGGCCAGCGCGCTGATGTACATCTGGCTTGTGCAGTAGGTGATGTGCGACGTGGCGACGGTCATACCCTTGCCGGCCTCGAGCACCTCAATGGAGATGCAGGAGATGGACTTCGTGCCGATCTGCGCGTCGCTGATGACGCCGCTGAGATACTGCCGCTCGTCCTTGTTCGTGACGGTCAGTTCCTTGACGCTGCCGCGCTCGATGCCGAAGGTCTTGTAGACGGTCTTGATCTGCTCGTCCGTGAGGTCGGCGCCGATGACGGTGCGCGTCTCGCCGGCGTCGATGGCCGACACGGCGCAGAGACTTGCGAGCAGGCACACGGCGAGCACAATGGGCAGGGCCCGTTTGAGAAATTTCATGGTGATGGTTTCCTTTCCCCGCGGCCGGTCGGCCACGGTGCTTTACAGGATGAGACGCTTCCATTGTAAATTGGTTCCCGAAAAAAGGATGACGATTCTGTGAAGAATCGTCTGAATTGTTTGTTAAGATATTGCGCGCCGCATAAAAAAGGACAGACAGAGCTGGGGGACTCTGTCTGTCCAAAAATGTTCACTGCCCTTTGGGGTGGCAGCTATGGCACTGCGCACCGCAATGGGCACAGTTGCCGCCGCAGGAGGATTTCCCTTGCCGCTTCTGGCGGATCAGGGAAAGGGAAATGAAGGTGACAATGGCGATAAGTACAATCGAAATCAAAATCGTAGAGAGGTTCGCGCCAATCCAGCTGAACATGGAAAATCACTCCTTTGCGTTTACGAATTTTGGAAAGGCTCAGGCCTTGAGCGTGGTGGCTTCCTTGTAGGGACGCACCAGCATGTAGATGATGCCGGCCAGCGCCAGGATCGCGCAGATGAGGCCGATCACGTTCAGGTTGCCGGTGAAGGCGCAGCCGAACTGGTAGATCATCAGGGCGATCAGGTAAGCGAAGCCGCACTGATAGCCGATGGCGAACCACGTCCACTTCCGGCTGTTCATCTCGCGCTTGATGGCGCCGATGGCCGCGAAGCACGGAGCGCACAGCAGGTTAAACACCAGGAAGCTGTAACCGCTGATGCCGTTGAAGGCAGCCGCGATGTTCTGGTATACGGTGCCGTCGCCGCCGCCGTAGAGGATGCCGAGCGTGCCGACGATGTTCTCCTTGGCGACAAGGCCGGTGATGGAGGCGACCGCCGCCTGCCAGTTGCCCCAGCCGAGGGGCTTGAAGATCCAGGCGAGGACGCCGCCGATGGCAGCGAGGATGGAGTAGTCGATCTCGTCCTCGGACAGCATGCGGAACGTGCCGTCGACCGTGCCGAAGTACGTGGTGAACCAGACGAGGATCGTGGACAGCAGGATGATCGTGCCGGCCTTCTTGATGAAGGACCAGCCGCGCTCCCACATGGAGCGGAGCACGTTGCCCAGCGTCGGCCAGTGGTAGGCCGGCAGCTCCATGACGAACGGAGCCGGATCGCCGGAGAACATCTTGGTCTTCTTGAGCATGATGCCGGAGAGGATGATGGCAGCCATGCCGATGAAGTACGCGGAGGTGGAGACCCAGGCGCTGCCGCCGAACAGGGCGCCGGCGATCATGCCGATGAAGGGCACTTTCGCGCCGCAGGGGATGAAGGTGGTGGTCATGATCGTCATGCGGCGATCACGCTCGTTTTCAATGGTACGGGAAGCCATAACGCCCGGCACGCCGCAGCCGACGCCGATGAGCATCGGGATGAAGGACTTGCCGCTCAGGCCGAACTTGCGGAAGATACGGTCGAGCACGAAGGCGATACGGGACATGTAGCCGCAGGCCTCGAGGAAGGCCAGCATCAGGAACAGGACCAGCATCTGCGGCACGAAGCCGAGCACCGCGCCGACACCGGCGACAATGCCGTCGAGGATCAGGCCGCTGAGCCAGTCGGCACAGCCCGCCTTCTCCAGACCGTTGCCGATCAGGACCGGGATGCCCGGGACCCAGACGCCGTAGTCGGCCGGATCGGGCGCGTCAAAGCCGTTGGCTTCGAGGTAGGCGACCGCGTCGACATACGTCATGCCCACGGTGCTGTCCTCGTCGGCGTCATCGGGGATGGCGTCGTAGTAAGCGGTCATTTCGTTCTCGGCCAGGGTCTCCTCGTCCTCGACCATAACGGTCGCGGTGTCGGAGCTCGGCACGAAGTCCTTCATGTCCGCGAGCGCGGCGTCGGCATCGAAGTCTTCGGCTTCGGTGTCGAGACCCAGGAACGCGTCGACCGCTTCGGTCGCGGCGGTGTATTCGTCGTTGGCGTCGTTATAGGCGCTCGAGCCGATGCCCAGCAGGTGCCAGCCGTCGCCGAACACGCCGTCATTGGCCCAGTCGGTCGCGGGCGCGCCGACGGCGACCATGGCGACCCAGTAGACGAGGAACATGACCACGGCGAAGATCGGCAGGCCCAGCCAGCGGTTGGTGACGATGCGGTCGATCTTATCGGACGTGGACTGCTTGGCCTTGGATTTCTTGCGGTAGCAGGCGCGGATGACTTCCGCGATGTAGACATAGCGCTCGTTGGTGATGATGGACTCGGCGTCGTCGTCGAGCTCCTCCTCGGCGGCCTTGATGTCCGCCTCGATGTGCTGGTGCACATCCTCGGGGATGTGGAGCTTGGCGAGCACCTTGTCGTCGCGCTCAAAGATCTTGATGGCGTACCAGCGCTGCTGCTCTTCCGGCATCTTGTGCACGGCCGCCTCTTCGATGTGGGCGATCGCGTGCTCGACCGGGCCGGAGAACGTGTGCATCGGCACGGTCTTGGTGGACTTGGCGGCTTCGATGGCGGCCTCTGCCGCTGCCATGACGCCGTCGCCCTTCAGGGCCGAGATCTCCACGACCTTGCAGCCGAGCTGCTGCGAGAGCTGGTTGATGTTGATCTGGTCACCGCTCTTGCGCACGATGTCCATCATGTTCACGGCCATGACCACCGGGATGCCCAGCTCGGTCAGCTGCGTGGTCAGGTACAGGTTGCGCTCGAGGTTCGTGCCGTCCACGATGTTGAGGATGGCGTCCGGGCGCTCATCGATCAGATAGTTGCGGGCGACGACCTCTTCGAGCGTGTACGGGCTGAGCGAGTAGATGCCCGGAAGGTCCATGATGACAACGTCGTCATGCTTTTTCAGGCGGCCTTCCTTTTTCTCGACCGTGACGCCCGGCCAGTTGCCCACAAACTGATTGGAGCCGGTCAGCGCATTGAACAGCGTCGTCTTGCCACAGTTCGGGTTGCCGGCTAAGGCAATCTTGATTTGCTTTTCCATTCGGATGCTCCTTTGCGATATTCTCCTCTGCTGATGGGGGATCCTACCTTATGTAATCAATATTTTTTGCTTACAAATGTTTACGCCTGAATTTCGATCATCTCGGCGTCGGCCTTGCGCAGGCTCAGCTCATAGCCGCGGACCGTGACTTCCACCGGATCACCGAGCGGCGCGACCTTGCGCACATACACTTCGGTGCCCTTCGTGATGCCCATGTCCATGATGCGGCGCTTGATGGCGCCCTCACCATGCAGCTTCACCACCTTGACCGTTTCGCCGATCTTGGCTTCTCGCAGCGTTTTCATCGTGCTTCCTCCCTTAAATCATGATTTTGCGTGCCATTTCATCGCTGATGGCAACGCGGGATTCTTTGACCTTCACGATCAGGTTCCCGCCGATCGCCGATACGACCATGGCCGTCCCGCCGGGGACGAAACCCAGATCGGCCAAATGCTTTCTGGTCTCCGGGTTCCCGCCGACTTTCAGAATCAGTGTCTCCTCGCCGATGTTGGCGAGATTCAGCGGCATCATAGATATCCCTCCACTGGTAAATGGTTAGAGCGTGCTAACCCTGGATGAAAAAAGAACGGTTATATTTGTTTAACAAAAGTTAAACTTCCCTAACCTTGCTAAAGTTTAATCTATCTAACAGCGCGTGTCAAGGGGTATTTGTAAAAATTTTTGCATTGCTTGCATTTTTGGTTAAGGTGTGCTAACCTAGAAGCAATTTTACGAAAAGGTTGGTGGAATCCGCTATGCAGATCTTGAGAGCCGCGGAGGACTATCTGGAGGCAATGCTGATGATGCAGCAGAAGCACGGATACATTCGCTCGATCGACATCGCAGAGCACCTCGGTGTCACGAAGCCGAGCGTGACCTACACGACCAAGCGTCTGCGCGAAAACGGCTACATCACCATGGACCGTGACGGGCTCATCACGCTCACGCCGAGCGGGATGGACATCGCCTCGAGCATGCTCGACCGGCACCACACGCTGACCAAGTTTCTCATGGAGCTCGGCGTGGACGCCAAGACCGCCGAGGAGGACGCCTGCAAGATGGAGCATGACATCAGCGAGCAGACGTACACGGCGCTGTGCCGCCACGCCATCGGCAAGCTCGGCATCCTCGGGGAGGACGACGCGGGCCTCGGCGAAACGGCCGGGACTGACGAGAATTGAAACCGCATCCGGACATGTCCGCCCGCGGCAGCCAGCGCTGCCGCGGGCGGTTTTCTTCTGCGCGGCGGGCATTGACGCGGCGGCGCGGATTTGCTATGCTGAAAAAGAGAAAATACCCCCTTGACTCTGACACGGTGAGAGGGCTTATGCTGTGCGTGAGCTCAAAAAATACGACCGGCACGGAGGTACCGCCATGCTGAAAATCGGTGAATTTTCAAAACTGTCCAGAGTCAGCGTTCGTATGCTGCGCCACTATGATGAGGTGGGGCTGCTCGCCCCGTCGGAGGTCGATCCCATGACCGGCTACCGCTACTACAGCGAGCGGCAGCTCATCACCGCCGGACGCATCGCCGCGCTGCGCGCGCTCGGCTTCGGCCTGAGCGAGACGCGCGAGCTGCTGCGCCTGTACGACGACCGCGCGGCGCTCGATGCGCGCCTGGCCGCGCAGCGCACCCGGCTGGAGGCGCTCGCCGCCGACACGGCGCAGAAACTGCGGCTTCTGGACACAGCCCGTGAGCGGCTGAGAAAGGAAGCAGACATGAACTACAATGTGACCATCAGGACCCTGCCCGAGCGTTACGCCGCGTGCGTGCGCATGACCATCCCCTGCTACGACGCCGAGGGCATGGTGTGGGACGTGCTGTGCCGCGAGACCGACCACATGCACCTCGTGCCCGACGACCCGTGCTATTGCAGCGTGACGTTCCTCGATGAGGAATATAAGGAGCGCGACGTGCTCATCGAGGCGAGCAAGACCGTCCGCGGCCGCTACCCCGACACGGAGCACGTCCGGTTCCGGACGCTGCCGCCCGTCACGTATGCCGGCTGCGTGTACCGCGGCAGCTACGCGCAGATCAGCGACGTGATCGCGGCCGTCGCGGCGTGGGTCGCGGCCAACGGCTACGAGAGCGCGGGGCCGATGTTCAACATCTACCACGTCAGCCCGCACGAGACGCAAAACCCTGACGAATTTGTGACCGAGGTGTGTTTCCCGGTGCGGGAGGCATAACCCCATTCTTCCGGAGGTGCCCCCCATGCTCCAGACCCGCAGACCGGCCCTGAGCGGCAACGCGCTCAAGGGCATCGCCATCCTCGCCATGACGCTCGACCACCTCACGTGGACGCTCTGGCCCGGCTACGCCACCGACTGGTGGGTGCTCGTGTGCCACCTGCTCGGCCGCGTGACGGCGCCGATCATGTGGTTTTTCATCGTCGAGGGCTACCACTACACGCACGATGTGAAAAAATACGCCGTGCGCCTGTTCGCGCTCGCGTTCATCTCGCACTTTGCGTATGATTTCTGCTTCGGCATCCCGTTTTTGCCGCTGTCCACCGGACCGTTTAACCAGACGGGCGTCGTGTGGTCGCTCGCGTGGGGCCTCGTGCTGCTCGTCATCCACGACGATGCGCGGCTGAAAAACTGGGTCAAGATCGTGCTGACGTTTGGGATCTGCGCCATCACCTTCCCGTCGGACTGGAGCTGCGTGGCCGCGATGGCGATCCTATTCATGGGACAGGCGCGCGGAGACTTCCGAAAGCAGATGTGCTGGCTCATGGTGTGGTCGGCCGTGTACGCGCTCGTGTATTTCTTCTTTATAGATAAGGTATATGCGCTCGTGCAGCTCGGCACGTGTCTCGCCATCCCGCTGCTGCGGTGCTATGACGGCACGCGGGGCCGCTGGCGGGGCATGGGCAAGCTCTTTTACGTCTATTATCCCGCGCACCTCGCGCTCATCGGCGTGCTGCGCGTGCTGCTCTGGGGCGCGGGGGCGTCCACCGCCGCCGGCAGCTTCTGACGGCAATGTGCACAACGGCATCCGCCCGGACGGAGGAAAACTTCGTCCGGGCGTTTTTGTGCCCGGTGGTGGTATTCCACCGGGGTTCGTGGTAAAATGCTGTGCAATGTGAGACAAAGGAGGCGGCGCGCATGCGCTACCAGTGCCTGGTGCTCGACCACGACGACACCGTCGTCAACAGCACCGCGACCATCAATTACCCGGCATTCGTGCAGACGCTGCAAAAGCTGCGGCCGGACGTACACATGACGCTCGACGACTTTTTTTCCTACTCGTTCGAGCCGGGCTTCGGCGCCCTGTGCAGCGACATTCTGGGCTTTTCCGACGCGGAAATGGACATCCAGTATCAGACATGGCTGGACTATGTGCGCACGCACGTGCCCGACACGTTCCCCGGCATGCACGACCTGCTGCACCGGTTTCGCGCTGCGGGCGGGCACATCTGCGTCGTGAGCCACTCCGTGCCGGAAAACATCCTGCGCGACTACCGCGCGCACGACTTGCCCGCGCCGGAGCGCATCTACGGTTGGGATTCAGACCCCGAGCGGCGCAAGCCCGCGCCGTGGCCCATTTACCAGATCGAGCGCGAGCTCGGCCTGCGGCCGGAGCAGCTCGTGGTCATCGACGATCTCAAGCCCGGCAAGGACATGGCCGACCGCGCGGGCGTGGACTTCATCGCGGCGGGGTGGACGCACACCGTGCCGCACATCATCGAAACGATGCAGCGCATCTGCCCGCACTACTGCCGCACGGTGGCGGAGCTGGCCGCGCTGCTGCTGGACGAAACGGAGGCATAACGATGGATAAAATCATGCGCACGGCGACCCTCGCCGACCTCGACGCCGTGGCTGCGGTGGAGGCGGCGTGCTTCCCGGCGGCGGAGGCCGCGACGCGGGAGGAGCTCGCAGGCCGTCTGACGCACTACGGCGACCACTTCTGGCTGCTGTTTGACGGCGGCACGCTCATCGCGTTCGTGGACGGCATGGTCACCGACCGCGCCGACCTCACGGACGACCTCTACGCCGACGCGTCATTGCACGACGCGCACGGCGCGTGGCAGATGATCTTCGGCGTGAACACGCTGCCCGACTACCGCCGGCACGGCTACGCGGGGCAGCTCATCGAGCGCGCCATCGCCGATGCGCGCGCGCAGGGCCGCCGCGGCCTTGTGCTCACGTGCAAGGACCGGCTCGTGCACTACTACGCGAAGTTCGGATTCGTGAGCGAGGGCGTGTCGGAATCTACCCACGGCGGCGTCGTCTGGTATCAGATGCGCCTGACGTTCTGAGCATTTTCCGCCCCGGCGCGAAAAAAATCCGCGCCGGGGCAAACAAAACCTTGACTCTACAACCGTTGTAGAGTTTAGAATGGCGGTATTCCACGCAAAGGGGCAAGCACCATGGAGAAAAATCTCACGACCGGCAGCGTCTTTGGCAACATCGTGCGCTTTTCGCTGCCGTATCTGCTCTCGTACTTCCTGCAGACGCTCTACGGCATGGCCGACCTGTTCATCATCGGCCGGTATGAGGGCGTGGCGAGCACGACGGCCGTGGCCATCGGCAGTCAGGTCATGCACATGCTCACGGTCATGATCGTCGGCCTTGCCATGGGTGCGACGGTCACGATCGGTCAGGCCGTCGGCGCGCGCGACCGCCGGGGCGCGGCCGGCTACATCGGCAACACGACGACGCTGTTTCTGGCGCTGAGCGTCGTGCTGACGGGGCTGCTGCTCGCGCTCGCGCGGCCGATCGCGGCGGTCATGTCCACGCCGGCCGAGGCCGTGCCCGGAACGGTCGCCTATCTGCGCATCTGCTTTCTCGGTGTGCCGCTGATCACGGCGTACAACATCATCGCGTCCATCTTCCGCGGCCTGGGCGACTCGAAGCGCCCGATGTATTTCATCGCCATCGCGTGCGCGGCGAACATCGCGCTCGACTATCTGTTCATGGGCGCGCTGCACATGGGCCCGGCGGGCGCCGCGCTCGGCACCACGTTCGCGCAGGCGGTCAGTGTGGTCGTGTCGCTGCTCGTCATCCGCCGCGAGCGCGACGGCATCGCCCTCACGCGGGGTGATCTTCGCCCGCAGCGGGCGGTCATGGGCCGCATCCTGCGCATCGGCGTGCCGGTCGCACTGCAGGATGGACTGATCCAGATCGCGTTTTTGTTCATCACCGTCATCGCCAACCGCCGCGGCCTCACGGACGCCGCCGCCGTCGGCATCGTGGAGAAGATCATCAGCTTTCTGTTCCTCGTGCCTTCGTCCATGCTCTCGACGGTGTCGGCCCTCGGCGCGCAATGCATCGGCGCGGGCAAGCCCCGCCGCGCGCTGCAGACGCTGTGGTACGCCATCGCTATCGCGTTTGGCTTCGGCATCCTCATCTCGGTCATCATCCAGTTTGTGGCCGAGCCGGTCGTGGGGCTGTTCACGGACAGCGCGGCCGTCGCCGCCGCGGGCGGGCAGTACCTGCGCGGGTATATTCTCGACTGCTGCTTCGCCGGGCTGCACTTTTGCTTCAGCGGGTATTTCTGCGCCATCGGCCGCTCGGAGCTGTCGTTCCTGCACAACATCACGGCCGTCGTGCTCGTGCGCGTGCCGGGCGCGTATCTGACGAGCAAGTGGTTTCCCACGACGCTGCTGCCCATGGGCCTGGCCACGGCGGCGGGCTCGCTGCTGTCGGTCATCATCTGCGTGATCGCGTTTCTGGTGCTGCGGCGGCGCGGCCGGCTCGTGCCGGAGGAGGACTGACATGGCGCGCACGCAGGAGCTCTTTTCCATCGGCGACGTGGCGCAGCTGTTTCACCTGAGCGTGAGCAGCCTGCGCCACTATGAGACCATCGGCCTGCTCACGCCGGAATACACCGACCCCGCGACCGGTTACCGCTACTACGGGCCGCGGCAGTTTGAGGTGCTCAATACCATCCGCTATCTGCGCGCGCTGGACATGCCGCTCGGGCAGATCCGCGCCTTTCTGCGCAACCGCGACGTCGGGCGCATCGAGCAGCTGCTGCGCGAGCAGAAGGCCGCCGTCGCGCGCAAGCAGGCGGAGTTGCAGCGCGTCGAGCGCAAGATCGACAACCGCCTGCGCCAGCTGCACGCCGCGCAGACGGCGGAGCTCGATACCATCCGCCTCGTGCGCAGCCCCGCGTGCCGCATCGTGTGGATGTCCGGCGCGCTCGAGCTGCACAGCTTTCTCGACATGGAGCCGTCCATCCGCATGCTCGAGCGCTCGCAGGCGGAGGCCGTGGTGTTCCTCGGTAAGGTGGGCGTGGGCCTCTCGGCCGAGCGGCTCGCGGCCGGGCAGTTCGCGCCGTATGACCGCGCGTTTCTCGTGCTCGACGACGAGGACGCCTTTGACGGCGACGTGACCGTCCTGCCCGAGACGACGTGCGCCGCCGTGTGCTTTCGCGGCAGCCACCCCGAGGCCCCGGCGCAGTATGCGCGCCTGATGGACTACCTGCGCGCGCACGCGCTCGCCCCGGCGGACTTCTCGCGTGAGATCACGATGATCGACTACGGTCTGACCAGCGACCCGGAAAAATTCGTGACCGAGATCCGCATCCCCGTCCGGGCCGCGGAGTGAATGTATATGCAAAGCCCCTCAGATCCGAATGGATCTGAGGGGCTGTTCATTTGGTTGATTACTTCTTTACGTTCTTGCAAAACTCCATCAGGATCGTTGCGACCTGCTCGCGCGTCGCGCTGCCCTGCGGCTCAAGATAAGTCTGGCCGCCGTTGCTCGCACCGGAGATCAGGCCGAGGGCCACGGCATCCGCCAGCGCGTCCTTCGCCCAGCCGGACACGCTGCCCGCATCCGGGAAAGTGCTCAGATCGGCGGGCGTCCACGTGCGCTCGAGCTTGAGCACACGCGTCATGTATTCCATGAGGATGACCGCGATCTGCTCGCGCGTCACCGGCAGGTCGGGCGCAAACGTCGTGGCAGACGTACCGGAGACGACCCCGGTCTGGTACGCCCAGAGCACCGCATCCTTGTACCAGTTCTGCGTCAGGTCGGTAAACGGCATGGTTCCGGAAACTTTCGGCTCACCCTCGAGATTATAGAGGATCTGGACGATCTGCGCGCGCGTCGTCGTCATCTTCGGCGCGAACAGATTGCCGCCGACGCCGGACATCAGCTGATGCGTCACGCAGTACTGGATGCCGGGGTAGGCCCAGTTTTTCGTCACGTCGGTGAACATCTGCGTCACGTCGACTTCCGCCGTGTCCTTCCACGTCGCCTTGAGGACATTGCTGCTGAAGCTGATCACGACGTCACCGGCGGGGAACACTGTGCCGTCTACTGCGAGCCAGCCGGCAAACTCCTTGCCCTCCGGCGGGGTAAAGGTGCATTCGGGGAGCGTGAAGTTCTCGCCCGACTTGACCTTCATGGGCTGCATCGTGCCGGTGCCGCCGTTGGGGTCAAAGGAGATGGTGACTTCTGTCACTTCCTTGTCCTTCCATGTCGCCTTGAGGCTTTGGTCGTAGGTGGAGAATACGTCGTGACCGGCGGGGTACACATTGCCGTTTACTGCGAGCCAGCCGGCAAACTCCTTGCCCTCCGGCGGCGTGAAGGTACATTCGGGGAGTGTGTAGCCAACACCTGCTTTGACCCTCATGGGCTTCATTGTGCCGGTGCCGCCGTTGGGGTCGAAGGAAATGGTGATATACTTTGCGGGCACCTCGGTCTTGAGCGTAAACGCCACCTTGCCGATCCTGGCGTTTCCGGTGTCGTACTTGTAGGTGACCTCCTTGACGTCGCGGTTATCGAGCGTCAGGACGTCCCAACCGTCGACCTTGCTGACCGTGCCGCCGGTCCAGTCGCTCGCGCGGGCGGCCGTGAAGTATGTGCCCTCCGTCGCGCCGTAGCACGGCAGGTCGGGATAGACCTTATACTGGAGGTTTTCATCCACCTTGATGTCGTAGACGTTGCCAGAGCAGTCCACATAGCGCGGATCGAGCGCCGTGTTGCTGCTCAGGTCCAGCCACGAGAGGCGGTTATTCTGGCACTCGAGCGCTCGGAGCTTTTTGTTGCTGCGCAGGTCGAGCGTCTCGATCTGGTTGTCGTTGCAGTACAGCTTCAGGAGCTCGGTGCAGCGGCTCACATCCAGCTTCTTGAGCTTCATTGCGCTGCACGAAAGCTTCTGCAGATTGCTCAGCGGGTGAAGATTGAGCTCGGTGATCGGATTGTCGTTAACACCAAGATCCTCGAGGGAGACGTTGCTGCTCAGGTCGAGCGCGGTGATCTGGTTTTCATAGCAGCCCAGCTTCTTGAGCATGTAGTTGCTGCGCACATCGAGCGCGGTGAGCTGGTTATTATAGACATAGAGCTCAACCAGCTTCCGGTTGTTTTTCACATTGAGCGAGGTCAGCTTGCCATGGCAGGCACTCAGAATCTCCAGCTTGGTGTTTTTGCTGACGTCAATGGATTTGAGGTCATGATTGCCCCAAAGATTGAGATACGTCAGCTCCGGCAAGTTCCGGGTGTCGAGGGCTGTCAGCTTGTTGCTGCCCGCACTGATTTTCTGGAGCTTTGTGTTGGCGCTCAGGTCGAGCGAGGTGAGCTTATTGCTGCCGCAGGACAGCTCGATGAGCTCTGAGCACTTGCTCAGGTCGAGTGCGGTGAACTCGTTTACGCTGCAGGTCAGATACTTGAGCGAGCTGCCCTTGTGAAACCACAGACCGGTGAGCTGGTTTCCGGAGCAGTTGAGCTTTTCCACTCTCGAGTTCTGCTCCAGATTGAGTGTTTTCTTCAGTTCCTGGCCGCTGCAATTGAGATCCTTCACATATCTCAGGTATCGGATGCCCATGAGACTCGTGATGGGGTCGCGTTTGCCGAGCACCTCTTTGATGTTATCATCGCTGACGTCGAGCACTTCGATCTGCTGGGCCTTTTCCTCAGTCAGGACCGAGCTGCCGACGATCTTTAGCACGTATTCCCGGAACACCGGGTCGGGGAAGGTCTCTTCGTTGATCGGTATGGCGCTTGCCGCGCTTGCCGTGAACGGCAGCAGGCTGAACACCATGACCAGACACAGGACAATGCTGAGAATGCGTTTTTTCATCTGTTTCCGCCTCCTTGGTTTGGAATATGTGGGGGTGGGCTTTTGTATCAGAACGAGCCGCTGCGTCCGTGGCCGCCGCCGCCGGAAAAGCTGCTCGAATCGCTTGAGCTGCTCGAGTCGCTCTTGCGCTCGATCTTGTGGCGCACCGTGGTCGTGTGGGTGAAGACGTCCTCGCGCCGGGTCAGCTGCAGCCCATCGGCCGTGACGTAGGCCGAGGCCTCGGCCTGGCGGTAGACGGAGCGCATCTTCATCTTCAGCAGCTGGCACACGATCAGCGCGAGCAAGAGCCCGACGCCGAACGAGATGCCGAGGCGGCGCAGAAACTGCGGCCACGTGAATTCGCCGGAGTCGACGCTGAGGATCCCGGCGCAGCCCTCGAGATAGTCCGAGAAACCGTCGTACCAGTCGTTGTCCGCGAAGTCGTCGAGAAAGGCGTTCTCGAGCTTGATGAGCTTGGCGTCCGGGAAGATGGGCTCTGCCTTGTCGCCGTAGACAAAGGTGGCGTACTTGCGGTTCGACATACTCAGCAGCAGGAGGATGCCGTCGCGCCCGCTGCCATAGCCGAGCGACTGCGCATGGTAGATCGAATAGGACGCGGTCGCGGCGTCGGGATAGCCATAGTCGCCGAAGTCATCGACTATGCAGATGTACACGCCGACGCCGTAGTGCTCCGAGATCTCGGCGGCGCGCGCCTCGAGCGTTTCGACCTCCGAGAGCGTGAGGATCGCGGCTTCATCGTCGACATAGGGCGCTGCCGCCATGACGGGCAGCACGAGCGTGACAGCCAGCAGCAGCACGAGCAGCAGCGCGGTCAGTTTTTGTTTCATGGTGTCCGCCTCCTTACATAAACTGCAGGATGACCGTCAGCGCGACTGTGACCACGCCTGCGATCGCACCGAACGTGCCCCAATAGCGGCCGCGGTCGGTCGGCAGGTCGCCGACAAGCTTGCCGGTCTGTCCGTTCATGGCGAAGAGGAAGCTTTCGCCGTTCCACTTCGTGCTCAGCATCCACACCGGCAGCAGGGCGTAGTGCACCTTGCCGCGGTGCAGGCGGATGTCCGTGTGGTCGGTCACGCACGTGCCGTAGCCGGTCACGGTCTCGCGCAGGGCGTTTTCGAGCGTCTCTCTGCTGCGGCGGTCGGCGCGGGCGCGGCTGTCGTCCACGGTGACGTCGTACTTGTCGGCCAGATAGCCGGGCAGGTACGCCGTGGAAAACGGCTGCATCTGCGTGTAGTCAAACGGCTCGATGGAGTCCATGTGGTCGTCGGGCATCTTGGAAGATGCGTCCACCGGGATCTTCTCGAACGCGATCGAGCCGCCGCGGTGCACGTCGTAATGGTCGGTCTCGGTGACCTCGTAGTCGTCGTCCCTATAGGTGCGGGAGTTGGCGGCCTTGTAGTCGACCTCGCCCTCCGCGCCGCCGTCAAACAGCCAGAACGGGACATACACGCCCTGGATCTCCTCGATGTGGTTGCCGGCCGTGAACGAGCGCGGCAGGAAGGGCTTGCCCCGGTAGTGTGCGCGCAGCGCACGCACCGCGTCGTCCTTCGTCATCCTGAACGGGAGCACGAACTCCGGCTTGAGTGCGCCGGAAAACTGCCCCGGCACGACCGTCGGGTTGCCGCAGTAGGGGCAGGAGGTAGCGGCGGTGGTCTCGTCGCAGATCAGCTCCGCGCCGCACGACGGGCAGGTATAGACCCGCAGACCGTCGGCGTCCGCGCCCCAGTCGCTGCTGAGGCCGGAGGTGTCCCAGCCGCCGTCGTCGGCGGCGTCCGCCTTCGCCGCCTCCGCCTTTGCGTCGGCCGCCTCCTTGGCAGCGGCGGCCTCGGCCTCCTTTTGCGCATAGAGCGCCTCGATCTCCGCGACGTCATACGCAGAGCCGCAGTAGTCACAGGTGAGCTTGCCGGTCTCGGCCGAAAAATGCAGGGGGCCGGTACAGGCCGGGCACTGATAGTTGGTTACCTGGGTGGGCATGTGCGCGTCTCCTTTCGTTGTGGGTCACGAAACGCTGTCCCCGTCGTTGAACGGGTCGCCGCACTCGGGGCAGAACTTCGGCGGGTTGGTCGGGTCCTCCGGCTCCCAGCCGCACTTGTCGCATTTGAATTTCTTCACGGCGGCCGGGCGCGGTTTGCCGCACTCGGCGCAGAATTTGCCCTTGTTCACCGCGCCGCACGTGCACGTCCAGCTCTCGTCCGCAGGTTTGGGCTGGCCGCAGTTGCCGCAGAACTTGCCGGTGTTGCCGGTCTGACCGCAGGCGCACGTCCAGCCATCGGCCGCCGGCGCTGCCGCCGGGGCGGCGGGCTGCGGTGCGGGCTGCGGTGCGGGCTGCGGTGCGGCAGCGGGCTGCTGCGCCGCCTGCTGGGCCGCCTGCTGCTGACCCATGGCGTAGAGATTCTGGGCGTTGATGCCGCCCATCTGACCGGCCATGCCCATGCCCATGAACGCCATGGCCGGGCCCGTGGCCGTGTTGGACGCGGCGGCCTTCATCGCCTCGCCCTGCGAGCGCGAGAGCATCGCTGCGGCGCGCGTCGGGTCCATGTAGGCGGCCTCGCGCTGCATTTCCTTGATCATCTGCTCGTCTTCCTCGTTCGCCTTCACGGACGAGACGCCGAAGGCCACGATCTCAAGGCCGCGGCGGTCGCGCCACTGCGCCGAGAGCTCCTCGTTGAGCGCCTCGGCGATCTCGCGCGTGTGGCCGGGCAGCGACGAGTAGCGGATGCCCATATCGCTGATGCGCGCGAACGCCGGCTGCAGCGCCGTGAGCAGCTCGCTCTTGAGCTGACCGTCGATCGTGTCGCGGGTGTAGGCCTCGGTGACGTTGCCGCAGACGTTGGTGTAAAACAGCAGCGGGTTCGTGATGCGGTAGCTGTACTCGCCGAAGCAGCGGATGGCGATGTCGATGTCGATGCCGGCGCGCTGGTCCACCACGCGGAACGGCACCGGGCTCGGCGTACCGTACTTGTTGCCGGTCAGCTCCTTGGTGTTGAAGTAGTAGATGCGCTGATCCTTCGGGGCCTCGCCGCCGAAGGTGAAGCGCTTGCCGATGTTCTGGAACACCTGACCGATGCTCTCGCCGAGGTTTCCGGCAAAGATCGTCGGCTCGGTGGACGCGTCATAGGTGTACTCGCCCGGCTCGGCGCAGACCTCGACGACCTTGCCCTGCTCAACGATGAGCATGCACTGACCGTCGGCGACGGCGATGCGCGAGCCGCTGGTGATGATGTTCTCGTCGCCGTGCGTGTTGCTCGAACGGCGGGTGGTTTTCTTCTGTCCCTTGACCGCCAGCACATCGGCCGGCAGCGCCTCGCAGGTGAAAAATTCTTTCCACTGGTCGGCCATGACACCGCCGGCGGCTCCGGCGATCGCTTTGATAAGTCCCATAAGCATGCTCCTTTACGCAGATGTTTTTCATCATATCTAACTGTTTCTGATGATTTTTCAGCTATGCTGATAGTATAAGGCATCGGGGCCGGAAATGCTACGTTTGCGGCGCGAAAACCCCGCCGAAACCGCAAAATACGACTGAGTAGTAGACAAGGTGCACAGCCTGACGACGGTCAGGTTGTGCACCTTGCAGTATCCTCTGCCCGCGGCGCGGCGATCTCATCGAGACGGCCGCAGCGGCGGAAGAGGTCGATATACAGCATGAGCTCCTCGCGTGAGGTCACGCCGAGCTTGCGGTTGATGTTCGTGTTGTGCTTTTTGGCGGTGGCCACGCTGATGTACGCGCGCGCCGCGACTTCCTCGAGCGAGCAGCCGTCGATGTAATACTGCAGCACGGTGCGCTCCATGGGCGTGAGCGTCTGCACGCGGCTGCGGAAGCCGGCGAGCAGCTCCTCGATATTCGGCGGCAGGCCTCCGGCCGTGAGCTGCTCGGCCGCGCGCGAGCGGACGAAGGCCAGCAGCTCATCGATCTCCGAGATGCCGGATGGATGCTCGCCGGGGGCCTGCTCGCGGATGGCCTGCAGGCTGCGGGAGATCGGCGTCACGAACCGGCGCGACAGGTATGTCGACAGCAGCAGCATCGCCGCGAGGAACACGAGCGAGCCCGCGATCCACACCATGCGGCTGCGCGCCTCGAGCGTGCGCAGCCCGATCTCCGGCACGAGCACCACGGCGGCGAGCTTCCGCCCTGCGGCGTCGGTCGCGCCGATCGGTTCGTGCAGACCGAGATAGGTGCGGCTGCCGTCGGAATACGTATTATAATACCGGCCGGTCTTGCACGTGAGCGTGCCGTCGGCCGTGAGATACGACCCGCCGGGGCTGCCGATCATGGCCTGTCCGAGCAGCAGCCGGTCGCCGTCTATGGGGGCGAGCACCGTGACCATGCTGCCGTAGGCGCTGTCCACGGCGGGATAGGTGAGGCGAAAATACAGATCGCTGAGCTCCGCGCCGCAGATGCCGCGCACATTGCCGGCGCTGTCGAGCATCGGCACGCACAGCAGCGTCACCGACTCCCATGTGTCGGGCAGGGTGACGCGCCCCGTCCACAGGCAGCGCTCGGCGAGACGGCCGTCCGATCCGCGCAGCAGCTGCGTGTAGCCGGGGACGGCCTGCACGTTCAGCTCCGGATTCCAGCGGTTGTGCATCTGCACCTGCGTGCTGCGCGCCGTCTCCGCCGCACCGCGAAAGCAGGTGACGTGCTGATCCGTCGCACCGATGGCGCGCAGCGCCGAATAGCGCAGGTACAGCCCCGCGCGCGAGGTCGCCGCGCCCGGCAGCGCCGTGTTGGCCGTCGCGTCCAGACAGAAGACCGCGCCGCTGCACGCGCTGGATTTCAAATAGGTGTTCAGCGCGGGATAGAGCGCCGTCTCGACGGCCGCGATCGCGCCGGGATCGTCGTTGAGCGCGGAGAACGTCCGCCCGCCGGCGGCGAGCTGCTTGTCCAGCTCGCGCGTGAGCTCCTCCGACAGGGCGATGCTCTGCGCCGTGAGCTGGTCCATCTGCCCGGCAAGCGCCGAGGCGGTGTTGTGCTTCTGGATCGTCAGCGACTGGCCGAACTTTTGCGCCGTGTTGGAAAACACCCCCGTCAGGCTCACGACCAGCAGCACGGCGGCCAGGATCGCCAGCGCCATGCTGAACCAGTACAGCACGAGCCGCCGCTGCATGCTCACGCCCTGCGTCTTTGCTTTTTCCAGCACCGAGCGCATTTCCCGTAACCGGAGCATGGCTGTCACCGCCTTTCTGCCGCCTCAGCGGACGTAGGTTTTTTCAAATTGGTCGAGCGTGGACCAGATCAGCCCCTCGCGCGCGCCGTCGCCCTGCTGCTCGCAGAGCACGCGCCCGGCCGTGAGCTGCAGGCGCACCTGCTCTTCAAAGCGGGTCTCGAGCTCGAGATAATCCCTGCGCTGCGGCGGGGTGTAGAACGTGTAGCCGCTCTGCGTGTCGAGAAACGCCTGATAGAGCGAGATGTACATGGGGTCATCGAGCGTGCGCACAGCGGCGGGCAGCTCATTTGCAAACGCCGTCTGCGTGACGGGCATATAGCCCAGCCGCGTCACAAAATCGACGTTGCGCCTGGGCGCCGTGAGCCACTTGAGAAACGTCATGCACGCGCGCTCGCGCTCGGGCGTGGACCTGACCGTGCAGATGCCGGCACCGCGCTGCATGACGAGCTTCTCCCCGTCGGCAAATGTCGGGCACGGCAGGGAGATGATCTCCACCGGCTCGGACGTGTTGTCTGGATAGGTGACGGTGTCGGCATAATACAGCACGCTTGCCGACGAGGCCACGGACACGACCGCGTCGCCCGTGCGCAGGGGCTCGGTGGCGTAGCCGCTCTTGAGCCAGACGCTGCCGGCAAGCGTCGCGCGGGCATACGGCTCCCACACCCGGCGGAACGTCGGGCCGAAGGACACCTGATCGCCGTCGAAGAAATCCCCGCCGAGGGATTCGACGCCGACCTGAAAATAATCAAAATGGTAGTCATGCACGAAAAACACCTTGCCGTCGTCCGGCGTGTCGGGGGTCTGCGCGTCCGTCCAGGCGGTGTAGGCCTCCGCCGTGCGGTAGAGCCCCTCCCACGTGGACAGATTGTCGAGCGTTGCGCCCGTCGCGGCGGCGAAGCGGTCAAAGAGCGTCTTGTCCACGAACATGACCTCCATGCTCTTGGCCACCGGCAGCACGGTCAGGTGTCCGCCTATCTCCCCCTCGGCAAGAAACGCGGGGATGAAATCATCCAGCTCCGCATCCGAGAAATAGTCCCGGTAGTCGACGAGAATGTCCGCGTCCGGCAGGGCCAGCACGGTCTTGGGATAGGACACGAACATGTCCGGCAGCGCCGTGGCGCCGGGCTCGCCGTAAGCCGAGGCGAGCACCGCCTCGTGGATGGTGTTCGTGTTCGTGACGCTGCCGACCTGCACGCGGATGTTCTGCTCGCGGCCGACGGTGTCGTTGAACGTGTCGATGAGGTCGTTGAGCGGGGACTCGGTCTCGCCGCCGTAGACGTGCCAGATCGTCACGGTCACGGGCTCGCGCCCGCCGCCGCAGCCGGCGCAGCCGAGCAGCAGCGCAAGGGCGAGCAGCAGCGCGGGGATACGCGCGCGGTGGTTCATCCGGGCACCTCCTTACAGGGCGTTTTTTTCAGTATAGCGAATTTTTGCCGTCCCGGCAACCAAAATCGGCATATTTTTTACACGTGTCTTGACACGGGACGCGTCCCGGCGCGATCCTGACGGCGGAGCTGAGCGACGGCGAGTGGTACCTCACATCCGGCCACCCCATGCAGCGGGAGCACTACCTGTCGTTCGCGGCGCTGGTCCATGAGGACACGGTCGTACTGCGGCGGCTCTACCCCGAGTGGGGCGCGCAGACGCGCCGGCCGTACTTCGCGCACGGCACGCTGCTGTGGTACTGCACGCAGCACGGGCTGTTCGCGCAGAAGATCGACGCGCACAAAAAGTGAGCAGAAAACAGCAAAGGCGTCCCCGAGAGGGGACGCCTTTGCTGCGGTTTTGGATGCATTACGCGATGCCGGTGACGGTGTAGTCCTTGGCCTCGACCGTGCTTTTGAGCACGGCGTCGTCCACCGGGGCGCTGAGCGTCACGACGGCGGTGCCCGCCGTGTGGCTGACCTCGGCCTCCGTGACTTCCGGCAGCGCCTCGAGCGCCTTCTTCACGGCCGCCTCGCAGTGAGTGCACATCATGCCTTCGATCGAAATGGTTTTTTTCATTGTGGTTTCCTCCTTGATTTCGGTGGTTTCTTTGAGATGGTTTGCGCGTTTATGATCGTGGCGCGTATCGCGCAGTTTGAACAGATTCAGGCGCAGGGCGTTCGTGACCACGCAGAAGCTCGACAGGCTCATGGCCGCCGCGCCGAACATGGGGTTGAGCGTCAGGCCCAGCGGGACGAACACGCCCGCCGCGATGGGGATGCCGATGGTGTTGTAGAAAAACGCCCAGAACAGGTTCTCGTGGATGTTGCGCAGCGTCGCGCGGCTGAGCCGGATGGCCGCCGGCACGTCGCTCAGGCGGCTGTTGACGAGCACGACGTCGGCCGCGTCGATGGCCACGTCCGTGCCCGCGCCGATGGCGATGCCGATGTCCGCGCGCGTGAGCGCCGGCGCGTCGTTGATGCCGTCGCCGACCATGGCGACCTTGCCGCGCGCGCTCAGGCGGTGGATCTCGCGCTCCTTGCCGTCGGGCAGCACGCCCGCGATCACCTCGTCCACACCGGCCTGCGCGCCGATGGCCTTGGCCGTGCGCGCATTGTCGCCCGTGATCATGACGACGCGGATGCCCATGTTGCGCAGCTCGCGGATGGCCTGCGGGCTGTCGGGCTTGAGCACGTCCGCCACGGCGATGATGCCGAGGAGCTCCCCGCCGCGGGCGAAAAACAGCGGCGTCTTGCCGGCCTCGGCCAGCGCCTGTGCCTGCGCCTGCATGGGCGCGGGGATGTCGGCCGCGGTGCGGATGAAGTCCGCGTTGCCGCCGCAGAGCGGCTGCCCGTCGAGCGTGGCCTTGAGTCCGTTGCCTGGCAGGGCCTGAAAGTCCGCGACCTCGGCGGCGGTCAGCCCGTCCGCCTCCGCGCGGCGCAGCACCGCCTTGGCCAGCGGGTGCTCGCTCCGGCGCTCGAGCGCGCAGGCCAGGCGCAGCAGCTCGCCCTCCGTCACGCCCGGTGCGGGGCAGAGGTCCGTCACGGTCGGGTCGCCGGAGGTGATGGTGCCGGTCTTGTCGAGCGCGACGATCTGGATGCGGCCGGTCTCCTCGAGGGAGGCGGCCGTCTTGAAGAGAATGCCGTTTTTCGCGCCCATGCCGCTGCCGACCATGATCGCCACCGGGGTGGCGAGGCCGAGCGCGCACGGACAGCTGATGACGAGCACGGAGATGCCGCGCGCGAGCGCGTAGCCCACGGTGCGGCCGAGCAGCAGCCAGACGACGAACGTCACGAGCGCGATGCCCATGACCGACGGCACGAACACGCCAGACACCTTGTCGGCGATCTTCGCGATCGGCGCCTTCGTGGCCGCCGCGTCGCTGACCATCTGGATGATCTGCGAGAGGGTCGTGTCCTCGCCGACGCGCGTGGCGCGGCACTTGAGAAAGCCAGACTGGTTCACCGTCGCGGCCGAGACGGACGCGCCCGGCGCCTTGTCGGCCGGGATGCTCTCGCCCGTGAGCGCCGCCTCGTTGACCGCGCTCGTGCCGGCGAGCACCACGCCGTCGACCGGGATGCGCTCGCCCGGGCGGACGACGAACACGTCGCCCTTCTGCACCTGCTCGACCGGGACGGTCACCTCCGCGCCGTCGCGCTCGACGGTGGCGGTTTTCGGCGCAAGCTCCATGAGGCTGCGCAGCGCGTCGGTCGTCTTGCCCTTCGAGCGGGCCTCGAGCGTCTTGCCCACCGTGATGAGCGTGAGGATCATGGCGGCGGACTCAAAGTAAAAGTCCATCATGTAGTTCATGACGGCCTGCTCGTCGCCGCGCACCTGCGCGCCCGTCATGGCGAAGAGCGCATAGGTACTGTACACGAACGCCGCCGTCGCCCCGAGGGCCACGAGCGTGTCCATGTTCGGCGCGCGGTGCCAGAGCGCCTGGAAGCCGCTGATGAAAAACTTCTGGTTGATGACCATGATGATGACCGTCAGCAGCAGCTGCGTCAGGCCCATGGCGACGTGGTTGCCGTCATAAAACTTCGGCAGCGGCCAGCCCCACATCATGTGGCCCATGGAAAAGTACATCAGCACGAGCAGAAAACCCAGCGACCAGAAGAGCCGGCGCCGCAGCTTCGGCGTCTCGTGGTCGGCCAGCGCGTCGGCACCGGCGGCGGGGTTCGCGCTCTGCTGCGCGCCCTTGACCGACGCGCCGTAGCCCGCGGCCTGCACCGCGTCGATGATGGCCTGGTCGGCCGCCGTGCCCTCCACCCCCATGGAGTTGGTCAGCAGGCTGACCGAGCATGCCGTCACGCCCGGCACGTTCGACACCGCCTTTTCCACGCGCGCCGAGCAGGCCGCGCAGCTCATGCCGGTGACATGGTATTGCTTCAAAGTGGTTCCTCCTTTGCGGTGCGGCTCATTTCATGAGCTTCTGCAGCGTCGCCACCAGCTCGTCGATCACCTCGTCCTTGCCGTCGCGGATGTCCTCGACGACGCAGGTGCGGATGTGGCTGGCCAGCAGCTCCTTATTGAATGCATTGAGCGCCGCCCCCGCCGCCGCCGACTGCACGAGAATGTCCGGGCAGTAGGCGTCGTTCTCGACCATGCCGCGGATGCCGCGGATCTGGCCCTCGATGCGGTTGAGCCGGTGGATGAGCCGTTTGTATTCCTCCGGCGTGCGCTCCTTCTTGCGCTGCGAACAGCCGCAGCAGCAGGTTTTTTTCTCATCGTCCATGGTCAAATACCTCATTGTTCCTGTATACCCCTTGGGGGTATTTTTGAATATATACCCCCGGAGGGTATTTGTCAAGAGGGCGCGTGCATTTTCTTGACAGCGGGCACGCCCTTGCATATCATAAGGACACAACGAAAGGAGTGTTCCCATATGAAGGTATGGTTATCCCGCAATGCAAAGCGCTTCGCGGCGCTCACCCTCGCGCTGGTGCTCGTGCTGGCGCTGGCCGCCTGCGGCAGCAAGACGCAGACGCCGGAGACGTCCTCCACCCCCACGGTCGTGACGCCGCCGGTGCAGACGCCCGCAGACCCGGCCACCGACCCGGCCCGCCCGGCCGGCACGGAGACGGACCAGCTGACCTCGGTGCTCGACGACATTGAAAAGAACGTGCAGCTCGGCGTGACCGGCAGCTCGCTCAAGGCAGTACCCTACGCCGTGAAGCTGCTCGACTGGGGCGCGGCGAGCACGATGACCCAGAGCGAGATCAAGTCCGCCGTCGCCGCGTGGCTCAGCGACAAGGGCAACGACGCGCAGGTGGCCTTCAGCCAGCAGATGGACCTGATCGACACGACCTGCCAGACGCTCATGGGCAGCGGCGCGCGCGATCTGCTCGATTCCGCCGGCTGCCAGAACGTCAAGGGTGACTGGCCGGTGCAGGCGTCCGACCGCGTGGAAGCCATCCTTGAGGCCGTCGGCCTGCGCGGATAATTTGCAGGCAGAAAACCGCCACGCCCCTGCGCGCCGGAATGGCGCGCAGGGGCGTGGTTTTTGTTTTGCTGCCGGTGCTTAGCCGTGGTAGTCGCCGGTCGCGGAATCGACCGTGACGTAGGGCACGACTTTGCCGTCGATCTTCACATAGACCTGATAGATGCCGTTTCCGAGATCCTCGTAGTGGTCGGGCGTGACGCCGTAGTCTTCGAGCAGGTTCCGTTCAAACTCGGCCTTCCAGCCGTCGATGCCGGCGTCTTTTCCGGCGGCGGGCGTCGGTGTCGCGGCCGGGGCGGTGATGACGGGCGTCTCAACGGCCGGGGCCGCAGGCGTCTGTGCGGGATCGGATGCGGCGGTCTGCCTGCCGCAGGCAGTCAGCGCCAGCAGGAGCACGGCGGTCAGCAGCGCGGCTGCGTGTTTGCGGTGGGTCATGGGCAGTTCCTCCTAGGCGATGGTGTTTTCGGTGTTTTCGCAGACATCTTACATCAAAATTCGCAGAAATGCCACCCTGGGGTGCAAAATTCAGATGTGAATGTTGCGCCTGCGGTCATTCTTTCAGCGTTCGGACGGAAAACGGGCAGGCGCAGGTCAAGCGGGACCAGAACTCCGGCGCGGTTTTTGCCGGATCGTCCGCCGTCGCGATGACATCGGTCCCGTCCTCGATGATGTTCTGGAAGAAAAACGCGCAGGCTCTCTGCCACTGCTCCGTACCGCAGACAAACGCCTCGAGGTCCTCCACGACCAGAAGGTCGGCATTTCCGCGCAGCGATTCCGCCGCGTCGTCGAGCGTCCCGGGCGGTGTGGAGCATCGGCTGCGCAGCTGCGCGCCGCTGGTGCGCACGATATGCGCGCGGTCGAGCCGGTCCGCGAGCTCGGCGGCGAACTGCGCGCGGTCCGCCATGCTGAGCACCAGCAGGGAACAGGGCAGCGCCTGACGCGTTTGCGCGCGGCGCAGCAGGCGGTGCCGCCGCAGCGCCGCGAACGCCTTCCGGCAGAGCGACAGGAACTGCTGCAGGCTGTATGTACCGGCCAGAACGCACAGCAGAAGGGTGCCGGCCCACGGGAGCACATACCGGAAGATGCCGATGCCGCCGCGGTAAGTCAGGTCCGTGCGCACCAGATTTTCATACATGTGCGGCACGTGTACCCAGCCGCTGTCCAGCTGGCAGAGCATGTGCAGATAGTTGTTGTGCAGGCAGACCAGCGCCGTGGCGATCAGCGCAAAGACCGCCGCCGGCAGCCAGCGGAGCCGGGGCCTGTGGATGCGCGCCAGCAGCCTGCCGCAGCCGTATGCCGTCAGGGGGAAAAACAGGGCGTAACCGGCCAGCTTCAGGAAGCGGAACGCGGGCAGCCGGTCGGGATACGGGCCGATATCGAACAGCGCGCGATAACCGGGCAGCAGCGGCAGAAGCAGCAGCGCCGCGTCCAGACAGATCAGCAGGATCAGAAATACGGTATGCCATGTTTTTTTCATGTCTCGGGTCCCCTCTCTTTTTGCGGATTCTGTTCCATAATAGCATAAAAAGGCAGCCGGAGCAAACGGACGATAGATGCCATCCGGGCCCAACACCTGCGGTGGGCGGATTTTTTGCGCTTGACAGGGCCTCCGGCGCAGGATATTCTGTCAGCAGAACGGAGGGGACGCACCAGATGAGACAACGAATTCCAGTAACGCCTGTTCCGGAGCGCCCGCCGGACGTAGAGGCGTTTTTTCATTCAATGACGTTCGGAAAAGCCCCGCCCGTGACGGGTATCGCCCGGCGCATCGGCTGACCGATACCTGTCTGACGACCGGCGTTCACTATTATTATGATGTGGACTCCGTGCCGCCGGGCGCGTCGGCCCGCGGAACGATCACGTTCCTTTCTCCCGAGGCGTATCCGCATTGTCTGTGGGTCGGAAAACGGATCCCGATGCAGGAAGGCGCGCATGTGGTGGGGTATGCAGTGATCACGCGCATCGACAACCCGCTCCTGCAGGCGGAAAAGCCGGAAGCGCGAGCGTCAGTCGTGGCTTCCCCCGACCGCAGCGACGACAGAAAGCCGCGGTGATGACATGCGCGGAAAACAGAGTTCAAAAATCAGTCTGAAAAAGCGGCTGCTCAAACGGCGGCAGGCGCTGACCAGGCGCTGGGACAAGCAAAGCACGCGCCGTCATCTGCTGGGTGTTTATGCCGTTATAACGCTGGGCGGGCTGCTGTACCTGCTGCTTCTTAGCAAAACGTAAAAAAACACCGCCGCAGGTTTTTTCCTGCGGCGGTGTTTTTCTGCCCGCGTGCGAATAGAACAAAAAATTGAATGAATAAATACTAATGTGCGCCGTTTCTCCTCAATTGCCCGAAAGCTGGAAAAGCGCTGGAATATATGGGACTTCAGACCTATAATAAACGCATATAACCGTATCAAAAATAATTCATGTATGAATATGCTAATAATACGACGAATAATGAAATTAAATTCACCAAAAACCTTGTGTGCTTTGTCAATTGAAAAACTTACATTTCAGACGTAAACTGCACATAAGATTTTTTCCGTCTGCGGCGCGCTCCTGCTGCTCCGGCGGTGAAGAATCCAATCTCATATAGAAAGAAGGCTTATCATGAAGAGGAGAATCTTGACTCTGCTGCTGACGCTGGTCATGGTGCTGTCGCTTCTGCCCGGCACGGCGCTCGCCGTGAACGACAGCAGCGCACCCGCCGTGACGTATGCCGATCTGGCAGACATCAACGGCACTGCGCTCGTCCCCGACGGCGCAGGCGAAAACACGGAACTGACCGTAGCGGACGCAGTGCGTGCACTGCTGCTGTGGACGGGCATGACCGAGCAGCAGCTCGGCTCGTTCCCGGATGACTATCTGGCTCAGGCTCGCAGCATGGGCATGATCGACACGGACACCGACGCCGACGCGCCCTGCACGCTCGCGGCTTACCGCCAGATGAAGGCGGTCGCCGACCAGATGTATGACGCGCTGCACGCCGACAAGCTGCAGCCGCTGTACATGAACGGCATGGCGCAGCCCATCTTCCCCTACACGACCGGCGAAGTGACGGAGGGCTACAGCAACGACGAGAGCGACATCATCCGCTACTGCGTCTATGTCGAGACCAACTACGACACCGACGACGACGGCAAGCTCGACCTCGTCAAGGCGGTCGTGCAGATCCCGCGCGCGGCGATGGAGGGCAACTACAAGGCGGCCACCATCTACGAGGCGCGCCCGTACATCACCGGCTGCAACGAGAGCATGAATCCCGGCAAGAACCTCGGCAGCGAGGGCTATGACATCTCCAAGCTCTATAGCCAGCCGGCGGCACGCGTGCCCGCCGGGACCGCCACGACCGCGGACGCGGCAGCGGCTGCCGACAGCTCCGACTGGTACTACTGGAATCCGTACGAGCAGATGTATGACTACGAGGATCTCAACTGGTATGACTACTATCTCGTGCGCGGCTTTGCCGTGGTCGAGTGCGGCGGTCTGGGCACGAAGGGCTCCGACGGCTTTGAGACCTGCGGCACCGATCTGGAGATCGATGCGTTCAAGTGCGTGATCGAGTGGCTGCACGGCGACCGCACGGCCTACACCGACAAGACCAGCAACGTCGCCATCTCGGCCGACTGGTCGAGCGGCAAGGTCGGCATGACCGGCCGCTCCTACGCCGGCACGACGCAGTTCGGTCTGGCAACGACCGGCGTTGCCGGCCTTGAGACCATCGTCCCCGTCGCCGGCATCGCGAGCTGGTATGAGTACACCAACTCTCAGGGCATCTCCACCAACAGCCTCGTCAACTACTCCGAGCGGCTCGGCTGGTACTGCAACGGCCGCTACCTCGATCCGGACGACTACGCGACCATCGCCGAAAAGTACGGCAACTACATGTACCAGATCCAGCAGGATCAGCTCAAGAGCAACGGCGACTACTCCGAGCACTGGGCGACCCGCGACTACACGCTTGACGCGGAAAACATCAAGTGCCCGGCGCTGATCGTGCACGGTCTCAATGACGACAACGTGCGCACGAAGGAATTTGACCTCATGTATCAGGCCTATCAGAAGGCCGGCGTGAACGTCAAGCTCCTGCTGCATCAGGATGCGCACCTGACCCCGAGCTACCCCGCCGGCAACCTCGAGTTCTACATTGACGGCGAGAGCTACAACAACGTCCTCAACCGCTGGTTCAGCCACTACCTGTGCGGCGTGGAAAACGGCGCCGAGAACATGGCCGCCGTCACCGCGCAGAGCAACGTCGACGCCTCCGTCTGGAACACCTATGACAGCTGGACGACCGACGAGAGCATTGCCCTCTCCGCCGCCGACGACACCGGCACGACCACCATCAACAGCGACTACGCCACGCAGGGCATCAACCGCAGAAACTGGCGTGACGCGCTGACCGCCGGCTCCACCGACGTGAGCGCCATGTACACCATGGATGTCGACGCTGACACCGTCATCAAGGGCAGCGTGGCCGTGAGCTTCACCGCCAGCGTCGATAACTATGACGCGCCGGAGACGACCAGCCCGCGCGGCACCGTCGACCACGACAACTATGTCGGCGAAGAGACGAACGCCCTTGACCACGACAACTACGTCGGCGCAGCGTCCACTGACGGCGCTGTGACCGTGTCCCTGCCGGACGGCGCCGATCTGATCGACCGCGACGCGCTCATGGTCAGCGCCATGCTCGTCGACATCGCGCCCGAGGGCACGACGTTCCCGGCCTACAACACGCAGGGCAGCTATGTGCCCAAGACCATCACCGCCGGCGGCGCGTGGATGGGCGGCGGCCTGAGCAACTATGACTACGCCGAGCTCAACGCCACCGACGTCAGCTACAAGATCATTGCGCGCGGCTGGATGGACCTCTGCAACCCCGGCGCTGGCTATGACTCCGCCTCTGCCGGCACGAAGGTCGCCCTCAAGGTCGGTGAGAACCACGACTACACCATCTACCTGCAGCCGAACGTCTACACCGTCAAGGAAGGCCACAAGCTCGCACTCGTGATCTACACCTATGAGCCGGGCAAGGCCAACTACAGCCAGGACTACCAGATCACGCTCGAAAACGCTTCCGTCAGCGCGGAGATCCCCGTTGATAAGATCCCGGCCGTTCCGGCGCTTCCGTTCACGGACGTCCCCGCAGACACCGAGCTCTACGCCGCTGTGAAGTGGGCCTACTTCAGCGCCCCGCAGATCACGGCCGGCGTGACCGAGACCACCTTTGCCCCCGCCAACATCTGCACCCGTGCCGAGATCGTCACCTTCCTGTACCGTCTGGCCGGTGAGCCGGATGTGTCCGGCACGGCGCTTCCGTTCACGGATGTGGCCGAGGATGCCTACTATGCCGACGCGGTGAAGTGGGCGGCAGCCAACGGCGTGACCGCCGGCACGAGCGCCACCACCTTCAGTCCGAACGACACATGCACGCGCGCACAGGCCGTCACGCTGCTGTATAACGCAGCCGGCGCACCGGCCGTGAGCGACACGGTGAGCTTCGCGGATGTGGCGGCAGACGCCTACTACGCCGATGCTGTTGCATGGGCGGCAGCCAACGGCGTGACCGCCGGCACGAGCGCCACCACCTTCAGCCCGGATGACGCATGCACGCGCGGCCAGATCATGTGCATGCTCTACCGCGGCGACACGCAGGCCTGAGCAAGACACAGAAAATCACCCCAAAAAGCGGCAGCGCCCATTGCGAATGCAATGGGCGCTGGTTTTTTGTACAGACGGCTTGCCGTTTGAGGATCACGCCGGAAGCTCTCTTGCGCGCTGTGTGCGCCGCCGCGCGGGCACGGCGATGCAGAACGTGAGTGCCTGTGCCGCCGGGATCGCCAGCCACACGCCGGTGAGCTTGAACAGCAGTGGCAGAATGAGCAGCACGGCAAACGTCAGCACCGGCTCGGAAAACACAAGCACGTATGACAGCGCGGTCTTTTCCGTCGCGTAGAAATATGCGATCGTCACGCGCGTGTATGCCAGCAGCGGCAATGTCGCCAGAAACAGCGGCAGCCGGGCGGTGACGCCGGCGTTCGCCTCCGCAGACGCGCCGAAGAGCACGCCGATGACGCTGCGCGCGAGAAAGAGCGCGACAATGCACACCGCCGTGATGCCGAAGGCCGCGCGGTAAGCGCGCGCGCCGGTGCGGCGCAGCTCACCGAAGTCACCCGCGCCGTAGGTCCTGCTGATGAGCGGCTGGCTGCCGTCGCCGACGCCCTGCAGCAGCATGTATATCGTCGACAGCACATAGTCGATGCAGCCGTAGACCGCGATTGCCAGCGCCCCGCCGTAGCGCAGCAGGAAGTGATTCATGACCATGAGCGTGATGTTCGGCGAAAATGTCAGCCCGACCGGCGCGGCCGCGACCTTCAGCAGTGCGCCCCACAGCGGCAGCACCTCGCCCGCCTTCGGCGGCACGAAGCCCACGCGCCGCCGCACCAGATAGCCGATGGCGAGCAGCATCGTCGCCGCCTGTCCGATGACGGTCGCCCACGCGCCGCCGGCCATGCCCCAGTGAAACTCCCACACGAACAGGTAGTCGAGCGCGATGTTGGTCACAAAGCCCGTGCCCATCGCGACCATGGCGAACGCCGAGCCACCGAGGTTGCGGATGAAGGGCACAAGACCGGTGGCAAGGATCTGAAAGGCCGTGCCATAGGCGATCACGCGGATGTATTCCGCGGCCAGAGGGCGTGCCTCGTCCTGCGCGCCGAGCACCGTCAGCACCGGGCCGAGCAGCCCGAGCAGCACCGCCGCAAACGCCGCGCTCGTCGCGAGCAGCAGCAGCACCGTGCCGGAAAAGCACGTGCGCGGCGTCTGCTCCTCCCCGCGCGCCTGCAAAATGGTGCAGCGGATCGCACCGGCGAGGCCGATGCCCGTGCCGACAGCCTGCAGCAGCGCCGCTGCCGGATAGGCAAGCGTGATGGCAGCGAGACCGAGGTCGCCGAGCGATTGGCCGATGAAAAACCCGTCCACGATCGTGTACAGGCCCGAGAGCGCAAACGCAAGCACGGACGGGAGCACATAGGCCGCAAAAGAGTCATGCCGAGTTGTCTTCATTTGATCATTTCCGTTTCCTTTTCAAAGATCATATTAAACAGCGCGATCGCATCCATCATCTCCTGCACGCGCGCATCACCCATGCGGGCAAAGACGGTGTCCTCGAGTGCATAAAGCGGCTCGAGCAGCGCGCGGGCGTAGGTATGTCCGGCGGGCGTGAGGGAAGCGTTCTTCTCGCGCCGGTCGCCGCTGGCGGGGCTGAGCGTGACGTAGCCCTCGTCGCGCAGCGCGCGCACGACGGTGTTGACGGTCTGCTTGGGCAGGCCCGCGTGGTCAGCGATGGCCTTTTGCGTGGCGCCGGGATGGTTGTCGAGCACGTAGAGCACGAACAGGCGGTAGTTGTTCACGCCGTGCGCGGCGGCCCAGCGGTTGTAGAGCGCATCCGAGCGCCCCCAGACTTCCCAGAACTTTCTTGGACTTTGCTGCATACGGTTCCTCCAAACGGTATTTGTACGGACTATAATAGCATTTGTGCGGACGATTGTCAAGGCGGATGGAAAAACCGAGCAATTTGAACCGCTCCGGCACGCCAAAACCGCGCACCCTCTGTTAAAAATTGCAGAGATGTGGTATACTTTCAAAAAAATTTTCACTCCCCTGTAACGCGGGGGATAAAAAAGTTGTCTTTATGATGGCACTTTGGACGGAAAGGAGTACACGCATGGACGATTCGCAGATCGTCGCGCTCTACTGGCAGCGGGACGAGCAAGCCATCGTCGAGACAGACGCAAAGTACGGGTCTTATTGCATGAAAATTTCGCAAAACATCTTATCCGACCGCGCCGACAGCGAGGAAAACGTCAACGACGCCTATCTGCACGCATGGGAGGCTATGCCGCCGCAGCGCCCGGCGATCCTCTCCGCCTTCCTCGGCAGGATCACGCGCAATCTGGCGCTCAACCGCTGCAAGGCGGCCAACGCCCAGAAGCGGCAGGGCAGCGCCTTCGCGCTCTCGCTCGACGAGCTGGATGACTGTGCCGTCGCGCACCCCGACCCGGAAAGCACCACGGCGGCAACCATGCCCTCGCTCACGACCGACTATCTCGGCTCCGAGAACGCTGGTCTTGTCTGCTCACTTGTTATGATCGGCTTCGGCGTTGCCTCAATCGGAACAAGCTTTCTCGCCAAGGCCGTCAACACCTCCATGGCCTTCATCCTGGCCGGCGTAATTGCCATTGTCGGCATCCTCGTCACACTTGCGCTTCCCAAACTCGGGAAGGCAGAACAATAATTCCGGGCTTCCGGCCCGTATCTCGGGCCGGAAGCTTTTTTTACGTAAAAATATGATTTTTTCACACAGGGGATACTTGACAACTCCCCCCTGTATTGTGTTACTTTATAAGTTCAGAACAAGTTAGGAGGTCAGAAATGACGAAATACAATCAGGTCACGCCGGAGATCGCCGCGCAGCTTCAGGCCATCGTTGGCGCGAAGCGCTTTTTCGCAGGCGACGCGGTGAAGGACGACTTCAGCCACGACGAAATGCCCATCTACGGCAAGTATTACCCCGAGGTGGTCTGCGAGGCAGAGAGCACCGAAGAGGTGTCCGCAATTCTGCGCGTGTGCTATGACAACAACATCCCCGTCACGCCGCGCGGCGCCGGCACGGGCCTCGTCGGCGGATGCGTGCCGCTGTGCGGCGGCGTGGTGCTGTGCACGACGCGCATGAACAAGATCCTCTCCTATGACATGAACAACCTCGTCGTGCACATCCAGCCCGGCGTGCTGCTGTGCGACCTCGCGGCCGACGCGCTCACGCACGGCCTGATGTATCCGCCCGACCCGGGCGAAAAGACCGCGACCGTGGGCGGCAACGTGTCCACGAACGCGGGCGGCATGCGCGCCGTGAAGTACGGCGTCACGCGCGACTACGTGCTGGCCATGACCGTGGTGCTGCCCGACGGCAGAGTTATGGAGCTCGGCAAAACCGTGTGCAAGACCAGCTCCGGCTACAGCCTGCTGCACCTGATGATCGGCTCCGAGGGCACGCTCGGCGTCATCACGGAGCTGACGCTCAAGCTCATCCCGAAGCCGGAAATGAATGTGAGCCTCATCCTCCCGTTTGCCGACGTGGAGACCGCCATCGCCTCTGTGCCGCAGATCAAGCTGGCCAATCTCGACCCGCAGTCGATCGAGTTCATGGAGCGCGACATCGTCGATTCCTCGGCGGCGTTCACCGGCAACACCATCTTCCCCACGGTCGTGGGCGGCAAAGAGGCGGGCGCGTACATCCTCGTCACCCTCGTCGGCGACAGCGAGGCCGAACTGACCGCGAAGATGGACCGCCTCGGCGCGCTTGCCGAGCAGTGCGGCGCGTACGATACGCTCGTCGTCTGGACCGACGGCCTGAAAAAGGACGTCTGGGCCGCGCGCAGCGCATTCCTGACCGTCATCGAGGCGGACACGAAGCTGCTCGACGAGATGGACGTCGTTGTGCCGGTCGACCGCATCGCGGAGTTTCTCGTCTACACCCGCGCCACCGGCAAGGCGGAGGGCATCACCATCCGCAACTTCGGCCACGCGGGCGACGGCAACCTGCACATCTACTGCTGCGCCAACGACATGGCGCTCGACGAGTTCAAGCGCCGCAGCAAGGCCGTCATGGACAAATGCTATGCCAAGTGCATCGAATTCGGCGGGCAGGTCTCCGGCGAGCACGCCATCGGCCACGCAAAGAAGCAGTACCTGGTGGAGTCCGCCGGCGAGACGGCGTTCGGGCTCATGCAGGCGATCAAGCAGGTGTTTGACCCCAAGGGCATCCTCAACCCCGGCAAGGTCTGCACCAATGTTGAGGAGGGCTGAAGCATGCTGAATATTCTTGTTTGCGTCAAGCAGGTGCCTGACATCAACCTCGTGAAGATGGACCCCGTCACGGGCAGCCTGATCCGCGCGGGCGTGCCGGCGATCCTCAATCCGCTGGACGCCAACGCGCTTGAAGCGGCCGTGCGCGTCAAGGAGGCGCACGGCGGCACGGTCACCGTCATCACGATGGGGCCGGACATGGCCAAGGAGGCGCTGCGCGAGTGTCTCGCCGCGGGCGCGGACCGTGCCGTGCTGCTGTCCGACCGCGCGTTTGCCAACGCCGACACCCTCGCCACGAGCTACGTCATCGCGAGCGCGGCAAAGCAGCTCGGCGAGTTTGACCTCATCTTCTGCGGCAAGGAGTCGCTCGACGGCGCGACCGGGCAGATGGGCTCGCAGCTGGCCGAGCGCTTCGGCGCCAGCCAGATCTCCTCGACGGCGAAGATCGTCGAGGTGGACACGGCCGCGCACACCATCACGGCCGAGCGCGACCTTGAACGCGGCACGGAGGTGCTGCGCGCCAAGTATCCCTGCCTGCTCACGGTCGAGAAGGCGAACTTCCGCCCCCGCATCCCGAACCTGAAGCGCTGGAAGGCCTCGCGCACCGCGCCCATTGCGGTCTACAGCGCGGCCACCATCCCGGGGCTCGACCCCGCGCAGATCGGCGACCCCGGCTCCCCGACGAAGGTGCCGCGCACCTATCCGCCGGAGGTCGGCGCGAAGGGCAGCATGATCGACGAGGGCAGCACGGAAAAGAACGTGGACCGGCTCTTTGAGCGGATCGCGGACGTGCTTTGAGGAGGTGCAGGCAGTGAATAAAACAGATTATAAAGATATGTGGGTCTTTATCGAGCGCGACGGCGACAGCGTGCTGCCGGTCTCGCTCGAGCTGTGCTCGGAAACGCGCAGGCTCTGCGACGCGAGCGGCGAAAAACTCGTCGCGGTCATCGTCGGCAGCATCTCGGACGGCGAGCTGCAGCGCGTGCTCGACTGCGGCGTGGACAAGGTCATCCACGTGACCGGCACGGGCTATGACTACTTTAATAACGATGCGTACACCAACCTCTTCACCGTCCTGTGCCGGAAGTACCGGCCCACGGCGGTCATGGTCGGCGGCACGATCAACGGGCGCGACTTTGCGCCGCGCTTCGCCGCGCGCCTCGGCACCGGCTGCACCTCGGACGCGACCGAGCTCGTCTGGGATCCCAAGACAACGGACATCGAGTTCGTCGAGCCGGCCGTCGGCGGCAAGATGATGGCCGTCATCACCGTGCCGGTGGCGCGCCCGCAGGTCGGCACCATCCGCCCGGGCACGTTCAAGTGCGTCCCCTGCGGCGCGCGTGCGCACGAGGTGATCGAGGAGCGCATCGATTTCCCGGTCGCGGACATCCGCACCGAGATCCTCGATTTCCGCGCCGACGATCTCGACGAGAGCCTGAACATCGCGGACGCGGACGTGATCGTCTGCATCGGCAACGCGATCAAGGGGGCGGACGCCCTGCCGCGCTACCGCCGCTTGGCCGAGCGCCTCGGCGGCAAGCTTGCCTGCACGCGCCCGGTGTTCGACCGCGGCGTGCTGCCGTTCAAGCTCGTCATCGGGCAGTCCGGCGCCGTGGTCAAGCCGAAGCTGCTGCTGTCGTTCGGTGTGTCGGGCGCGGTCAACCACGTCACGGGCTTTTCGGACGCGGACGTGGTCGTCGCCGTGAACACCGACCCCGAGGCGGCGATCTTCAACTACTGCACCTACGGCATCGTCGGCGACATGGACGAGGTCTGCGAGGCCATGCTCGCAAAGCTCGGCGAGTGAGCCGAAACGAACATGCAAAAAAGCACCCGAAAGGGTGCTTTTTTGCGTGCTGCGGCGCTATCAATTACAGCGAGATGGGTTGATCGGGCTGAATGGGATAGTATTTGCTGAATTCTGAAAGCTGCTGTTCTGTCATGTCGATATCCAGCACACGAAAGGGATGCCGCACCAAGAACTCCTTATCGACCATGCCGTTGCGCTGGCGCTTGAGGGGAATCTGCGTACACAGCACATCTGTCACCACCCGGCAGCCAAGATTGACGTTCTCCCGACTGACGCTGCAGAAAGACGACCACGGGTAAAACCGCTGAAAGATGCCAAACCAAATCGCCACTATGCCGTCTGTGCAGATGTCATAGGACCTGCATATTCTCCCGATACCGAACACGCAAAAAAAGTCAGTAAAGAACACCATCAATATCAAAATCCAACGCATGTCCGGGCGAATCACTGCGGCATACGCACCTGCAATGGTCATTCCTAATAAGATCAGACAATAACCGACACTCACATTTTGAGAAAAATATTTAAAGCTGATATTGACTTTCATATCTATCGCCCCTCATCGCCGTGACCATGCTGGCCGATATTTCCTAAAAGCGTTCCTATACCATTCTCAAAAAAAGATCGGCGCCTGCGGTATTCTCTGCGCGCAGCCATTCCCGCCGCCGTAGTTGAAATGGTATGCGATACCATCATGATACCCGGCGGCGCGAGACCTGTCAAGGGCCCTGCGTTCTATGGCGGAAAACCGCCGAGGAGAACATGCGTTGCTTGCAGCGGCGGCCCATCCGCGCGCAAAAGGAGGGCGGCAGCCGCGAGAAGGCATGGAGTATGCTGCAAAGAAACACCAAAAAGGGTAAAAAACAAAAGCCCTTGCAGCAAGGGCTTTTGACAGAAATCTGGCACCCCCGGCTGGATTCGAACCAGTGGCCTGCCGCTTAGGAGTAGACCCGATACGACATCGGGAAGTGGCATCTAATGCTTAAAAA
>OMED01000166.1_pt1 | contig 38387 bp, 40 predicted proteins | sample 1673411 | NCBI WGS metagenome assembly OMED01 (sample SAMEA103958110, study PRJEB25191) | human gut metagenome | reverse complement strand
TCAAATCATATTTTTCCAAGAGCTGACGAATATGCGTTTCGTCATCGTGGTAATGTTCCTTTTTGACACCCTCCGGCAATCTCTGTAAAAGCAACTTGGCGTCATGTTCAATGAAAGCCATGTCGCCAGTATCAGACAGCCTCCGGCAGACGGCCAGAACCGCCTCTGCCGCACGCTCCGATGTTGGCAGGCCGCCATTTCTGTGCAACGCCTGGTCAGCCACCCCGTAAAGCTCGGAGTGGATACTTTCCAGAACCGCGAAGAAGGCCATCTCCTTGGATTCGTAGAATTTATAGAACGAGCCCTTTGCAATGCCGACCGCCTTCGTCAGCTGCTCTACGGAGGTTTTCTTCATCCCCAGCGTGACAGCACAATGTCTCGTTTCCTTCAACAACGCCTTGCGGAGCTGCTCAGTCTCGTAATCGGTAAAAGCCAAGGTCGCACCCTCTCTAAAATATGACCGTTTCGGTTCTTCTGGTCATATTATATCATGACTCTTTCTGTTTTGCAAGGGGTGTGGAGAAAAACATACGCATTTTAACAAAAAATTATTTTCCCTTAACACATTATTTCATGAAGGCGCTCCTCTTCCTTTGGCAAAGAACTGCACCCCCATCCAAACCGTAATTGCCCCCCTTAACGGGTTTCTATCAAAATTAGAGTCATTTGCCATAAGTCCACCGTAATTCGATCGAATTACGGTGGATTTTTTATGCCATTTCTTGCGCCTTCCCCATTTGATGCTATAATGAATGAAATAATCGAGAATTTGCGCATCGAAAAAGGAGCGTTCGCATGAGAAGATTTTGGAGCTTTTATCAAAACGAGTCTTATCAGGTGGGCTGCAGCGGCAGAACGGTTTATATATATGATAAAGCAGGAAATGAGCTTGCGAAATTCCGCGATATCCCCTATGCGTATACAGCCGCTTTTATGCCGGGAAAGAATATCATCGCCGTGAAGTCCACAGAAGGGCGACTGGGGTTTTATGATCTGGACTCCCTCTGTCTGCTAAAACGGATCACAATCACCAGGATTGGCGCACAGGATGAAGGATTTTGCTTTTCGCCCGACGGCAGCTTTTTTTACAATATCGAGAAGCCCATCACTTCTTTAAGAACTCAGCTTGGGGTTTATGAGACAAACACCTTCACAAAAGTAAGCACACTGTTTGCTGAAGATGTGCGAACCGTACTAAGACATCTGGAGTTTGACGAGAAAACCGGCACGTGCTATCTGTTGGGCTATGTGCGTAATGATATGGGGGTGCGTGATCGTGACTTCATTGCGATTTTTAATACAGAGAGCCAGACCCTTCAAGACATCCATTTCATCAGCCAAAAGCAATATGATTATCTGGCAATATACAAACATTGGGAATTGAGCGGGTTCACAGAAAAAGCTCTCGAATGGAGTTTCTGTGACCTTGATGAAAAGTTAAGCCTAAAAGAGGTATATGAAGCGGCTGGCAGCTGATTCCCCTCCCGGAGAGGAACGAGAATCCCGCTTCCATCGTTGTGAAACTGTGAATGGAAGTGAGCCTTCGCAGCCACCGGCAGGCATCCGAAGATGCCTGCCGGTGTTCTTTTGCGCTTCCCTTTTCGATGCCGACACTGTGGGATTGCAGGCCAAACACATGTATGCTATAATAAAAAAATCGTTGATTTTTGTCCGCGCGGCGCGTCTGCCGTCTGCGGCAACGAAATGATACTCAGAAAGGATCTTTGATGATGAAACCGAAATTTGACGGCTATGCGACGCAGTATGACACCTGGTTTATGGAAAACGACAACCTGTTTCAGAGCGAACTGCGCCTGTTCCAGACGGCGCTCGGCGACATTGCCGGCAAGCGCGTGCTCTCCGTCGGCTGCGGCAGCGGCCTGTTCGAGAGCATGATCGACTGCAGCGGCATCGAGGGCATCGAGCCCTCGCACGACATGGGCGCGATTGCGCAAAAGCGCGGCGTGAACGTGATCGCGTTCGGTGCGATCGAGGACGCCGAGCTGGAGGAAAACGCCTACGACATGATCTATCTCAACGGCAGCTCCAGCTATATGGAGGACCTGATGCGCGCATTTGGCGTCTGCAAAAAGGCGCTCAAGCCGAACGGCAAGTTCGTCTCGCTGGACGTGCCCAAGGAGAGTGCGTTCGGGTTCATGTACCTGCTGGCAAAGGAAGCCGGCACGTTCGACCACCCGTCGCTCAGCGGCGTCATGCCCCAGCTGCCGTACCCGCTCGAGCTGTGCTGCGCGGGCGTGTGGCACTCCACCGAGGAGAAGATCGATGCGCTCAAGGCGCTCGGCTTCCACGATTTTGACTTCTATCAGACGCTGCTGCGCAACCCCATGTACACCAACGAGGTCGTGGAGGACGTCGTGCCCGGCTACCAGAGCGGCGGCTATGTGGCAATCATCGCGCACAAATGAGCGAGCATAACGGCGCAAAGCTCTCGCAGCGGCTCCATGCGTGCGTGCAGGACATCTGGCCGCGCTATCTCACCCACCCGTTCGTAACGCAGATGGCGGACGGCACGCTGCCGACGGAAAAATTCCGCTACTACATGCTGCAGGACTATCTCTATCTCAAGGACTATGTGAAGATCTTCGCCGCCATCCTCCAGAAGGCCGATGATTTCGAGCAGATCCGGTTCCTGAGCGAAGAGCTGGCAAACACGATCGACGAGACATTCCGCACGCATCTTCCGTACATGCAGCGCCTCGGCGTCACGCAGGAGGAGATCCGCAGCGCGCGCACGCACATCGACAACAGCGCCTACAGCCACTACATGCTCTGCGAGGCGCAGGCCGGGGACGTGCTGACCGGGCTTGTGACGCTCCTCAACTGCTCGTGGAGCTATGCCTACATCGCGCAGGAGATGGCGGCGCGTTATCCGGGCGCGCTTCAGGACGAGCGCTACGGCGCATGGTTCGCGGGCTACGTTTCGAAGGAATACCGGCAGACCAATCAGGCGCTCATCGACCGGATCGACGCACTCGGCGCGGGCATCGACGAGCGGACGACGCAGCGTCTGTGCGAGATCTTCAAAAAGTGCTGCCTGTTTGACCTGCGCTTCTGGGACATGGTCTACGCCATGGGAGAGACCTGAATATGCCCGCAAAAAAGCTGTTTTCTCTTCGTGAGGTGACGCCATGAAAGCCGAACGCAACAAGACCATAGACTTCCTGCCGGAGGATGCGCCGGAGTATCTCGCGCGCTGCCTGCGCGTGACGGAGGACATGCCGCTTGACGCCGTGTGCGGCCGCACCATCTGCGGTGACACGTTTGCGGTCGCGCCGCACCTGCCGCGCGGCTTTGCAGACCTGCTGATCGTGGACCCGCCGTACAACCTGACCAAGGACTTCTCCGGCGGCGGCTTCCGGCGCACAACGGACGCGAACTACGCCGCCTTTACGCGCGCATGGATCGAGCTGCTGCTGCCGCTGCTCAAGCCGGACGCCTCGGTCTACGTCTGCTGTGACTGGCGCTCGAGCCCGATCGTCGGCCTGACGCTCAAGGACTATTTCCGGCTGCAAAACCGCATCACCTGGCAGCGGGAAAAGGGCCGTGGCGCGCAGCGCAACTGGAAAAACGGCATGGAGGATATCTGGTTCGCCACGCGCACGGACGCCTACACGTTCCACGTGGACGCCGTGAAAGTCCGCCGCCGCGTGCGCGCGCCCTACCGCGCCGGCGGCCGGCCGAAGGACTGGGAGGAGACGCCGGACGGCAAGTTTCGCAACACGTGCCCGTCGAACTTCTGGGACGATATTTCCGTGCCCTACTGGTCCATGCCGGAAAACACCGCGCACCCGACGCAAAAGCCCGAAAAGCTGCTGGCCAAGCTCATCCTCGCAAGCTCTGACCCCGGCGGCATCGTGCTCGACCCCTTCGCCGGCTCCGGCTCCACGGCCGTGACGGCAAAAAAGCTCGGCCGCCGCTTCGTCGCCATCGAGCGCAGCGAGCAATACTGCGCCTGGGCCGAAAAGCGGCTGGAACTGGCGGAGACGAACCCCGCCATTCAGGGCTACGCCGACGGCGTGTTCTGGGAGCGCAACGCCGGCCGCCTGCCGCGCTGAACGAACTGCATATGCCCCGCCGGTTTTGTTTGTTGGAAGTTTGACGCTGCTTGACAAGTGTGCAAAACGGTGTTACAACGGAAACTGCTTGTGCAAGTATGAAACAAAGAAGGCGCAGATATGAAACGAGGCTATCTGTACATTGCAGTCACGACGCTGCTGTTTTCCAGCATGGAGGTCGCGCTGAAGCTGATCTCCGGGCAGTTCAACCCCATCCAGCTCAATTTCAGCCGGTTCATAGTCGGCGGACTGGTGCTCATCCCCTTCGCCGTGCGCGAACTGAAAAAGCGCGGCCGGAAGCTGGACGGCAAAGCGCTCGGCTCGTTTGCCCTGCTGGGCCTGATGGGCATTGCGGTGAGCATGTCGCTGTATCAGCTGTCTGTCACGCGCGTGCAGGCTTCAGTCGTCGGCGTGCTGTTTTCCAGCAACCCCGTGTTCGTGACGCTGTTTGCCTTCCTGCTCCTGCACGAGACGATCTCGAAAAACCAGATCGCGGGCCTCGTGCTGGACGTTGCGGGCATCGTGCTCATCATCCAACCGTGGCACCTGCGGCTCGATGCGCTCGGCGTGGTGTACGTCCTGCTGGCAACGCTGCTGTTCGCGCTCTACGGCGTGTGCGGCAAGCGCCAGTGCGCGCGCTTCGGCGGTATCGTCGTGACGTGCTTCGGCTTTCTGTTCGGAGCAGCCGAGATGATCGCACTCGCCGGTTTGACACACATTCCGGCCCTCTCTGCCGGCCTGACGGCCGCCGGGCTGGACACGTTTGCAAGCATTCCCTTCTTCACCGGCTACACGCTGGCCAACCTCCCGATCGTGCTCTTCATCTACGTCGGCGTGACCGGCATCGGCTTCACGTGCTACTTCCTGTCCATGGAGGTCACGAGCGCGCAGACAACGTCGCTCGTGTTCTTCTTCAAGCCCGCACTCGCGCCGCTGCTGGCGTTTCTGGTGCTGCACGAGGCCATCCCCGGCAATATGCTCGCCGGTATCGCGTGCATCCTCTGCGGCAGTCTGGTGTCCATCCTCCCCGGCCTGCTCGCGCAGCGAAAGGCTGCTGTGCTTCCAGTCACGGAAGGCACGGCCAAAGAAGAAATCGAAGTCTGAATCTGCAATCTTTACGCCCGCAGCGATCGCTGCGGGCGCTTTTTACATCTTCTTCATAAAATCCGGCTTGACATTTCGTGCACGTTGTGTTATTGTCTTAATCACTTAATACAATGACACACGCAATTCTGACAGGAGGCGGCATCATGAACTGGAACATCCGCAACGACGCGCCTGTCTACACGCAGCTCGTGGACCAGATCGCCCGTGCGATCATTCTCGGGCAGTTTCCGCCCGGGAGCCGGCTGCCGTCGGTACGCGACTTTGCGTCCGACGCCGGCGTGAATCCGAACACGATGCAGCGCGCGCTCGCCGAGCTCGAGCGGCTGGAGCTGATCCAGACGCAGCGCACGGCCGGCCGCACCGTGACGGAGGATCTGGCGCGCATCGAACGGGAAAAGCGGCGGCTGGCGCAGGCCGGCATCGACGCATTCTGGCAGGCGCTGGCGCAGCTCGGTTATGACCGGGCGCAGGCGCTCGAGCTGCTGCAGCAGGATCTGCGGCAGGCAAAGGAGGAAATGTAACATGGCAATTCTCGAATGTAAGGGCCTGTGCAAGAGCTACGGCGCGGAGCCGGCGCTCGACCGCGTGGACCTCTCGGTCGAGCCGGGGCACATCGTCGGTCTGCTCGGCCCGAACGGCAGCGGCAAGAGCACGCTCATCAAGCTGGCCAACGGCCTGCTCACGCCGGACGCCGGGGAAATTCTCATCGACGGCAAGGCGCCGAGCAAGGAGACGAAAAAGATCGTCTCGTATCTGCCAGAGCGCACCTATTTCGCCGACTGGATGACGGCGCTGCAGCTGCTGGAATTTTTCGGCGATTTCTACGATGATTTTGACCGCGACGCGGCCGTGCAGATGATGCAGCGGCTCGGCATCCAGCCCAAGCAGCAGATCAAGCAGATGTCCAAGGGCACGCGCGAAAAGGTGCAGCTCATCCTCGTCATGAGCCGTAAGGCAAAGCTCTACCTGCTTGACGAGCCGATCGGCGGCGTCGACCCCGCGACGCGCGATTTCATTCTCAACACTATTATCAGCAACTATAACCCCGAGGCCGCCGTCGTCATCTCCACGCACCTGATCGCGGACGTGGAAAACATCCTCGACGATGTGGCGTTTCTCAGCCGCGGCCATCTGCTGCTGCAGTCGTCGGCGGATGAACTGCGCGCCAAAGAGGGCAAATCGGTGGACGCTGTGTTCCGGGAGGTATTCAGATGCTAGGAAAACTCTTAAAGCAGGATTTTCGCGCCACGGCGCGTATCATGCTGCCGCTGTATGCGGCCGTGCCGGTGCTCGGCCTGTTCACGAACCTGATTAACCACCTGTGCGAAAACCAGACCGGCTTTCTGATCCGCGCCATCAGCGCGCTCGTGTCGTTCGTGTTTTCACTCTCACTCATCGCCGCCGTCGTGACGACGGTCGTGCTCATGATCCTGCGGTTTTACCACAACCTGATGACGGACGAGGGCTACCTGATGTTCACGCTGCCGGTCTCGACGACGGAGCTGATCTTCTCGAAGCTGATCGTCTCGGTCGTGTGGTTTCTCGGCACGTTCGCGGTCGACGCGCTCGGCATGCTGCTGTCCGGCATGCTCGGCGGCTACGAGGACGTCGTCCGGTTCCGGTTTGCCTTTACCTTCAACGTTCCGTATAGCATCCCGATCACGCAGGCACAGGCTGGCTGGCTCGCAGCGGGCGTGGTCGTGCTGGTGATTTTGTGCGGCCTTGCCCTGTGCCTGATGACCTACGCCGCCATGGCGATCGGTCAGAGCTTCAAGAAAAACAAGGGACTCATGTCCGTCGTGTTCTTCTTCGTGCTCTGGATCGGCACGCGCATCGCGCTGACGCTGATCTTCGGCGCGTTCTACGGGCCTGCCAGCTCGGCCGTCAGCACGATGACCGTGCTGCAGGCGCTCTGGACCGTGCTCGGCTGTGCGTGTGTGGGCGCGTTGGCATTCTGTGTGGGCTTCTTCTTCCTCACGCACGGCATGCTGCGCAAGCACCTGAACCTGCAGTAACAAAGCAAAAAAACACCCGGTATTGGCTTGCCAATACCGGGTGTTTGCTTTACGGATCAACAGGAGAGAATTACTTGGTGCCGAAGATGCGGTCGCCGGCGTCGCCCAGACCGGGGACGATGTAGCCGTGCTCGTTGAGATGATCGTCGAGCGCTGCGACGTAGATGTCCACATCCGGATGCTCCTTCTGCATCACGGCCACGCCCTCGGGGGCGCCGATGATGCACATGAGCTTGATGTGCTTGCAGCCGACTTCCTTCATGAACTGCACCGCGGCGGACGCGCTGCCGCCGGTGGCGAGCATCGGATCGACGATGATGACGTCGCGCTCGGCAATGTCGGGCGGCATCTTGAAGTAATACTTCACGGGCTCAAGCGTCTGCGGGTCACGGAACAGGCCGATGTGGCCGACCTTGACGTTCGGCATCATGGTGACCATGCCGTCGACCATGCCGAGACCGGCGCGGAGGATCGGCACGATGGCCAGCTTCTTGCCGGCGATGTGCTTGCAGTGCGCCGTGGCAACCGGGGTCTCCACGTCGATCTCCTCGAGCGGGAGGTCACGCGTAGCCTCAAAGCACATCAGCATGGCGATCTCGGAAATCAGCTCGCGGAATTCCTTGACGCTGGTATTCTTGTCGCGCAGAATCGAGAGCTTGTGCTGGATCAGCGGGTGGTCAAAAACGTGAACTTTACTCATCTCGTCGTCTCCTTTGTTGATTCAATTTTTCATTCCTGTGCCGCCTGGGCCGCGAGCCGCGCCTGGCGTTCCCGCTCGGCCTGCGACAGGCGCAGATAGACCGGGAGCAGTTCCTCCGCCGGGACCGGCGTCTGCCCGAAGGCGGCCATGGCCACGCCCCACGCGCTCTGGCTGACCAGATTGCCCGGCGCCAGCACGGCGGGAATGCCCATGTCCAAACATGTATTATAACACAACTGTGCGCCGTCGCCAACCAGAAAAGCGGATTTCTGCATTTTTCCCAGTTCTTCGCCCAGCTCCGCGAGCGAAATCGCACGGTCTTCACAAAGGCGCACCGGTTTTCCGCCCCGGATCTCGAACAGGGCGTTGTAGATCTGGCTGCGGCGGGCGTCCATGGCCGCGCACACGAGCGCGCCCTCCCCCGCCGCGAGGCCGTGATACGCCATGGCCTCGAGCGTCGACACACCGATGGCGGGCTTCTGCGCGCCCCAGGCGAGCCCCTTGGCCGTGGACACGCCGATGCGCACGCCGGTGAACGAGCCCGGCCCGCGCGCGACGGCGATGGCGTCGACGTCCGCGAGTTTGGTGTCGGTATTTTTCAGCATCTGCTCCGCCATCGGCAGCAGCGTGCAGCTGTGCGTCAGGCCGCTGCACTGCTGGCTTTGGGCAATGAGCACCCCATCGCGGCACAGGGCGACCGACGCCGCCTTGGCCGAGGACTCCAGTGCGAGGATCAGCATGATTTCCCGCTCCCTTCCGTGATCGTGATGCGCCGGGTCGTCGGGCCGAGTTTTTCAAACCGGACCACGACCTCGTCGCCGTAAAAAGCGTCCTCCACGTTCTCGCTCCACTCAACGGCGCAGACGGAACCGCGGTTGACATAATCCTCCCAGCCAATGTCGAACAGCTCGTCCGCGCTGCCGAGACGGTACATATCAAAATGGATCAGCTCGCGGGGGCCCTCATACTCGTTCACGATTGTGAACGTCGGGCTCGAGACGCGGCACGTCAGCCCCATGCCGCGGGCCATGCCGCGCACAAAGGCGGTCTTGCCGCTGCCGAGCTCGCCGTACATAGCCACGACCTTGCCGTCCGGCAGGGCGCGCGCAAAGTCCGCGCCGGCCTGTTCGGTCTCCGCTTCGCTGTGGGTCAGATATTCCTGCATGGTATCCCTCCGATTCTGAAGAAGTATTATAGCACGGTTTCGGCCGTTGCGTAAAGTCGTTTTGTGTGATATAATAAGCGCCGATTTCAAAACGCCGCCGCGGCGGAAAGGAGGCCATCATGAAAAAAGCCATGTCCTACGCAAAGGAGTTTTTTCACCGGGCAGACATTTTCCTGCTCGTGATGGGCCTCATCTGCGCCATTTTCGGCATCGTCGTCATCTCGAGCGCCACGGCGTCATACCATTCGGCCAAGTATGTCATCGTGCAGAGCGCGTCGCTCATCCTCGGCGTTTTCGCGTTCGTGGTCATGACCGTGCTGGACGTGGACGTGCTGGCCGACAAGTGGCAGATCCTGTGCGCGTTCAACGTGGTCTTTCTGCTGCTGCTGATCCCCTTCGGCGTGAGCGACAACACCGGCAACACCGGCTGGCTGCGCTTTTTCGGCATCGGTATTCAGCCGACGGAGGTCGTCAAGCTCACGTTCATCGTCATTCTGGCAAAGCAGATCAGCTACTTAAAAGAATATCACGACCTCAACTCCGTGTGGTCGGTCGCGCAGCTGGCGGGCCACTTCGTGCTGCTGTTCGGGCTGATCCTCGTCGTGTCGTCCGACCTTGGCTCGGCGCTGATCTTCTTCTTCATCTTCCTCGTGATGCTCTTTGCCGCGGGCTTTGCGCTGCACTGGTTTGCGATCGGCTTTGCGGCCATCGCCGCGATGATCCCGCTGCTGTGGAAGTTCGTGCTGCACGACTATCAGAAAAACCGCATCCTCGCGCCCTACGACTCCAGCATCGACCCGACGAACACCGGCATCAACTGGCAGCCGCACCAGAGCAAGATCGCGCTCGCTTCCGGCCAGTGGACCGGCGCAGGCCTCGGCCACGGCACGCAGAGCCAGTCCAACGCCCTCGCCGGCAAGCACACGGACTTCATCTATGCCGTCATCGGTGAGGAGCTCGGCATGATCGCCTGCATCCTCGTCATCGTGCTGCTGCTGATCATCATCATCCGTTGCGTCATGGTCGGCATCCGCTCGGGCAGCAACATGGGCTCGCTCGTGTGCTTCGGTGTGGCCGCGTTTTTGACGTTCCAGACGTTTGAGAACATCGGCATGTGCATCGGCATCACGCCCGTCATCGGCATCACGCTGCCGTTTTTCAGCTACGGCGGCTCTTCCCTGTTCACGACCTTTGCCGCGCTCGGCATGGTGTCGGGCATCCACTTCCGACCAAAGCCAAAACGAAACAGCATCTATTACTGACGCGCGGCGTCCCCGCAGGTTTCCTGGGAAACCTGCGGGGACGTTTTTTTGTCCCGGCATACAGAAAGCACCCGGCCATTTGGCTGGGTGCTTTCCGCAAAACATAGAAGGGGGAAGAGAAGATCTGGGTGGTATCAGCCGCCGTGACAGGCGGCGCAGTCGTGCTCTGCAAAGAGCGCGGCGTCGTAGGCGATGCCGTTTTTATCGTAGTAGTCCTTCACGGCCGCCTTGACCGCCTCCTCCGCGAGCACGGAGCAGTGGATCTTCTGGGCCGGCAGACCGTCGAGCGCTTCCACGACCGCCTTGTTGGACAGTGCCAGCGCCTCTTCAATGGGCTTGCCTTTGATCATTTCGGTCGCCATCGACGAGGACGCGATCGCGCTGCCGCAGCCGAACGTGTTGAACTTCACGTCCGTGATGATGCCGTTGTCTACCTTAATATACATCCGCATGATGTCGCCGCACTTGGCGTTGCCGACTTCACCGATGCCGTCGGCGTCTGGCATCTTGCCGACGTTGCGGGGGTTTTCAAAATGGTCCATGACCTTTTCGCTGTACAGTGCCATAGGAAAGCCTCCTTTGTGTCATTTTGTGTTAGATCAGGTGCGGGCGCGCGCCAGTCTCCAGCTCGTCCCACACCGGGGAGATGCTGCGCAGGTAGGCGACCACCTGCCGCACATTGTCCACGATGTATGCCATTTCCTCGTCCGTGTTGTACTCACCCACGGACAGGCGCAGCGAACCGTGCGCCACCTCGTGCGGCAGGCCGATGGCCAGCAGCACATGGCTGGGGTCAAGCGAGCCGGACGTGCAGGCGCTGCCGGACGAAGCGGCAATGCCCTTGCGGTCGAGCAGGAGCAGCAGCGACTCGCCCTCGATGCCCTCGAAGCAGAAGTTCACCGTACCGGGCACGCGCTGCGCGCGGTCGCCGTTGAGCCGGGCGTGCTCGATGGTGGAGAGGCCGGCGATGAGCGTCTCGCGCAGGCGCGTGACCTTCTCCGTATTCTCAGCCATGTGCTCGACCGCCTCGCGCAGCGCTGCGGCCATGCCGGCGATGGCCGGGGTGTTCTCCGTGCCGCCGCGCTTGCCGCGCTCCTGCGCGCCGCCCTCAATGATGTTCGTGAGCGGGATGCCGCGTCTGGCGTACAGGAAGCCGACGCCGCGCGGGCCGTGGAACTTGTGCGCCGAGCACGAGAGCAGGTCGATGTTCATCGCCTGCACGTCCACGGGAACGTGACCGATGGCCTGCACCGCGTCCGTGTGGAACGGGATGCCCCGCTCGCGGCAGAGCGCGCCGATGGCCTGAATGGGCTGGATGGTGCCGATCTCGTTGTTGGCAAACATGACGGACACGAGCGCCGTGTCCTCCCGGATGGCCGCGGCCACGTCCTCAACGCGGACGACGCCGTTTTCGTGCACATCCAGCAGCGTCACGTCAAAGCCTTCCTTGCGGAGCTTATCGAGTGTATGCAGCACCGCATGGTGCTCAAATTTGGTGGATATCAGGTGCTTTTTCCCCTTACGGGCGCCGTTTCTGGCGGCGGAGATGATGGCCTGATTGTCGGCCTCGCTGCCGCCGGAGGTGAACACGATCTCGCGCGGGTCGGCAGCGCCGATCAGCTGCGCGATCTCGGTGCGGCAGGCGAGCAGATGCTCGGCCGCCTCCTGCCCGAGGGTGTAGAGCGTGCTGGGATTGCCGTAGATCTCGTCAAAGTACGGAAGCATGGCTTCCTTTGCGGCGGGGGATAGTTTTGTGGTTGCCGCATTGTCTGCGTAGACGCGCATGAGACTGTCCTCCTTTAATTCCTATTTGCTTTGTGGGTAAATGATACCATGCATTTCCCATATTGTCAATAGGAATTTGAAAAAGAAAAATCGGGGAAAGAGAATTTGCTTTCTTCCCCCGTTTCTGTGCCCTTATGCTTTGCCGTCGAGCAGGTCCTGCACGGACACGCCGGACAGGTAGTTATCCATGACGGCGTCGAGCTTTTTCCACATCGGCAGCGTCAGGCACTGGGCCGCGCGCTCGCAGCCGTTCTCCCCGGCGTCGAGACATGACACGGCGGCCATGCTGCCCTCGGTGCTGTGCAGCACCTCCGCGACCGTGATCTCACTCGCCGGCCGGCTCAGGCGGTAGCCGCCCTCCTTGCCGCGCTGGCTGACAACGAGGTTCGCACGGTTGAGCGCCGCCGCGATCGCCTCCATATATTTCAGGGACACATCCTGCCGCTGCGACACGGTCTTGAGCGAGATGAAGCCCTCGTCGCAATGTTGCGCCAGGTCGATCATCAGGCGCAGCGCATAGCGACCCTTGGTTGAGATGACCATAATCCGTTGCCTCCTTGCTGCACGGTGCATGTGCAGATGCTAAGGATAATATACTACCAAATTACGAGGAATTCAAGCCGAATGTTGCAGATAGGAAAAGCCGGGGTGCAGCCCCCGGCTTTTTCACATTCAGGCTTCCTGTTCGGCCACGAGCGGCTCGACCACGCGCATGGCGTCGAGCGTGCGCGTCAGCAGCTCGTCCAGGCTCCAGCCGAGCATGTCCGCGCCGCGCTGGATCACCTCGCGCGAGCAGCCGGCCGCGAAACCGTTGCTCTTATATTTCTTCTTGAGCGACTTGAGCTCCATGTCCTGCACGCTCTTGGACGGACGCATCAGCGCTGCCGCGCCGATCAGGCCGGTCAGCTCATCGGTCGCAAACAGCACCTTTTCCATCTCATGCTCCGGCTGGATGTCCACCGTGATGCCGTAGCCATGGCTGGCCGTGGCGTGGATCAGCCGCTCGTCGAGATCGCGCTCGCGCATGATCTCCTGCGACTTGATGCAGTGCTGGTCGGGATAACGCTCAAAGTCCAGGTCATGCAGCAGGCCGACAATGCCCCAGAAATCCACCTCGTCCCCATAGCCGAGCTCCTGCGCGAAGCAGCGCATGACGCCCTCGACCGTGCGGGCATGGTGCAGATGGAACGGGTCCTGATTATATTCCGTCAACAGCTCCCAGGCTTCGTCCCGGTTCAGTTGCTTGCTCATAGCAAAACCTCCTAATGCATATCTTTTTTGTAGGTGTAAGAAAGAATGGAATTAAGATAGCACAGTCGCCGCTGGATTTCAAGTAGTTTTTTCACTGAACGCCCGGAAGTCAATGTGTCCGAAAATTGACACGCTGCCAAAAAATATACCATTATTTGACTAAACGTTGACTTTCTGCCGCGCTGCTTCTTTTTGGAATTTTCAGACGCTTTCTGCCTCTGGTGTCACACTTTTACGTTTTTTGTGAGCAAAATATACGAGCCGGTCGATTTTATTTCATTGCTTTTTGTCAAAAAGTATGTTATGATATGCACAGTATGTATGCATCGCGTTCACTGCACTGCGGTGTCATACCTACGAAAACGTTCGATGATCTGCTGCGAGCAACAGCAGGATCATCTTCGTAATAAAAGAAAAAGGAAGGATGTATTTCATGGACGAAAAGTATAGCGCGCTATTTACTCCGTGGAAGATTGGCAATGTCGAGATCAAAAACCGCATTGTCCAGTGCTCCATGGGCGGCACCTCTCTGTTTGGATGGCTGGAGCCCTGCCACTTTGATAAGGAAGCTGCGAACTTCCTGCTCAACCGTGCACAGGACGGCGTCGGTCTGGTTCTCCCGGGCATGCAGTGTGTCCGCGACACCATGGGCCGCAGATGGCTCTGGCAGAACAAGAAGATGTTCAAGGAACTCGCCGACTACATGGTCGAGTACCACAAGACCGGCTCCAAGCTGTTCATTCAGCTCGCCGCTGGTTTCGGCCGCTCCATGGCTGTTGCCCCCTGGATGGTCACTCTGAACAATAATAAGGTGCTCGGCGCCCTTGCCAAGCCCGTTATCGACGTCAGCTACTGCTGCGCTTCCGCTTCCGCTACCCCGAACCGTTGGCAGGAGGACATGCTCTCCCGTCCGATGACCGTCGAAGAGATCCACGAGATGGTCGATGCGTTCGGCAAGACCGCGAAGCTGCTGCGTGAGGCCGGTGTCGACGGCGTTGAGATCCACGCTGTCCACGAAGGCTATCTGCTTGACCAGTTCACCATCGCCAACTGGAACCATCGTACCGACGAGTACGGCGGCTCTTTCGAGAACCGTTTCCGCTTCCCGGTCGAGATCGTGCAGTCCATCAAGCGTCAGGCCGGCGCCGACTTCCCGGTGTCCCTGCGTTACTCCGTCGTCTCCAAGACCAAGGCTTGGGGCAAGGGCGCTATGCCGTATGAGACCGACTTCGAAGAGTTCGGCCGTGACATGGCTGAGTCTGAGAAGGCCATCAAGTACCTGGGCGATGCCGGCTACGACATGTTCAACTGCGACAACGGTACTTACGACGCATGGTACTGGGCACATCCGCCTCAGTACATGCCCGACAACTGCAACCTCGAGTACGTCGAGCACATCAAGAAGTTCACCGACAAGCCCGTCGCCTGCGCCGGCCGTATGGATCCGGTCAAGGCCGCGGAAGAGATCGCTGCTGGCCGTCTCGATGCAGTTGCCATCGCGCGTCAGAACCTCGTTGACCCCGAGTGGATTCACAAGATCCTCGAGGGCCGTCAGGACGAGATCAAGCCCTGCATCCGCTGCCACAACGGCTGCTTCAACTTCGCGAAGTTCAAGGGCACGGCGAACATCCAGAGCACGCAGGATTCCCTGCACCTGGGCCGCTGCGCGCTGAACCCGACGACCATGCAGCACAACAAGTATAAGATCGTTCCGACCAAGAACCCGAAGAAGGTCGCCATCATCGGCGGCGGCATCGGCGGCATGGAGTGCGCGCTCGTCCTCAAAAAGCGCGGCCACAAGCCGGTCCTCTTCGAGAAGACCAACGAGCTCGGCGGCCTGTTCCTCACCGCTTCCGCGATGAGCTTCAAAGAGAACGACAAGGAACTCATTGAGTGGTACAAGAAGGAAGTCGCGAAGCAGGGTATCGATATCCGCTTCAACACCGAGGTCACCGACCTTGGCACCATGCGCGGCTTCGACGAGATCATCGTGGCCACTGGCTCCGTGCCGAGAACCATGCCCATGATCCCGGGCTTTGAGAAGACCATGAGCTTCACCGAGCTGCTCAAGGAGAAGAAGGAAGTCGGCGACAAGGTCCTGTTCTTCGGCGGCGGCCAGTCCTCCTGCGAGGCGGCTTACGACCTGATCCTTCAGGGCAAGCACCCGATCATTGTCGAGTACGCCGGCGACCTGGTTGCTGCTCAGGCCACCTGCCTTGCCAACACCTCCTTCCTGCGTGACGCGATGGAGTACCACAAGGTCCCGACCTACCTGCACTCCACCATCACCGAGATCCACGACGGCGGCGTCACCGTCAAGGGTCAGGACGGCAAGACCTTCGAGGTCGCGTGCGACAACGTCATCAACGGCATCGGCTTCGTGCCGGCTCCGGTTGGCGACAAGGGCCGTCACGTGCACCGCGTCGGTGACTGCGTTGCCATTGGCAACCTGCGCACCGTCATCTGGCGTGCATGGGATGTCTGCATGAAGATCTGATCTTCGGCTGACACCAAAAACGCATAAAACCCGCGCGGGTGCAGAGAAATCTGCACCCGCGTTTTTGTATGCATATAGGAAAGCCGCCCTCGCTCAGCAAAGCGAGGGCGGTCTGCTTTTTGCGCTTTCTTAGAGAATATCGAGCAATTCTTCCAGCCGCGTGATGCGCCGGTCCGCCTGCGGCGGCATGGCCGCGCCGTGATCGGCCGGATCGAACCAGCAGGTTCGCATCCCTGCTGCCCTGCCGCCCGCGATATCCGCCGTGAGGGAATCGCCGATCATCAGGCACTGCTCCGGCCGAACGCCCGGCAGCTGCGCCAGACACCGGTCGAAAAACACCCGGCTCGGCTTCTCCGCGCCCAGCTGCCCAGAGATAAACAGCCGCTCAAACGCATTGAGCATCCCGGCCCGGCGCAAACGGTTCACCTGCTGCGCATACGGCCCGTTGCTCGCAGCGCACAAGCGGTATTTCCCGTGCAGCCGCGTCAGCACATCCAGCGCGCCGGCAACCGGGACCGCGCTCTCATGCAGCCGCACGCGGAACGCATCCTCCATCGCCGCACCGTCGGCCTCCAGCCCGAGCCGCGTCAGGATCGTCTGCCAGCGCACGTCCCGCAGCCCGGCAATCGTCAGCTCGCCGCGCTCGATCCGCGCCCAGAGCTTGTCGTTCTCCACCTGAAACACGGCGAACATCTCCGGCGCATACGGCAGACCCGCCTCGCGGAAGATCTCCTCCATTGCCTGCATCGCGCCGGCACTGAAATCCAGCAGCGTGTTGTCAATATCAAATAGAAGTACAGTCGGTTTTTCCATGGTTCGTCCTCTGTTCATTTGCGGCCGGATACCGGTGCGCGGCGTCTGCGTGCATTGACTGCGCGAAACACCGTCGACACCAACAGAATACCGACCGCGAGACTGCCCGCGATCCCCGCCGTCTCCAGTCCCTTTTGCAGCGCTGCCTGCACGGCGCCCGAAAGGCCAATACTCATCGTGTAATAAATGCCTGCGCCGGGCAGCAGCGGAATACTGGAAATGACCAGATAGGACGTGACCGGGCACTTGCGCCAGCGCCCCATTCCCTCGGAATACACCGCCGCCACGACCTCGGAGAAAAAGTTCGCGCTGTAGACGCTGCACCCCACCCTGCTGCACAGCAGGTAAACGATCCAGGTCAGTGCGCTGCCGAGCGCGCACAAAACGCAGCCCCAGTCATGGACGTTAAACAGGATCACAAATCCCAGACAGGCAACAAACGTCGCGATCCCCTGCGCCCAGAGCGGATAGGTCAGCGCGGCGACCGTCTCCGCGTGGCCGTAAATCGGCGTCGTGACGTGCCACGCCGCAGCCGTGCCGAGTGCGATGGCGAACGCCGAGAGCAGCACCTGCACGATGCGGCTGACGCCGGAGCTCGTGTCGCCGTAGATGATATCGCGCATGGAGTTTGTGATGAGCAGCCCGGGCACCAAAAGCATCAGTGCGCCGATGATGACGGCCGCCACGCAGTCGAGCCAGCCGAGGCCGGCGGCGACATACGCCGGCAGCGCCATGAGAAAGGACGCTGCCATGGTACTGAAAAACGGGTTGACCTCCAGCCGGTCCATGCAGCGTGTCACAAAGCCGATGACAAGGCCGCTCACCCCCGCCCAGAGCCAGTCGCGCACCGTGCCGCCGAACACGCAGCAAAAGCCGGCCGCCGCCATGAAATTGCCGAGGTAATACGTCCACACGGCGTACCTGCGGACGGCGGCTGTCGTCTCCTTGAGCCAGCGCTGCGCCTCCTCCGGCTCCGGCACCTCGGCGCAGATGCGCCGGCTGAGCGCGTTGAGCTTTTCGATGCGCTCGAGATCATTGCCGTGGTACCCCACCCGCTTCATAATGGTCAGCGGCTTGGCGTTTGGCGCCACAAAGCTGACCGCAACGCAGTTCGGGATGGCAAATGCCTGCCCCTCCGTGCCATAGGCCTCGATCACGCGGCGCATGGTCTCCTCGACGCGGTACGTCTCCGCCCCGGCGACCGCAAGCTCATAGCCGATCTGCACCGTCATATCCGCAAGAAGATAATAGTCCATACTTGTTTTCCCATAAGCAAAAGTTTCCCGGTCAAAGCCGGGCTTCCGATAATGCCAGCGTAACACATTTCGCAGGGCAAATCAATGGGAATGCGCAGCACGGCACTCCCGCGCCGTCCCGCTCGCGCTCAGATCAAAATACCGTCGCAGTGGTCGATCTCATGCTGGATGATCTCCGCCGTCCAACCCGTAAAGGTCTTGAGCCGGGTCTGAAACCGCTCATTCTGCCACTGCACCTTAATGGTCTGAAATCGCTTTGCCTTTCGCCGCCCGGTCAGGGACAGGCAGCCCTCCTCCGCCTCGTAGGGGCCGGAGCGCCGGACGATGACAGGGTTGAACATGACCAGATACGTCCCCGCGTTGTCGAATGCGATGATCCGCTTATTGACGCCGATCATATTTGCCGCCATGCCCACGCAGCCGGCCTTGTGCGCGATCAGCGTGTCCAGCAGGTCCCGCGCCGTACCGAGATCGTCCGCCGTGGCGGGCTCGGCCGGCCGTGCAAGGAAGGCCTCGTCTTTGCAAATATCCCGGATCATATCGTCTCTCCTCTCTCCCGCTGCGGGGCAAGAAAACGCCCCCCAGCGTATACAAATGCCGATGGAACGTCTCCGCCGCCGGAAGGCGGCTGCAGCGCATATCTCCGATCGTTTCAGAGATATTTCCCGGTCAAGCTCTCCGGACTCGTCCGGATTTCCGCCGGTGTTCCGGCGGCAACGATGCGGCCGCCCGCGTCTCCGCCGCCTGGGCCCATGTCAATGACGTAATCCGCATTGCGGATGACATCCAGATCGTGCTCGATGACAATGACCGTCGCGCCATGGTCCAGCAGCGCCTGAAACACACCCAGCAGCACCTGCACATCCAGCGGATGCAGGCCGATGCTCGGCTCGTCAAAGACGAACACGGAATCCGTCTGCATCCGGCCGATCTCGCTGGCCAGCTTCAGCCGCTGCGCCTCCCCGCCGGAGAGACTGGGCGTCTCCTCGCCCAGCGTCAGATAGCCGAGGCCAAGCTGCCGCAGCACGTCCAGCTTCTGGCGGACGGTTTTCCGGTCCGCGCAAAAGTCGAGCGCGGAGTTGACGTCCATCCGCATCAGCTCCGGCAGAGAGGCGGACTGCCCTGCATGATTCGTCAGCTTGATATCATAGGCCGCGCGGCCGTAGCGCGAGCCGCGGCAGTCCGGACAGGGAATGTTCACATCCGGCAGAAACTGCACGTCCAGGCTCACCTCGCCCGTACCATCGCAGCCGGGGCAGCGCAGCGAACCGGTATTGTAGGAAAAATCGCCGGCCTTGCAGCCGTGCGCCTTCGCGTCCGGCGATCTGGCATAGAGCTTGCGCAGCTCATCGTGCACGCCGGCATAGGTGGCCACGGTGGAGCGGACATTGATGCCGATGGGCGCCGCGTCGATGAGCTTCACGTGCGCGATGCCCTCGGCGCGGATATCCCGGATGTGCGGCGGCAGCGCACGGCCGCCGATGCTTGCCTCCAGCGCGGGGATCAGGCTCTCGAGCACCATGGTCGTCTTGCCGGAGCCGGACACGCCGGTCACGACCGTCAGCCGCCCCTTGGGGATGTCGGCCTCCAGCGGTTGGACCGTGTGGATCTGCGATGTGGACAGATGAATGGCTCCCTGCGCAAACATGTCAGCCTTTTCAGCGCGCGGGCGCAGCGTCGTCTCCGTCCTGCCGGACAGGAACGGCCCGATCTGCGAAGCGGGATCCGCCGCGATTGTGGGCACCGTCCCCTGCGCGATGACGCGGCCGCCCTTTGCGCCTGCCTCCGGCCCCATCTCGATGATCCAGTCGGACTCCTTCAGGATCTGCGTATCATGATCGACCAGAATGACGGAATTGCCGTCCGCCACGAGGTCGTGCATCACCCCGGTGAGGCCCACGATGTTGGCCGGGTGCAGGCCGATGCTCGGCTCATCGAGCACATAGAGTACGCCGGTCGTGCGGTTGCGCACGGCGCGGGCCAGCTGCATTCGCTGCCGCTCGCCGGTGGAGAGTGTCGCCGCGGAGCGGTCAAGCGTCAGGTAGCCGAGTCCCAGATCGAGCAGCCGCCGCGCCGTGCCCGTAAAGGCCTCGCAGATGCGCTCGGCCATGGGACGCATCTCCTCCGGCAGACTGTCCGGCACCTCCTGCACCCAGTCATTCAGCTCCGCGAGCGTCATCGTGCAGGCCTCGTCGAGCGAAATGCCGCGCAGCTTCGGCGCGCGGGCAGCGGCGGACAGGCGTGTGCCATGGCAGTCCGGGCACACATCCTCTTTCAGAAACTTCTCGACGCGCTTCATGCCCTTCTCATCCTTGACCTTGGCAAGGGCATTTTCCACGGTATAGACGGCGTTAAAGTAGGTAAAATCCAGCTCCCCCGCCTGATTGGAGTTTTTGGCGTGATAAAAAATATGCTTTTTCTCCGCCGGGCCGTGGTAGACGATGTCCTTCTCCCGCGCCGTCAGGTCGCGAAACGGCACATCCGTGCGCACGCCCATCTCCCGGCAGACGTCCGTCATCAGCGACCACATGAGGCTGTTCCACGGCGCCACCGCGCCCTCGTCAATGGTGAGCGAATCATCCGGCACCAGAGACGCCATGTCCACCGTGCGGACGCTGCCCGTGCCGCCGCATCCGGGGCACGCCCCCTGCGAGTTGAAGGCCAGCTCCTCGGCGCTCGGTGCGTAAAAGTGCGCACCGCACGCAGGACAGGTCAGCTCCTTCCCCGCAGCCACCAGCAGTGACGGCGGCAGGTAGTGCCCATTGGGGCAGCGGTGGCTGGCGAGACGGGAATACATGAGCCGCAGACTGTTCAAGAGCTCCGTGCCCGTGCCGAACGTACTGCGGATGCCGGGCACGCCCGGCCGCTGATGCAGCGCCAGCGCCGCGGGGACGTACAGCACGTCATCGACCGCCGCTCTGGCGGCCTGCGTCATCCGGCGGCGCGTGTAGGTCGACAGTGCCTCCAGATAGCGGCGCGACCCCTCGGCATACAGCACGCCCAGCGCCAACGATGATTTGCCGGAGCCGGACACGCCGGCGATGCCGACAATCTTGCCCAGCGGAATGTCAACGTCAATATTTTTCAGGTTGTGGACCTTGGCGCCACGAACCAGCATTTGATCGATCATGGTTTTCAGCTCCCGACAGCGCGGCGGACAGCACACCGCCGCGCCACTTTTCTTTTGCCATTCTAAATCCGCGCCACAGCACAAGTCAAGCCGAAATACGGCAGCAAAAAGCGTCCCCTGAAATCATCGGATTCCAGGGGACGCGATTTTCAGGCGCGGTCATGTAAATCGGCCGCGCTCAAAGGGCTGTTCCCTTTTTGGGGACAAACAGGCCGTGCATATCGGCCCGCTCCAGCTCCAGCAGCCTGACTTTTTTGTCGATGCCGCCTGCGTAGCCGGTCAGGCTGCCGTTTGTGCCGACCACCCGGTGGCAGGGGATGATGATGGAGATCTCGTTATGCCCCACAGCCCCGCCGACCGCCTGTGCGGACATCCGCGTGCATCCTCGCCGTTCTGCAAGCTGCTGCGCGATCTCCCCATAGGTCGTCGTGCGGCCATAGGGGATCTGCAGCAGGATCTCCCACACAGTCTGGCGAAACGCAGAACCAATGGGATGCAGCGGCGGCAAAAAGTCCGGCTCCCGCCCAGTGAAGTAGATATCCAGCCAGCGCGCGGTCTGCGCAAGGACCGGCGTCTCCCGCTCGGTATGCTCGGCAGGCAGATGATCGGCAAAGTATTTTTCCCCGTCAAACCACAGGCCGGTCAGCCCGTCGTCATCCGCTGCCAGCAGGATGCCGCCCAGCGGAGAATCGTAATGTTGAATACATGTCATGACTTACACCTCAAAAAAACGTTGGAGTCCTGCGGGGCCTGCACACGGTCGGTCATGGTATAGGTGCGCAGCCCGGAGCAGGCAGTGATCCGGCAGCTTTCAAACAGCTGCTTGCGTCCCTCCTTCTGGCTCATGCGGTGCCGCACCACGCCGCACCATCGCTCCACGGCGGCCTCGTCCGTCCAGATGCTCATGGACAGCAGCTTGCCATCCGCACACAGGCTGGTGAAGCGCCCGGCCCAGGTAAAGCCTTCCAAGCCGGAGAGCAGCAGCTTGAGCACGGCGGCAAGATCGAGATATCTCTGCATCCCCGCCGTGGTGGGTTTTACTTCAAACAGAACGACGATGTTCGGCGTTTCCTTTTCCTCCGGTTTTGGGTCTCGGCAAATAGTCCCGCATTTCCGGTATTGCACCGCCGGCCACCGCCCACAAATACAGGCTCGCCACACTGCAATGGGGGCTGAAGCGGCGGCGGTATTTTTCAAACAGCCTGTGGTCGACCTTTCGATGGTGGTAAACCATCCGCAGCCCGCGCTGGATGGCAAGATCATCATAACTGAAAATATCGGGGCGCTGCAGACAAAACAGCAGGATCATCTCCGCCGTCCAGACGCCGATGCCCTTCAGCGCGCTCAGCTCCCGGATCGCATCCGCATCGGACATGTGCGCAACGGCGTCCAGGTCAAACTGCCCCGCGGCGACCTTTTCGGCAAAGTCCGTCATATATTCCGCCTTGCGGAAGGTCATGCCCAGCGACTGCAGCATGGGAACGCCGGCCGCACGGATCGTTTCGGCATTCACCTCGCCGAGCGCGTCCTGCAGCCGCTGCCAGATCGTTGCCTGTGCCTTGGTCGAGATCTGCTGACCGATGATATGGTGGACAACGGACGAGAACAGGTCCGTGTCTATCGCGCGCTGAACATGTCCGACGCGGTCGATGACCGCGCCGAGCCGCTTGTCCTTTTGCCGCAGATAGGAAAGCTCCGTTTCTCCGTATGCAAAATACACTTTCGTTCCCTCCGTTGACGGCTGCGCAGATTTTGTTATAATGATATCACATGCAGCTGCGATAATCTATCCGAATATCGCCAAGCGAATACCGAAAGCGGCAATAATTGCCATCGCCTGCCCTCGCTTTGGTTTCCTCATATCGCGGCGCTTTTTCAATAGATAAATAAAAAGCACGGTAGTCCACTGTACCATGGACTACCGCACTTTGTGGTCGGAGTGTAATTATAGGATTTCAGAAAACGCAGATATATCAATGGTTTGCTGGCAGTCGGCAAGAGGTTTTTATTCTAATACATAGGCAACCGCGTTTTGATAAATGTGCGCGCTGCAAATTTGCTGTTGAATTTTACAGCGGAATGGGATATACTGTGTCTGAAAGGAGCTGATAGATATGCCGAACATTAAACCCATTTCTGACCTGCGAAATTACAGCGAGGTACTGCATGATGTGGCTGTGGGCGCCCCTGTCTTTTTGACGAAGAACGGGCGCGGACGGTACGCCATCGTGGATATGCAGGACTATGAGAAAACGCAGGCGACCATCCGCCTGATGAATGAGCTTGCAAAAGGTCGTCACTCCGGCGAAACAGATAGCTGGCTGACGCCGGACGATATGAGGGCGCACTTCCGCGCAAGAGCGAATGAAGAATAAAATTCATTATTCACCCGAGTCCCGTCGTGATTTGGATGATATTTGGGACTACATCGTATTGGAACTTCAGAATCGTTCTGCTGCGGAGCGCGTGATAGATCACATTATGAACGCGGTTGACCCGTTGAAAAATTTCGCAGAAATGGGAACCACGTTATCCTCCATTGCAGATGTAGGAACAGACTATCGTTTTCTTGTCAGCGGCAATTATATGGTATTTTACCGTGTGCAAGGTTGCGATGTCTACATTGACCGCGTTCTCTATGGACGAAGCGATTATATGAGCAGCTTGTTCAAAGACTCGCTGCGCGAGGAAACAACCGAATAAAATTAAAAACCGGCAAGTTTCTACAGAAACTTGCCGGTTTTGTAATTACTTTTTCGCTTTATCTGCGAGTTCTATTAGTTTGCTAAAACTATCTGGATTTTCGATTAGCTTAGGCAATAGCTGAAGCATCATTTGGTTAGCAAACTGTTCATTTTGCGGAGTATTTTGTTGGCCAACCGCATCGGACGCAGTCTTTTCTGCTGCCTTAATTTGCAGCTTTTTCAAAACTTCATCATCATTTTTTCGATTTAGAAGGCCATTTGGATAGTAATACCGCTTGAGATCATCCCAACGTATATCTTTATATCCGCACGCAAGCGCCATCTCTTCAAGTAATTTTATGTATCTATCATTAAGCTGTTGTGGATTTGAAGAAGGTTTGTCTGCTTCATCCATATAGGACTTCCAAGCTTGTCTAACTTGCTGATTTTTGTGAAAAATTACATCAATTGAGTTAAGCGATTTAACATTTTCTTCTTCGGAAATAAAAAACCTGTAAGAAACTGCTGTTTCAAAGACTCTGCGTTTTGCGGTTAGTTCACCAGAAAACTTTTGATAAAGAATCGTAATCACAGTTGCGACGACACCAGAAAAAACAACAGATAAAACAGTAACGATGATATCCATAAATGCACACCCCTATCAATTCTGCGTTTTTTAATAGTATAGTCGAATTTTAACAACTAATCAAGAGAATAAAAAACAGGTGAGTCCTATAAGGACTCACCTGTGGTCCGAGTGACAGGGGTCGAACCTGCGGCCTGATGGTCCCAAACCACCCGCGCTACCAACTGCGCTACACCCGGATATGAAATTCCGCAATTCGCGTAAAATAAAGTTTAACATATTCTTTAGAAATGCGCAACGGTTTTCTGCGTTGCAGTTTTCGGGCGTGTGTGGTATGCTCTAAACGCAAAATCATGATCCGTTATGACAGGAGTATCCACTTATGAGAATGCGAAAAAAGCCCAACCTCGTCCCGCGTATGGAGCGCTGCGCGGCTACATTGATCACCGACCCCGAGGCGCTGCGCGGCCACTGGCTGGAGCACTTCCCCGGCCATCAGGCGCTGCATCTGGAGCTCGGCTGCGGCAAGGGACGCTTCACGGCGGACACCGCGGCGCAGAACCCGGACGTCTTCCTCGCTGCGATCGAAAAAGTTCCGGACGCCATGGTCGTCGGCATGGAGCGCGTGACAGAGCGCGGACTCGAAAACGTGCGCTTTCTCGACCGGGATGCGGCCAATCTGCTCGACATGTTTGCCCCCGGCGAAGTCTCGCGCATCTACATCAACTTCCCCGACCCGTGGAAAAAATCCCGCCAGCACAAGCGCCGCCTGACCTACGCGGGCTTTCTGGCGCTGTATGCAAACGTGCTGCCGCTCGGCGGCGAGATTTGGTTCAAGACCGATAATGACCCACTGTTCGCCTTCTCGCTCGAGCAGTTTGAACAGGAAGGCTGGGAGCTGCGTGAGGTCACGCGCGACCTGCACGCCAACGGCCCCGTCGGCGTCATGACCGACTATGAGGCGAAATTTTACGATCAGGGCATCACGATCAACCGCTGCGTGGCGGTGAAAACGGAGGACACGAAATGCGACTTGTATCCTGGAACGTCAACGGGTTGCGCGCCTGTGTGACCAAGGGCTTTGCGGACACGTTCCGCACGCTGGACGCGGACATTTTCTGCCTGCAGGAGACGAAGCTCCAGCCGGGACAGATCGCGCTCGACCTGCCGGGCTACCGCCAATACTGGTGCAGCGCCGAAAAAAAGGGCTACTCCGGCACCGCCGTCTTTACGAAGGCCGAGCCGCTCGACGTGCAGTATAACCTCGGCCTGCCGCAGCATGATCTCGAGGGCCGCGTGATCACGGCCGAATACCCGGAGTTCTACCTTGTGTGCGTCTACACGCCGAACGCGCAGGACGGCCTGCGCCGGCTGGAATACCGGATGAGCTGGGACGATGCGTTCCGCGAGTTTGTCTGCTCGCTCGACCGGCACAAGCCGGTCGTCATCTGCGGGGACATGAACGTTGCCGCGACGGAGATCGATCTGAAAAACCCGAAGCGCAACGTCGGCAACCCCGGCTTCAGCCCCGAGGAGCGCGCGAAGTTCCAGGAGCTGCTGCATGCCGGCTTCACGGACACGTTCCGCGCCCTGCATCCGGACGAGACGGATGCCTACTCGTGGTGGAGCTACCGCTTCCACGCGCGGGAAAACAACGCCGGCTGGCGCATCGACTATTTCCTGTGCTCGGACCGCGCAGCGGAAAAGATCGAAACGGCCAGCATCCTTTCCGACATTTACGGCAGCGACCACTGCCCCGTGGAGCTCGAGATCGCATGGTGAAGATCGGAAACGTTGAAATTCACGGCCCACTCACGCTCGCACCCATGGCGGGCGTGACCGACGCGCCATTTCGCGCGCTGTGCCGCGCGCAGGGCGCCGCCCTCACCTGCACGGAAATGGTGAGCGCCAAGGCGCTGGTCTATCACGATGAAAAGACGAAGCAGCTGCTCTGGTCACCGCCGGACGAGCACCCGGCCGCCGTGCAGATCTTCGGCCACGAGCCGGAGGTCATGGCCGAGGCCGCGCCCATGGCGCTGGCGTACTCCGGCGCGGACATTCTGGACATCAACATGGGCTGCCCGGTGGGCAAGGTCATCCGCAGCGGCGACGGTTCGGCGCTCATGCGTGACCCCGAGCTCGCCGGGCGCGTCATTGAGGCGGTCGTCAAGGCCGTGGATGTGCCCGTGACCGTGAAATTCCGCAAAGGGTGGGACGGCGGGAACGTCAACACCGTGGCCTTCGCGCAGATGTGCCAGCAGGCGGGCGCAGCCGCCATCGCCGTACATGGGCGCACGCGCGTGCAGATGTACTCCGGCCGCGCCGACTGGGACATCATCCGCGATGTCAAGCGCGCCGTGACGATCCCCGTCATCGCCAACGGCGACATTTTTTCCGGCGCGGACGCAGCGCACATCCTGCGCTACACCGGCGCCGATCTTGCGATGATCGGCCGCGGCAGCTTCGGCGACCCGTGGCTGTTCGCACGCGGCAATGCCGCCATCGCCGGCGAGCCGGAGCCGCCCCTGCCGCCGCTGCGCGAGCGGATCGAGGCGGCGCTGCATCAGATCGAATTTGCCGCCGAGATCAAGGGCGAACGGCTGGCGTGCCTCGAGGCGCGCAGCCAGTTTTGTTGGTATCTGCGCGGTGTGCCGCACGCCAATGTGTACAAGCAGGAGGTCGTGCACGTGGAGACGCTCGACGACCTGCGGCGCATCACGCGCGCCATCCAGCGCGATTTGCGGGACTGACCGCAGAAAGGCAAGGAAACCATGGACCGGGACGAGGAACGGCGCATCATCGCTCAGGTGTGCGCCGGGGACGCCAACGCCTTCGAGGCGCTGGTCGTCGCCTACCAGAAACAAGTGTATAACCTCGCCCTGCGCACCGTCGGCAACGAGGAGGACGCCGCCGACATGACGCAGGAGGTGTTCCTGCGCGCCTACCGGGCGCTGGGCACCTTCCGCGGCGAGAGCAAGTTCTCCGTCTGGCTCTACCGGCTGACGACGAACGTCTGCATCGACTTTCTGCGCAGCCGCCGGCGGCACCCAACCGTGTCGCTCACCGCGTCCGAGGACGACGATGAGCAGCCGCAGTTCGACCTCCCAGCCGACGAGCGCACGAGCCCCGAGCAGCAGCTGACCCGCAGCGAAATGCGCCGCGCCGTCGCGCGCGGGCTCGACAGCCTGCCGGACGACGCGCGCAAGATCCTCATCCTGCGCGAGCTCAACGGCCTGTCCTATGCCGAGATCGGCAAGGTGCTGCATCTCGAGGCCGGCACGGTGAAGTCGCGCCTGTTCCGCGCGCGGCGAAAGCTCTGCGATTTTCTGCTCGCCGACGGGAACCTTCCCGACCAGTATGCGTCAAAGCAGACGAAGGGGGGTGCAGACGGATGAGCAACTGCGAACATTACCGGCAGCAGATCAGTCAGCTGCTCGACGGCGAGCTGCCGGCCGAGCAGGTGCAGACACTGCGCGCACATCTGCGCACCTGCCCCGACTGCCGGCGCGTCTATGATGACTTTCTGGCTATTCAGGCCGCCGTGCGCGACGCGGCCGCCGAGCCGCCTGCCGACCTGACCGCGCGCATCATGCAGCAGGTGCGTCAGGAGCCCGTGCCGATGGCCCCGCGCACCGCCGCCCCGGCACGCCCGGCGCGGTGCACGCCGCCCGCGCCGATGCACAAAGCACCGCCGGCAAAACCGGCCGCGCGAAAACGTCCGGCGGCCGGCCGCACGTCCCCCCTGCTGCCGATCTCGGTCATGGCAGCGTGCCTCGCACTCATCCTCGGCGCGACGCTCTGGTTCGCGCCGCGTCTCCATGCGCAGAGCAGCTCCGGCACCGCGCTCGACAGCAGCCGGACACCGACCGTGACCGCAGCCCCATCCGTCCGGGAATCGGAAACGCAGAAGTCCGATGTCACCCCCGCACCGGAAAGCGCGCCGGTGCTCGACGACAGCGTGAGCAGCCTGCTCTTCTCCGTCCCGGCAGAGGACAGCGTGGACAGCACGACGCTGCACATCTCCGACCGCAAGACCATCGAGGAGCTGTCTGCGCTCCTGGTGCGCACGCACCCGGCGCAGCCGGTCGACGCCGCGCAGACACCGCTGTGCGTGCTGGAAGAGAGCAATGCTGACGGCACGACCACACGCGTGACCGTCTGGCGTGACGGCAAGGACGTGATCTTCGCCAGCAGCGCGGATGCGCAGTCCTACCGCGTGCCCGGCGCCGCCGCGGAGTTTTGCCGCCTGACAGGGCTTCCGGAAAACTGAACGTATTGGATCTTTGCGCCCGGCAGGCAAATGCCTGCCGGGCTTTTTCACGCCATTTTCCAATGATTTGCTGCAAAACGACGCCAAAAAAACTCGAATTTTTGAACATCCTTGGAAACCATTTACTTGAAATACGCAAAAACATGTGCTATAATTTATCATGTCTGTTTGTGCCTTGCTATTTTCGTGACAAGCAGATGCATTTCTTAACAATGTGGTGTCTTTTGCCATTAGGAGGATAATGACTCGTGAAACGTATCAAAGTATCAAACAATGTCATCAGAAGAATGCCCCGCTATCTCCGGAAGCTTGACGACCTCAACGCCGCCGGGATCGAGCGCATCTCTTCCGGCGAGCTGGGCCGTCAGATGGGTCTGACCCCCTCGCAGATCCGGCAGGATTTCAGCTGCTTTGGTGAGTTCGGCCAGCAGGGCTACGGCTACAACGTCGTGGCGCTGCGCGGCGAGGTCGCCAAGATCCTGGGTATGGATCGCAACTACTCGGCCGTCCTGGTCGGCGTCGGCAACATCGGCCGTGCACTGGTGGAGAACTTCTGCTTCGAGCAGTATGGCTTCACCCTCAAGGCCGCGTTCGACATCAACCCCGAGCTCATCGGCAAGGAAATGCACGGCATCGTGGTGCATGACTTCTCCACGCTCGACGACATTCTTGCGGATATCCAGCCGGACGTCGCGGTTCTCTGCGTGCCGAAGGCCATGGCCAATGACGTCGCCAATGAGATCTGCTCCGTCGGCGTGAAGGCCATCTGGAACTTCACGAACACCGAGCTGCAGGTCAAGGACGCCGATCCGATCATTGAAAACATCCACTTCTCGGACAGCCTGCTGGCCCTCGGCTACTACATTGCCGAAAGCCAGGACGAGGCCGAGGCACGCGCCGCAAAGAACAAGAAGGCCTGACAGCCCGCAAAGGAGGTCTGCCCCTTGAAAATCAAGCGACTGATCTCGTTGCTGCTGACACTCGTGCTGCTCGGCAGTCTGGTCCCCGCGCTGGCGGCAGACGCCGGCAGCCGGCAGGACCCGCTGCTGTCGCGCAGCTATGTCGACAGCTGGTCGACCGCCGTGCTGAGCCACGCCGAAGCCACGGCGCGCTCCGCTGCGCAGGCCGCGCTGGACAAAGCGCTGCAGACGCATGATAACGCGCTGCACAGCACCGCCGCGCGCAGCCGCATCTGCACGCTCCATGCCGGCAACACGGTCGCGCTCAAGACCGGTGACTGCTTCACCGTCCTGAGCGGAAACGCCGGCGTGACCATTTCCGCCGGCGCGCTCATCGATGCGACGGACGGCGCGAAGGCCGTCTCCGGTGCGCTGCGCACGGCGCACCGCTACATCGCCTGTGAAGATCTGCAGGCAACCATTACCTGCGAGCAGACCGTTTCGCTGCTTCTGTCGGCGAGCGCTTCCGTCACGCGCTTTGTGGATGTGCCCGCCAATGCATGGTATGCGGATTCCGTTGAGTACGCCGCCGTCAACGGGCTCATGAGCGGCGTCGGCGGCCAGTGTTTTGCCCCGAATGACACCCTCACACGCGCCATGTTCGTGACGGTGTTGGGTCAGCTCGCGCAGATCAACGAGGCGGATTACACGACCGTTTCCTTCTCGGACGTAACGCCCGGGAGCTGGTATGCACCGTTTGTAGCATGGGCCGCGCAGCAGGACATCGTCAGCGGCACCGGCAACGGGCGCTTTGAGCCGAGCGCGCCGATCACGCGCGAACAGATGGCGGCCATCATTGCCCGCTATGTGCAGAGCACCGGAAAAGCGCTTCCCACGATTGCCGACCCCGTCGTGTTCAAGGACAAGGACGCAGTCTCCGCCTGGGCGCGCGACGGTGTGGAGCTCATGCGCACGACCGGGATCATCTCCGGCGACGACCGGGGCTACTTCAACCCGCTCGGCCTTGCCACGCGCGCGCAGGCCGCCACCGTTTTCATGGAGCTGCGGGAAGCGATCCTGCGCTCGGAGCAATCATCTTAACAGGATACGATCGGCGGAGCCAGCGGCTCCGCCGATCTGCACAAAGGAGTTATCTCATGTCTGATACGATCGCCGCCGTCGCGACCGGCAATGTCCTGTCCGCGATTGGCATCCTGCGCCTGTCCGGCGACGGGACGCTCGCCGTCATCAACCGCGTGTTTCGCCCGGCCAACGGCCGCCCCATGTCCGAAGCGCCGGACCGCAAGCTCGTCTACGGCGCTTTTTGCGACACCGACGGCCAGACGCTCGACCTCTGCCTGTGCACCGTCAGCCGCGCTCCGCACAGCTACACCGGCGAGGACACGGCCGAGCTGCAGTGCCACGGCTCCCCGGCCGTGCTGCGCGCAGGGCTGCAGGCGCTGTTCGCTGCCGGGGCACGGCAGGCGCTGGCGGGCGAATTCACGAAGCGCGCCTTTCTCAACGGCCGCATGGATCTCACGCAGGCGGAGGCCGTCATCGACCTCATCCACGCCGAGACAGCCCTGGACGCAAAAAACGCCGCCGGGCAGCTCGGCGGCGCGGTGCTGCGGCACGCGCAGAGTGTATACGACACGCTGCAGGACATCGCCAGCCACTATCACGCCGTGATCGACTACCCGGACGAGGACATTCCGGACTTTCAGCTCAGCGCCTACGAGAGTGCACTGACCGGCTGCATCGACCGGCTCCAGCGGCTGCTGGACACGTTTTCCCGGGCAAATGTGCTCCACGGCGGTGTTCCGGCCGTGATCCTCGGCCGCCCGAACGCGGGCAAGTCCTCCCTGCTCAACGCCCTGCTCGGCTATGAGCGCGCGATCGTGACGGACGTGCCCGGCACGACCCGCGACACGATCGACGCGCGCGTCACGCTCGGTGGCGTGCTCCTGCGCCTGACCGACACCGCCGGACTGCGCGACACATCCGACCCCGTAGAGACCATCGGCGTGCACCGGGCGCTGGACGCGGCGGCGGACGCCGCGCTCGCCATCGCGGTGTTCGACGCGGCGCGCCCGCTCGACGACGATGACCGTCAGGTCATTGCCGCCGCACAGAAAGCCTCTGTGCGCATTGCGGTGCTCAACAAAGCCGACCTGCCCGCCGCCGTGCAGCCGGACGCGCTGGCGGCGTCGTTCGACGCCGTGTGCGTGCTCTCGGCAAAAGAGCGCACGGGGCTGGAAGCACTTGAGCAGGCGGTGGCGGAGCACTTCCCCGCCCCGGACGCACCGGCCGGCGAGATCCTCACAAACGCCCGCCACGCCGAAGCCATCGGCCGCGCGCTCGAGTCGCTGCGCGCCGCGCGTGGGGCGATGCTGCTGGGCGTGACGCCCGACGCCGTGCTCACGGAGGCCGAGGAGGCCATGGCCGCCATCGGCGAGCTGACGGGTGCCTCCATCCGCGAGGACATCACCAACCGCATCTTTGCGCGCTTTTGCGTGGGCAAATAAATCTGGACAGCAAAAGGCCGCCGGTTTTTCTGACCGGCGGCCTTTTGCTATGCAGTTTCAGCGGAACACGATACCGTTGCGCTCCGACGCGCGCAGGAGCACAACGCCGAGCAGCAGCGCAAGCCCCTCATAGATGCCCATCGTCAGCCAGACGGCGCTGCCGCCGAAGATGGCCGGCACGGCGAAAATGACCGCGCTGTCGAGCAGGAAACTGCGGCACAGGTTCAAAATGACCGCCTGCTTCGTGCGCTTGGTCGAATACAGGTAGGCCGATATGAGCGTATTCACGCTCATGATGATAAAGCCCCAGGCGTAGCGCGGCATGTACTGCACCGTACAGGCAAGCGTCAGCGCATCGGCGCCGAACATTTTGCAGATCGGTCCGCCGACAAACAGCAGCACCACATTGATGAGCGCGCTGCCGATCAGGTCAATGAGCACGCCCGCGCGAAAAAACCACCGGAGCTCCTGCGCATCCTTTGCGCCGTAGCTCTGGCCGAACAGCGGCTGCAGGCCGCTCGAAACGCCGATGAAGATGGCCGCGGAAAACGACGCCACATAGCAGATGATCGAGTAGGCGTTCACGGCCATGTCGCCGAGGCGGGCAAGCAAAACATAGTTCGTGCATAGCGTCGCCACCGGGACGGCAAACTGTGCAATGGCCTCCGGCGTGCCGCGCAGGAGCAGCTTGCGCGCGAGCTTGCCTGAGAACTGAAACCGGCTCACCCGCAGCTGGCCGCGCCGCAGAACGAAGTGCGACGACACGATCAGCATGCCGCACGTCTGCGAGATGCCGGTCGCGATGGCAGCGCCCATAAGGCCCTTGTGCAGTGGAAACACAAACAGCCAGTCAAGGAAGATATTGATGACCGTCGCGATCGTGGAGCCCACGCTCACGAGCACGGGCGAACCGTCGTTGCGGCAGTAGTTGTTCAGGAACGTCATCAGCCCCGACGGCACCGCGAAAAGCGAATACCAGAACAGATAGTCACACACGAGCTGATGATACGTCTCGTTTGCGCCGAGCAGCGTCGCGATCTGGGACGTCAGGCACGTACCGATGAGCATCATGACGAGCGCGGCCGTCAGCGTACCGGCAAGCGAGTGCATGAATGCCTGATTGGCACCGGCGATGTCCCCGCGGCCGATGCGCACGGCCGAGACCGTCACACCGCCCACGACCGTGAGCATGATGATGGCGTTGAGCACCATCACGAACGGCCAGACCAGATTGACCGCGCCGAGCGCGTCCGTGCCAACGCCCTGGCCGACAAAAATGCCGTCAATGATCGTAAAGAGAAAATAAGCGCAGTTGCCGAGGATCGTCGGCACGACGTACTGCGTGAGCTTTTTCATTCTGCTGTCCATGGGCCCCTCCGAGCGCAATTTGCCGCCAAACGCACAGACTTCCGGCCGTACGGCACACGCACGGTGCGTCCCGGTCGGAAATATGCCCTTATTATAGTAGCTTGTCAAGCATCTGTCAAGCGAGCTGCTGTCTTCCGCAGGCTCGTCAGAAACCGCTTGAAAGCCTAGTAATCATATGTTATTATTGTAATATGCTAAAAAAGGGGGACTACCCATGAAAATATCCACAAAGGGCCGGTACGCCCTGCGCATGATGCTCGATCTGGCAGCGCATCAGGGCGACGGCTATGTCGCGCTCAAGGACATCGCGCAGCGGCAGGAGATCTCGAAAAAATATCTGGAGCAGATCGTGCCCATGCTTGGCAAATCCGACATTCTACGCACCACGCGCGGCTATCAGGGCGGCTACCGGCTAGCCCGCGCGCCAAAGGACTATACCGTCGGCGAGATCCTGCGCCTGACCGAGGGCGGGCTCGCGCCCGTCGCCTGTCTCGAACAACATCCGAACACTTGCCCGCGCTGCGGAGAGTGCGCCACCCTGCCCATGTGGGAGGGCCTGGAGCGCGTCATCCGCAACTATCTCGACGGCATCACGCTTCAGGACCTGCTCGAGCAGCAGACGGCGCGCGCTGCGAACGACTACGTCATCTGAAGTCATCTGGATATTTGGTATTACCAGAAAAGCACGCGTGCGAATTCTGCGTTTTCCATAGTTTCCGACCATCGCGCGGAGACACTTTGCTGATAATTTATCAATTTTGCATTTTCCGCTTGCCATCTGCGGAGATCCGGGGTACGATGATGCCGCGTCATGTGGTATTACCACGGCGGGATAGTCACTGCTGTGTACGATCCCCGGCGCCCGGTGCGTGGCCACCCTTACACGCCCGTGAACGGCTCGCCGGTGCTCACAAGGTTTTCACCTCTTCTTCCCAACCGGCAGTCAAAAACCGCAGGGCCCGACCGGGCCCTGCGGTTTTTCTATGCTGCGTCACGCCTGATCGGGATGACTATAGAGCGAGAACGTGCCGTTGACAACGCCGTCGAGCATATCGGAGGTGAATGCCTGCGCCCGCTCGGCATCGCGGTCGAGCAGCGCACGGTAGAGCTCGAGCTTGTTCTGATACAGCCGGTTGGCGCCGTAGCGCTTACGATACAGGCTCCAAAAATGCAGGCCGTATCCGTGGATGGAGTTATACAGCAGCGGCAGAAACGCATTGCGCGACAAAACGCTCAGCGCATGGTGGAACTGAAACGCTGCCTCGGCGCCCTCCTGGTCGGTTTTGGCGTCCTTGATCGCGTCCAGCATGGGTGCAAGCTCATCCAGCTCTTCCTGCGTGGCGCGCTCGACCACCAGCTTCATGCACAGGCACTCGTTGGCGCTGCGCACTTCCATAAGCGAGCGTACCTCATCGTCGCGCATGATGCCGCCGTTATAATTCAGCAGCGCCATGAGTGTGTCGAGCGAGCCGGTCTTGCGGTAATCGCTGACGTACACGCCCTGGCGCGCCACGATCTCCACAAAGCCCATCTTCTCCAGTTCGATCAGGCCGGCCGAGATCACCGGCCGGCTCACGCCCATGCGCGCGCTCAGCTCCCGCGCCGGCGGCAGCTGGTCGCCGGGCATCAATTCCCCGGAAATAATCATGCTCTCGATCTTCTGCACGAACTGATCCGTGAGCGAGACCGCCTCGATCTTGTCGAATCCCATCGTATCCACTCCCGAAATGTATTTGGTATTACCAAGTTCTTTTCGTTTTGAATTTATCATCATATTGACGGACTGTCAAGCGAAAATGTCGGCATAGTTCCGAAAATGTTAAAATCGAGACACATAGCATTGCTTTTTCAGGAATACTGCTATATGATAATGCTGAATTCTGGTAATACCAGAGCAAGAAACAACAACCATCAGGAAGGAAGGGGAAACATTTGAAAGATCTGAAGCATCTGATCTACTTTGAAAACCTTCTGGAAGACGCCAACAACGAGTTGGTGCGGCAGGCGCAGGCGGACGGCAGCATCGTCCTCGGCTACACCTGCTATCACATTCCGGAGGTCCTCCTCAACGTAGACAACTGCATCTCTGTGCGACTCAGAGCACCCAAGACCGGTTCGCTGGATATCTCGACGTACTACATGTCCAACTATACCTGTGACTACGCACGTGCGCTCGTCGAGCGTGCAATCGAGGGTGGTTACCAGTTCCTGGATGCGATGATCGGCGTGGACGCCTGCTCGGCCATGAACCGCTCCATGGAGCACTTCGAGGTCCTGAAGGTCAACAGCAAGGAGAAATTCTTTGTCACGCATACCGACATGCCGCTCAAGGTGACCGATTACTACATCGATTCCTACACCACGCAAATGCGCGAGCACGTGCTCAACCGTCTGACCGAGACCTTCGGCGTTGATACGTCCGACGAGGCGCTGCGCAAGGCCGTCGCCGAGCACAACGAGGTCTGCAAGATCATCAGCGAAATTGCTGAGATGCGCAAGCTCGACAACCCGATCATCACGGGCTACGAGTTCCACATCCTCAACCTCGTGAGCTACACCTGCCCCAAGGCGCTCATCCTGCCCTACCTGCGCGAGACGCTCGCCGAGCTCAAAAAGCGCAAGCCGGACGCCAAGAATCCGTACCGTGCCCGCGTTGCCATCGTCGGCAGCGAGATCGACGACCCGAGCCTGACAAAGCTCATCGAGGGCTGCGGCGCACTCATCGTGTCCGACCGTTTCTGCTTCGGCAGCACGCCGGGCCGCGAGGTCATCGAGCTCAACGACGAGGAAGACGTCCTGCGTCAGATCTGCCGCCACTACATGGAGACCAGCGAGTGCGCTCGTTACATCTCCGACGAGAAGGTGCACCAGCGCCGCGAGACGGCTGACCGTCTGGCGCGCGAGTACAAGGCGGACGGCATCATCTACGAGCAGATGAAGTACTGCGACTACTGGGGCTTCGAGCGTGCTCTGGCGAGCTACGTCATGAACACCGAGTACGGCTGGCCGGTCCTGAGTATCGACCGTGTGTATAACAACGGCTACTCGGGTCAGCTCCGCACGCGCGTTCAGGCGTTCGTGGAGAGCCTGGAGATCAAGAAGATCCAGAGAGAAAGGGGTGCCAAGTAATGGGCAAGGTGAAATATCCCAATCCGAAATTCTTCAAAGCGAAAGACAGAATGGACTGGGCTGCTCAGGCAGAGAACCTGAAACTGGTCGGCGGCATCTTCTGGGACATGTTCAAGGAGACCGACTGGAAAAAGTTCGGTGAGGGCTGGAAGAACATTCTCATTTCCGACCGTGACCGTATCAAAGAAGAGTACAAGGCCTTCGCGGCTGCCTCTATGAAGGATAAGATTGACCTCATCCTCAACGGTGAGCGTCACCTCGGCCGCCTGTATCGCGACGGCGCCATGTGCACCGTGCGTCGTGAGTGGCGCGGCATCAAGGACACGGTCTATGACTTCTATGAATGGGCTCGTCTGTGGGGTATGCTGCTCATGTCCTTCTCCAAGGACCTGATCCCGGCTATGAACCAGACGCTGTACTATCGCTGGATGGTGTCTTACTTCTGCTGCCACAGCTTCATGGATAAGAACATCCTCGGCCTGCGCGGCTCCAACCTGCGCATGAGCCACGAGCTTACCTACTGCATCTACCGCTACGTCGCCGAGAACCTTGTCATTCTTGCCAAGGGCGACAGACGCAACGGCAACAGCGAGGAGCTCAACAGCAAGCTCGTTCTGATCGACGAGATGACCATGGCGCAGATCATGGCCGGCTTCCCGACCCTGTACGGCATCCCGCATCAGCTGCTGCCGGTGTTCCTGGTCTCCGAGATCGACCAGCTCACCTGCATCCCGTACATCGACGCCGTCGAGTCCTTCGGTCTCCCGGCCGATACCTGCCCGGTTCCGACGTCCGAGTGCGGCGCGCTCGTCATCGACGCCCTGCCGCATCTGGGCAGCTGCTACATCTCCAGCTCCATGCCGTGTGACGGTTCCGTCATGGCATCCAGCTACTTCGCCCGCCGCTTCCCCGAAATCCCGGTGCATCACCTGTGCTTCCCCGTCCGCTACGAGGACGAGCTGACGCTCGACGCCGCTGTGGAAGACGTCAAGGCGTGCATCCGCTTCATTGAGAAGCAGACCGGCGAGAAGTGGAACTGGGATGCTTACTTCACCGCTATGAAGCGCTTCAACACCGAGACCGACTACGAGCTGCAGAAGTGGGAGATCAACAAGACCCAGTATCCGCAGCTGATCGGCCCGACCTACGAGCTGTTCCGCAAGTGGTGCTATGAGATGGACGGTGGCCTCGATCCGCGTACCATCAAGTCCTGCGAGAAGGTCAACAAGATCCTCCTCAAGGGCTACAAGAACAAGGAGCAGGCCTGGCGCAACAAGATGCGCTATCGTGCTATCACCTGGAGCTGCCCGCCGCACTACTACGCCAACTTCTCCAACTGGCTGGCCAACAGCTGGGGCATCAACGTCGTCGTTGAGATGGAATCGCTCAACTACACCAAGCACCTCAACACCACCGACGAGACCGAGGCCCTGCGTGACATGGCCCGCCTGTACGAGCGCATGGTCATGCGCCGCCACACCAACGGCGGTTACCACAACGTCGTCACCGAGCTCTGGCGTCAGTGCGAGGCGTGGAACACAAACATCGTCATCATGTGGCAGCACGTCGCGTGCAAGAACATGGCTACCGTTCAGGGCCTGCTCGACGAGCAGGGCCGCGAGCTGGGTCTGCACCTGATCTGGATCCCGCACGACCTGATGGATCCGCGTACTGTTTCGCGCCGCACCATGCGTGACACGGTCTCGAGCTATATGGACACCGTCATGCACGCCAAGCCGGTCGACGAGACTCTGCTTGACTTCGCGGACGACGTGTGCATGTAAACGTTTTTTGATTTGAAGGAAAGGATATAGATACTATGAAATACTTTGGCGGATGCGACGTAGGTTCCACCTACACGAAGGCAGT
>OMED01000164.1_pt1 | contig 38505 bp, 30 predicted proteins | sample 1673411 | NCBI WGS metagenome assembly OMED01 (sample SAMEA103958110, study PRJEB25191) | human gut metagenome | reverse complement strand
TCATCTTCTATCAGAGCGAGGATGAAAATTCCGGCGAGTTTACCTATTTTGCGTTCTCTCCCGACACCATGGAGACCACCTATCATCTGGAATTCCGCTATGCGGAGGATCTCAGCGACCTGCAAAGCTGGTTCGAGGGCAATTACGCCTACTGGAATGCGGCGGCCATTGCAGAAGATTACGATCAGGCCACCATGGAAAATGTCATTAAGCTTTTCGCAACAGAAAATCTGTCGGATGCAGGATAATTGCGCTCTGCGTGCCCGTTTGGATCCAGCGGGCGCGCACAGCAGCATTATGGTAAGGATGTGATCTCATTGAAAAAACCATCGGACTTTTCCCGGCTGATGGGCTATGCAGGCGGGCATCGGGTATTTACCTACGCTTCTCTGGCGCTTTCAGCCGTCAGCGCACTGATGGCGCTGCTGCCGTTCCTCTATATCTGGAGGATCCTGCGGGATGTGCTGGCGGCCGCGCCGGATTACACACAGGCTGTGAACATTCCGCACTATGGCTGGATGGCGGTGCTGTTTGCGGTGCTGTCCTATCTGATCTATGTCTGTGCGCTTCTCTGCTCCCACTTATCCGCTTTCCGTGTGGCGACAAAGCTGCGCCTTGCGGTCACAAAGCATCTGGCAGAACTGCCCCTTGGCTTCACGGAGCGGTTTGGCAGCGGGCAGCTGCGCAAGATCATTCAGGAGAGCACCGGCGCGGCAGAAACGTATCTTGCCCACCAGCTGCCGGATCAGGCGGGGGCTATGGCAACGCCGGCGGGACTGCTGGTACTGCTGTTCGCCTTTGACTGGCGGCTGGGGCTTTTGAGCCTTGTCCCTGTATTCCTTGGCTTTGCCGTCATGTCGGCTATGACCGGCAAACGCATGGAAGAAAAAATGCGCCAGTACGGAAATGCCCTTGCGGCCATGTCCAACGAAGCGGTGGAGTATGTCCGGGGCATCCCGGTGGTCAAGACCTTCGGGCAGTCCGTGTTCTCCTTCAAACGGTTCAAGGCCACCATTGACGAATATGAGAAATGGGTCGTTGCCTATACAAAAGAGATGCGCAGGCCCATGCTGCTCTATACGGCGGCCGTCAACGGCGTGTTTGCCTTCCTGATCGCAGGGGGGCTGTTGTTTACCAGAAATGGCGTGACCCCGGAGTTTCTGCTGAATCTGCTGTTCTATATCATCATTACGCCGGTGATCTCCCTGACGCTGACGAAGATCATGTACATGAGCGAGAACAAAATGGTCGTTGCGGACGCGCTGAGTCGTATTGACTCCGTGCTGGACGCAGAGCCTGTACCGGCGTTTGGGCAGCCCCAGCACCCGCAGAACAGCTCTGTCACCCTGCGGGATGTGCATTTCAGCTATGATGGCAAGGCGGAGGTGATCAAAGGCGTCTCCATGGACATTAAGCCCGGACAGACTGTGGCGCTGGTGGGACCCTCCGGCGGCGGCAAATCCACACTGGCCAGTCTGATCTGCCGGTTCTTCGATGTGCAGGGCGGCAGCGTATCCATCGGCGGCGCGGATGTGCGGGCGATTCCCAAGGAAGAACTGATGGATACGGTGGCTTTCGTGTTCCAGAACAGTAAACTTCTCAAGGGTACTATTTTGGACAATGTTCGGCTTGGCAGGCCGGATGCCACCGAGGAAGAAGTCCTTGCCGCACTGAAAACTTCCCAGTGCATGGATATTATTGAAAAGTTCCCAGAGGGTATCCACACTGTCATTGGCAGCAAGGGCGTGTACCTTTCCGGCGGCGAGCAGCAGCGGATCGCCATTGCCCGTGCTGTTCTGAAGAACGCGCCGGTGCTGATTCTGGACGAGGCCACCGCCTTTGCCGACCCTGACAATGAGGCCAAGGTACAGGCGGCGTTTGGGGCGCTGGCCAAGGGCAAGACCGTCATCATGATCGCCCACCGGCTGTCCACCGTGGTCCATGCCGACTGCATCTATGTGGTGGAGGACGGGCGGATCGCGGAATCCGGCACTAAGGATGAGCTCTGCGCCAGGGGCGGCCTGTTCGCCAGAATGTGGCAGGAGTACCAGTCGTCTGTCGCGTGGAAGGTTGCAAAGGAGGGATAAGTCATGATCGAAAAAATTCAAAGAGCAACCGCCAGTTCCCCGGAGGGTGCGCGGGGCCTTGTAAAAGGCGTGCTGGCCTGCGCATTTCAGAATCTTGCTTTCATGCTGCCCACCAGTCTGCTGTATTTTCTGGTCAGCGACCTCGTGGCAGATACCACCGGCGGCAGAACGGCTTTCTATGTGTGCGGCTGCGTCGTCTGCTTTGCGCTGATCTTCCTGACCACGTGGTTTCAGTATAACGGAACCTTCTTTACGACCTACAAGGAAAGCGGCGTCCGCCGTCTGAATCTGGCGGAGCGGCTGCGCAAGCTCCCCCTGTCCTTCTTCGGCAAGCGGGACCTTGCCGACCTCACCAGCACCATCATGGCAGACTGCGAGGTGCTGGAAAAAACCTGCTCCCACTATATTCCCGGCCTGTTTGGTTCTCTCATCTCCACAGTACTGATCGCGCTGAGCCTGCAGGTTTTTGACTGGCGCATGGCGCTGGCGGCCCTTTGGGTGATTCCTGTTTCCATTGCCATTCTCCTTGGCAGCTATAAAATTCAGGATAACGTGCAGGCAAAGACCATGGCGGTGAAGATGGCCTGCGCCGATGGGATTCAGGAATATATCGAATCCATCCGCGATCTGAAGGCCAACAGCGCGGAGAATGCCTATCTGGACGGCCTCTCCGAGAAGATTCGTGCTGTGGAAAAGCAGACCATTTCAGCGGAGCTGACCAACGCCGTCTTTGTCACATCCGCCGCCATGGTGCTGAAGCTGGGCATCGCTTCCGTTGCGCTGACAGGCTCTGTGCTGCTGATTCGCGGCAGTATCGACGTACTGACGCTATTTTTGTTCCTGCTGGTGGCATCCCGACTGTATGACCCCATGCAGGGCGCGCTGCAAAATCTGGCGGCGGTCATCGCTATGCGCACCAATGTGGCCCGGATGAACGAAATTCTGGATTACCCGGTGCAGACCGGCAGCGAGGAATTGACCAATCAGGGCTGCGACATGGTGTTTGACCATGTGGGCTTTGCCTACCAGTCCGGCGAAACGGTGCTGAAGGATGTGTCTTTCACAGCAAAGCAGGGGGAGGTCACAGCGCTTGTCGGCCCCTCCGGCGGCGGCAAGACCACGGTGTCCCGGCTGGCGGCCCGGTTCTGGGACTATCAGAAGGGAACAATCACCGTGGGCGGCATGGACATTTCCAAGATCGACCCGGAAAAGCTCATGAGCTTATATTCCATCGTGTTTCAGGATGTGACGCTGTTTGACAACACCATTCTGGAAAACATCCGCCTTGGGCGCAAGGACGCCACGGATGAAGAGGTCCTTGCGGCGGCGCGCCTTGCCAACTGCGATGAATTTGCGGAAAAGCTGCCAGACAAATGGAACACCAGCATCGGAGAGAACGGCTGCGCCCTCTCCGGCGGCGAACGGCAGAGAATCTCCATCGCCCGGGCTTTCCTGAAAGACGCGCCGATCATCCTGCTGGATGAGGCCACCGCCAGTCTGGATGTGGAAAACGAGACCCTCATCCAGACGGCCCTTTCCCGGCTGATCCGAAACAAGACGGTGCTAATTATCGCCCACCGAATGCGTACCGTAGCCGGGGCGGACAAGATCGTGGTGCTGTCCGACGGCGTGGTGGCTGAGCAGGGTGCGCCCGATGCGCTCTATGCCTGCGATGGACTGTATACCCACATGGTGGATCTGCAAACCGACAGCCAGAACTGGTCCATTTAACCCCACAGAAGGAACAGATCTGTCCCGTCATTCACCCGACTGGACAGTGAGAGTACATCTGAATAAGCAGAAAACCGCTTCCGGCAATATTGCCGGAAGCGGTTTGAAAATCCAACACTGCCAGTGAATGCTCAATCAGTCTTTCAACTGAAAATCAAATCACAGCAAACCTGTTCCTCCGCTGCGCTGCGGATATTGTTCATTGCCCCGACCCACGCTATTCGATTTTTAGACTTTAGCTGTTCGGTGATGCCCTGCGTCTGAGCCATCCGCTCGATTAGCAACCGTAGCATTTCGTTTGCTTCACGGTCGATTTCATTGAGATGATGTGTCAGTTGCCCGGAAGTTTTCAAGGTGGTATAAGTTCCTCTGCGGTGCTCCTTCAGATACTTGAGCCGCATCCTGCCAAAACGTCCGTATGCTGCCGGTTCACTTCCATGCATAAGCAAATTGGGGACACAAAAATCTTCATGCTTCCGATAAGTAATTTCCATTGTGTGACAGTCCTTTCGCGGGCCTGAATTTGACCCTTATTTTGACCCTTTAGCGGGTCATCCTCTATAAAACAACTGGACTGACTGGTACTAAATTTTATGATTTCAAAACTAAATATCACATATTTTGCCGAAAAAAGTAATAGAAAACCACGATTTGCGAATTCGAGTCCTGTATCGTCCACCAAACAAATCCCTTAGAGCCGCAAGGCTTTGAGGGATTTGTTGCTGCGCTGAAATGGTGTTTACCCTTCATCTTACCCTTTACAGAAAATCTTTGCGACCGGATTTTCCGCGTATTGGTGGATCGTGGTGCACAGTTCCTGTCCGATCCGGATACGGCCTGCGGTTAACAGGCAGAGCTCTTACAAGGCTGCCTGAGATAGAAACGCCCGGTATACCGCCAGTCCGTCCACCGTGCCCGTGTAGTGGTCCTCTGCCAGCCGCTCCGGGTGCCATTGGATCCCCCAAACCGGCAAGGTTTTGTGTCGGAAGGCCTCTACTACGCCGTCCTCCGCCCGTTGCAAAACCTCCAAACCGGTTCCCAGGCGGCCAATGATCTGGTGGTGGCAACTGTTGACCATACAGCGCTCTCCGTATAGCTCCCACAGAAAGGACGGTGCATTTTGGACGCTGTGGAGCCGGTCAACGCCTTCTATGGCGCTGTGTCCTGGCCAGTCCTGCACCAGATCGCCGCCGAAAAACACATTGATGGTCTGCATTCCCCGGCATATACCCAGGACCGGCTTGCCAAGGGCCGTAAAATCCGCCAGCAGCTCCAGTTCCAGCGCGTCCCGTTCCGGCTCCAGATCCCGGCAGGCTGTGTTTTTCTGGCCGTAACGCCAGGATTCCATGTCCCCGCCGCCGGGCAGCAGCAAGCAGTCGCAGTCCGCTGACCGGCTCCCGAAGCAGGGAGTCCCTCCGGCACGTTCCACCGCCAGTGTATAGTTTTGGTAAGCTGCGGCATCACCAAGAATATAGACCCGCAGGGCCATAGCACTTCCTCCTTCTTCATCCGCACGGGTAAGATATGCTCATTCTATGCTGTGTTCCTTCGCCGTGCAAGTATTTCTCTTGCAATAGCTGTGAAAATATGTCATAATATCTAACGCAGTCCCCACAGAGTTTGGATTTGACCGCCTGTGTGCGGCGGGTAAATGGGGTTGCTTGGAGATGTACCCAAGTGGCTGAAGGGTCCGGATTCGAAATCCGGTAGGCGCCGCAAGGCGTGCGGGGGTTCAAATCCCTCCATCTCCGCCAAATTAGACAAAAGCTGTGTATAACCTATGTTATACACAGCTTCTGCCCTTTTAACAGGGCAAACACACAAATTTGACCTGCAAACTGTGCAAAATAATGGCACGGGAGAAAATGAAATAATCTATATTCCTATGTTTTATCTCTTGAATGGGGTAACACATGGGAATTTTTGCTTTTAGGAGGAATAAAGCATGAGAATACCATATGGTTTTGAGTTGATCAGCGACGGGACACTTGAAGTCAACAAGGATGAAGCGAATATCGTATCAATGATTTTTGATTTCTATATGGCAGGAGCAAGCTTGGGAAAAGTGGTGGATATGCTTCATTCAAAACAGATATCTTCTCCAACCGGAAAGTTGAAATGGACCCGCGCTACGGTAGATCACCTTCTTTCTAATGGCAAATATGTGGCTGTTGTCGGGTTGGAGAAATTCTTGGATGTGCAATTTGAGAAGGCTGCTCGCTGTAATATTGACTACGACAAGGATGGGGCACCGAGGAAAGGTACGCGTTATGTGTCTCCTGCTGTGGTTCAGATTTAATTTGTCTTTTACAACTCTGAAAGTTATGCTACAATGACCTTGCGAGGTGATCGTGTGGCAAAGAAACTGAATCTGGTAGATATGTACGGAATTGGAGTTATGCTGGAATACCTTGTAGCTGAAGACAACCTTACCTGCGAGGAACGGGATCGAGTCATATTGCGAATTGCGCGGGAAAACGATATTGCCGAATATATGCTTTCGAATCTTGCCGGTTATGGAAGAAGTAAGCAAGAGGTGTTGAAACGGGCAGAGCGGAGGAAAAGCTCGGAATTACAGGGCAAAAAGCAAGATGAGAGCTATATCTCTCTGACCGAGATTGCCCGAGCTCACAGCGAGGATGCTCCAGGATATGTGATACAGAGTTGGCTGAGAAATGGAAATACTTTAGCATTCTTAAATCTCTGGGAACAGGAGAACAATCCGAATTATAGTGAGGTCGGTTATGCAGAACTTTCGAAGAGAAAGAAGAATGCCTCATTTACGTTGACACCAAAGTTATGGATTGACCAGACAAAGGCAATCGGCATCGTTTCCAAGCAGGGAAAAAACGGAGGAACGTTTGCCCATCCGATGATCGCCTGCGAGTTTGCCTCGTGGATTGCCCCGGAATTCAAGATGCAATTACTAAGGTTATCGCTGGATAAAACAAAATTGCGATGAGCGAATATCGGGTTGGGTTGCAGCTTCATATCGAATTTGCAGGAGAATGTTGAAAGAATTTATTGCAAAATGGATGGAAAAATAAACTGGATGTTCATAGAACAGAAACCAAGGTTTAGCGGAGTCTCGAACGAGATAAATTCATCAGCCTGACTGATTCGCTAAAGCCAAGGATAACGATAAAACTTGATACATTATGGTTGATATAGGCGGCACACTTATAAAATAAGTGGTCTATATATGATTGGTGGCAGATAGATGGGAGGACTATATTATGCCAACAACAATTGATAGCATGACAGGAGTAGAAATAAAATCTCCGTTTTTTGATACTGCTGTATCACTTGAGTTGTTTCCTGTCCATCCAAATGTGTTGAAAAATCCGAATGCACCGCAGAAAAATCGGGTGGCACTTATATATGGATCAAATGGAAGTGGTAAAAGCACAATAGCTCAAGGATTTAGGGAATACGCAGAATCTGTAGTACCAAAGACAGTAGAATTGAACCCTACAGCAGGAGCGGCGATTATTAAAATGTCCTCGGGAATGAAATCAGAAAAAATCTTTGTTTTTGATGAGAAGTATATTTCCCGCAATATTAAAGTACAGGAAAGCGGCTTGGGGACAATTGTCCTCTTGGGGGAACAAGTTGAGCTCGAAAAACGACTGGAAGAGCTGAAGGCGCAAATCGCTAAACTTCAAGCTAATATTGATTCTAAAGCCGAGAATGTTGAGAAGTTTAATTTGGTAAGTGATGTTATTTCCCCGGAATACTGGAAGGCTGCAATAACGAAAAAATTACAATCACCTGGTGGATGGGCTGAAACAAGCGGAATTCGAATAAAAAGAAATCAAATAAAAACTCGAGTTACAGATGCAGAAGTTGACCGGTTAGGACAATTGACCCCACAAAAGGACGAAACATTAACAAGAGAAAAATTCACAGAATTATTTAGCGTTTTTGATGGTATTGAAACCTCTGCATCGCCTGTTGCTCCAGAAATTCGAGCCATTGACATTCCAGAGAAAGTAGTAGAGGATACAAAAAGGCTATTAGCGGAAGCACCGCAAAAGCCGATACTGACCGAGCGTGAACAGGAGCTGCTTCAGTCTTTTGGAATCGAAGTGCTTTCAAATGCAAAAGGCTTTTTATCAGTAAAGGCAAATGAGATTTGCCCAACCTGCTTACAGCTGATTTCAGAAGAGCACCGAACAGAGTCTTTACGGCAGATTGAAAATATTCTAAACCGTGAAGTGGAGGAGTATCGCAAAGAGTTGGAAAGCCTGATCTTACCCGAAATTGAGGCAGAGCATTACCAGCGCTACAGTGTATTGGATTCTGAACTCCTCGGACAGATTATTTTGCAGATAGCCTCCGTCAACGCCATGATTGCCAGCCACAATAAAACTATCCGGAACAAAACTGCTGATCCTCTTTCTCCGATAGAATGTGTCGGCTCTGAAAAATTGATAACTGCGTATAAGCAGTTGAATAATCTTTTAGGCAAATTAGAAAGCAAGAGAGAATCCTTTAACCAGATTGTTACTAACAGGCAGACTACGGAAAAAGAACTGCTGAAATTAAATGATGAGATTGCTCATTATGTAATTTATACGGAGTATCAATCGTTGCTATCGCAAAGAACTGCAAAGCAAACCGCAGAAGAGGAATTGTACCAATTAATTCAGGCAAGGAAAGACCACGTCAAGGAGCAGCAGTTCTTGGACGCACAGCGGAAAAATCTTCAGATTGCAGTTGAGCAGATCAACAAATCGCTTTCTTATATCTTTTATAGCAATAGCCGGCTAAAATTACACCTCGAAAATGACCAGATGTATCATCTAACGGTAAACGGGAAAGATGTCTTTCCAGATAAGATATCATGCGGCGAGCGAAATGCTTTGGCGCTATGTTACTTCTTTTCAGAGATTGCAAAAGAAACCGAATTGCAAAAACTGTATCATGATGAGATGTTCGTGGTCATTGATGATCCTGTTTCAAGTTTTGATGTTGAAAATCGTGTTGGGATTTTGTCTTTCTTGAGGTATAAGTTAAACCAGATGCTTTCCGCTTGTGCGACTACAAAAGTTCTTATGATGTCGCATGATGTGAGCGTGATATTTGACTTACAGAAAGTCATGGATGAGGTTTCCGCAAATTGTGCTGAGGTTGGAAAACATGCGGAGTATTGCTCATTCCAGCTTGTGAATAAGAGAATAGTTCCGTTTAAAGCCAAGTCACATAACGAATATACGAGGTTAATGAAATGTGTCTATGAATATGGCCGCAATCCTGAACCTACGGCGGAGCTAACTATTGGCAATATGACAAGGCGAGTATTGGAAGCATTTTCGACATTCACATTTAAAGAAGGACCCGATAAAGTAAGTTTGAATCCACAGGTACTTGCCCTAATTCCAGACCAGAACAAAAGAGCTTATTTCCAAAACTCTATGTATAGATTGGTTTTAAACACGGAGAGCCATTTGCAGGAAGCCGTACAAGGAGCACCGGAGATGAGTTTCTTTAGTCATCTTACCGTTGAGGAAAAACAACGTACAGCCAGAGATGTCTTGTGTTTTATGTATTGTGTTAATCCAGCTCATGTGTTGGCTCACCTTCCCAATGCACGGAAAGAATTAGATAATTGGATGGCAAGTATAGGATGAGCAAATAACAAAAAGTTTCAATTAGATGCCAAAAGTCGTTGAATTCAGCGGAATTGGCAGCTTCTTATTACAGTATGTCGAGGATAAACCCCACGAGAACACAGAAGAAGGTGAAGTTGAGGTGAAAACAAATGGCCCAGAGTGATAAAATCCAACTGTTCGAGGACAAGCGCATTCGCACTGCGTGGGATGCGGAAAAGGAAGAATGGTACTTCTCCATTGTCGATGTGGTGGCTGTACTGACTGACAGTCCAAATCCTCAAACCTACTGGCGCGTACTTAAAAAGCGTTTAAAGGACGAGGGAAATGAAACCGTTACAAGTTGTAACGCTTTGAAAATGACCGCTGCAGACGGCAAACGCCGTCTGACCGATGTGGCTGACACCGAGCAGCTCCTCCGCATCATCCAGTCCATTCCTTCGCCGAAGGCAGAGCCGTTCAAGCTATGGTTGGCACAGGTTGGCCGGGAGCGTATCGAAGAAACCATCGACCCTGAGTTAACCATTGACCGGGCTTTAGAAACCTACCTCAAGAAAGGTTACACCCGCGAGTGGATCAACCAACGGCTGCAGGCCATTCAAGTCCGCAAAGAGCTAACAGATGAGTGGGATGCCCGTGGTGTACAAAAAGGCGTGGAGTACGCTATCCTCACGGACGAGATTTCCCGCGCATGGTCGGGGATGTCTACCCGCCAGTACAAAAACCTGAAAGGCTTGAAAAAGGAAAACCTTCGGGACAACATGACAACGCTGGAGTTGGTGTTGAATATGCTGGCGGAAGCAACAACCACACAGTTCTCAAAAGATCGCAAGCCAACGACTTTCCAAGAAAATCTGGCAGTTGCCAAAGCTGGCGGTCAGGTTGCCGGACGGACAAGAAAAGATATTGAGTCACAGTCAAATATGCCGATCATCTCCCCTAAGAATGCAGTACAACTCAATCAAGTAATAACTGATTTGCTGGAGGATGCGACTTCGGATTTGCCGAAAAAAGCGGACGATAAGTAAACTTTGGCGTTCTTTGTAGTACATAGATATTTTCAAATGGCAAAAACAAAAATATCCGAATTGAAGCCACCTGACAAAAGAACCAGGACATTCTTATGAATGTCCTGGTTCTTTTTTTATAACGTTTTTTGAAAGTAAATAAGCACAATACAGATCGCTCTCATTTACTGTGCGATCTTGCTTTCCGCGCTGCCGACTACCATTTTGGTCAGGGCGAACAGGGCGATGACGTTGGGAATGACCATGAGGTTGTTGAACATATCCGTCAGCTCCCACACCAGATCGTTGCTCATCATGGTGCCCATCAGGATGAACACCAGGGCGATGAGGGTGTAGATCACGGTGCAGGCCTTGGGGTTCTTCTTGCCGAAAAGCCAGATGGCGTTGATCTTGCCGAACAGGTTCCAGCTCAGAACCGTGGAGAAAGCGAAGAAGAACAGGCAGATGGCCACGAACTTGGCGCCCAGGCCGGCACCCATCACGGAGCCGAAGGCGGTCTGGGCCAGGTTGGTCTTGCTGAGGGTGGAAGTCACATCGCCCACATAGCCGCCCGCCAGAGGGCCGTCAGCAGTGTAGAGGGTGCAGATGATGACCAGCGCATTGAGGGTCAGGACCACGAAGGTGTCGATGAACACGCCGATCATGGCCACCACGCCCTGGTCGTGGGGGTCCTTCACGTTGGCCTGAGCGTGGGCATGGGGGGTAGAGCCCATACCGGCCTCGTTGGAGAACAGGCCCCGCTTGGCGCCCTGGGAAACGGCCTGCTTGATGGCATAGCCGAAGGTGCCGCCCACGATGGCCTGGGGCTCAAAGGCATACTTGAAGATCATGCCGATGGTGGCGGGGAGATACTGGATGCGGAAGATGAGGACGATGAGGCCGCCCAGCAGGAAGATTGCCGCCATAATGGGGACGATTTTTTCCGTAACGGCGGCCAGCCGCTGAACGCCGCCCAGGAAAATGATGCCGCAGATGATGACCAGCGCCACACCCACGATCCAGGAGGGGATGCCAAAAGCGGTCTGGAAGCACTCGCCGATGGAGTTGGACTGCACCATGCAGCCCATGAAGCCCAGAGCCAGGATGATGGCCACGGCGAAGAAGGTGGCCAGGAACTTGCCGAAGCCGCCCTTGAAAGCGGTGGTGATGTAGTAGACGGGGCCGCCGTGGATGGTGCCGTCAGCGGCCTTCACCCGGGTCTTGATGGCCAGCGTGGATTCAGCATAGATGGTGGCCATGCCGAAGAAGGCAATGACCCACATCCAGAAGATGGCGCCGGGGCCGCCGGTCAGAATAGCACCGGATGCGCCTACGATGTTGCCGGTGCCCACCTGAGCGGCAATGGCGGTGGCCAATGCCTGAAAGGAGCTCATGCCGCTGTCATGCTTTTTGCCGTTGAGGGTCAGATTGCCGAAGACTCTGCGCATACCCTCGCCGAAGCAGCGGACCTGAATGAAGCGGGTCTTGATGCTGTACCACAGGCCGACAGCCACCAGCAGAAAGACCAGAATGTAGTTGGACAGGTACGTGTTGACGCTGCATACAGCGGGATAAAGCGCAGCGTCCAGTTTTGCGACGATCGATTCCATAGTTTTTTCCTCCTGCACACGGTTTCACCGACGGCGGGATCTTTGCCGCGGTGATAAAAACGGAGCGGCTGGCAATGCAGCCGCTCCGAAGAACGCAGTACAGGAGATCGACGCAGCCCCGCCGCAAACGGTGAAGCCTGCGGCCTGCCTGACGGATCTCTCCGCCTCGCCTGCCGCTGCGTCAGATCACTCTGTCCTTTTACCTGAGAGATTCAGCGGTCATGCCGCCTTTCACCTTCGGTACCCGGTGAGCCGGGATTCTCCAGAGCCGCATCCACCCATAGTCCTGTCCGCACGGCGGACACCTGAGAGTTTTACTCCTTCGGTAGACTTACGTCGTTTTCCTATGGGCTTCCATTGCCGGTATTCCGTTGTTGAAGATAGCCGTATCCTATCATATGCGCCGCGGAATGTCAACTGTCCGCACATGGTGGAATGTCTGAAATATTTGAGGTTTTCCAGAGAAATTTGTGCATACGGGAGAAAAAAGCGGTCCCTCTTTTCGGAAGGACCGCTTTTCGGTATGCAGCTGATCAGAAATCTGCGCTGCCCACAGTGCGGGGATGCAGCTCCACGTCACGGATGTTGTTCACACCGGTGAGATACATCACCATCCGCTCGAAGCCCAGGCCATAGCCTGCGTGACGGCAGGAGCCGTAGCGCCGCAGGTCGCAGTAATACTTGTAATCCTCCGGATTCATGCCCAGCTCCTTGATGCGGGCTTCCAGCACATCCAGACGCTCCTCGCGCTGGCTGCCGCCGATGATCTCGCCAATGCCAGGCACCAGGCAGTCCGCCGCGGCCACGGTTTTGCCGTCATCGTTCAGGCGCATATAGAAAGCCTTAATGTCCTTGGGATAGTCGGTGACGAATACGGGACGCTTGAAGATGTGCTCTGTCAGGTAGCGCTCATGCTCGGTCTGCAGGTCGATACCCCACTCCACGGGATAGTCGAACTTCTCGCCGCTCTTTTTCAGCAGGTCCACCGCTTCCGTGTAGCTCACCCGGCCGAAGTCGGAGGAAGCCACGTGCTCCAGCCGCTCCCGCAGGCCCTTATCCACGAACTGGTTGAAGAAGTCCATCTCCTGAGGGCACTGCTCCATCACATAGCGGATGATATACTTGATCATGTCCTCGGCGGTATCCATATAGCCGTTCAGATCGGTGAAGGCCATCTCAGGCTCCACCATCCAGAACTCAGCGGCGTGACGCTGGGTGTTGGAATTCTCCGCACGGAAGGTAGGACCAAAGGTATAGACATTGCCGAAGGCCATGGCGAAGTTCTCGGCGTTCAGCTGACCGGACACCGTCAGGCTGGTCTTCTTGCCGAAGAAGTCCTGGCTGTAGTCCACCTGCCCGTCCTCCGTCTTGGGGACGTTGTTCAGGTCCAGCGTGGTCACCTGGAACATCTCGCCGGCGCCCTCGCAGTCGCTGGCGGTGATGATGGGGGTCTGTGCGTAGACAAAGCCGCGATCCTGAAAGAACTTGTGGATGGCGTAGGCCGCCGCGCTCCGCACCCGGAAGGTGGCGGAGAACAGGTTCGTCCGGGGACGCAGATGCTGGATGGTCCGCAGGAACTCTACGCTGTGGCGCTTTTTCTGCAGGGGATAGTCCGGAGTGGAGATGCCCTCCACGGCGATCTCGGTGGCCTTCAGCTCCAGTGGCTGCTTGGCATCCGGTGTCAGGGTCACAACGCCGGTGACGATCAGGGCCGCGCCTACGTTCTGGGCGGCGATGTCCTTATAGTTAGAGAGGGCCTCTGCCTCCATCACCACCTGAAGATTGCGGAAGCAGGAGCCGTCATTCAGCTCGATGAAGCCGAAGCCCTTCAGATCCCGGATGGTGCGGACCCAGCCGCCCACGGAAACGGTCTGACCGGAGAGCGCTTCGCTGTCTGCAAAAATTTTCGCGATTTTTGTGTAACTCATAGTTTGATCCGTCCTTTGTGTTGTTGGTACAATTATAAGCATAATACTCCTATTTTTCGTTCTTTACAAGAGGGAACCGCCATTCTTCCAGCAGAATCAGGGATTTTACGGCGAAAACATAAATTCCTCTTGAATTTTGGCCATTCATCCGATATAATGAACAACGTTAATGCCGGTGTGATGGAATTGGTAGACGTGACGGACTCAAAATCCGTTGGTAGCGATACCGTGTGGGTTCGAGTCCCACCACCGGCACCAAATAGAAACACCATCCGTCAGGGTGGTGTTCCTTTTTTGCTATGCAAAAGTGTAGCAAAATAAGAAATGTGCCATTTCCTCGCCCCTGCGGGGCAACCGGAAATGATGCACGAAAACTTCATGCACATTTCGTTTGCGGTATGCGCTGTCCGTATGCGGCAGATCTTATGGGAAAACAGGAGGAAACCGCAGCGGTCAGGGTGGTCCTCGGAATTCTGTATAGATATTTTTCGCCAATATGTGCATAGTATAAGGACGTATGATGCGCTCTGTTCTGCACCGCAGAATGGACGAACACAGGAAAGGTAACGTAATTTATGAATCGGAAAAACCATCTGCTGGCGATCCTTGCGGCTGTCAGCTTCATCCTTGCCACCCTTACCGGCTGCGGCGGCAAAACAGAGCCGGACGTCCCGCAGCCAACGCCGGAACCTGTCGAATACGCCAATCTGACGGACGAGGATTCCCGTGCTCTGCTCTCCCGGCTGCTTGAGAACGCGGGCATAGACGAGACCCGGATCCGTGGCCTTTTTGACCGGGTGGACCAGTTCAACGCCAGTGTTAAGAGTGAATGGCTGACGAACGGCTTTGAGCGCGCTGTCCCCACCGACACCAAGTACGATCCCTATGAGATGCAGGATCTGTGGGCAGAGAAAAACGGTGACTTCCCCGGCTATAACTGCCGCATTACGGCATTCAGCCTGTTCGGTGAGTTCGTCACCGTCGGAGCGGGCCAACCGGAAGTTCAGGGAGCGGACACGCTGTTTCTGGATCTGGAAACGCTGACCGAAGATCCCGCCGTTCTCTGCGGAGACAGCACTGCTAAATTCTGCGCGCTGTTTGCGCCGGTGCCCGCCGCAGACAGTACGGACGTGGACGAGCAGGCCAAGACGCTTCAGGCGGGCTGGGCCGCCCGGGGCGTCGCATTCTCGGACAGCACCGCCCGGCTGATCTCCGTTGTCCTGCATGACAGGTTCTCGGACACGGAGAATACGCTGTTTGTGGGGCATGTGGGGGTGCTGCTGCCTGTGGAGGACGGGAGTTTCTGCCTGATCGAGAAGGTTGCCTTTCAGGAGCCGTACCGGCTGGTAAAGCTGCGAAACCGGGCGGAACTGCGCAATTATCTGATGGCAAAGTACGATACCTCCTGGGGACAGGATACCACCCGGCCCTTCATCATGGAAAATGACAGCCTGATGGCGGAGTGAGCGGCGGCACGGGACTGCGGATACCGTATCAGCAATCATACAGTAAAAATAATTGGTTTCCTTGAAAAACCGGCAGACGTGCGGAGCGTCTGCCGGTTTTTGTGTGCAGAACGTTGCACCGGGGCACATGTTTCTGTTGATGGCCGCATAGATTGGACAAGCAAAGGAGGAATCGCTATGCAGCTTTGGAAAAATACGGCTTTGACCTCGGTGGCGGCGCTGCTGGGGCTGTTTCTGCTGCCCTTGGCCGTAGCCCGGGAACCGGCGGAGTTGCCGGAGCATACGGAATTACCCCGGACGGAGCAGACGGCTCCGGTCCAGCCTGCGGTAAAGGCTGTTTATGACGCGGACCGGACCCTGCGGGTGCTGGACGGAGAGACTGTGCGGGAAATGACGCTGGCGGACTATCTGGTGGGCGTCACGGCGGCAGAGATGCCGGCGTCCTTTGCAGAGGAGGCGCTGAAGGCTCAGGCGGTGGCAGCCCGTACCTATACCCTTTACAAGCTGACAGCCGGCAGCAGCCATGGGGACACGGCGGACATCTGCACGGACTCTACCTGCTGTCAGGCGTATATCGCCATGGAGCAGGCCCGGGCCAACTGGGGGGCACAGGCGGACGCTTATGAGAAAAAGGTCCGTGATGCAGTGACATCTACCGATGGGGAGGCCATCCTTTACGGCGGCGTTCCAATTCTGGCGGTGTTCCATTCCAGTTCTGCGGGGCTGACCCGGGCTGCGGGGCAGGTGTGGCAGAACGATCTGCCCTACCTGAAGCCAGTGGATTCCCCCGAAGCCAAGGAGACCATCCCCAATTATTACAGCCGCGTAGACTTTACCCCGGCGGCGCTGAAGGAAAAGCTGCTGGCGAAGATCCCCTCTGCCGATCTCTCCGGGGACAAGAAAAGCTGGCTGAAAGATCCTATCCGGGACAGCGCCGGCAGCGTGGAGACGGTGGAGGTGGGGAGCGTGACGGTCCGGGGCGGTACGGTGCGCGCCGCACTGGGGCTGCGCTCCGCCTGCTTTGAATGGGAATTGCAGGACGGCAATTTTGTGTTTTACGTCACCGGCTACGGCCACGGCGTGGGCCTCAGTCAATACGGCGCGGATGCCATGGCGGAGAGCGGCGCGGACTATCAGACCATCCTGACCCACTACTATACCGGCGTGACGGTGGAGGTCTTCAACGGCTGAGTCACGGACTTTACAAGACAGAAGCAAATGTGGTAAAATATTTTATTAAAAAACTGCCGCAAAGGGGGAACTGCTGATGAAAAAGCGATGGGCCATGGGTCTGCTGTGCTGCTTGCTGCTGTTTCAATTGGCTTTTCCGGCCAAAGCGGCGGGCAGTGTGTATTTCGTGGCGGCAGAGGAAAGCGTTCTGCCGGTGACAGATGCCACCATGCCCTTCTGGGCCAACGGCTATCTGTATGTACCGGCCTCTGTATTCACCAATCTGGGGATCTCTGTCATCAACAATACCGCAAAAAAGATGACGGTGCTGGAAAAGGACCGCCGGGCTATGCTGTTTGACTGGGCCAAGGGTACGGCGCAGGACAGCAGCGGCAGTCTGTTCACCCCCGGCGTCATTCAGTCCGGCGGACTGGTGTTTGTCCCGGCGTCTACCGTCGCAAACTTTTTCGGCCTGCAATATTCCGTGACAGATGTGACCAACGGCTATCTGGTGTGGCTGCGGTCTCCGGATTTCGGCATGAGCGCCAAGGATTTTGCCAATGCGGCGACCTACAATATGGAAGAGCGCTACAACGCGTATAACAGGGATGCCACGTCCAGTACCACGCCCAATGTACCGGTTACACCCTCCGCACCGACGCGGGGGGCCAGAATCCATCTGTGTCTGGAAGCGGATCAGCGGACCTCCGGGCTGCTGGACGCCTTGGACCGTGCTAACGGCTGGGCCACCTTCTACTGTACGCCGGACTTTTTGGAGTCCAACGGCGAGCTGCTGCGGCGGATGGCTGCCTCCGGTCATGCGGTGGGCATTCTGGCGGAGAGCGGCGAGGACACGGCGGAGCAGCTGCGGCGGGGCAATGAAGCCCTGTACCGGGCCACGCTGGGCAAGACCCGGCTGGCCTATGTGCCGGATGCAGACGAAGCAGAACTGCAAGCCTTGGGGGAGGACGGTTGGCGGTGCCTGACGCCCTCACTGGACCGGGCGCATTACAAGCTGGAAAGCAGCTCCAATGCCTCTGCACTGATGAAGCGTGTGTCGGCCCGGCGGGGGGATGTGTCCGTCTGGCTGGGGACCACCGCCTCTGCCGCGGGCCTGCGGGAATTTGTGATCTCCGCCCAAGGGGCGGGGCATTACTGCCGGGCGATGACGGAAATCGGCTGACCGGCGGCTGAAATGGCGCAAGATTTACAAAACGTTCAACACCCTGACGAAGTTTAGGGTAATATAAAGTAGAGAAGAACATAAGAAACGGGACCGGAAGGCCCTGCAGAACGGAGGAGACCCTATGGGACGCAACATTCTGGTTGTAGAAGACGATAAGAATATCTCCGACCTGATCCACATGTATCTGGTAAAGGAAGGCTTTGACGTCCGCATTGCCGGGGACGGCGGCAAAGCACTGGAGGAGTTCCAGAAGAAGGAACCGGACCTGATCCTGCTGGATATCATGCTGCCTGTGATGGACGGCTGGGCGGTCTGTGCCAAGGTCCGGGAGACCAGCAAGGTGCCCATCATCATGCTGACGGCCAAGAGCGAGGTCTTTGACCGGATCCAGGGCCTTGAAATGGGCGCGGATGATTACATCGTCAAGCCCTTTGAGATGAAGGAGCTGATCGCCCGGATCAATGCCGTTCTGCGGCGGACGGAGATCCCCAACGACACCAGCAAGAAACTCCATTTTGACAAGCTGACCATTGATCTGGATTCCTATGAGCTGATCGTGGACGGCAAAAAGATCGACACGCCCCCCAAGGAGCTGGAACTGCTGTACCATCTGGCCTCCACCCCCAACCGGGTCTACACCCGCAACCAGCTTTTGGACGAGGTGTGGGGCTTCGACTATTTTGGCGACAGCCGCACCGTGGACGTGCATATCAAGCGCCTGCGAGAAAAGGTAGAGGGCGTCAGCGACCAGTGGGCGCTGAAAACCGTCTGGGGCGTGGGCTATAAGTTCGAGACCGTTGGCGGCCAGACGGCAGACAAGGCGAAGTAATATGAAGGATTGGTTCCGCGAGCGGTTTCACGGGCTCTATTGGCGGCAGATGGCCGTCACCGTGGGCATGGTGTTCCTGACGCTGGTGCTGTTGGGCGTGTCCTTTTTTTCCCTGAGCTATTCCTATGCCCGGGGGCAGAAAACCGATGAGCTGATGGTCCGGGCGATGGCGGTGAGCAAGCTGTCCGTGCGGTATCTGGAGACCGGCCGCTATCTCTCTATGGAGGAATTGCAGAAGGACGAGCAGTTCCGTCAGCTGGCGGCCACTGCCGCCGTGATCTCCGAAATGGATATTCTGGTGTGCGATATGGATGGCCATGTCCTCCTGTCCACGGATGCCACTATGGAGGGCCGGCCCGTCACCATTCCGTCATCGGTGATGGACAAGGTCTCCGCAGACGGCACCTGGGCCGGGCGGAGCCGTCTGGACCAGATCTATGCCAGCAAGCAGTTTGTGGGCGGCGTGTCCGTGGTGAACCCGACCACCGGGGAGGTCCTGGGGGCGGTGTTCACCGTCTGCGCCTCGGATTCCGTTGATAATCTGTGGCGGGCCTTTGCGGGACTGCTGATGATGACGGGCTTCGTGGTGCTGATGATCTCCTTTATGGCGTCCTCCATTACCACCATGCGGCAGATCAAGCCCATCCGGGAGATGGCTGCTGCCACCCGGCAGTATGCCGACGGTGATTTTGATGTTCGCATGAATGACTACGGCCGGGAGGACGAGATCGGCGAGCTGGCGGCTTCCTTTAATAATATGGCAGAGTCCTTGCAGCAGACGGAGCGTCAGCGCCGGGAGTTCATCGCCAACATCTCCCACGAGCTGAAAACCCCTATGACCACCATCGCCGGGTATACGGACGGCATTTTGGACGGTACCATCCCGCCTGAGAATGAAAAGCAGTATCTGCGGATCATCGCCAACGAGAGCCGCCGTCTCAGCCGCCTTGTGCGGCGGATGCTGGATGTCAGCCAGCTGCAGGCTATCGATCCCCTGCGCAACGGCAATCATTTCGATGTGTGCGAGTCTATGCGCCGGGTACTGATCTCCATGGAGAAGAAGATCAATGACCGGCATCTGGATGTGGAAGCGGACATCCCCGATGAGCCGATTTTGGTGCTGGGCGACAATGACATGATTACCCAGGTCATTTACAACCTGCTGGAAAACGCTGCCAAATTTGCACGGGAAGGCTCCACCCTCTACCTGGGTGTGGCCATGATGGACGGCAAGGCCCGGATCACTGTCCGGAACGTGGGCGAGACCATCCCGGCGGAGGAGCTGCCGCTGCTGTTTGAGCGGTTCCACAAAAGCGACAAGTCCCGCAGCGAGGATAAGGACGGCTATGGCTTGGGCCTGTATATCGTCAAGACCATTTTGCAGCAGCACAAGGAAGAAATCAATGTCACCAGCGAGAATGGCGTGACCACCTTCACGTTTTCTCTGCGGGTGGAGTAAAGAGGTACTATGAGCGAGCGCAGGACCCTGCAGACGCGGGGAGAAGTCATCGAGGAATACAGCAGAGATTTCCCCGCGGAGATCGTGGAGACCTATTCCCGGCCTTTGCCGGGGGCCGTGGAGCCTGTACCCACAGAGCCAACGCCCAGATCTCGGAGGAAAAAGCGACGGGTGTGGAAGGGGCTGATGATCCTTCTGGCCATAGCGGCGGTAATCGCTTTGCTGGCGGCGGGGGTGCGGTGGCTGATATGGGAATTGCAAATGCCTGATGACTGGGGCGAGGATGATTATTACTACTACGACCAGGATCAGGAGGATGAGGATGCCCCCATTACCATTCCCACTGTGGAACCGGATGCAGACGCCCGTCTGGATCTGGCAAAGGATCGAGACCGTGAGCTTTCGGCTCAGGAGGTCTACCGGAAGGTAAGCAGCGCCGTGGTCACGGTGGCGGTGGATCTGGACGGTGGCCGGATGTCTGTGGGAACCGGTGTGATCTTCCGGGAGGACGGCTACATCCTCACCAACCACCATGTGGTAGCCGGGGGCAAGAGCTGCACGGTGCTGCTGTCCGGAGGACGGCCCTATGCAGCGAAGTATATCGCCAGCGACGCCGGGTACGATCTGGCGGTGCTGAAGATCAATGCGGAGGAGGCTCTTCCCTTTGCGGAATTCGGAAATTCCGACGCTTTGTCTGTAGGCGACCCTGTGTACGCCATCGGTACGCCCCTGGACATTGAGATGGGCGGTACCTTCACGGATGGTATCGTTTCCTCCGTCAACCGGGAGATCCAGCTTACCAGCCGGACCTCCATGCCGCTGATCCAGACCAATGCGGCGCTGAACAACGGAAACTCCGGCGGCCCGCTCATCGACAGTTACGGGCAGGTAGTGGGTATCAACTTTATGAAGCTGTATGCCCGATATTCCACGGTGGAGGGTCTTGGCTTTGCCATTCCCTCCGTGCAGGCGGAGCGGGTGGTCAATGATCTGCTGATCTACGGCGAGCCTCAGCCGGAGCCGCTGCTGGGCGTTTCCGTTCTGCAAGTGCCGGACCAGCTGGCGGAGCACTTGTGGGGCATTCAGGTGAAGGAGGTCACGGCGGGCGGCGCGGCGGACCGGGCCGGCGTCCGGGCCGGGGATTATCTTCTGGCGGCGGACGGCAAGGAGACCCTCAGCAGTGCGGATCTGCTGCGGGCCCGGTGGCAGCACCATGTGGGAGACGAGATGACGTTGACCCTTTGGCGCCGCGGCGAGATCCTGACGGTGACGCTGGAACTGACCGAGGCCGTGGAAAAATGATCTCCTCTAAATGAAACGAATGACCCCCGGCGGCTGAACTCAGCCGCCGGGGGTTTTATGATCCTTTTGAGGGAAAATCAGCGAAAGACCGGAGAGCAGCAGGTAGATACCGAAGGGGCGGCGCAGCAGGTCCACATCCACCGCTGTGGCGATCCATGCCCCTGCAAGTGCCGCCGGGACAGCCACGGGGACGGCGGCCTTCCATGTGGGTGTATCCAGATATCCCTTCTGCCAGTGGCACAGCAGGGCGGAAATGGCTGTGGGCAGGAAGAACAGCAGGTTGATGCCCTGGGCCATTCGCTGGTCCACGCCTAAAAACAGTGTCATCACCAACAGCAGCAGCGTTCCGCCGCCCACGCCCCACGCGGAGATCACCGCGGCCCCCAGCCCGCAGAGAAAGGGGAGTAGCCAGTCCGTCACAGCAGATACCTCACCCCCGCGTAAAAGAGAAAGGCGGCGAAGATCCACTTCAAAACTTTGGTGGACACTCTGCCGTAGAGCTTTCCGCCCAGCCAGCCCCCCAGCAGCCCACCCGCCAGATAGGGCAGGGCGGAGGCCCAATTCATCCCGCCCCGCCAGAGGTACATGGCGGCGGACACGGCGCACACCGGGAAAATGACCGCCACACAGGTGGCATAGAGTTGCCGGGACTTCAGATTGCCCCAACGGGAGAGAATGGGGAGAAATACCATACCGCCGCCCCCACCGAACAGACCGTTGGCAAGACCAGCTGCACCGCCGGCGATCCGGGCGGGCCATTTTGAAGCCATCACGCCACCTTCCTTTCTCATATGTACGGACCTCCGCCGGTGGGTCAAAGGATTTTTGGCCCGGCGGCGGAGGGGAGGGAGCCGTTATTTCAGCTCAAAGCTCTGGCAGTCGGTGCACTTGATCTCGGTGGGGTTAGCCTCGTGAGTGCCGACCCGAATGGAGGTCAGGCCGCAGTAATTGGAGTCCTGGCAGTGGTGCGCGCAGTTGTTGACGGTGCAGCTGATGCTCTGATTGGGGGTGCACTGGCAGCCGCCGTTGGTGCAGTCCTTCATGATTCGTTCCTCCTGCATGAGAAAAATTTTGGCTTACGCCGTCAGGTAGTATGTCCCCGGACCTGAACTTTATACGGCGGCGAACATAAAAAAACAGGCGTTCCCTCCGGGAACGCCTGCGAGGCTGTCGATAAAGTGATAAATTTTCCGCGACGGTAAGGAAGGGTGTGCGCGGGAAACCCAAGAAGGGTGTCCCGCGCCATTAAAATCCTAAGTTTTCAGAACTTTTATGAAGTTCTGAAAACTTGCTCAGCGGGGAGAAAAGACTTTTTCGACACGCTGACAGGCGTTCCCTCCGGGAACGCCTGTCAAATATTGGCTCATTTTTCCAAAAGCTTCCGCAGGGAGTCAAAGGCTTCACCCAGTTCCGCCTTAGCCTTGGCGGAGGGGTTGGCCCGGAGGACCCGCAAAGCGGTTTCATAGCGCTGGATGGAGCGGGTGCGGACCTGCGCTTCTCTCTGGCGGACGGCAGCGATGAGGGCGTCCAGCTCCTCCCGATGCTTGGCAAGCTCCTGCTCGCCGGGTTCGTCGATGCCATCGTCCAGCGCGGCGCGGGTCTTTTCCAAAGCCTGGGCGATATTGGCCAGGATTTCCAGCTTGGATTCCACCCGGCGGCGGAAGGCGTTTTCCAGAGCCGCCCGGCGGCGCTGCTTCCGGACCTGCTTGGCGGTGCGGTGGGCTTCCAGCTCGTCAGCCAGATAGGACTGCAGCAGGTATCTGTCCAGAGAGGTCTTTTCCCGGAAAGCCTGCAGCTCCTCGGCAGTGCGGGCCTGAGCGGCCTCGGCCTTTTTGGCCAGCCGCCGCAGCTCTGCGTTTTCCTCGGTAAGCTTGGTAAGGACCTCCCGCAGGTCGATGGCGGCCTTGGTGGACTTTACCGTATCCATGATGAACAGCACGGCGATCACTGCGGCCAGAGGATTCACCAGCAGGGCCGGGAGCTTATGGAGCAGCTTGTCGATGGGGGGATGGATGACATAGATCAGCAGATCGGAGAAAAAGCCCCAGGCGATCGAACTGGTCAGGCAGATGTAGCCGTGGAGGTTAAAGGGCTGCTTGGTGTAATCCCAGTAGCGGACCTTGAAAAGCTGCTCCATTACGGCGCCTACCACATATTCCAGCGCCGTAGCGGCCAGCATACCCAGAAAATAGACCAGCCAGAAGTTGTCCGCCACCGGCAGGGTGGCAAACAGAATGATGATGGCCCCGGAGCCATAGATCGGCAGCAGCGGCCCATGGAGAAAGCCCCGGTTCACCCAATGACGCTGCTTGGCGGAGACATAACAGGATTCCCAGACCCAGCCGCAGAAGCAATAGAAGAAGAACAGCAGGGCCCACTGCCACGGCGTGTAAACGTACATAGAAAATCATCCTTTCATAGGATCGGCAGTGCCGTTTGGCTGCGGGTCAGTCCAGATTGACCCGGAAATCGCCCCGGGCCGCCGCGTCTGCCCGGCGCTGCTTTTCCGCAGCCTGAGCATCCAGCAGCCCGCCGATGATCTGGTTGGATACTAAAAAGCCCTTGGGGGTCAGATGCCACACACCGTTTTCCGACACAGCATAGCCGGCGGCCACGCACTTTTGCAGAAACGGCAGGAAAATCGGATCAAACCGGCGGCGGAACTGGGCTTCGTAATCCTTGGGATCCAGACCGGAGATTAGTCGCGCACCCAGCATCACCCATTCCACGTCCCGGTCTCTGGGAGGGATGACGGTGTTTTCGGAAAAGCGGAACTGTCCGCCGTGTGCGGCGGCGATGTAGGCGTCCAAGTTTTTTTCGTAGGCATACCGGACGCCGCCGAAATCGCTGTGGGCGCCGGGGCCAAAGCCGGCGTATTCCTGAAGCTTCCAATATTTCAGGTTATGCCGGGATTCCCGGCCCGGCTTGGCGAAGTTGGAAATTTCGTACTGCTCATAGCCGTACTGCTTCAAAAATTCCACGGTTTGCAGGTACATATCCGCCTGTTCCTCGTCTCCCGGCAGACCGGCGGTGTCCTTCATGGCAAAGAGAGGCGTCCCTTCCTCTACCTTCAGGCCATAGCAGCTCAGATGCTCCGGGTTCAGAGCTACGGCAGCGGCGAGATTTTCCATCCATCGCTCCTGCGTCTGGTGGGGCAGACCATAAATGAGGTCCAGCGACAGATTTTGAATCTTGGCTTTCCGGGCAGCCTCCACCGCCTGTTGGACCTGCTCCATGGTGTGGACCCGGCCAATGGTTCGCAGTTCCTCGTCGCAGGCGGACTGCATCCCCAAGGAGATCCGGTTGAAGCCGCAGCGCCGCAGGGCGCGGAGAGCTTTCCAATCCCCGGCGGAGTCCGGGTTGGCCTCCAGAGTGATCTCCGCGTCGCGGGCCACTTGATAACGCTTTTCAATGACCTTTAAAATTTTGCACAGGCGCTTTTCTCCTAAGTAGCTGGGAGTGCCGCCGCCGAAGTATACGGTATCCACTGTGTGAGACGCGGCCAGCGGCGCGGCTTCTGTCAAATGGGCGCAGAGGGCGTCGGTATAGGCGTCCATGCGGTCCTCGCTATGGGGCAGGGAGTAGAAGTCGCAGTAGACGCATTTGGCCTTGCAGAAGGGGATGTGGATGTACAGCCCCAGCGGCCGGACGGTTTTCATAAAAATGCCCTCCTTTTGGAATCATGGTCAACAGTTTACCGCTTTTCAGACTGCATTGCAAGAAATTTCACATACTTTTCGCCGGAATGGGGAAACTATGGAAAACTTGTGAAAAGAGGTCGCCCTATGGATATGACGCCCCGGGAATACCAACAGTATGTGCAGCGGAAAATGAAAAAGTCCCCCTTGGGGAAGGACGTGTGTCTGGCCTTTCTCGTGGGTGGGGCCATCTGCGCTCTGGGACAGGCCGTTCTGGACGGCTGGATATCTCTGGGCCTGTCCGAGGAGGACGCGGGCACAGCTACCTCCTGTTCGCTGGTGGCCCTGTCCTCATTGCTGACGGGACTGAATCTCTACAACAAGCTGGCCCGCTTCGGCGGCGCGGGAACGCTGGTGCCCATTACCGGCTTTTCCAACGCAGTGACCTCACCGGCACTGGATTTCAAGTCCGAGGGCTTCGTCACCGGTATGGCGGCGAAGATGTTCACCGTGGCCGGGCCGGTCATTACCTTCGGGACACTGGCATCGGTGATCTACGGCGTGATCCTGATGCTGTTGAAATGATCGGCGGGGGGAAAATTGCATATCTGAACCGAACTCCTTTGACGTGGAGATGTCTTGGCGGATCTGTGCGTCGGATTCACCTTTCCTGAAAACGGGGAGGTGACAACTGCGATCGACCATGCAGCCTGCGGCCTTGCATTGAAATTTCGCAAAGCTGAACCGGTAGGTGTATTGCGTGGCATTTTTCAAATTCTACAAAAAATTGTTATTTTTTTGTCATATCTTATAATTGCAAAAGAAACGGACACAGATTATACTAACAGTGTTAATGAGCGATATTGTTTCGCTTTTCTTTTTACATTGACTCGTGCACGTGCACGGAACGGAAAAACATATACAGCTCGAGTGGAGACCAACAGAGCAAGTATGGAACGCATCGCCGCTAGAGCCTGGCGTATCCCGGGGCACTGGAATCGGGTGCTGCCAGCTATGATCTTGACGGGCACGGTGTTGGGGGGAACAGCCCACGGCATCCGTTTTCAAATTAAAAATCTGTATACTTGTTGATACGATATGCCGCCTGCGGCGGCGAGAGAGGAGCAAGACATGGAAACCATTACCAACCTGATCAAAGACACACCGATCCCCAAGATGGTCAAGGTTCGCCAGAACTTCGACAAGACCTGCATCCCTGAGAGCGATATTCCCGGCATCATCACCCGGGAGCTGGATCGCCCTGAGATCGGCGGCAAGATCCAGCCCGGTCAGAAGATCGCCATTACCTGCGGCAGCCGCGGCATCAATCACAATGCCGTGATGGCCCGTGCCATTGTGGATTTTGTCAAATCCAAGGGTGCCGAGCCTTACATTGTGGCGGCTATGGGCAGCCACGGCGGCGCTACCGCCGAGGGCCAGCTCCAGATCCTCAAGGACTACGGCGTCACTGAGGAAGCCATGGGCTGCCCCGTGAAAAGTTCCATGGAGACGGTGCAGATCGGCATTTCCGGCATGCGTCACCAGCCGGTGTTCATGGACAAGAACGCCTCTGAGGCGGACGGCATCATCCTCTTCAACCGCATCAAGCCCCATACCTCCTTCCGCGGTCCCTATGAAAGCGGCCTGATGAAGATGATGGCCATCGGCCTTGGCAAGCAGAAGGGCGCTGAGAGCATCCATCATCAGAGTCCTGCCATCATGCATGAGCTGGTGGAGGAGTACGGCCGGACGATCCTGGAAAACGCACCGGTTCTGGGCGGCATCGCCATCATTGAAAATGCCTATGATGATACCTATCTCATCAAGGGCCTGAGCCCGGAGGAGATCATCAGCGAGGAACCCAAGCTCAAGGAGATCTCCTACAAGACCATCGCCCACCTGCTGTTTGACAAGTGCGACGTGCTGGTGGTGGATAAGATCGGCAAGAACATCTCCGGCGACGGCATGGACCCCAACGTGTCCGGCCGCTTTGTCCAGCCCAAGTACTGCTCCGGCGGTATTCAGGCGGAGAAGTGCGTCATCCTGGACCTGACCGACGAGACCCACGGCAATGCACAGGGCATCGGCCTGGCGGAGGTCACCACCCGCCGTCTGTTCAACAAGATGAAGCTGGAGATGACCTATCCCACCGGCGTGACCAACACCTTCCTGCATCTGATGAAGATTCCCATGATCATGGACAATGACCGGGAAGCTTTACAGCTGGCCCTGATGTGCTGCCCCGAGGCAGAGGATCATGACCACATGAAGATGATCCGCATCCCCAACACCGCCCATATCGGTGTCATCGAGATTTCTGAGGGTATGCTGCCTTTGGTGGAGAACAACCCCAACTTTGAGGTTCTCACGGAGCCCTATGACCTGCCCTTTGACGAAAACGGCAACCTGTTCTGAAAAATCCGAGCTGCCGGAGGCCTGCCGTGAACAGGCGGACCGCCGGAAAGCTCTGGTTTTAAATAGTAGTGCAAGAAACGCAAAAAAAGAAAGGAACTGACTCTATGGTATCTCCCGCAATGCTGATCGTAGCACTGGTGATCGCAATCGCAATCATCCTGTTCTGCATCATCGTTCTCAAACTCAACGCTTCCATCGGCATGGTTCTGGCCAGCCTGTTCATGGGTGTGGCCGGCGGCCTCGACCTGATGACTACAATGGACACCATCTCCTCCGGCTTCGGCAGCATGATGACCAGCATCGGCCTGCCTGTCGGCTTCGGCACCATCCTGGGCCAGCTGATGAGTGACAGCGGCGCTGCCGACATCATCGCCGACAAGCTGGTTTCCGCTTTCCCTGAAAAGCGCTCCATCTGGGGCCTGAGCCTGGCCGGCTTCGTGCTGTCCATCCCTGTGTTCTTTGACGTTACCTTCATTATCCTGATCCCCATCGGCATCACCATTGCCGCCAAGATCGATATGAAGATGTGCTATGTCACCGGCTGCCTGACCATCGGCGCCACCACCGCTCACTGCGTGGTGCCTCCCACGCCCAACCCTCTGGCTGCTGCCGATATCTTTGGCTTTGATCTGGGCATCATGATGATCGTCGGTCTGGTTGTCGGTTTTATCACTGTTCTGGTGTCTGACTTCATCTATGTTAAGATCCACAACCGCGGCATTTGGAATGAGGAAAAGGACGTGAACCACAGCTCCAACGTTGTCAATGAGCTGGTGGCTGCCCGTGCTGCCCAGAATGACGCTAAGGCCCGCCCCTCCTTCGGCATGGCGCTGCTGCCTGTTGTGATCCCCGTGGTGTGCATCCTGTTCGGCACTCTGGGCACCGCTGTGTTTGACGAGGAGCCTCTGATCTGCAGCTTCCTGGGCAACAAGCTGGTTGCCATGACTCTGGGCACTCTGGGTGCTTATCTGGTGAGCCTGCCTTACATCGGCCGCGAAAATCTGGAGAAGTCTGCCGGTGAGGCCCTGAAGAGTGCCGGCGTGGTGCTGCTGATCACCGGTGCAGGCGGCTCCTTCTCCTCCGTTATCACCGCCACCGGCATTGGCAACGCCATCGTGAGCCTGCTGGGCACCGATACCACCTCCGTCATCCCTGCCATGTTCCTGGCCTACTTCATTGGCATGATCTTCCGTGTGGCGCAGGGCTCCGGCACCGTGGCCGGCATGACCTCTATGGGCATCATGGCAACCATCGCTCCCGCCATCGGCTGCCATCCCGTGTGGATCGCGCTGGCCTGCCTGTCCGGCGGCAACTCCATCGGCCATGTCAATGACTCCGGCTTCTGGGTGGCCACCAATATGTCCGGCCTGACCGTGACCGGCGGTCTGAAGACCTACACCCTGGGCTCCTTTATCTCCTCTGTGTGCATTTTCGTGCTGGCTCTGATCGGCGCCCTGGTGATCCCCCTGTAAGCATACCCGGCCCCATAATATGAAGGAGGAATTATACATGCAAAATGCAATGATTATTGACCCCAAAGACAATGTGGCCGTTGCCATTGAGCCGATTGCCGCAGGGGATACCGTTACCTATCTCAAAGAGGGAAAGACTGTATCTCTGAAAGCCACGGAAGATATTACCATTTATCATAAGCTGGCTACCCGGACCATCGAAAATGGTGAGCCTGTGGTGAAGTATGGCGAACACATCGGTGTGGCCACGGAACAGATCCCCGAGGGCGCTCATGTTCATGTTCACAATGTTGAGAGCATGAAAGAAGATCGCCGCGGGATGGAGTAAGGGAGGATACAGAATATGACTTTTTACGGATATCGCCGTCCTGACGGACGGGTTGGCGTGCGTAACCGAGTACTGATCCTGCCCGCCAGCGTTTGCGCCACAGACACGGCCCGCATCATTGCACAGCAGGTCGAGGGCGCTATCAGCTTCAATAACCAGCAGGGCTGCTCTCAGGTGGCCCCTGACCAGCAGTTCACTATGGATGTAATGGCCGGCTATGCCGCCAACCCCAATATCTACGGTACTGTGGTGGTGTCTCTGGGCTGCGAAAACTGCCAGATGGACCTGGTGGTCAAGGCCATTGAGGAGCGCACCAACAAGCCCCTCAAGCAGGTCATCATTCAGGAAGTGGGCGGAACCCTCAAGGCTGTTGAGATCGCCGTTCGTTATGCCAAGGAGATGGTGGCTGAAGCCTCCATGCTCCAGAAGGAGGAGTTCCCCCTGTCCGAACTGATTGTCGGCACGGAATGCGGCGGCTCCGATCCTACCAGCGGCCTTGCTGCCAACCCCGCCATCGGCGCTATGAGCGATCTGGTGGTGCAGGCAGGCGGTACCAGCATTCTCTCCGAGACCTCCGAGTTCATTGGCGCTGAGCACATTCTGGCCCGCCGTGCTATCAACAAGGAAGTCCACGATCGCATCTATGAGATCACCAGCCGCTTTGAGGCGCACTTCCACGCTGTCGGCGAAGATGTCCGCCAGGGCAACCCCTCTCCGGGCAACAAGGCCGGCGGCATCACCACGCTGGAGGAGAAGTCTCTGGGCTGCATCCACAAGGGTGGCCACAGCCCCATCAATGCTGTATATGATTACGCCAAACAGGTCGAGAGCAAGCAGGGCCTGGTCATCATGGACACGCCGGGCAATGACCCCGCCTCCGTGGCGGCCATGGTGGCCGGCGGTGCACAGGTCATTGTGTTCTCCAGTGGCCGGGGTTCACCGGTGGGCCATCCCATTGCTCCTGTGGTGAAGGTCACGGGCAATAAGATCACTTTTGCCAATATGGAAGATAACATCGACTTCTGCGCAGCTCCTCTGATCTACGGGGAGAAGACGGTGGAGCAGCTGGGTACTGATCTGCTGAATATGGTGGTAGAGACCGCCTGCGGCAAGCAGACCAAGGCGGAAGCACTGGGCTTTGTTGAGACCGCTATTGCCCGTATCTGCAACTACGTCTGATTTGTTTTATAAAGTACATCTATAAAGTACATCGTCGGCTCTGACGCGGCTTTATGCCGCGTCAGAGCTTTTTTGTGCAAAGAGAGAATTGGATAGACCGTCCCAATATTTAAGAGCGGAAAGAAAGCGGCCGCAAACAGGCGGCATATCATCAGGGCTTCTTCCTTGTATAAGCTGTGTAAAATTTGTGAACTTTTTTCGCTTTAACAGGGTTACATAACGATGTGGAAAAAACTGTGGAAAATGTGAAGAACCCTTTGGAACCGGGGAAAATCCGGGGTGACGGGCTGTTATATAAAAAGTTACGTAACAACCTTTCTGGGTGAAACGGCACTCTTTCTGACAAAAAAACGGGGAACAGCGGGGGATGCTTGCAGTCGGGACGGGGATATGCTATAATCAACTCAATATGAAAATGGCAGAATGTTCCCTGATAAACGGGGAAATGCCCTCTTGGAGGAACTATGGCGACTAAAAAACAGGATTATGGCAATGACAGCATCTCGTCTCTGAAAGGCGCGGACCGGGTCCGGAAACGGCCCGGTGTCATTTTTGGCTCCGACGGTCTGGACGGCTGCGAACACGCGGTTTTTGAGATTCTCTCCAACTCCATCGACGAGGCCCGGGAGGGCCACGGCCGGGTCATCACCGTGACGCGGTACAATGACCGCTCTATTCAGGTGGAGGATATGGGCCGGGGCTGTCCCGTGGACTGGAACGAAAAGGAGCAGCGCTACAACTGGGAACTGGTGTACTGCGAGCTGTACGCCGGCGGCAAGTATGATAACCTCACCGGTGACAACTATGAATACTCTCTGGGCCTCAACGGTCTGGGTGCCTGTGCCACCCAGTACGCCTCCCGCTACATGGACGTCACCGTCTGGCGGGACGGCTTTGAGTACAAGCTCCACTTTGAGCGGGGCGAGATCGTGGGAGGGCTGGAAAAGACGCCCCTGCCCAAGTCTCAGGTGAAAAAGACCGGCACACGCACCCGCTGGCTGCCGGATCTGGATGTGTTTACCGACATTGCCATCCCGGCGGAATACTTCACGGATGTGCTGCGCCGTCAAGCAGTGGTGAATGAGGGGATTACCTTCAAGTTCCGGGATCAGCAGGAGGACGGCTCTCTGCCTGAGGAGGATTTCGTTTACGAGCACGGCATCCAGGACTATGTGGCGGAGCTGGCCGGAGAGGGCGCACTGACCGCCCCGGTGTTCTGGCAGGCGGAAAAGCGGGGCCGGGACCGGGCGGACAAGCCGGAGTACAAGGTGAAGCTCTCTGCCGCCTGCTGCTTTTCCAACAAGGTGCAGGTCATCGAGCACTACCACAACTCCTCCTGGCTGGAGCATGGCGGCGCGCCGGAAAAGGCAACAAAAAGCGCTTTTGTCTCCGCAGTAGATAAGTACCTGCGGGAGCAGAACAAATATCAGAAAAACGAAAGCAAGATCACATGGCAGGATATTGAGGACTGCCTGATCTTCGTCTCCAACAACTTCTCTACCCAGACCAGCTACGAGAACCAGACGAAAAAATCCATCACCAACAAGTTCGTGCAGGAGGCCATGACGGAGTTCCTGCGGACGAATCTGGAAATTTACTTCATTGAGAATCACTTCGACGCGGAGAAGATCGCTGAGCAGGTGCTGGTGAACAAGCGCAGCCGGGAAAGTGCGGAGAAGCAGCGGCTGAATATCAAGAAAAAGCTCTCCGGCAATATCGACATCTCCAACCGGGTCCAGAAATTCGTGGACTGCCGCTCCAAGGATGTGGAGAAGCGGGAAATTTATATCGTGGAGGGCGACTCCGCATTGGGCAGCGTCAAGCTCAGCCGGGACGCGGAGTACCAGGGCATCATGCCCGTCCGGGGCAAGATCCTGAACTGCCTGAAAGCGGACTACGCCCGCATTTTCAAAAGCGAGATCATCACAGATCTGATCCGTGTGCTGGGCTGCGGCGTGGAGATCCAGAACAAGCACGTGAAGGATCTGGCAGCCTTCGATCTGAACAACCTCCGGTGGAACAAGGTGGTCATCTGCACCGATGGCGACGTGGACGGCTTCCAGATCCGGACGCTGATTTTGACCATGCTCTACCGCCTGACCCCTACCCTGATCCAACAGGGGTATGTGTATATCGCGGAAACGCCGCTTTTCGAGATCAACTGCGGGGATAAGACGTGGTTCGCCTATTCCGACAAGGAGAAGGCGGATATTGTCAAAGCTCTGGAGGGGAAGAAGTACAAGATCGACCGCTCCAAGGGCCTTGGTGAGAACGACCCCGACATGATGTGGCTCACCACCATGAACCCGGAGACCCGGCGGCTCATCCGGGTCATGCCGGAGGATGTGGAGCGGACGGCGGAGGTGTTCGACCTCCTGCTGGGGGATAACCTCCAGGGCCGGAAGGACCATATCGCGGAAAACGGAGCAAGATTTTTGGATCTGGCGGATATTTCATAATTGTGCCGCCATGCGGCACCAGATTGCGGCCCCCACTTTTCTTTTGTCTTGTCAAAAGAAAAGTCGCCGCCGCAGCGGTGGAAAAGAAAAGCGCTATCAACCAAACTTGCACACCGTGCAAGTTTGGGGAAACGGGTTCTGTGAGAACTGCTGTGCAAATGAAGCAGTGCGTACTAAATCACGGGCGGGGTACACATCTTGCTTAACTCTGTGCGCCGTGACGATCAAACATCAAATTCCGGGGCATAGGCAGGACACCCCCTGCTCCTCTTTCCGCTGCCGCTGATATTCATTTGCGGAATCAGCCAGCGCGTAGCGAAGCGGAACGCGCGGGAGCAGAAATACGCCGGTTCGGTTTTGCAGCCTGATGTGCGGTGTGCCTACAGGTGCGGGGACGCAATGCCGGACGGAACAGGTTTAGCGCAGCCGGTAGGAGACTTCCGGATTTGGTCGGAAGTCCGTGACAGCCAGCCCCCGTTTCGGGTGATTTGACACAGAAGTGTCAAATCATCCCTCAGCGTCTTTTCTTTTGACCATGAATGGCCGTTTTCTTTTCCGCAAGAGGAAAAGAAAATGGGGATTCAATTCTGCATGGTATCACCATGCTCCCCCGTGCGGCAACGCCACGCTCCTTTGTGAAGCAAGGAACATACAGGGGACATCTGCACGGCAAAGCCGTGTTGCTCAGCAATTTATCTGGCAAAAACACCACTTTTTTGTGGATAAAATAAGGAACGTTTATTATGCCGAAAAAGAAGCAGCCGGAAGGATCCCGGCATCCAGCCAATAACCCCAACGTCATGGGCCTCCGGGCGGCGGTGGTGGAGCAGCCCATCACCGACACGCTGGAGACCAACTATATGCCCTACGCCATGAGCGTCATCGTCTCCCGCGCCATTCCGGAGATCGACGGCTTCAAGCCCTCTCACCGCAAGCTGCTCTACACCATGTATAAAATGGGGCTGCTGACGGGAGCAAGGACGAAGTCCGCCAACATCGTGGGCCAGACCATGCGCCTCAACCCCCACGGCGATGCCGCCATCTACGATACGATGGTGCGTCTCTCCAAGGGCTACGGCGCTTTGCTGACGCCATTTGTGGACTCCAAGGGCAACTTCGGTAAGTCCTATTCCAGGGATATGTCCTGGGCCGCCCCCCGGTATACGGAGGCGAAGCTCTCCGCCATCTGCGGTGAGATCTTCAAGGACATCGACAGCGACACCGTGGACTTCGTGGATAACTACGACAACACCATGAAGGAGCCGGCGCTGCTGCCCACCACCTTCCCCAATATTCTGGTATCCGCCAACAGCGGCATCGCCGTGGGCATGGCCTCCCAGTTCTGCGGCTTTAACCTGAAAGAGGTCTGCGATACCGCGGTGGCCTATCTGAAAAACCCGGACTGCGACCTGACGGAGACGCTGCTGGCCCCGGATTTTCCCACCGGCGGTGAGCTGATTTTTGACACAGATGCCATTCGGGACATTTACAATACGGGTCGGGGTAGCGTCCGGGTGCGGGCCAAGTACCGCTATGTGAAGGATCAGAACCTGCTGGAAATTTACGAGATCCCCTACTCCACCACAGTAGAGGCCATTCTGGACAAGGTGGCGGAGCTGATCAAGGCGGGCAAGGCGAAAGAGATCTCGGATATGCGGGATGAGACCGACCTCTCCGGCCTGAAGCTGGCCATCGATCTGAAACGGGGCGTGGACCCTGATAAACTGATGGCCAAGCTCTATAAGCTGACGCCGCTGGAAGACGCCTTTGCCTGCAACTTCAATGTGCTGATCGCCGGCAGCCCCAAGGTGCTGGGCGTCCGGCAGATTTTAGAGGAATGGACGGCATGGCGCACCGACAGTGTGAAGCGGCGGATCTTCTTCGTGCTGGGCAAGAAGAAGGAAAAGCTGCACCTGCTGAAGGGCCTGAAGCGCATCCTGCTGGATATTGACAAGGCCATCCGCATTATCCGGGAGACGGAGGAGGAAGCCGAGGTCATCCCCAATCTGATGATCGGCTTCGGCATCGACCAGATTCAGGCGGAATATGTGGCGGAGATCAAGCTGCGGAACATCAACAAGGAATACATCCTCAAGCGCACCCGGGAAACCGACGCACTGCGGGATGAGATCGACGATCTGGAGGACCTGTTGAACAGCCCTAAGCGGGTGAAGAAGGTCATCGTGGAGGAGCTGAACGCCGCCGCCAAGAAATACGGCGAGCCCCGCCGCACCTCCATCGTCTACCCCCACGAGATCACCAGCTACACCCCGGAGGAGGAACAGAAGGAGGAGTATCCCGTCACTGTGTTCCTGTCCCGTGAGGGGTATTTCAAGAAAATCACCCCCGCCTCTCTGCGGATGAATAGTGAGCAGAAGTTCAAGGAGGGGGATGCCCTCCGCCAAAGCTTTGAGACCACCTCCAACGCCGAGGCCATGTTCTTTACCGACCAGTGTCAGGTCTACAAGACCCGGCTGGGCGAGTTTGATGACGCCAAGGCCAGCGTACTGGGTGACTACCTGCCCACCAAGCTAAAAATGGATGCGGGAGAAAATGTGATCTTCATGGTGCTGCCGGGGGTAGACTACGCTGGAAGCCTGCTGTTCTTCTATGAGAACGGCAAGGCGGCCCGGATTGAGATGAAGGCGTATCAGACTGCCTCCAACCGCCGGAAGCTCACCGGCGCCTATTCCGACAAGTCGCCCCTGGCCTGCATCCGTCGCCTGGATGAGGACTGTGAACTGGCTGTGTATTCCAACGAACCTCGCTGCCTGATCTTCCACACGGCGCTGTTGGCTCCCAAGACCACCCGTTCCGCTCAGGGCGTGGCGGTGATGACGTTGAAGCCCAAGTATCATCTGGAAACGGTGCTGTTGTCTGAGGAGACCTCTATTACCAACCGGACCCGCTATCGGGTGCGGGCCATTCCCGCCGCCGGCGCTTTGGTAAGGGAAGAGGATTCTGAGGATCAGCAGATCAGCCTGCTGTAAGGCCGTGTTCCGGGCGAATAGATAAAGATAGGGAGAAATCCATTTGAAAAAACAACTGAGAAGCTATGGCATTATAACAGTGGGCTCTGTGATCTTCGCACTGTCCTTCGACTGGTTTTTTGCCGCTAACGCCGTGGGTATGGGCGGCATCACCGGCCTGGCCCAAGTGCTGAATGTCCTGTTCCCGGCTCTTTCCGTAGGTATCGGCACGATCCTCCTGAATGTCCCGCTGTTTCTGGCCGGATGGAAGTTCATCGGCTTTCACCTGCTGGCCTCGTCCCTGTTTTCCATGACGGTCAGCTCGCTGGCGATGGACGGTATCGCCCTTTTGTATACATTCTCCCCGATGGATCCCATGCTGGCCTCCATCTGCGGCGGCGCTATGATGGGTGCGGGACTGGGCATCGTCTTTTCTCAGGGGGCTACCACCGGCGGTACGGACATCGTGGCCCGCCTGCTGAAGCTGAAATTTCCGTGGCTTCCTATGGGCAAGCTGATACTGATCCCGGATGGTGTGGTACTGGCATTGACGGCCATCGCCTTTCAGCGGCTGGAAACGGCTCTCTATGGTGCGGTGGCCCTGTATGTGTCCAGCAAGGTTATGGACACGGTGCTCTACGGCCTGAATGCTTCCAAGGTGGCCTACATCATCTCGAATCACTGGCAGAAGATCTCCGACGCTATTCTGGCCTATGACCGGGGCGTGACCATCCTCAATGCCACCGGCGCGTACAGCGGCAGCGAAAAGCACGTTTTGATGGTGGCCTTCCGCCAGCGGGAGATCGTGGAGATCAAGGAGATCGTCCATGAGGCGGACCCGGCGGCATTTTTGATCGTCTGCGACGCCCATGACGTGCTGGGCGAGGGCTTCGGCGAGTATCAGAAGGAATTATAAGGAGGCAGTTTCCATGACGGATTTTACAACGGTCAAAAAAAATCTGGAATCCAAGCGGTTCCGCGTCAGTACGTTTGCCACGGCGGAGGAGGCCGCGGACTATCTGGATCGCTCCATTGACGGCGTATCTGTGGGCATCGGCGGCTCCGTCACGGCGGAGCAGATGGGCCTTTACGAAAAATTGTCCGGACATAACCGGGTGTTCTGGCACTGGCGTCCGGAGTCGGCGGAGGACCCCCGCAGAGAGGCTATGACGGCGGATATGTATATCACCTCTGTCAACGGCATGGCGGAGACTGGCGAGCTCATCAACATCGACGGCAACGGCAACCGGGTAGCATCGTCCCTGTACGGCCACAAGAAGGTCTGGTTCATCGTGGGACGGAACAAGCTGGCCCCCACCTACGAGGAGGCCCTTTGGCGGGCGCGGAACATTGCTGCGCCGAAGAATGCCCAACGACTGGGCCGGAAAACGCCCTGCGCCGTTCATGGAGATCGCTGCTATGACTGCAAGAGCACGGAGCGGATCTGCCGGGGCCTGGTGGTTTTGTGGGAGGCCGTAGCCAACATGGAGATGGAAGTGGTCCTGATCGATCAGGATCTGGGCTATTAAACGATTTAAAAAAGGAGGGGCGCGAATGAAGGCATATCGACTGGCGGCGGCGGGACTGGCGCTGGGCCTACTGACAGGCTGCGCCTCTCTTCTGGAGCGCTCCTATACCACATCAGAGCCTCACAGCAGCAAGTTCTGGGAAAGTGAAGCCGCCGCTACCCTGCGGGCGGAAAACCGGCAGGATATGGTCAACGATCTGCTGATCCTCATCGGTCAGCACACAGAAACCGCGTCGTTGCGGCTGTATAATTTCCCGGACGAACAAACTGCGTTGGAGGAATTGGAAAAGGCGGCACAGGAGGTTCAGCAGGAGACCCCGCTGGGAGCCTATGCCGTGGAGTACATCACCTATATCAGCCAGCCCCAGCGGAGCTGCTTTGAGGCGGACCTTCAGATCGGATATCGGCGCACGGCGGAGCAGATGCAGACCATCGTCAGCGCCTCCAGCGTCAGTGCGCTTGGTGATCTGCTGGAGGCGGCGCTGGACGGTGGCCGGACGGAACTGGTGGTCCGCATGGGCTATTGGCAGGCAGACAGCCGGGAGAAGGTGGCGCAGGAGGTTCAGCAGGTGCGGCAGGAGCGGGGGACCCGGGAGGAAGCGGTCTGGATCGTCCATTACTATCCGGAAACCGACCCGGTGGGGATCATTGAATTCCTGCTCAAGCCCACGGAGGAAGAAATTCAGGTGTATCAAGCAGAGCAGGTGTCTGCGGCGCAGTCGGAGGCATCTTCAACAGAACAGGCGCCGTGATAGGCTCTTTGAAAGACATCGAAAAAACTATTGAAAAAAATGTAAAAAATGCTTGACAGAACGGGGAGGTCTTGCTATAATACTTCTTGTTCCGCGGGCTTAGCTCATCTGGTAGAGCGCCACCTTGCCAAGGTGGAGGTAGCGAGTTCGAGCCTCGTAGCCCGCTCCAGAGTAAATCAGGACATCCGATTTGGATGCCCTGATTTTTTTATTAGACGAAAAGAACTCGATACCGACACCCATGCGCGAAGCGCATTTTAATCAGAGGTGAGGCAGGGTTCCTGCGAATTGCGGAACGCAATTCGCGGGATGTCGGGAAGCGGGTTCGAGCCTCGTAGCCCGCTCCAGAGTAAATCAGGACATCCGATTTGGATGCCC
>OMED01000159.1_pt1 | contig 38683 bp, 36 predicted proteins | sample 1673411 | NCBI WGS metagenome assembly OMED01 (sample SAMEA103958110, study PRJEB25191) | human gut metagenome | reverse complement strand
CGCGTTGCCTTCCTTTTTTATAAGTGTATACATAGCTTTGCCTTTCAACGGTAAAACCGTGCTGTTTTAATAAATAAACATAGCGTCGCCGAACGAAAAAAATCTGTATTTTTCCCTGACTGCTTCGGCATAAGCCGCAAGTATCGTTTCTCTGTCAACAAGAGCGGAAACGAGCATGATCAGCGTACTTTCCGGCAGGTGAAAATTCGTTATCAATCTGTCAATGACATGAAATTCAAAGCCCGGATAAATGAATATATCGGTTTCTCCCGATTGCGCTTTCAGCGGAAGCGACCGCCCCGCGGTTTCGAGAACACGGACAGAAGTCGTTCCGACAGCCGTGACTTTTCCTCCGCGCGCTTTCGTTCTGTTTATCATGTCAACCGTCTGCTGCGGGAGAATGTAATATTCGCTGTGCATTTTATGTTTTGTCGGATCATCGACCTTGACGGGTCTGAATGTACCGAGCCCGACATGAAGTGTGACATATCCGATCTCAACGCCTTTTTCGCGTATCTTTTCGAGCAGTTCTTCCGTGAAATGAAGTCCCGCCGTCGGCGCGGCGACAATGCGCTTCATGCACGCGTTGCACTCGGCGACCTTGAGCGCCTCTTCCGTCACGCGCTGAAAATATGTTCCGCCGAGGAGCCGGCCGCTCTCCGCCGCCGCGCGGAGCCTGGCCGCGTCGCCGCCGATGAGTCCGCTGTTGGAGCGGTCAGCCGCGCAGTACTGCCGGCTCGACTGCTGCATCGCCGTCCAGAGCGCCGCGATCTGCCGGTGGGACGCCGCGGCGTCGTAGCCGTTTTCCTGACAGTCCGCGTCACGGATGACGGCATGGAGCGGCTGCCCGTTCGTCTGCGCAGCCGAAAGCATGGCTGCAATGCTCGAAAAGCTCATACCGGTTCCTCCTGGTTAAAGATCGTGATCTTCTGGATGCCCTCGATGTGCGACAGCCACTGCTCGATGTCCTTCGGGATCGGCTGGTCGCACTCGAGGATCATGACCGCATAGCCGCCCTGCTCGCTGCGGTAGAGCTGCATGGTGGCGATGTTGACGTGCCGCTGCATGAGCGCCGCCGTCACGGCCGCGACATGGCCGGGCGTGTCCTGATTGTGGACAATGAGCGTGTTGTGCTCGCCGGAAAAGTTCGTCTCGATGCCGTCGATCGAGCGGATGCGGATGCGCCCGCCGCCGATGCTCTCGGCCACGATGTCCAGCGTGCGGCCTTTGGCGTCCTCGAGCTGCAGGCGCGCGGTGTTCGGGTGCGCATTGCGCAGCTGCACGTTTTGAAACGAGAACGTCAGCCCCTGCTCCGCCGCGATGGCAAAGCTGTCCGGAATACGCAGATCGTCTGGCTGCATGCCGAGCAGGCCCGCGATCAGCGCGCAGTCCGTGCCGTGGCCGTGACCGGTCAGGGCGAAGCTGCCGTGCAGCGAAATGTCCGCATGCACCGGCTGATCGCCGAGCAGCTTGCGGGCCGTCAGGCCGATGCGCACGGCCCCGGCCGTGTGGCTGCTGGACGGGCCGACCATGACCGGCCCGAGAATATCAAATAAACGCATGGTGCGCCTCCCTGGATACAAAGATACTTTTGCACATTGCAGTGCGACAGAAAAGAAATATGAGATATTATACGCGCCCCACACGCAAAATGCAATGCCGATTCTCCGCCGCCGCGGAAAAAGGTGCAAAAAACCGGCTGCCAGCCGGCAGCCGGTTTTGGAGCGGTGGATCAGTGCTCCTGGATCATCATACGGATGATCGTGCGGTCGGTCTCGCGCATGCCCTCACTTGCGAGCGTGCCGATGTTGCGGATCGTGTTCTCCACGCCCTTGACGACGATGCCGTCGCCGCCGTAGAACTGGCTCTCGTGCATCTGCATCTGCATGCCCAGCAATCCCGCCTCGACCGCCGAGGCGATCTTGGCCGCGCAGCTCGCCTTCGCGCCGTCGCAGATCATGCCGGAATCGATGGCGATGGCATTGACAATGGTGTGCGCGATCTCGCGGAACTGCCCGCCGTACAGATACGTCACGCCCGCGGCCGCGCCGCAGCCGGCCGCCGTGGCGCCGCAGTAGGCGGACAGGCTGCCGATGCCGGTTTTCAGGTGGATGGTGACGAGGTTTGACACCACGAGCGCGCGGTAGAGCATCTGCTGTGTGACGCCCAGCTCCTTGGCATAGACGATGACCGGCAGCGACGCTGTCAGCCCCTGGTTGCCGCTGCCGGAGTTGATGACCACCGGCAGGTCGCAGCCGTTCATGCGCGCGTCCGACCCAGCCGCGGCATAGGCCTTGGCGCGGTTGTGGATGCTCATACCGTAAGACTGCAGCAGAATACGGCCGATGTTCGCGCCGTAATCTCCGCGCAGCCCCTCCTCGGCGATGGCCCAGTTATAGTCGATCTGCCGCTGGAGCGTCTCCCGCACGTCGGCAATGTCCACCTCGTTTGCAAAGGCGATGATCTGCTCGACCGTCAGCAGGCTGCGGTCGGTGGCATGCTGGCTGCCGGACTCCTGATAGTCCTTGTGAAACTGCACGACGCCGTTTTTCTCGATGCGGATCACGTTCGTGTGGTAGCCCGCGATCTCGACGGACGCGCTGTCTGCCCCCGCCGTGACGCGCACCTGAATGTCGAACACGTAGTCCTTGTCCGCGCGCCGGACGGTAAAGGCCGCCTGCCGCAGATAGGCGCCCACTGCGTCCACCTGCTCCGGCGTGAGGCTCGCGAGCACCTGCAGCTGCGCGTCGGCATTGCCAGAAACGATGCCCGCCGCCGCGGCCGCCGCAATGCCGCGCTGGCCATTCGTATTCGGCACAATGACGCTCTTGACGTTTTTGATGATGTTCGCGCTCGCGAGCACCTCAACCGTTTCCGGCAGCGCACCAAGCGTCTTGCGGGCCAGCGACGCGCAGTACGCCACGGCGATCGGCTCGGTACAGCCCATGGCGGGCTGCAGTTCCTCTTTCAGGATCGCGACGTATTCGCGGTAGATCCGCTCGTCCATGTTTCTCTCCTCCGATTTTGTTTTTTCTCCGTTTTTTGATCGTAAAATTCCGCTTTTTGTAATAGTATAACGAAACAGCGGCACATTTTCAACAAAAAAGATACCGGCAGTACGCCGGTACCTCAAGGCTGGTTAATTTTTACGTTTTTTCCTGCAGGCGTGCACGATCGCCCAGAGCGCATAGCCCAGCACGCCGCCGGTCGTGTTCGTGATGACGTCCGTAATGTCCGAACTGCGGAATGCGTGCAGCAGCGGCTGCACGACCTCGATGCCGACACTGAGCGCCAGCGTCAGCAGCAGGCAGCGCCAGAAGCTGCACCGCTTGCCGCGGCAGGCGCGGCACAGCGGCAGCAGCACACCGAACGGGACAAACAGGGCGATATTCAGCACGATCTGCCGAACATAATCGCCGTGGCGGAGAATGACATCCTCAAACGGCGCCATGTGCATGGGGACATACGGATGGTCAAAGCAGAACGGGAGCGCCGCCAGCACCGGCATGAGCGTGAAGAGCGCAATGCTGGCGAGGCAGCCGTACATGAGCGTATAGACCGCGAGCGTTCTGCGCCCCAGCGGCCGCCACTTCGGCAGCAGCCAGATGCCGTAAACGGCCGCGAGCACGGCCAAATCGATGAGAATCTTTGCGTTTCGGCTCATGCACAGCCTCCTTCCTCTCTGTCGGTCAGAACGCGCGTGTTATCCGCGCACCCACTGCTCCAGCTTCGGTTTTGCACCCTCGACCGCGCTGCCGCGCAGCGACAGGCCGTGCGCGACCCGCGCGCCCTTCGCAGCCCGCCGGATGTCCTGCTCCGTGTTCGACAGGCCGCTGCCCTCATTCGTGCAGAACGGATGGATGGTCTTGCCCTGCCAGTCATAGTGCTCGAGGAAGGTGTAGACCGCCATCGGCATGGTACCGCAGTAGTTCGGATAGCCGAGATAAATTTCATCATAGTCGTCCAGGCTCTCCGGCAGCGCCGTCAGTTCCGGACGGGCGTTCGCGCGCAGGTCGCGCCGCGCCTCGGCGACGCAGGTGTCATAGTTGTCCGAATACGGCACCTTCTGCTCAATGTGAAACAGCTCCGCACCGGTGAGTTCGGCAAGCAGCCGCGCCGCCTTCTCCGTATTGCCGACGGCGATGGTACGGTGCGCCCCGGAAAAATAGTTCTCTCCCGCGCGGGAGTAATAGGCAATGAATTTTTTCATAAGGATTCCTCCGTTTTCTGCCCTAAAAGGATATGTATACCTCACGGATGCGCATACACATCCGCGTAATCGTATAAGGTCTCGCGGGCGCAGCGATCCGCCTGCCGCTCCAGTCTGGACTCGTCCGCAATCTGATACCCCACGGGATCGCGCACCCACTGAAAGTAATGCGTCAGCTCGTGCGCAAGCGAGCGCAGGATCGATGCCAGCGCGCTGTCCTGTCCCCACGCTGCAAGCATCTGCGGGTAATCTCCGACAGCAAGGCGGATATACGGCTCCTGTTCCGGATCGCTGGGGCCAAGAAATGTCCCGCAGGCCAGATCGCCATCCCGGCACAAAAGCCGCTCGGCCGCCCGCACATAGACCGGCACGCGCACAGGGAACGCGTACTGCGTCTGCAGCCAGTGCACAAACTGCATAAGGGCGCGCCGCACCTCCGGGTCAACGCCTGGATCGAACCGCAGCCGGATGCCTCCGCGGCGTCCGGGCATCGGTGCGCCCTGCCCGGGCGGGCAGCTCCATGATCTGCGCATTGCTCCCTCCATAGCTCGTCAAAGTCTCCGGCAACGCCGGATTGAACCCACATTGCCGCCAAAAGCATACCGCAGTTTTCCGCATCCGTCAACCGTCCAACCAGTACGCGAAAAATTGCTGCAATATACCGCAAGAGAAACAGAAAAAGCTCCCCCGTCGGGGGAGCTTTTTGCTGCCTTATCGCGCGCGCAGGCGCTCCACGAGCGCCTCGTCGCTCTCGGCCATGCAGGTCTGATAGTCCGTGTAGAGCACCATGCCCGGCAGCGCGCCGGACGGCTTGCGCACGAAGCGCGCCATGGTGTAATCCACCGGCGTCTTTCCGCCGCCGCGCGCCTGCGAATAGTATACGGCAAGGCTCGCCGCCTCGGCGATCGTCTGATCGTCCGGCGTCGTGTCGTGGGCGCGGATGATGACGTGCGAGCCGTGCACCTTCTGCACATGCAGCCAGAGGTCCGTGCGGCGGGCGGTGCGGTGCGTCAGCTCGTCGTTTTGCGTGTTGGAGCGGCCAACGAGGATCTCATACCCGGTGCTCGAGACGAAAGCAAGCGGCGCGCGCTGCGCCGTTTTTTCCTTTTTGGCATTGCGCGGCTGGCGCAGATACCCGGTCGCGCGCAGCTCGGCGCGGATATCCGCGAGATCGCGCTCGCTCTCGGCGCGCGCAAGCTCATCGAGCACGCTGTTGAGATAGTCAAGATTCCGGCTCGCCTCCGCGATCAGGCCGGTCAGGTGCTGCTCGGCCGTCTTGGCCTTGCGGTAGGACTTATAGAGCGCAGCGGCGTTCTCCTGCGGGCTCTTGCGCGGGTCAAGCTCAATCGTCACGTCCGGGCAGCTCTCAGCATAGTAGTCCTGCACCGTTACGGCGCGGTCGCCCTTCCGGATGCGGTAGAGATTGGCCTTGATGAGGTCGGCCTTCTGCCGCAGGGCCTCGCGGTCGGCGCAGCGCAGCAGGTCAGACTGCTGGATGGCCAGCTTCTTGGCCGTGCGGTCGCGCAGCGTGCGCACCTGATGCGTCAGCTCCTGCGAGCGGCGGCGCATGGCCTCCGCCTTGTCGCGGCGGAGATAAAACTCGTCCAGCAGCTCGGAAAACGAGCCGCAGCCGCGGCTTTCCAGCGCCCCCTGATACTGCAGAATCGGCACGGCGGAAAAGTCCTTCGGCCGGTCACCGTCGAGCAGCATGGTCGGCGCGAGGTTGTTCGTCTCGACTGAGAACACAAGCGCGTCCAGCTCGTGCTGCAGGCGCGCGCGCTGCGCATCGTCCGGCCGCTCCAGCCGTGGGCTGGCATCGCCGAGCGCGCGGAAGCACACCTCCCGGCACAGCAGTGGCGACACGCCGGAAAACAGGCCCAGCAGCCACTTATCGAGCGTCGCCGCCGTGACCGGGCCGGAGAGCAGCTGCGCGCGCTGCTCCGGCGTCGTGTCGAACAGGACCGGCTTGTCCTGCCGCAGCGGCAGGCGGTAAAACAGGCCCGGCTGCACCTGGCGCGTCTCGCTCATGGAGGAATCCACGCGGCGCATGCAGTCGATGATGTGCCCGTCGGCGCTGACGAGGATGACGTTCGACTGGCGGCCGAGCATCTCGACGATGAGCCGCTTTTTGACCGGTGTGCCGAGTTCATCGCGGCCGTCAAGATCCAGCACGAGCATACGCTCAAAGTCCGGCTGAGAAATACCCGTGATGCGCGCGCCGACGAGGTGCTTGCGCAGGAGCATGCAGAACATCGGCGGTTCGGCCGGGTTTTCAAACGTGCCAGCCGTGAAATGCACCCGCGCGCTGCCCACGCCGCCGTGCACGAGCAGCTTTGCGTTGCCGCTCTGTGTGCGCACGGACAGCAGCAGCAGGTCGCGCTCCGGCTGCTGCACCTTGTCGATGCGCGCACCGGTCAGGCTCTGCGCCAGCTCCTGCGTCAGTCCGTGCAGAAAAACTGCGTCCATTGGCATGTTACAGCACCTCCGAGATCAATGCAAACAGCTCGCGCAGCCGCTGCGTGCGGCCGAGCAGATACAGCCAGCCAAAGAGTGCCTCTAGCCCCGTGGCGGCGTGATACTGCGCGGTGTCCGCGTGCTGCGGCACCGAGTTCACCTTTGCGTTGCGGCCGCGCTTATAGACCGCGCGCTCCTCATCCGTGAGCGCGGGCTGAATGGCCTCGGCCGCGCGCGCCTGCGCGGGCGCGTTCACGCGGCGCACCGTCTCGCGGTGCAGGTCGGTCACGGCCGTGAGGCCGGCGGCGCACAGGGCCGTGCGCATCATGAGCTCATACACCCCGTCGCCAATATGCGCGAGGGCGAGCGTACTGTAGGCGCCGACCTGCGCCGGCGTCATTTCCGGGGCAAAGTCCGCGCCGTCGGGAAAGGCAATCGTGCCGACGGGGCGGCGCTCCGGCCGCCCCGTGTGAAGATCATGATTCATCGTCTTCGGGTTCCTCTTCGTTGTCATCGGCAAAGTCCGTCTGCGCCTGCAGCACCTCGCTCGGCGCGGTGCCCTGCACATACTGCATCTCCTGCCACTGCTGCTTCGTGATGAGGATCTTGCGCGGCTTCGAGCCCTCGAATGGGCCGACGATGCCCATCTCCTCCATCTGATCGACCATGCGCGCGGCGCGCGAATAGCCGAGCTTGAGCCGGCGCTGCAGCATGGACACCGATGCCTGCTTCGTCTCGAGAATGACATCCACGGCCTGCGGCAGCAGCTCGTCATAGTCGCTCTTGGCGGGCTTGTCCGCCTCGGGCGCAGGGCCGGACTTTTTGTCGGCCTCGGCGGCGGATTTCTCGATCTGGGCGATGATGTCGTCGCTGTACTGCGCCTCGGAGTTCTGCTTGATAAAGCGCACGACCTCCTCGCGCTCCTCGTCCGACACGTACGACCCCTGCACGCGCAGGGGCTTGCCGGTGCCGATGGGGGCATAGAGCATATCGCCCATGCCGATGAGCTTTTCCGCGCCGGAGGTGTCGAGGATGATGCGGCTTTCCAGCGAGGACGAGACCGCAAAGGCAATGCGGCTCGGGATGTTCGCCTTCATGAGGCCGGTGATCACGTCCGCAGACGGACGCTGCGTCGCGATGATGAGGTGCATGCCCGCAGCGCGGCCCATCTGCGCCACGCGGCAGATGCTCTCCTCCACCTCTTTGGCGGCGCAGAGCATGAGGTCGGCCAGCTCGTCGATGACGATGACGACCTGCGGCAGCGTCTGCCCATCGGGCTCATTTTTCTGCAGGGCGTTGTAACTTGCGAGGTCACGCACCTGTGCCTCGGAGAAGAGTCGGTAGCGCTTGAGCATCTCCACGACCGCCCACTGCAGCGCGCCGGCCGCCTTCTTCGGGTCGGTCACGACGGGGATGAACAGGTGCGGAATGCCGTTATAGATGCCGAGTTCGACCATTTTCGGGTCGATCATAATCAGACGCACCTCGTCCGGCGTCGCCTTGTAGAGCAGGCTCAGGATGAGCGAGTTCATGCACACGGACTTGCCGGAGCCGGTCGTGCCGGCGATGAGCATGTGCGGCAGCTTGGCGATGTTGCCAATGATGCAGTTGCCGCCGATGTCCTTGCCGACGGCGAACGAGAGCTTGGACTTGGCATTGCGGAATGCGGGTGAGTCGATAATATCGCGCAGGCACACGGCGCTGACGATCTTGTTCGGCACCTCGATGCCGACGGTGGAAATTTTGTCCGGGATGGGCGCGATGCGCACGTTCTCCACGCCGAGCGCGAGCGCAAGGTCACCGGAAAGGTTCGTGATCTTGTTGAGCTTCACGCCCGCCTCCAGCTCGAGATCGTAGCGCGTGACCGTGGGGCCGCGCGTCACGTCGCGGATGGTCGCGTTGACGCCGAAGCTGGTCAGGGCGGTGTTGAGCCGGTCGCGGTTGAAGCGGATCTCCTCCGTCGCGTCCGTCTGGTCCTTCTTCCCGGCGCGCAGGAACGACACCGGCGGGAGCTGATAGGCCGAGTGGTCGGCGTTCTCGCTCTCGATAGCGGAGGTGATGGCGGCCGTCTCCGCCGCGACGGCGGCGCTGGCCGCCTTCTTAGACGGCTTCGGCGGGTCCTGGATCTCCTGCGTAGCCGGCACGGTGACGCCGCAGATATCGGCCGCCTCCTCCACGGACAGCGGCTGGACGTTCTGCGTGGCCTCGGCCGGCGCGGCCTTTTTCGCGCCGCGGGCAGACTTTTTGACCGGGAGCGGGTCGATCGGGTCGTCGTCCGGCTCCGTCTTTGTTTCATCGAACGGAATGTCAATGCGTTTTTTCTTCTCGACCGGCTTGTCCTGCGCGGTGCGGCGGTTCCGGCGCGGCTCGGGCAGCGGCTGCTGCGCCGGCTCGTCTTCGTCATCATCCAAAAGCGGCACATCCTCGTCCGGGACGTACTGCGCCTCACGCCGTGCGCGCGACCAGGCCGCGATCTTGCCGACCGACAGGTCCATACTGCCAAGCACGCAGAACACGAACGCCACCATCGCCAAGGGCAGCGCCGCAAACACGCTGATGCCGGCCTTGAGCAGATAGCCCACGCCGCCGGAGATCACGCCGCCGGACGTGAGCGCCTTGCCCCCGTCGTAGAGCTGGCCGATGATCGCGCCGAACGTCTGCGCCGTGAACGCCACGCGGCAGACCATCAGGTGCACGATCGTGCCGAACAGCGGCGCGATCAGCAGCGCCGCCGTCACGCGCAGGCCAAAGTGCTTACGCGGGTTGCACACAAAGACCCACGCCAGCAGCAGCATCGCAAACGGAAACGCCCAAAAGCCCCAGCCCATGATGCCGCACAGAAAACCCGCAAAGCCGTCAATAATGACGCCCTCGGCGTGAAACAGGCCCAGAAATGCCAACAGCGACAAAATAATGCACACGAGCGCATACGGCCACGTCGGCGCCGTCGGCGCAGGGGCCGGAGCCGCCTTGGCAGCCGGCTGCTTTTTCGGCGCGGAGGCCGGCCTTTTTGCCGCCGGAGCGGACTTTTTTGCCGTGCCGGTTTTCTTTTTAGATGATGAAGTTGCCATTTTATAACGTCCTCTCAGAAAATCAGAGACAGAATCATCGTCAGTGCACCCGCGCCCCAGCAGTAGTAGGAAAACGCGCCGAAGCGGCCCTTCGACGTCAGGCGCTTGACAAGGCCAATGGCCGCAATGCCCGAAACCATCGCCACAAACATGCCGATCAGGTACGCCGGCAGGAGCGACACGTCGATGCCCGTCTTGGCCGCCTTGGCCAGCGACAGGATGTTCGCACCCAGCACCGCGGGCAGCGACATCAGAAACGAGAAGCGCACCGCAAAGCTGCGGTCCAGCCCCGTGGCCATGCCGGCCGCGATTGTGGTGCCCGACCGGGACAGGCCCGGGATCGTCGCCACGGCCTGACACACGCCGATGATGAGCGCATCGCGCACGCGCATGTTTTTCTCCGTGCGCGTGCCCTTGGGCATTTTATCGGCCACGAACAGCAGAAAACCCGTGAGGATGAGCATGAGGCCGATGAAGAAGGTGTGGTAATAAAGCTGCTCGACCTTGTCGTTGATCGGCAGGATCAGAAACAGCGGCAGCGTCGCCAGAATAATCATGAGCACCATGCGCGCGGCGGGAAGCTGCTGCTGTCGCTGCTCAGCCGGCAGACGCGTGTTGCGGAAAAACGCGAACGTCTCGCGCACCATGGCCACGATGTCCCGCCAGTAGACGATGCAGATGGAAATGAGCGTGCCCAGATGCAGCAGAACATCGAAAAACAGATGGCCGTTTTCCGTCGTTGACATGTGAAACAGGTTTTGCAGGATGGACAGATGGCCGGAGCTGGAGATCGGCAGAAACTCTGCGATGCCCTGCACCAGACCGAGTAGGATCGCATTCCAGATGCTCACGGATGTACCTCCCAATGCGCAGATGTGAATGTTTAATTATAACACAATTTCTTGCTCACCACAAGGGAAAACGAGCACAGCGCCCGTCCTCCCCTGTCCGATCCGATTATTCCTGCGTGTCGCAGTAGGCCGCCAGCACGCCGCGGTACGTCATCCAGCAGTCGAACTTTGCCACGAGCTCGAACGGCGAATGCATGCTCAGCACCGGCACACCGGCGTCAATGGTGTCGATATTGCGGTCGGCCATGAACTTGGCGATCGTGCCGCCGCCGCCCTGATCGACCTTGCCCATCTCGGACAGCTGCCAGACGACGCCGTTGTCGGCAAACAGGCGGCGCAGATAGGCCACGAGCTCGGCCGAGGCGTCGCTCGTGCCGGACTTGCCGCGCGCGCCCGTGAACTTGCAGATGCCCATGCCGTAGTTGAGCTTGGCCTCCGTGCGCTTGGCGCTCACCTCGGGGAAGCTGGGGTCAAAGGCCGCGCAGACGTCCGCCGAGAGGCAAAAGCTCTTGGCAAAGCAGTGGCGCAGCGCGACGTCCTGCTGCTCGCAGAGGTCGGCCATGAAGGCCTCAAACGCCTGCGACTGCATGCCGGACACGCCGTCGGAGCCGATCTCCTCCTTGTCGGCGAGGATGCACACGGCCGTGCGCTCCGGTGTGCCGTCGAGGTCGAGGATGGCGCGCAGCTCGGCATAGGCGCACACGCGGTCGTCCTGACCGTAGGCGCCGATCATGCTGCGGTCAAAGCCGATGTCGCGCGCCGGGAACGCCGGCACGGCGGCCAGCTCCGCCGACAGGAAGTCCTCCTCCGTGATGCCGTATTCATCATAGAGCAGGGACAGCACGGCGAGCTTCACACGGTCGCGCCCCTCGCCGGCATACGGCATGCTGCCGATGACGATGTTGAGCGCCTCGCCCGTGATGCCCTCTTCCATGGTCTTGCGCATCTGATCCTTGCCGAGGTGCGGCAGCAGATCGGTGATGACGAACTGCGGCTCGTCCGGCTCGCGGCCGATGGCGATATCGACCGTGCTGCCGTCCTTGAGCGCGACGGTGCCGTGCAGCTCCAGCGGGATCGTGACCCACTGATACTTCTTGATGCCGCCGTAATAGTGCGTCTTGAAATACGCCAGCTCCGAGTCCTCGTACATCGGCGTTTGCTTGAGATCAAGGCGCGGCGAGTCGATGTGCGCGCCCGCGATCACGCAGCCGTGGTCGAGCGGCTGCTGACCGAGCACGGCCAGCATGAGCGCCTTGCCGCGGTTGTTGACATACACCTTCGAGCCCGGCTGCAGCTCCATGCCGAACGTATACGGCACGAAGCCCGCTTCCTCCGCCATGCGGATCGCTTCCTTGACGGCCTCGCGCTCGGTGCGTGCGGCGTCGAGAAACTGCTTATATCCCTCGGCGTAGGCAAAGATCTCCCCCGTCTGCTCGGCGTCGATCTGATCGTAACCATTCTTCGGCTGGTAAAACAGCTTTTCCTTCCACTGCTTGAGTTCCTTATCTTCGCTCATGAGAGCACCTCCTGTATCAGTTGATGGCAGCGGTCCTGAAAATCGGCGAGCGTGCCGCCGTTATCCAACACATAGCTGCAATGTTTGGCAAACCATTCGTTGGGCTTCTGCGCGTCGATGCGCGCCTCGGCATACGCGCGCGTCACGCCCTCGCGCGCGATGAGCCGCTCGATGCGCACCTCGCGCGGCGCCGTCACGCCGAGGGTGACGGTGCACAGCTCCGCCAGCCCGCTCTCGATGAGCGCGATGGCATCGATCGCCGCGACCGTGCCGCCCTGCCGCGCCCACGCGCGCAGGCGCGCGCACACCTCGGCGCGGACATACCGGTGCGTAATGGCGTTGAGATCGTCGAGCGCCGCCGCATCCGCAAACACGACCGCGCCGAGTTTCTTGCGCTGCAGGACCCCATTTTCTATTGTACCCGGAAAACGGGCGTTGATCTCCGCGAGCATGGCGGTATTGGACGCCAGCAGCTCGTGATACACCGCGTCGCAGTCGATCACAAGCGCGCCCCGGCGCTCCAGCTCCATGAGCGCGGTCGTTTTGCCGCAGCCGGTGCCGCCCGTGATGCCAACGATGTGCATTTTTTGCACAAGCGCATCCCACACAGCGTCGTCTGCCACGGCGGCGGAGCGCAGGATGCGGTACGGCGTGTGCGAGAGGTCGACGAGCGTGGACTCCCGGCCGATGCCGCAGGGCCCGCCGTCGATGACGGCCGCGATCTGCCCGTCGAAATACGCGAGCACGTCGTCCGCCGTTTTGGGGCTCGGCGCGCCGGAGGGATTGGCCGACGGCGCCGCCAGCGGCAGCTGCGCGGCCTCGATGAGCGTCAGTGTGGCCGGGTGGTCCGGGCAACGCAGACCGACGGTCTCCCCGCCCGCGCGCACGATCTCGGGCACGCAGTCCTGCGCCCGCAGCACGATCGTGAGCGGCCCGGGCCAGAAAGCCTCGGCCAGCGTGTACGCCGCCGGCGGCACATCGGCGCAGTAGCGCGCCATGGCGGACACGTCGTGCACCATCAGCGACAGCGGCTTGACGGCCGGACGGCCCTTGACCTCATAGATCTGCGCGACGGCATCGGGGTCTAGCCCGTTTCCGGCAAGGCCATAGACCGTCTCCGTCGGGACGCCGACGAGCTGCCCGGCGCGGATGGCGTCCGCCGCCTGCGCGATCTCGGTTGTGATTCGTTTCGTGTTCATGCTTCCTCCGCGGATGCGCGCAGCTTCTCGGCCTGATCGGCCAGCGTGAGCGCATCGATGATCTCATCCAGATCGCCGTCGAGCACCTGATCGAGCTTGTAGAGCGTCAGCCCGATGCGGTGATCCGTCACCCGCCCCTGCGGGAAGTTGTAGGTGCGGATGCGCTCGTTGCGCATCCCGGTGCCGACCTGACTGCGCCGAGCGGCCGAGCGTGCGGCGTTTTGCCGGGCGCTTTCCGCGGCATACAGGCGCGAGGCCAGGATCTTCATCGCGCGATCTTTATTTTTATATTGGCTGCGCTCATCCTGACACTCCACGACCGTGCCGGTCGGCAGGTGCGTGATGCGGATGGCGCTCTCGGTCTTGTTGACGTGCTGGCCGCCGGCGCCGGAGCTGCGGTAGGTATCGATCTGCAGGTCCTTCGGGTCGATGTGCACCTCCACGGCGTCCATCTCCGGCAGCACGGCCACGGTGGCGGTGCTGGTGTGGATGCGGCCGCCGGTCTCCGTCTCCGGCACGCGCTGGACGCGGTGGACCCCGCTTTCAAACTTCAGTCGGGAGTACGCCCCCTGCCCGCTGATGAGCAGGCTCGCCTCGCGCACGCCGCCGAGCTCCGTCTCGTTGAGGTTCGCAATCTCGGTTTTCCACCCGCGCGCATCGGCGTACATGCTGTACATTCTATAAAGCGTATGCGCAAAGAGCGCCGATTCTTCTCCGCCGACGCCGGTGCGGATCTCCAGAATGACGTTGCGGTCATCGTTCGGGTCGCGCGGCAGCAACAGGACACGCAGCTGCTGCTCGAGCTCCGTGCAGCGTGCCTTGCCGCTCTCGATCTCCTCGCGCGCGATCTCATGCAGCTCGGGGTCGCCCAGCAGCGCTTCCGCCTGCGTGATCTGCGCCTGACAGGCGGTATAGGCCCGGTAGGCCTCCACGACCGGCTGCAGCTCGCGCTGCTCGCGGCAGAGCTTTGTGAACACCGCGGGGTCGGAATAGTACGCGGGATCGGCCAGCTTGCTCTCCAGCTCGGCATACCGGTTTTCAATTTGTCGCAGCTTTTCGAGCACAGCGCCGCCTCCCTTGTTGCGATATTCGCTCAATATATCAGTTTACCACAGCGGCGCAAAAATGTAAACAGGCCGCAGCACGCAAAAAGCGCCGGCCTTGTGGCCGGCGCTTCTCGCAAAAACAGAGAGACTCGTCAAAAATGCAAAACAGAGAAATTGTAAGTAAAGAGGAGAGATTCGAGAGAATATCGCAATAAGACTATCTGGCACCGTTTACACGATGCGGTTGACGAGTTCCTCCCCGTGGATCTGGCGGAGAATGTTTTGATAACCGATGCTGAAGCAGCGGATGACGGTTTCGCGGGTCGCCGCGCCGAGGTGAGACGTGGTGATGACCTTTTCCATCTTCACGAGCGGATCGTTGGGGTCCAGCGGCTCTTTCTCCCACGTATCGATGGCAGCGCCCCAGATGGTGCCGTTCTGCAGTGCCTCGACCAGCGCCTTGTCGTCGATGACGGCGCCGCGCGCCTCGTTGACGATGATGGCGTTCGGCTTCATCATGGCAAGCTGCTCCTTGCCGATCATACCGCGGGTCTGCTCGGTCAGCGGGCAGTGCAGGGACACAACATCGGACTCACGCAGCAGCGTCTCGAGGGAGACGTATTCGCAGTTGAGCTTCTTTTCCATTTCCTCGGGCATACGGTACGGATCGCTGTAGATCAGCTTGCAGTCCCAGCCCTGCAGGCGCTGCATGACCATGCGGCCGATGGCGCCGCCGCCGACAATGCCGACCGTCTTGCCACGCAGCTCATAGCTGTCGTGGCGCCAGGTCCAGCTGTGCCACTCGCCCTGCTTGCAGCGGCGGTCGATCATGCTCAAACGACGCATGCAGGCGAGCATGAGCGCAATGGTGAACTCCGCAGTCGTGGAGGCATTCTCACCGGCAGAATTGCACACCGGGATGCCCTTTTCCTTGGCGTAGGCAATGTCCACATGATTATAGCCGGTCGCGGGGACATGGATGAGCTTCAGATCCTTGGCGCGGTCCATCTCCGGCTTGCCGATCTTGCAGATCGAGGCCAGGATGTAGTCGGCGTCCTCAAAATCGCCCTTTTTGCCGTTTTTCACGGGGTACAGGAACCGGAGGTCCAGCTCCTTCGGGCAAAGTTCAGAAATCAGGGTCTCCATTCCCTCCGTCGGGAGTTTTTCACAATAAAGAACTACGTTCGACATAGGTTTTTCATTCCTTTCTTTCTGTTTCTTTTCTGTTTTCTTCTTTCGTTTGGGCACCGCCCTGCTCAGGGCTTCATGGTGCCGGTGGCCAAAAACCGCTGGTGCCAGGACAGCGCCTGGGCCAGGTCGTGCGGCGTCTGCTTTCCGGCCGCAACGTCGAGCGCGTGCTCGTAGTATTCGCGCAGCATGGGCCGGTAATCCGGGTGCGCGCAGTTTTCAATAATGAGCTCGGCACGCTCGCGCGGGGTCTTCCATCGCAGATCGGCGATGCCCTGCTCGGTGATGATGACCTGCACGTCATGCTCGGTCTGGTCCACATGCGACACCATCGGCACGATGCAGGAGATGAGGCCGCCCTTGGCAACGGACTCCGTCGCGAAAATGCACACACGTGCGTTGCGCGCAAAGTCGCCGCTGCCGCCGATGCCGTTCATCATCTTGGTGCCCATGATGTGCGTGGAGTTGACGTTGCCGTAGATGTCCACTTCGATCGGGGTGTTGAGCGAGATCACACCGAGGCGGCGCACCACCTCCGGATGGTTCGTGATCTCCTGCGGACGCAGCAGGATCTTATCCTTGAAGTAGTCGATGTTCTCATAAAAGCGGCGGCGGTTTTCCTCGCCGAGCGCGATGGAGCTGGTGGACACAAAGTCAAACACGCCCTGCTCGATCAGGTTCAGCGCCGAATCCTGCATGACCTCGGTGTACATACTCAGGCCATGGAAGCCGCTCGAGGCGAGGCAGCTGAGCACCGCGTTGCCGACGGAGCCGACACCCGACTGGATCGGGCCCGGATTCTCCGGCAGACGGCCGGCGGCGATCTCCTGCTTGAGGAATTTGACGACGTTCTCGCCGATGGTCCTGGTCGCCTCGGAATAGGGTTTGAACTTCTGCGGCTCGTCACGGCGGTCCGTGAGAACGATCGCCGCGATCTTCTCCGGCGGGCACGGGATGTACGGAGTGCCGACACGGTCGTCCGGCTTCGTGATCGGGATGATGCGCGCATGCGGCGGCAAGCCGATCTCAAAGATATCGTGCATACCGGCCAGGCCCTCCGGGAGCGTTTCGTTGACCTCCACGATGACCTTATCGGCATTGCGCACGGCCGCATCTGCGCTCCCGCCGGAAGCGGCCAGGTATAGGCCCTGCTCGCTCACCGCCGTACATTCTACCACAGCCACGTCGATTTTGGGACCGGTATGCTGATTCATGTGCATGGGAAAATGCGAGATGTGCACATCACTGTAGCCGACTGTGCCGGCGTTGATGGCATTGCGCAGGTCCTTATGCGACTGATGGGCATAGCGTTTCTTGACCAGGCCGGCGCGCACCATCGCGCCGTCGATCTCATCACCGACGGCGGCGCCGACGCAGATGGTCAGATCACGCGCGTGGCCGGAGCGCACCAGCGCATCCGGCACCGCCTTCGGGTAGCCGACGCTGGTAAAACCGCTCACGCCGATGGTCATGCCGGTCCGAATCAGCTGCGCCGCCTCATCCGCGGACATGATCTTGCTTTTCAAGAGTTCCGGTACTCTTTCCATGGGTTCCTCCTGATCGTTGAATTCGTAGACAGTCCGGACGGATCAGGCAAGATCCGCCTTGCCGTGCTCGTAGCCGAACTGCAGTGCCTTGAGGTTGAGATCGACCACCTTCGGGTTCATGACCGCACGGATGGCGTTCTGCGCATTCTCAAGCGAGATGTCCGGGTTGTGCGCCACGATGTAGCCCATCATGACGATGTTCGTACACACGACGCGGAAGTTTTCCTCGGCGTACTTCGTGGCCGGGAACAGGAAAACCTGCTTGGCAGGCGTGCCGGCGACGTCCTCTGCGGTAACGAACGTGCTGTCCACAAACAGGCGGGTATCGGGGTTGATGTCGCCCTTGAACTTATCAAAGCTGGGCTTGTTGAACGCAACGAACGAGTCGAGCTTATCGGCCTTCACGTAGTCGATGCGCTCGTCGGAAACGACGAGCTCCGCCTTGCAGGCGCCGCCGCGGGCAGCGGGGCCGTAGCTCTGCGTCTGCGCGACTTCATAGTTGTTCTGCACACCATAAGCGTTTGCCAGCAGCACCGCCAGGGAGATAACGCCCTGGCCGCCGGAACCGCCGAATCGAAAATCCTTACGCATGGTTCTGTCCTCCTCTTATTCCTTGGTGACCTCGATGCAGACATCGGGGCAGGTCCGCTCGCACATCTTGCAGGCGATGCAGGCATCCGGGTTCTGGGCATACGGCATCAGGTAGCCGCCGCTGCTGCGCTGCTCACCGATGGCGAGCACGCCCTTCTTGCACGCGCGCACGCACAGCGCGCAGCCTTTGCACCATTTGCTGTCGATCGTGATCTTCATTTCTTCGCTGCCTCCTGTTTCTCCGCCTGCACGTCGCAGAGCTCTTCCTTGTGCGTATCTTCATACAGCACGCCGAGCGTGATCTTGCCGTCCTCGGACACGCTCTCGCCGTTTTTGGCATTGCAGACCTGTGCTGCGTACCAGTCGTACATTTCGGTCGGGGTCTTGAAGTTGAAAATGTTGCGGCCGGCAGTCGTCGGGCACGGGCTGAGCACCTCGATGAACGAGAAGCCCTTGTGCTCCATAGCGCTGACGATGATGTGCTGGAGCTGCACGGGGTTGGTGACGCTGGCTCTGGCATAGAACGTGGCGCCGGCGCCGGTCACGAGCTTGTACATGTCAAACGGGTGCTCCTCATTGCCGAGCGGAGAGGTCTTGGTCGTGGCACCGTAGGGCGTGGTCGGGGCGCGCTGACCGCCGGTCATACCATAAATATAGTTGCTCATCATGATAACGGTCATGTCCACGTTGCGCTTGGCGGCGTGGATGAGGTGGTTGCCGCCGATGCCGGCGCAGTCGCCGTCGCCGGAGAACACGACAATTCGCTTGTCCGGATTGACCGCCTTGAGGCCCTCAGCCTGTGCGAGCGCTCTGCCGTGCAGCGTGTGCAGGCAGTCAAACTTCAGGTACACCGGGCTCCAGGAGGAGCAGCCGATGCCACTGACGAGCGCCATTTCGTTTTCCTTTATGCCCAGTTCATCGATCGCGCGGATGAAGCTGTTGACCACGATGCCATGGCCGCAGCCGGGGCAGAAGATGAACGGAAGTGCTTCCTGACGGATGTATTTTTCTGCGATGCTGTTCATATCACTTCACCTCAACAATCTGATTGTAAATCGCGGTCGGTGCCGGGAACACACCGCCGATGGAGCTGAACGTCTCCACTTTGTCATAGCCGACGACGCGCTGTACTTCGCGGGCGTAGTCACCGACGTTCATTTCCGCAACGATCACGCGCTTGGCATTGGCGCAGGCGGCGCGGATCTCTTTTTCCGGGACGGGCCAGATGGTATTGAGCTTGAGCAGGCCAACCTTGTGCTGCTCGTCGCGCGCGCGGCGAACGGCGGACAGGGCGCTGCGGCTGACCGAGCCATAGGCCACGACCACGGTCTCGGCGTCGTCCAGGAAGAAGCCTTCCACGGAAGTGATGTCGTCGATATTGTCAAGGATCTTGTCGCAGTAACGGTGGATGGCAGCGGCGCAGACCTTCGGATCCGTGCCGGCGCGGATGCCGCGCTCGTCATGCAGCTGGCCGTCGACGAGGACGTTGTGGCCCTCGAAGCAGCGGATGCGCGGCGGGATCTTGTGCTCGTCGGGCTGGAAATACGCAGTGCACTTGCCCTCGAACTTCTCGTCGAAGATCTCGACCTCCTCGGGGATGACGAGCTTCTCGCGGGTGTGGCCGACGGTCTCATCGGAGAGTACGAACACCGGCACGCGATACTTATCTGCCAGGTTGAAGGCGCGGACCGTGAAGTCAAACGTCTCCTGCACGGACGACGGCGTGAGAGCGATAATCTCATAGTCGCCGTGGCCGCCGTAGCGCGCCTGCATGACGGCGTCCTGCGCCGTGCAGGTCGGCTGGCCGGTCGCCGGGCCGCCGCGCATGACGTTGACGATTACCAGCGGCGTCTCGGAGACGATGGCGTAGCCAATGCCCTCCTGCATCAGGGTAAAGCCCGGGCCGGATGTGGCCGTCATGGCACGCGCGCCGCCCCAGCTGGCGCCGATGACCGCATTGATGGAGGCAAGCTCGTCTTCCATCTGCATGAACACGCCGCCGGCGGCAAACATCTTATCGGACAGGTATTCGGGGATCTCCGTTGCCGGAGTGATCGGATAACCCGCCATGAAGCGGCAGCCGGCTGCCAGCGCACCGGCCGCACAGGCCTCGTTGCCCTGCATCAGCTTCGGGCCGCTGTTGCTTACTTTTTGCATACTCATAAGCCATAACCTCGTTTTCTCAAAAAATTGAATGGTTTACAGATAAAAAAATCCGGCAAAAGGCAGTCCGGCACCGAGAGCGGGCAGACTGTTTTTTGCCGGAAGCATATCTCTTCTGCTGCGCGCGGAAACGCGCCGCCAAAATACGCCAAGCAGATATGAAATTGGTTCCATGCGGACGTCACCCCACACTGGTGAGCACGCTGAATCCGGGCCAGAACGTGATGAGCGCCCAGCCGATGACGGATACCGCCAGCACCATGACGACTGTGAGCACGATGCCGCGTGCGAACATATACCGCGGGCTCAGGCCATAACCGATCGGGATCGAGCGGATCGATGTCGGCAGCGTGTAGGACAGGTTATACGACACGGTCGCGACCCAGAGATACGGGATCACGGGCAGGGAGAGCCCCTGTGCGATCCCGATCACGATCGGGATCGTGACGGCGGCGCAGGCCGTGTTGTTGATCACATCCGAGAGGACGACGTTGAGCGTCACGATAATCAGGACGAGCAGGAACGTATTGTGTACCGGGAACCGGGCAATCAGTCCGGCAAACACCTCCGACGCGCCGCTGCCATTGACAAGCGCGCCGAGCGCGGTGCCGCCGGCAAAGAGGAAGAACATGCCCCACATCAGGTTCTGCTCCACGTGCTCCCACGTGATAATGGGCTTTTTCTCCTCATCACGCAGGAAGAACATGAGCAGGCCGCCGATCAGAAACACGAAGCCGGGTTTGAGCCCCGGGAACTGCCGCTGATACAGCTGCCGCGTGAACGCCAGCAGCGCCGCTGCCGCAAACACGATCAGCGAAATGCGGCCTGCGCGGCTGAGTTTCGGCAGATTTTTGCACAGATCGCTGAAATAGGTTTTGGAACCCTCAAGGGTTTTCTTTTTGCAGGGCAGCAGCAGCAAATACACAAGTGTCAGCACCGTTACCGCCAGTGCAAACGGCCAAAGCGCCCGCACCCAGTCGGTGTACAGGAACTCCGCGCCCATCAGCTCCTCGATATACGAGACCGTGATCAGGTTCATGGCGCCGCCGAGCGGTGTGAACATGCCGCCGTTATTCGCGCCCCAGACGATCGCCAGGAGCACGAGCTTCGCGGCGCTGCTTTTTTCCACGTCGCCTTCGCCGACGAACTTGAGCATCGCCATCGCAATGGAGCACAGCACGGCCGCGACCACCGTATTCGGCAGCACTGCCGAAAGCACCGTCGAGATCAAAAACCAGATCACGACCTGCTGCCTGACGGAGGTGCCGACCAGCGCCAGACTGTGCGCGGCAATGCGCTTGTCCACGCCGGTGATCTCCCAGACCATGGTGATGATATCGGCACCCGCCAGCAGGAACACCAGCTCCGCTGAATAACAGTTCGTAATGCTCGACATGTCGGTGAGGGCAAAGACCGCGTTGATGACGACCGGCAAAAACGCCGTGATCGCCGGAGGCACGGGCATTGCCACCCACCAGACGCCCATCCACAGAACCGTTCCCAGAGCGAGCCGCACATTTTGTGTCAGTCCGCCATAGGGAATAAAGCTGAGCGCAAAGAGTGCCGGGCCGAGAATCAGCCAGATTTTCTTTCGGTTCATAGGTCAGATCATAAACGAAAATTTACAGAATACCGATCACCGGGAACCAGACCTTCACGCTGAAGATCAGTCCGATAATGATGAGCAGTGCGATTGGGATCGCACCCTTGAGCTCCTGCGCCGTGCTGAAGCGGTTGGTCGAATAGAAGATCAGGTTCGGTGCACTGTTGAACGGCAGGAAGAACGCGCCGGCGGAGATCGCCATAACGGTCAGCAGGCCCATCGTGTAGGGGTCAAAGCCAAGCGCGGAGGCCATCGTCATGCTCACGGGGACCATAACCGCTTCCATCGCGTTCATGCCGGCGAAGATGATGTGCAGCACGACCACGAAGCTCAGCCAGATGATGAGGAACGTGTTGATGTTCATCGCGGCAAACGCCGGGTTGGTGGTAAAGATCGCATCGACCAGCCACTGGAAGCCGCCGGTCTTGTTCACGCAGGTCGCCAGCGACATCGCAAAGCCGAGCTGCAGGAAAGCCGGCCAGGCAAACGTGCCGTTGAGATCCTTGAACGTGCACACGCCGATGCCCGGGCAGAGCATCAGGAAGATCGTCACGAACACGATGTAGTCCGGAGCGACGTGGTGCCACTTGTTCGTGCAGAAAGCGATGAGCGTCAGCACAAAGTAAAGGCCCGCCTTCTTCTCATTCTTGCTCATGGGGCCCATTTCCTTGAGCTTTTCCTTCGCGAAGGTGATGTCGATCTCGCGCTTCTCGCCCTTCTTGGAACCGAAGAGCAGGTGGCACAGGATCGGGATCAGCAGCAGCGTGATGCCTGCGGGAATGAATGTGGCCTGCAGCCAGCCCGTCCAGGAGATCTCCTGACCGGTGACCTCGGTCACAAGCGCCATGCCGATCGCATTGGCGCCGACAGCCGTGTAAAACAGCCAGGTGTTGGTGGTATTGGTAAAGAGGTTCGAGAGCATGATCGCCGCGTCGCCCTTGTGCTCGCCGCGCTTGTAGCCCATGCCTTCGCAGATGTTGTCGCAGATCGGCGACATGACGGCGCCGCGCGCCGTGTTGGAGGGGATCATCAGCGACAGGACCGTGTTGGCGATCGAGGTCGCGTAGTTGGCCATGAGCTCCGTCTTGCCCATCTTTACGAGGATCCAGTAAGCAACGCGCTCACCCAGACCGGAAAACTTGATGGCGGATCCGATGAAGCCGGCCCACAGGCACAGCCACCAGCCGGAGCTGGAAAAGCCGGAGACCACGTTGGTCTTCATGCCAAAGAAAATTGCGAGGATGGCCGCAGCCAGAACGCCGATCAGATACTCCGGGATCGGCCGGACAATCCACATCAGGATCGCCCACACAAAAACGATCAGCACACCTTTGCCCTGTGCCTCAAGTCCCGTAAACGGTACCAGAGCCAGCAGCGCGCAGAGTACTGTCAGGACAGCCGCTACGATCAGGCGGTTTCTCTGTTGTTTTTTCACTTCGTACACTCCAATTCCTGTTCTCTTTCAGTTTCTTCTCGCGGCAAAACGCAATCAGGTGCCGGCTCCAGCTGTGCTGTCAGTTCCTTCCACCGGATAAAAAAAGACCAACTACAATCTCTTGCAGTTGGTCTTGGAAAGTCGATTCCGTCTCGGGAGAGAGACGCTGACAATCAAACAACTCATAAACTATGTAATTGCGGTTTGCTTCCTACGCATTCAAAGTAGCACATTCCTCAGCGAAAAACAAGACTTTGTATAACTTTCGGATAAGTACACGAAATTTGCGTTAAAAAACTGTGCAGTTCTCATAGAGCCATCGTCCCGGCATCTCCCCTGTCGGTGCGCTCCGCTCAGCCGCGCGCGCGCAGATACGGCCCGTTTTTCTCCATGTACTCGATATAATTGCGGTGAATATCCCCGAACGCCTTGATGATGGATTTTGCCGCCGCGCCCTGATGCCGATAGCCGATCTCCTCGACGATCTCATCATAATCGCGCAGAACATTCTTGCCCACAAAGTACTCCCGGCACATGCTCAGCGCCAGATTCGACAGGAACGTGACCGACACATCCTCAATACAGGCGGTCTCCAGATCGATCTTCAAGCCGAGCGTGATGCTTCCGTTTGTCGTCGTGGTCGGCAGGGCCGACGGCAGCTTGGCATAGCCGCAAAAATACGCAGTCTGATACTTCATTTCTTTTCTCCTTTTTCCATTTCGCGCCTTTTCCAAGGGCGCATTCTCATTTCTCGCTCTCAGCATAGCACGCTGCTCTGCCACCGTCAACTCGATTCCGCAGGTAAAAAACGGAGGCAGCCGATCGGCCGTCTCCGTTCTTCTGGATTCACAAATGCATACAAAACAGAATCTTTCCTGCGTTATCCGCGCGGAATGATCGCCTGCGCCACGTTCTCGAGCGTGCCCAGGTCGAGCACGTTCACCTGGTCGGAGCCGACGACATAGAAGTAGTCGCCGATGTACAGGCCGCGGTTGTTCTCGTCCCACTGCGAGACGGGGATCTCCTTGCGCAGCGTGAAGCCGTCATCCGCCGAATAGCCATAGACGAGGTAGCTGTTTTCGGCCGGGAACGCGATGAGGTCCTTGCCGCTGTCCACCAGAATGGCCTTGTGGTTATACAGTGCCTCGCTGTAATCGGCGTCAATGGACTGCGTGTGCAGATCGTGCAGCTTGGCGGGGTCGGACGTATCGATCATGACGAGCTTCATACCGTCTACGGTCGCGCCGTCGACCGCCTGCGTCTCCATGCCGAGGCCGAAGAGCAGCCCGTCCGACCAGACGTGCAGATAGTCCGAATAGCCGCTGAGCTTGAGCTCGCCGACGACCTTCGGGTTCGCCGGGTCGGTCAGATCGACCGCAAAGACCGGATCCGTCTGGCGGTAGGTACACAGATAGCCGTAATCCCCGTCAAAGCGCGCGGAGAACACCGTCTCCCCTTCCGCGAGCCCGGCCACGCTGCCGACGGTGGTCAGGTCACTGTCGAGCACGTAGACATCGTTGCGCGTCTGCGTGGCGTCGTCATTGGTTTTCGTGTTTTCAAAGTCGTGTTTTTCATCGCGGTAGACACTGTAGGCATACGTCTGCTCGGTCGTGGCCATGCGCAGATAACCGTCCCGCTCGTCGAGCGAGAACTGATTGTTGAGCGCGCCGGCCACAGCGCCGTTGGCGGCGAAGGTGAGCTTGCCGTCCGCGATCGCAAAGCGGTTGACCGCCGTGTTGACGCTGGAGGTATAATCCGTGACCGTGTAGCTGCCGTCTTTATACGTCTTGCCTGCACCGTCATCGTAAACGCTCGCGCACAGGTAGAGATTCTCCGCCGTCATATACACCGTCTCCCCGCCGCCGAGCACGGACTGCCTGGAGAGCCGGGTGCCGGACGCGATATCATACGACGCCGCGACCGCGTAGGTCATGGAGTTGTTATACGGCATGAGGCCGATGCTGTCGCACGGCACGACCGACGCCGTGTCCCCGTCGTACAGCCGGGGCGCATACGTGGTCTCGTCGCCCTTCTCAGGCGCATCGGGATAATACGACGTGCACAGATAGAGCACGCCGCCGACCATGCGCGAGGCGATCTCGTAGCCGTCCTGCCCGAGCGACTGGACCAGCGTCGGAGCCGCCGGGTCGGAAACGTCATAAATATCGACCGTGACATAGTTGTTGCCGCTGCCGGAACGCTCGTCCGAGGAAGTGTCACTGCCCGTCCAGTCGGTATACGACGAGAGGATAACCGCGCGGCTATCCACGAGATACAGCTCCAGCGGCAGCTTTTCCTGCGTGTGGGCCTGACCGTCCTCGGTCGTTGTCTGCTCCCAGTCCTGCCCGACGAACACGTTGGACACATCCGTGACGTCCGCGCCGTCCGCCTGCATGACGATCAGCTCGCTGCCGCGCAGAATGTAGATATACGTGCCGTCGGTCTTGACGATGTCGCCCTCGTCAACACCCGCGACCTGCACGTTCGTGCCGGAGTAGAACGTCCCCTCGCCGTCGCCCTTGCCGCCGGCCTCCGGGTCACCGGAGGTACCGTCGGACATATTGAGCGACTTATCGCGCTCTGCAATCGCTTTCTGCGCATCGGTCAGCGCGGAATAGACCTCGCTGTAGCTCTTGGCAAAGGTCAGGCCGCCGGCCGTCACCGTTTTGCCGGTCTGGCCGCCGGTTCCGCAGGCGGTCAGCAGCGCGAGTGACAGGCACAGCACCAAAAATCCGGAAAGAAACTTTTTCATAGTACACCTCTATGGTTCGATGGTTTTCAACTGCATTGTACAGGATTGGACGCGCTCGGTCAAGAAATGTTCCGAAAAAACGGAAGGACGCCCGCGGGCATCCTTCCGTCTGGTAGCGTATGCAGTTATGCGCCGAGGTACGCCGCGCGCACCGCGTCATTCGTCAGCAGCTCCTCACCGCTGCCGGTGAGCGTGATGCGGCCGGTCTCGAGCACGTAGCCGACATCGGCGATCTTGAGGGCCATGTTCGCGTTCTGCTCAATGAGCAGGATGGTCACGCCCTGCTTGTTGATCTCCTGAATGATGGAGAAGATATCGCGCACGACCAGCGGCGCGAGGCCGAGCGAGGGCTCGTCCATCATGAGCAGCTTCGGGCGGCTCATGAGCGCGCGGCCGACCGCGAGCATCTGCTGCTCGCCGCCGGAGAGCGTGCCGCCGGCCTGCCAGCTGCGCTCTTTCAGGCGCGGGAACAGGCTGTACACCCACTCGAGATCCTCCGACAGATCGTCCTTACGCAGGTAGGCGCCGATCTTCAGGTTTTCCAGCACGGTCATGTCCGGGAAAATGCGCCGTCCCTCCGGCACGAGCGTCACGCCCTGCGTCACGATCTGGGTCGGGTCCTTGCCGGTGATGTCCTCGCCACGGAACGTGATCTTACCGCCGCTCGGCTTGACAAGGCCGGAGATCGTGCGCAGCGTGGAGCTCTTGCCCGCACCGTTGGAGCCGATCAGCGTGACGATCTGCCCCTCCTGCACATCGAACGAAATACCCTTGACGGCCTCAATGCCGCCGTAGTGCACCTGCAGGTCTTCAATTTTCAGAATCGTTTCACTCATCTTCCACAACCCCCAGATAAGCGTCAATGACGTGCTGATTGTTCTGGATCTCCTGCGGGATGCCCTCGGCAATCTTGCTGCCGAAGTCGATGACGTAAATGTAATCGGAGATCCGCATGACCAGATCCATATGGTGCTCGATCAGGAAGATCGTCAGGCCGTATTTATCGCGCAGCTCGTGGATGAACGCCGCGAGCTCGAGCGTCTCCTGCGGGTTCATGCCGGCGGCCGGCTCATCCAGCAGCAGCAGCTTCGGATCCGTCGCCAGCGCGCGGGCAATCTCCAGCCGGCGCTGGATACCATAGGGCAGGCTCGTTGCGATGTCGTCCTTGTATTTCTCCAGCCCCTGCTCCACGAGCAGGGCCATGGTCTCGTCGCGCATGCGCTTTTCTTCCTTGGCGTTGCCGCGGAAGGTCGCGGAAAACACGTTCTGCTTGGCGCGCATATGCTTTGCCACGAGCACGTTTTCAAACACCGTCATGCTCTTCCACAGGCGGATGTTCTGGAACGTGCGGGCGATGCCGAGCTTCGTGATCTTATCCGGCGTCGGCGAGACGATCTTGCCCGTCCCGGCCAGCGGGTCGCGCGCGAGCATCTGCTCTTTCGTCTCGTCGTCCGGGTGATACTCCGCCGTGTAGAGCAGCGGATTTTCGCCCTTGTAGAGCTTTTTCATCTTGCCGGTCGGATGGTTGCGGACCATTGGCTCATCAAGGAACTTGACGAGGCCGTTCGTCGGCTCATACACGCCGGTGATGCAGTTGAAGGCCGTGGTCTTACCGGCGCCGTTCGGGCCGATGAGCGCCACGATCTGCCCCTCGGGGATGTGCAGCGACAGGTTGTTGACCGCCACGACGCCGCCGAACTGCATCGTGATATTTTCCACGCTGAGGATGTCTTTACTCATCTGCTTCGCCCTCCTCAACTACGTTCTTTTTTCCCTTTTTCGCTCGCTTGCGGAACAGATCCGGCAGCTCGCGCTCGCCCATGATACCCTTGCGGAAGAAGAGCACGACGATCATGATGATGATCGAGAACACGACCATACGGAAACCGTTGCGCAGCAGCGGCACCTTGAACGCGCCGATATACGCCTCGTTGTCGAGGAAGCGCAGCCACCACTCGGAGCACGCAATGTACAGGAAGGAGGCAATGCAGCTGCCGGAGACGGAGCCGATGCCGCCGATGACGACGATGAGCAGAATCTCATACGTCATGGCCGAGGTGAACACCTTGGCCTGCACGGTCGTGGCAAACATGGCAAAGAGCGCGCCCGACACGCCCGCGAAGAACGAGCTGATGACAAACGACAGGCTCTTGTGCTTGGCAAGGTTCACGCCCATGGCCTCCGCCGCGATCTCATCGTCGCGAATCGCCTTGAAGGCGCGGCCGTAGGACGAATTGATGAGCAGGACGATGAGGAAGATGCAGATACCGGCAAGCAGGATCGGCACGACCGCGCTCAGGCGGAAAAGCACCTTGCCGGAAGCATTCGTGATGTTGAAATCCGCAAATGTCGGGTATCCCTTGAGAATATTGGCGCCGTTGGTGACCTTGCCGAGCGTCTGCCACTGGAAAATGGCGCGCAGGATCTCGGCAAAGCCGAGCGTGGCAATGGCCAGATAGTCGCTCTTGAGGCGCAGGACCGGCAGACCGATCAGGTACGCAAAGAACGCGGCGACCAGGCCCGCAAAAATGATGGCCACGAGCACGCCGAGCACCAGACTCACGCCGCCGCCGAAGCCGGTGGCGCCGAACAGATGCTGGAACATCTCCTGGAAGGAGAAGTGGATGCTCGAACCCTCGAAGAGGTAATACACGCCATCACGCGCGGCATCCGGGATCATGAAGATCGCGTAGGCATACGCGCCGAGGAGCATGAAGCCCGCCTGCCCGAGCGAGAACAGGCCGGTGAAGCCGTTGAGCAGGTTCATGGACACGGCGACGAGCGAGTACACCGCACCCTTTTTGATGACCGTAAAGAGCAGGGAGCCGGGAGACATGACGTTTTCCAGCACCATCGTCACGAGCGTGAGCACGAGCACGATGGCGAAGGTGATCAGGTTGCCGCGGCGCGCTTCTTTGTCTTTCGCTTTCAGCACAGTGATCCCCCCTCTCAGACTTTGTCCGTGGCCTTTTCACCGAACAGGCCGGTGGGCTTGACCACGAGGACGACGATCAGCAGTGCGAACGTGAACGCATCGGAGAACACCGTCATGCTGGTGCCCTTGATGAGCGTTTCGCAGATACCGATGATGAACGCGCCGATCACGGCGCCGGGGATCGAACCGATGCCGCCGAACACCGCCGCAACGAACGCCTTCAGGCCGGGCATGGCGCCGGAGGTCGGAATGACGGTCGGGTAGTTCGTGAAATACAGCAGTGAGCCGACGGCCGCCAGGAACGAGCCGATGATAAACGTCACGGAGATGACCTTGTTGATCTTGATGCCCATGAGCTGGCTGGTCTCGAAATCCTTCGCGACCGCGCGCATGGCCATGCCGATCTTCGTGTGGTTGATGAGCCACTGCAGCAGCAGCACGAGCACGATCACGAGCACGGGCGTAATGACCGTGACCCAGTGCGTGGACGCGCCGAGGATCGTGACCGTGCCGGACACGAACGGCAGCGACGGATACGTCTGCGGCTGGCCGCCGGTGGCATACAGTGCCACGTTCTGCAGCAGGTAGCTCACGCCGATGGCCGAGATCATGACGGACATACGCGGCGCGCTGCGCAGGGGCTTATAGGCCGCGCGCTCGATGACGAAGCCGAGCAGGACCGTCAGCACGAGCATGAGCGGAATGGATACGTACACCGGCAGGGACGCACACATGAAGACCATCATGAGGCCTGCACACATGAACACGTCGCCGTGGGCGAAGTTAATGAGACGCAGGATGCCGTAGACCATCGTATAGCCGATGGCGATCAGGGCATACTGGCCGCCCAGCGAAACGCCGGATAAAATTTGTGCGACTAGAAATTCCATCTGTTTCCCTCTCTATCGTTTACGAATGCGGACATTCAGCCGCCGCGAAAACCGCGGAGCTTCCGCGGCTTTCGCAGCGGCTCAAAATCCCAAAGGGGGAGCCGAAGCTCCCCCCGGATTTTTGGATCTCAGACCGATTCAGAAGCTCAGGAAGCCTTCTGCTGCGTCACGAACTTCCACGCGTTGGTGGCCGAGTCGATGGTCTTGATATAAGCGGTGTCGCGGATCGCGTCGCCGGTCTCGTCAAAGGCGATGTGGCCGGACACGCCGTCATAGATCACGCCGGGCAGCGCTTCCATGACCTTGGCCGGATCGGTGGAACCGGCAGCCTTCAGCGCCTCGAGTGCAACATAATAAACGTCATAGCCCATGGCCGTCACTGCGGAGATGGTATCGTCGCCGCCGTTGGTGGTCTTGGCATCGGCATTGCCGTTGATATAGGCCTTGATGCCGTCGTCGAAGGTCTTGTTGCCGCCTTCTGCGTAGAAGGTGGAGACGAACGCCTGGACACTGGTGCCCTTGGCAGCCTGCAGGACCATGTTGTCATCCCACGTATCGGAGCCGAGGAACGGAATGCCGATGTTCAGGGAAGCCGCCTGAGAGACGAGCTGCGTGGAGTATGCGATCGACACGGGCGCGAAGATAACGTTGCAGCCCTGATCCTTCGCCTTGTTCAGGTAGGAGCTGAAGTCGGAGTTATCCTTCGGGAAGGAGTCGGTGACGACCGTGCCGCCGGCCTTCTCAAACGCCTGCTTGAAGAAGGTGATCAGACCCTGGTCATACTCGTTGCCGTTCTCGCCGAGGCAGTAGGCCTTCGTGGCCTTGAGCTCGGAAGAAGCGTAGTTGGCAAGGACGGTGCCCTGGAACGGATCCAGGAAGCAGATGCGGAAGTAGTGGCTGTTGCCGGCCGTGACGTTCGGGTTCGTGCAGGTCACGCCCACAGCCGGGATGCCGGCCTGCTTGAACGTGTCGGACGCAGCGATGGACACACCGGAGCCGTAGGAGCCGAGCACGATGGAGACCTTCTCATTGACGAGTTTGGAAGCCGCCGAGACAGCCTTCGCGGAATCGGAGCCGTTATCGGAGTAGACGAGCTCGACCTTGTAGGTCTCGCCGCCGATCTCGACGGTCGGGGTCTCCTGGTTGGCATACTGCATGCCGAGCATTTCCTTCTTGCCGCCGGCGCCGGAGTCGCCGCTGGCGGGCTCGAACACGCCGATCTTCACGACCTTCTCGCCGTTGTCGGCCGTGCTCTTATCGCCGCCGCCGCAGGCGCACAGCGCGAACACCATGACCAGAGCGAGCAGCAGAGCAATCGCTTTTTTCATTGTTTTTCCTCCAATCATTTCTTATCCGGACGCTGTCCGCGGCGCGCGGACAAATGTCCTTCAAATGAATATGCAAAGATTATACTATCGTTTTCACGAAATTGCAATATCAAATTCATGAAATATTCACATTAAAATTTCGAATACTTTGCGCACAATGCCGGTCACAGCACAAACGGGCTCGTGCGCCAGTCGCCGCCGCAGCGGCGCTCCTCTCTGGCGGGGCAGCCGAGCACGTAGAGATCGTGTGCATCCGCCGTCAGGGCAAAGATTTCTCCGGCGGCACCCGGCAGGTTCCGTCCGGCAGCCGGCTTCGTGATGAGCGGCACCGACGCACGCGTATCGATCGCGCGCAGCAGCTCCCTGCCCTGCGCGCCGATGGCCAGCACACGTGCATACGGCGGCGTGCCCGTGTCCATGCCGGCGGTGACGCCGAGGGCCGCGCACATCGTCATGCGCCGGATGCGCGAGAGCGCATAGCGCTTGGATTTCGCCGCCGCCAGCACACCGTCGAGCGTCGGCGCCTCGTGTGCGGCGCGGTACAGGCTGTTGCCCAGCCCCTCGGATGCGCCGGGCAGCGCGTTGTATGCCGTCTGCGGCAGCATGCGCAGGCGCGAGAGCAGCGCGCTCTCCAGCGCATCCGGCAGCACCGGACCGCGGCCAAGTGTTTTTTCTCGTGCGCTGATCTCCGCTGCTGCTTTCGGCAGAAAGGCGGACACATTCTCCCCTGCGCCGATGCGCGTGCGCAGCTCGCTCGCCGAGCGCACATTTCCCTCCGCCGGACGGTCGTGCTGCGCGCCGGTGCGCAGGATCGTCAGCGGATGCAGATCGAGCCGCTGGTCAAAGATCGCCTTGAGATACTCCACGGCAAGAATATTGTTCGGTGCCTGCAGCAGCTCCGCCAGCGCGCCCACACGCCGCACGACCGCCTGCTGCCGCGCCGCCGCAAACGGGATGCCAGACTGCAGCTCGGCGCGCAGGTCCTCGCCCAGCAGCGGATCGAGCAGCACTTCGGCCACCCGCTGCAGCGGCTCCAGCTCGCCGCACTCGCTGCCGAAGCTCAGATGCGTCACCACGCCGAGACTGCCCAGCAGCCCCACGGCACCGCGGGCAAAGCCCTCCGCCGACGACAGCGCCCACGGCAGCGGCAGCTCCAGCACCAGATCCGCCCCGCAGCGCGCGGCGGCCTCCGCGCGCGCAAACTTGGAATACACTGCCGGACTGCCGCGCTGCACAAAGTCGCCCGACATGACGCACACGACCGGACAGTCCGCCCCCAGACGCGCGCGCGTCTGCTCGATGAGCCGCGCATGTCCGTTATGAAACGGGTTATACTCAGCAACAATGCCGATGACATTGCCCATTTTTGCACCTTCTTTCGAAAAACACTTGCGTTTTCCAACGAAATGATTACAATAAGAGTGTTATGGCATCATAATACTGTGATTTTATGAAAATTACAATATTTTATATGAGAAAGGAATCTGACTATGAAAATTCTTGTCATCAATGCCGGCAGCTCCTCCCTGAAGTATCAGCTGATCGACATGGAGACCGAGCACGTCCTGGCCAAGGGCCTGTGCGAGCGCATCGGCATCGACGGCCACCTCAAGCACACCCCGCTCATCGGCGGCAAGCCGGTCTTTGACGAAGACCTGCCGATGCCCACCCACTCCGAAGCCATCGCCGCGGTCATCGACAAGCTGACCAGCGCCGAGTACGGTGTGGTCACCTCCATGAAAGAGATCGACGCCGTCGGTCACCGCGTCGTCCACGGCGGCGAGAAGTTTGCCTGCTCCGTCAAGATCGACGACGCCGTCATGGCCGCCCTCGAGGAGTGCACGCCGTTTGCCCCGCTGCACAATCCCGCCAACATCACCGGCATCAACGCCTGCCGCGCCGTCATGGGCGACGACGTGCCGATGGTCGCCGTGTTTGACACTGCGTTCCACCAGACCATGCCCGGCAAGGCCTATATGTACGCCATTCCTTATGAATATTACCAGAACGACGGCATCCGCCGCTACGGTTTCCACGGCACGAGCCACCGCTACGTGTCCGCCCGCTGCGCCGAGCTCATGGGCAAGCCCATCGAAGAGCTCAAACTCATCTCCTGCCACATGGGCAACGGCAGCTCCATCTGCGCGATCGACGGCGGCAAGTGCGTCGACACGTCCATGGGCTTCACCCCGCTGGTCGGCCTGCCGATGGGCACGCGCTGCGGCGATCTCGATGCCGGCGTGATCCAGTTCATTATGAATAAGTACGGCATCAGCATCGACGAGATGCTCAACATCCTCAACAAGAAGTCCGGCGTGCTCGGCGTCTCCGGCGTCAGCTCCGACTTCCGCGATCTCGACGCCGCCGCTGCCAAGGGCAACGACCGCGCCCAGCTCGCGCTCGACATGTTCCACTACTGGGTCGCCAAAGTCGCCGGCTCCTACGTCGCGGCCATGAACGGCGTCGATGCCATCATCTTCACCGCCGGCGTCGGCGAGAACAGCAAGTCCTCCCGCGCCGCCATCGCCGAGTACTTCGGCTATCTGGGCGTGAAGATCGACCCGGTCGCCAACAGCAAGCGCGGCGAAGACATCATGATCTCCACCCCCGACTCCAAGGTCAAGGTGTTCGTCATCCCGACGAACGAGGAGCTCGTCATCGCCCGCGACACGAAGGCCATCTGCGGCTGAGTTTCCCGGGACACAAAACCACGGCGCCGAAATCAGCGCCGTGGTTTTTCTCGTTCAAAGCGGGGCATACTACATTATATAATATCCACCCTGCATTTTTCCACAAAAAACTTCGCCATGTCCCGGGAAAAACCGTTGACAAAACCTGTCCGGGATGATAAACTGTCAAGGCCGCATTGAGTGGGTACCAAGCGGAGGCATACCTCCCGCCCACAAGAGCGAGACTCTACAGAGAGGCAGGTGCAACGAGTTTGAAGCACGCTATCATCGTTACCGGCGGTAAGCAGTACCGCGTGGCCGAGGGCGACGTCATCTTCGTCGAGAAGCTGGATGTCGAGGCCGGCGAGGCTGTGAAGTTTGACCGCGTTCTGGCTGTCATCGACGAGGACAAGGCTGTTTTCGGCACCCCCGTGGTGGAAAACGCCGTCGTTTCCGGCAATGTCGTCAAAAACGGCAAGAGCAAGAAGATCCGCGTCTACAAGATGAAGCCGAAAAAAGGCTATCGCAGAACACAGGGCCACAGACAGCCCTACACCAAGGTCGAGATCACGAAGATCGAGGCCTGATTTCCGCAACTGATTTTGACACATGGAGGTGTAATTCGAAATGGCACATAAAAAAGGCATGGGTTCCACCAAGAACGGCCGCGACAGTGAGTCGAAGCGCCTTGGCCCCAAGAGAGCCGACGGTCAGTTTGTTCTGGCCGGCAACATCCTCGTCAGACAGCGCGGAACGAAGATCCACCCCGGCATCAACGTCGGCAAGGGTAAGGACGACACGCTCTTCGCCCTCGTGGACGGCGTCGTGAAGTTCGAGCGCAAGGACAAGGATCGCAAGCAGGTCTCTGTTTACGAGGAGATCGCACAGTAATCGCAAACGGGGTGGGCATCGCGCCCGCCCCGTTTTTCTTATCCCCCGCCGGGCTGCCCGGCAACGAAAGTGAGGAATGACCATGGCTTCGCCATTTGTTGATAAAGTGACCATCACCGTGCGCGCGGGCGACGGCGGCAACGGCGCGGTGACCTTCCACCGCGAGAAATACGTGGCTGCCGGCGGGCCTGACGGCGGTGACGGCGGGCGCGGCGGCGACATCATCTTTGAAGTGGATGACAACATGTCCACGCTCATGGATTTTCGCTACAAGCGCAAATACGTGGCCGCCAACGGCGCCGACGGTCAGGGCAAGCGCTGCTCCGGCCGCGTGGGCCAGAGCCTGCACATCCGCGTGCCGCGCGGCACCCTGCTGCGCGACGCGGACAGCGGCGCGATCATGCACGACATGTCCTCGGGCGAGCCGTTCGTGGCCGCGCGCGGCGGGCGCGGCGGCTGGGGCAACCAGCACTTCGCCACGCCGACGCGGCAGGTGCCGCGCTTTGCCAAGCCCGGTCTGCCGGGCGAGAGCCACACGATCCTGCTCGAGCTGAAGCTGCTGGCAGACGTGGGCCTCGTCGGCTTCCCGAACGTGGGCAAGAGCACGCTGCTGTCCGTGGTGTCGAAGGCACACCCGAAGATCGCAAACTACCACTTCACGACCCTCTTCCCCAACCTGGGCGTCGTGTACGTGTCGGAGGGTTCGTCGTTCGTCATGGCGGACATTCCGGGCATCATCGAGGGCGCGAGCGACGGCGCCGGCCTCGGTCACGACTTCCTGCGCCACATCGACCGCTGCCGCCTGCTGGTGCATCTGGTGGACGTCTCCGGCAGTGAGGGGCGCGACCCGGTCGAAGACTTTGAGGCCATCAATGCCGAGCTGCGCGCCTACAGCGACGTGCTGGCCTCGCGCATGCAGATCGTCGCCGCCAACAAGTGCGACCTGCTCGGCGATGACCGCACGAACATTGACCGCCTGCGCGCGCACGTCGAGGCGCAGGGTTACGAATTCTTTGAGATGAGCGCCGCCGCCCACACCGGCACGCGCGAGCTCATTCAGGCGTGCGCGGCAAAGCTCGCCGAGATCCCGCCGATGCCGCCGTACGAGGCCGACTACGTTCCGCCAGAGCCGGAGGTCGGCACGAGTGACGAGCTGCAGATCCGCCACTTTGACGATCTCTGGGTCGTCGAGGGGCCGTGGCTGCAGCGGCTCATGGGTACGATCAACTTCGGCGACTACGAGTCGCGGATGTACTTTGACCGCGTGCTGCGCCAGTCCGGCCTGTTTGACCGGCTCGAGGCCATGGGCATCGAGGAGGGCGACACGGTGAGCATCTACGATCTGGATTTTGAGTTCCGCTTCTGAACCAAACAAATTCCCCGCCGGACGCTGCCTGCGTCCGGCGGGGATTGCTTTTATTCTGTCGCTTCCGGCTTTTGCTCCGGTTCGCTTTCTGCCTTTGACGCCTCCGGCAGGACCACCGGCACGAACTGCTTGGCGATCTTGTTGTTGCCGGATTTGGCGCTGAAGTAGCCAATGACGCTGAACGTGAGCGCGCCGACAAAGTTGACGAACAGATCCTGCATCGTGTCATACAGGCCAACATCCAGATAGCCGCCGAGACCGAGCGACTCGCCGTTGACAGCCACGTCCGTGATGTTATCCACCAGAATGGGAATATTGTTGTTCGTCGGGTCGAGCGTCACGGAGGCGAAGGAGTGGATGATCGTGTCCTTCTGCATATCCATGTGGAACAGGTAGTCCATCGAAAACTCGAAAAACTCCCACAGCACGCCGACCGTCATGGAAAAGCAGAACGCCACCAGCGCCAGAAACACCGGCGAGAGCTTAAAATGCTGCGGTTTGTTGCGGTTGAGCAGATCCACCATGGCAAAGCCGAACGCCGCGCTGATGAAGCCCGTCGTCGTGTGCAGCATGGAGTCCCAGTGCGGGTAGGTGATGAAATAGCTCTTGAGCTCGCCGAGGATCTCGGCGGCGAAAATGAAGATCAGGATAATGATCTCCAGCGCGCTCGGCAGCTCGATGCGGAAGTTGCGCTCCACGAACCGCGGCAGCATGAACAAGATCAGCACCAGCACACACACGAACGTGCTCTCATAGTTCTTATGGATGATCGTCATGACCATGACGCCGATGACGATCAGACGCAGGATCCAGTAGACGGCCACGACCGCCGGCTTCGGTTTATATTTCTGGTTTTCCTGCTCCATCTTTTTCAGGATCTTCGGGTCGCTCATATTTATCCTCGCTTATCCGTTTCTCTGTTCGGTTTCTCTCCGGCTGCGGCCGGTCCGCGCCGCGACATAGATAATCAGGTACAGCACCAGCGACAGCGCGAGCGCCGCAAACACATCCAAAATGGAGTGCTGCTTGACAAACACCGTGGCCGCGCAGATCGCAACGGCAATGATGACCGCCGGGATGCGCACCTTTTTTAAATATTTGCTGTCAAACGTCACGGCCAGCACGGCCATGCAGCCGACCACATGCATACTCGGCAGGACATTCGTCGGCGTGTCGGCCGAATAGATCGCGTTGACCAGCCAGCCGCACAGCGTGCTCGTGTCCACTACGGACGGGCGCAGCAGCTGGCAGTTCGGCCAGATCATGCAGATCGTCAGCGAGATGGAAAAGCCTGCAATGATAAACGCCGCATAGCGGATGAACGCGCGGCGATCGTCCTTGAGCAGCGTCACAACGACCGGAACGATCAAAAACGGGTACCAGAGCACATAGGCCAGAATGAACCCCGGCAAAAACGGGATCTTATCATCCAGCGGCAGGTACGACACGAAGCACCCCTCCGTCGAGGGCACCATGCGCTCGACCAGCGCAAACCAGATCAGATAAATGGGCAAATACAACACCAGCAGCACATATTTATGTTCCTGAATATATTTCTTCATCAATCCGTCTCCTTATCCATGCAAACGCGCACCTGTTCGGTCAGGTGCCCGCCTCGATCTCCGTGATGCGGCCCAGCAGGCGAATCAGCTCACGGGAATCCTGCTCGCCCAGCTGCTCCAAAACGCACCGCACATGCGCATGCAGCGTGGTGCGCATCTGCTCTGTTGACGTGCGGCCGAACTCCGTCAGCTGCACCACAACGCGGCGCCGGTCACAGTCATCTGCACAGCGGCGCAGCATCCCCTTTTCCTCCAACGCACGCAGCATCGCAGCCGTGCGCGGCGCACTCACGCCCAGGACCTCCCGCAGCGCGCCCGGCGTGCTGCGTCCGCCGTGCTCATTGAGATAGCTCAGCAGGAAGTTTTCGCCCTTCAGGTGCTCCTGGACGCTCTGCGGAATGCAGGACCGGTTCAAAGAAGTAACCGTCTGCAGCAATTCCTCGGTCAGTCGCTGCAATTCCATGATGCCGCCTCCTTTTTGTTAACCCCGTTAATCAGCATTTCGTAATGTTAACACTCCGCCCGGCGATTGTCAAACCTAATTTATGGGATTTCCGCGCTTTTGATCCGATGCTTTTTTTCACTCGCTGCACCACTGCCGGACACATGGTGCCGCTCTGTGAAAAAAATGCGCAAACGGAAAAAATTTTGGCACATTTGCAAAATGATGCAACATTTTCCGCGTCTCATGCATTATAATTATTGACGAGCAATCATCAATGTGTTATTTTATGAATAGACTGTAAACAATGCATTTTTCACCCACAGCAACCGTTCCCCCCGCACTCCCTCGCGATCTCTTTTTATCGATCACCAGCTAATGTGAAAGGCGGATGTAATCAACATGAAAAAAGCAACTCATCGCAAGCAGGCACTCATGATTGCCATCTTCTTGCTGGCATTCACGCTGTCGCTGTTTTCGTTCGGCACGACTCCGGCGGCGGCCGGCGACGTTGCGGGCGTGAGCACGCACCTGTTTTTGACAGTCTTGCGCGACTATGACCACGATGCGGCCTTCTCCGTGACCTACACGGACGCGCTCGGCACGCACACGAAGCCCTATCATGCCGGCATGGAAGTGACGGCGTGGTCCCCTGTGACCATCACCTGCACCAACCACCATGTCTACGACTGGAGCATTGATGCCGATGTTCAGGAGGCCACCATCGTCGGCGTCGGCGGGATCACCTACCCCGGCGGCACGGGCATCCATGTCAAGGGCACGAATACCATCAAGGCGTTTGCCACGAACTTCGGTCTGCACTACATCAATATCGTTGTCATCCTCGGCGAGGGCAATGATAACGGCGGCGACAACGGCGGCGATAACGGCGGCGACAACGGCGGCGATAATGGCGGCGGCAACAACGGCGGCGATAACGGCGGCGGCAACAACGGCGGCGACTCCGCGAATAA
>OMED01000151.1_pt1 | contig 41050 bp, 33 predicted proteins | sample 1673411 | NCBI WGS metagenome assembly OMED01 (sample SAMEA103958110, study PRJEB25191) | human gut metagenome | reverse complement strand
GCCCGCCGTCCGACGGGACAGGGGGGAAAAAGAGGGGGAAGATCAGTCAACAATGCCCATCTCGCGGTAGTACTGCAGGGCACCGGGGTGGATCTCCAGGTTGATGTTGGCAGCGTGGTCCAGGTTGATCTTGGCGGCCATCGCGTGGGAGGTGGAGATCACGTCCAGGTTTTCATAGATGCCCTTCACGAACTGATAGGCGGCCTCGTTGCTGAGGCTGCTGTCACAGGCCAGCAGAGTGGGCATGGCCAGGGTGGTGGTGTCCTCGCTGGTGCAGGTGTACAGGTCAGCGGACAGGGTAGCGGTGCTGAAGTAGCTGTGCTGCTCGATCGCGGCCTTCTGATGCTCCTCGTCGATGCTCAGCAGCTTGAAGTTCTTGGTCACGGACAGCTCGGTCAGGGCGCTGTTGGGGGCGGCACTGAAGATGAACACGCAGTCCACATCGCCGTTCTTCAGGGCCTCAACGCCCTCGGCGATGCTCAGCTCAGAGCCCTTCACGTCCTTGTCGGTCAGACCATAGGTGCCCAGCACCGTCCAGCCCATGGTGGAGGCGGAGGAGGCGGGGGTGCCCACCACCACGCGCTTGCCGGCCAGATCTGCGATGCTGTTGATGCCGCTGTCAGCCAGCACGGCGATCTCCAGCACGCTGTCATACAGGTTGGCCAGGCCGTACAGCTCATACGCGGGCTCGGACGCGAAAGCATCCTCGGAATGGGTGGCGAAGTACGCGGTGTCGGAGTTCACGAAGCCGACATTGGCCGCGTGGGTGCCCAGCAGACGGGCGTTCTCCACGCCGCCGTTGGTGACCTCAGAGGTGACGAACAGGTTGTTGTCCACGTTGGTCAGGGTGTCAGCGATGCTGACGCCGATGGGGTACCACGCACCGGAGGTGCCGCCGGTAGCGATCACCAGATCGGTGGCCTGTGTCAGCTCCATGCCGGTGGAGGGGTTGCTGTCATCGGTCTTGTCCCCGGTATCATCCTTCTTCTCGCCGCAGGCGACGAGAGACAGGGCCATGACAAGCGCCAGCAGCAATGCAAATAGCTTTTTCATGTCTTTCTCCTTCGTATTTTTGAATTTATAATCGCCCCATAAGGGGTAATTAACACGCTTGTTTTATACCAGCTTGGCCATCTCCGCCGCTGCGGCGTCGATGGCGTCCACAATGGCGTCGTAGCCTGTGCACCGGCACAGATTGCCCGAGATCGCCCGCCGTATCTTCTCCCGGGAGGGATGCGGGTCCTCGTGCAGCAGCGCTGTGGCACTCATGATCATGCCGGGCGTGCAGAAGCCGCACTGTACGGCAAAGTGGTCCACAAACGCCTGCTGTAGGGGGCTCAGTGCGCCGTCGTGTCCGGTCAGGCCCTCAATGGTCACCACCCGGCGGCCCTGTACCTGCCCGGCCATGACCATGCAGGAGGTCACCGCCCTGTCGTCCAGCAGCACCGTGCAGGCGCCGCATTCGCCGATGTCGCAGCCCCGTTTGGTGCCGGTCAGGCGGCAGTAGTCCCGCAGCAATGTCAGCAGCGACACCGTCCCCGGCGCCTCCACGCAGACGGGCGCACCGTTGAGCGTAAAACCTATCTTCATTGGTCCGCCTCCTCTCGGGTGCGGTGCAGTGTCCGCAGCAGCAGCTCCGGGGCCACCGCCAGCTTGTAGCGGGCCGAGGCCCGCCGCCCGGCGGCCGCCACAATGGCCTGTGTTACCAGCTCTGCCGCCTGCATTTCCGCGGCAGGGGAGGGCTGTTCCTTTAAAAGCAGTGCTTCTGCTGCGTACAGCCGCTGCGGCGTGGGGAATACGGCGCCCAGCGCAAGGCGCAGTCCGGTCAGGCGCTGTCCCTCCCATCTGGCCGCGCAGCAGGCGCTGAGCCGGGAGATGGCCAGCGCATTGCGCCGTCCCACTTTTTCATAGGCCATGCGCCAGCTCGCCTCCGGCGGGGAAAAGCGCAGCGCCTCTATGTATTCGCCGGGACGCAGCAGGGTCTGCCCCGGCCCGGTGATGAAGGTATCCACCGGTATGTCCCGGCAGGTGCCCTCCGTGGCGCTGTACAGCCGCACCTCCGCGTCCAGCATGGCCAGCACCGGCAGGGTGTCCGCTGCGGGGCTCCCATGTGCCACATTGCCGCCGATGGTGCCCAGATTTCGTATCTGAGGGGACCCCACCTGTGCTGCGGCAAGGCACAGCGCCGGCGCATACTGCCGCAGCAGCGCGTTTCGTTCTATCTCGGCGAAGGTCGCCGCTGCCCCGACGGACAGCACGCCGTCCTCCGACACGATCCGGTGCAGCGCCGCTGCGCCGGATATATCGATGAACACCGTCTCATGGTCATTTTCCCGGTTCTGCACCGGCATGATATCCGTGCCGCCGGCAATGCACCGGCTGTCGGGGTATTGTGCCATATAGGCCCGCAGTTCCGCGGGGCTGCCCGCTTGCAGAAACATAGCTACCTCTTTTTCTCATCCAGTATGGCCCGTACCGTTTCCAGGTCCGCCGGCAGGGTGTCTATCCGTGCGCCCAGCGCCGCGGACATAGCGTTGGTGATGGCCGGCGCCACGATAGAGGTGGCCGGTTCGCCAATGCCGTGTACCAGCAGCGGCGGAACGCCGGCGCCTTCCTCCAGCAGCACCGTCCGCACAGGACACATATCCAGTGCTGTGGGCAGCAGATAGCTGTCCAGATCAGCGGCGCGTGTCACGCCGCCCGGTGTGTCGGCATTTTCCGTCAAGGCGTAGCCTACGCCCATGGATACACCACCGCCTACCTGTCCCACCGTGGCAGCGTGGTTAATGATGCGGCCCATGTCGTGTACGGCCACAAAGTCAGTTACGTCGGTCTTTCCGGTGATGGGGTCTATCTCCACCTCAGCGCCGCAGGCGCCATAGGCGTAGGACATATAATTGCTGCCCCGGCATTTCTCTCTGTCCCAGAATGTCTTGGGGGCGGCCCACCAGCCGTGGGCGCGCATATCCCGTCCGGTATTCCGCAGGACCCCTACCGCCTCGGTGAAGGTCATCTGCTCGTCACCGCAGCGGACCAGTCCGTCCTCATATACGATGGGTCCGTCGAACCCCCGGTATTCCCACAGTGCGGTGTTGATCTGCTGCTTGGCCTCCTGTGCTGCCAGCCAGGCGGCGTTGCCCGCGGTGATGGTTCCCCGTGAGGCGGCGGTGGACCCGGAATCCACACAGTAGTCCGTGTCCGCCGGCGCGATATGTATGCGTTCCGGCGGCAGCCCCAGCTCCCGGCCGATGATGGCCGTCAGCAGCGTGTGGCCGCCCTGGCCCACCTCGCTCAGTCCGGTGCTCACGTTCAGACTGCCGTCCGCGTTTAATACGATGGTCACGCCGGAGGTGTCCTGCACCGGTGTGCCCGCACCGTAGGACTCGCCCCGGTACAGGCAGGCGATGCCCCTGCCCACCAGCTTTCCGTTCCGGACAAAGGGCCGCAGGTCCTCGCCGAATTCCCGCCGCAGGCGTTCCAGGCACGCACCTGCGCTCACGTCGCGCATGGGCTGGCCGGAGCCGGATATGTCGCCGTCCCGCAGCAGGTTTTTCTCCCGGAAGGTCCAGGGCGTCATGCCCAGCTGCTGTGCCAGCTCGTCCATCACAGATTCGGCGGCGAAGTCGATCTGCGGCGAGCCGAAGCCACGCACACTGCCGGCATAGCAGTTGTTGGTATAGGCCGCTTTCATGCACACGTCCACGTGTTCCACCCGATAGGGCCCTGTGGCTTCGATACCGCTGCGCCATGTGGTGGTCTTGCTCTTGGACAGGTATGCGCCGCCGTCCACAAAGCCCCGCACCTCAATGGCGGTCAGTGTGCCGTCCCGCTTTGCGCCGGCCTTGTAGTAGATGTGAAAGGGATGCCGCTTTACGCCCTCCAGCAGCGTCTCACTGCTGCGCCACGTCATGCGGCAGGGCCGCCCGGTGTGCAGCGCCGCGATAGCGGCTCTTGCGGCCATAGCCCCGGCGTCGTCATCCTTGCCGCCGAAGGACCCGCCCATACCGGGCTGCGTCACCCGTACAGCGCTCATGGGCAGACCGCAGGCCGCCGCCACGATACGCCGGATGTTGAAGGGTGCCTTGCACGGGCAGTAGACCCGCAGCTCTCCGTCCTGAGGCGACACCACCACGCTCTCCGGCTCGATGGCCCCGGGGATCACCCGTTGGGTGCGGAATTCCCGTTCCACGATGATGTCCGCCTCGTCAAAGCCCTTTGCCGCCCGCCCCTTGCGGACGCGGTGTTCCAGTATCAGGTTCCCGTCGTCGTACAGCTTGGGCGCGTCCGGCAGCAGTGCTTCCTCCGGGTCGAATACCGCGGGCATGGGCTGGGCGTCATAGGTGACCAGCCGCGCCGCCCGGTCTGCCGCCTCCTGTGAGACGGCCGCGACCACGGCGATGCAATCGCCCCGGCTCCGTATGGTGTCATATACCATGATGGGCTTCTCATTGTCGCCCACATTTCGGCCCGGTATGTCCCGGGCGGTGTACACACCGGCCACGCCCTCCGCCGCCAGTGCCGCCGCGGTATGCACCGCCAGCAGCTTCCCATGGTGGAGGTCCGCGTGCACTGATTTTGTGTACAGTATACCGTCAAAGGCGAGATCAGCCGCGTATTTTGTGCGCCCGGTCACCTTGTCCCGGGCGTCCACCCGCAGGATGTCCTGTTCGCGCTGTGCCACAGCGGCATACCTCCCCTCTGTGTTTCTTGTTTCTTGTTTCCCGTTACGGCAGCAATTCCGCCGCCCAGTCCTCTGCCTGTGCCAGCGCTTGCTGTTCAATATGGGCGGCGGACCGCAGTCCCTGCTGGTCCAGCCCGTCGTAATGTACGCCGCCCACGGCAGCCACGGCACAGCCGGCCACGGCGCTGAGCCGTTCTGCCAGCGCCCGCAGCAAGAATTCGTCCTTGTGCCCGCTGCGATTGAGAACGCTGCTGTCGGCGCTGTCCGCGCCGCTGCCTGTCAGGCTCTGCCGGTGTGTGGCCAGTACGACGCAGCCTACGTGGGCCGCCCCGCCGGTCACGGTCAGCAGCAGGTCGCCGCCCAGCCGTTCCAGCCGGTAGTGTATGGACAGTCCGCCGTCGCTCAGTGTTCGCTCCACCACACGCTCAGCCATTTCCGTTCCACCTGAACCTTTCCCCGCCGTCCAGACCCAGCAGCCGCAGCGTCCGGCTGACTGTCTGATCCACGATGTCGTCCACCGTCTGCGGCCGGCTGTAAAAGGCCGGTACCGGCGGCAGGATAATGCCGCCCATCAGCGTTACCGTCTCCATATTGCGGATGTGGCTCAAATTCAGCGGTGTTTCCCGCGTCAGCAGTATCAGCCGCCGCCGTTCCTTCAGCATCACATCTGCCGCCCGCACCAGCAGGCTGTCGTCATAGCCCATAGCGATGCCCGCCAGGGTCTTCATGCTGCATGGGGCGATGACCATGGCGTCCGCGCAGCTGGAACCGCTGGCCGCCTGTGCGGCCATATTGCGGTTGTCGTATACCCGGTCAGCCAGCGCCTTGACCTGCTCCACGGTGTAACCCGTTTCCAGCCGTATGGTCTCTGCGCCCCAGTCGCTGAGTATCAGCTCTGTCTCCTGTCCCAGCGCCCGCAGCGCCTCCAGCAGCCGGATACCGTATATACAGCCCGTCGCACCGCTGATGCCCACTGCCACCATGTCCATTCCTCCCGTCTGTTTCGTACATTTTGCCCGCCCCGCGGGCGTTACAGTGCCTCTGTGATCCGTATGATCGTCTCCGGCTCTGTGAAGTTGGCAGTGCCGATCTCCACGGCCTTTGCGCCGGCGGCCATGTATTCCTTTACGTCCGCGGCGCACACGATACCGCCGCAGCCCACCACGTCGACAGCGACCTCCTGGGCCACCCGCCATGTCTGGAACACGGACAGAGGCCGTATGGCCGGGCCGGACAGTCCGCCCACCATGCTGCCCAGCCGTGAGCTGCCGTCCGCCTGCAGGGCCATGCCCCAATAGGTGTTGGCGCATACCACCGCCTGCGCCCCGGCGTTCTGTGCCGTCCGCGCCGCATCTACGATGTCTCCGGCGCAGGGCGACAGCTTCGCCCACACCGGCAGCCGTCCGTCTGCGGCGGCACGGATGCGCTGCGCGCACTGCTCCAGATACGCCTTGCTTCCCAGTGTCCGGTATTCCTCGTAGGTGCAGTGGAGGTTCACCTCCACGCCGGCCACTGCCGGCAGCTCCGCCAATGCGTCCGCCATACGCCGTATTTCCTCCGGTGTGCCGGTGACGCTGGCAATAATGGGCACGTCATAGCCCACCAGTCCCTTGTAAAATACCTGCGTGAATTTCTCATATCCGGGGTTTTGCATCCCCACGCAGTTCAGCAGCCCCGAGGGCGTCTCCCACAGCCGGGGCGCCTCCGCGCCACGCCGGGGTTTGACGGTCATCGTGCGTGTCACCAGCCCGCCCAGACGGTGCAGGTCGATATAGTCCGCATAGGAGGAGCCGAAGCCCATCGTGCCCGCCGCGTTCAGCAGCGGCGAATGCAGCGTCACGCCGCCCACTGTGATGTTATCCATGAAAGATCACCTCACCCATCGGGAATACCGGTCCGTCCACGCAGACTTTTTTGTACAGCACGCCGCCGTCGGCTTTCCGCATGGGGAAGCCGCAGCCGGAGCACGCGCCGATGCCGCAGGCCATGCGTTCCTCCAGAGACACATAGCCCTCCGCGCCGTTTTGTGCGGCCCACTGCTGCACCTTAGCCAGCATGGCCGTCGGCCCGCAGGCGTACACGGCGCCTGCCGCTGTTTCCGGCAGGATATCCGTTACCAGGCGGCCTTCACTCTCATAGGCGGTGTGTACTGTCCCGTAGGTCCGCAGCGTCTTTCCACACAGGTCATGGGCCGCGTCGCGGCAGCCCAGATACACGGTCACAGCCGATCCTGCATCATGCAGTGCCCGGGCCAGCATACACAGGGGCGCCGCCCCCATGCCGCCGGCTACCAGTATCGCCTGCTCGCCCTCCACGGGGAACGGCGTGCCGATGGGGCCCATCACGTCCAGGGCTTGGCCCGCCCGCACGGCGGACAGCAGGTCGGTGCCTGTGCCCACCACCCGATAGAGCAGTGTCAGCGTGCCGCCGATGCTGTCGGCTTCGCAGATGCTGATGGGCCGCCGCAGCAGCGGTGCGGTGCCGCTGCCCACCCGGATAAACACGAATTGTCCCGGCCGGCAGCGCTGTGCGATCACCGGTGCGTGGAGTGTCATTTTATAGTAGCCGTCCAGAATACGGCTGTTTTCCCGTACGGTGGCCATTTCACGAGTCCTGTCAGACATATTCCGCCTCCTGCGGCTTATTTCCGCCGCTTATCCATAAAGTCCCGCAGCATTTCCTCGATATACGGTGCGTCCTGTCCGGGTGTGAACACAGGGGCGAACGCCTCCTTGTCCTCCAGCGGCGCGGTGGCGTCGATGCCCATCTTGGACGACGCACGGGGATACGGCGCGGAGGGGTCCAGCGTGGGGCTGTACATCACCGGCAGTATCATCACATCCCGGTCCGCCTGCATACGGGTGTTGATAGCCCATTCCACCTGCTGCATATCATGTACGTCGATATCCTCGTCCACCACCACACACAGCTTGATGCCGATGTTGGCCGCCAGAAGGGCGGTCATCACATTCCGCGGCTCATAGGGATGGCGCTTCTTGATGGACACCACGCAGTGGTGGCGGCTGGTGCCGCCGGAGGTCAGGCAGATGTCGTGGATGTCCGGGCAGATCTTGTACGCCTCGCGGTAAGCCAGCGCTGTGGCCGCCAGATCCATCATCCAGTGGTTTTCCGTCATGGGCATACCGGTATAGGCATTCTGGAAAATGGCGTCCTTCCGCATGGTGATTGCGGTGATCTCCACCACCGGGGCTTTGCGTACCTCACTGTACGTGCCGGGATACTCACCGAAGGGACCGTCGTCCTCCCGCAGACCGGGCAGGGTGCGTCCCTCGATAACGATCTCCGCGGTGGCAGGCACCTCTACGTCGATGGTCTTGCACTTGACCATCTTCACCGCCTCGCCCCGCAGGCCGCCGGCCATGCCCATCTCATCGGTGCCCAGTGCCGGCCGGCACTGTGACGCGATGGCGATGATGGGGTCGCCGCCGATGACCGTGGCGATCTCCGTGCCCTTTCCGTTGTCCTCGTTGCGTTCGATAATGGTACCCAGATGCCGTCCCTTGGGGGCAAAGCAGGTCATGTGGTTCTTGTCCAGCAGCAGCATCCGGTGCATGGAGGAGTTCCGCACGCCGGTGATGGGGTCGTTGGCCATCTGCACGCCGGCGGTGATATACGGCCCCAGGTCCTTCTCGAAGTTCGTCAGGATGGGCAGCTTGTACAGGTCCACCGCGTCGCCGGTCAGCACCACCTCGTGCACGGGAGCCTCGTCGTCACCCACCGTTACCGGCGGGATAAACTTGTTCTCGTGGGCCACGTATTCCTTAATGACGCTCTTTGTATCGTCGCCCAGACCCAGTGCCAGATGCACTCTCTCGCGGGTGCCGTACAGGCCGGACAGCACCGGCATATCGTAGCCCTCCACATTGGTGAAGAGCAGCGCCGGACCACCCATGTCCGATGACTTGCGCGTAAAGGCGCATATCTCGTGTACCGGGCTGACCTTCTTGTCGATGACCATCAGGTCGCCCCGCTTCTTCAGCTCCTCCAGAAATTCCCGCATATCGTTGTAATGTGCCATATGACTGTCGCTCCTTCCGTTCTGTCTGTGGCTATCGCGCCGTCCGTCGTCTGCGGGCCGCGCTGTTGCGTATGATGTTGTCCACGGTGTTTCGCCCCTGCTGGCATGGATGAGGGAGAGTGTGTCCGTCGGCTGTGTACAGTATACATTACAGTGTACACCACGATTTTTTCCCGTGCCAGGGGAGGGGAGAGGCGGCGGAACACCAGCCGCCGCAAAAATGATGTTACAGTTTACACGTCGGCCCGGGCAAAGTCAATAACCGGGCTATAGCGGTTTCACATCACTGCTATTTGTTGAAATGATACCATCGATCGACAAGGGCAAACACGCCTGCCAACGTGTCTTTCCGTTGCTTTTTGCCCTTTTCGCCTTGGCGGGCGTCAGCCCGCCTACGTCTCAAAAGCCAAAAAACATTCGAAAATACATCGCCGGCAGGTGCGGAGCAGTTTTGCCGGAGCAGAAATGGGTCCAGACAAGAAAAGACCCGCAGAGAATACTTGCCGTATTGTCAAGGGGCTTGACGCAGTATGGGCACATTTCTGCCCGCCAAAACCGTGTCTGCCCTTGTCGATCGATGGTACATTTCACAATAAGAAAGTTCATGTGCCATTTATACGACACTATTGTCTAAGGAAAGGCAATGCTTTGGACAGGCCGCCGCACACAGGCCGCATTCCCGGCACCGCCGGTCAGATACCCGCCATTGCTTGGTCTGCCGGTCCACGGACAGCGCGCCATAGGGACATTTCTTCGCGCACAGGCCGCAGAATACACAGTCCTCCGTGGTGTGCAGCCGCCGTATGCCGCCCTCTGCCTTTACGGGGCGGTAGGGCAGATCATGGATGTCCAGTCCCGTGGCATCGCATACCGCATTGATGATGGCCGGTGCGCTGGGCACCACCGCGCACTCCGAAATGCTCTTGGCGCCGTAGGGCCCGGTAGGTTCGCCCTCTTCGATAAAGTCCGTCTGCAAACGGGGCATTTCCGTGGCCCGGAAGGGCCGGTAACTGTGCAGGCTGCTGTCTCGCAGCTGTCCTGCCGCGTCAAAGGCCAGTTCCTCCCGGAGCGCGTAGCCCAGCCCCATCTGTATGCCGCCCTCCAGCTGTCCCTCGATGCCCATCCGGTTCATCACCCGTCCCACATCATGTACCGCGATGTAGTCCGTCACCGTCACCGCGCCGGTGGCCTTTTCCACCTTTACCCGCACCATATGTACGCCGTAGGACCCGGGGGTGTGTGCCGACGCGTGGGTGGCCACACCGAATATCTCGTGCTTTTGTACGCTCTGGGCGTAGTTCATTACCTCCGCCAGCGAGGCGCTGCCGCCCTCCGGCAGCCACGCCCGTCCGTCGTGCAGAGAGATGTCCTCCGCCTGGCCGCCCAACAGTCCGGCGGCGGCGCACCGCAGCTGTGCCGCCGCGTCCTCCGCGGCCTTCTGCACCGCGCCGCAGCTGACATACACGCCCCGACTGGAAAAGTCGCCCAGGTTCCACCCGCACACATCCGTGTCCGAGGCTACGCAGGCCACCTGTTCCGGCGGGATGCCCAGCGTCTCCGCCACTACCTGTATCTGCACCATCAGCTGTCCGTTGCCCATATCGTGGGTGCCGGAGTGCAGCACACAGGTGCCGTCATCGTTCATCTTGACCACCATGCAGTTCTGGTCGATCTGCGAGCCGAAGGCCCCGCTGCCGTGCAGTCCCATGGCCCAGCCCTCGCCGATGAGGTACTTTCCGTCCTCATCGTCCATGTCCGGCCAGTTCTGCCGCAGTGCCATGGCCCGGCGCACGCAGTCCTTGGGCCGGGGGTTGCCGATGGGGTGCCCCGCGAACAGGTCGCTGTCCTCCGGATCCACCAGATTTTTCATCTGCAGCTCCGTGTAGTCCATGCCCAGTGCGCCGGCGATCTTATACAACTGCCGTTCCATGGCAAAGAATACCTGCGGCGATCCGTAGCCCCGCATGGCCCCCGCCACCGGCGTGTTGGTATATACCGGTATGCCCACAAAGCGCATATTCGGTGTTTTGTAGCCCTTGAATACCTTGGCGCTCATGGCGCCGATCACGTTCCCTGCGCTGGAGGCATATGCTCCGGTGTTGGTGATGGCCGTGATCTCCTGTGCCACGATGGTGCCGTCGTTTTTCACGCCGGTCTTCACCGTGATGACGCTGGCATGCCGCACCCGCGTGGATACCATGCACTCCCGCCGTGTGGCGGTGAATTTCACCGGCCTGCGGCACAGCATCGCCAGCGCCGCGGAGATCAGCTCCACCGAGGACTCCATCTTTCCGCCGAATGCGCCGCCCATGGTGGGACTTACCACCCGCACCTTGCTCAGCGGCAGGCCGAATATCCGGCTCAATACGATCCGCTCGCCAAAGGTGTTCTGATACGGCGCGGTGACGGTCAGCCGTCCCTGCGCGTCCACCTCCGCGATGGCGGTGTGGGGCTCGATGGCGCAGTGGTGCACCGCCGGCGTGCGGTAGGTGTCTTCAAACACCCGGTCCGCCTCCTGAAAACCCTTCGCCACGTCTCCCGTGTTTTTCTCGATCCGCAGCGCGATGTTGCTGCTGCCGTGCAGGGGATAGGCGTCCTCCCGCATGGCCTCCAGCGGATCCGTCACCACCGGCAGCGGCTCGTATTCTACCTCGATCAGATCGATGGCCGCCTGGGCGATATCCTCTGTCTCTGCCGCCACCGCCGCCACCCGGTCGCCCACAAAGCGCACCGTGTCGTCAAAAATGCGCTCCGTCTCGATAGGCGCCGGCGCCTGCATATAAAACCGCGTGGTGCTGTTGAACCGCGTCTGCGGTGTGTTCTGATAGGTAGCCACTGCCCACACGCCGGGCAGCACCTCCGCCGCTGTGGTGTCGATGCGCTTGATCCGCGCGTGTGCTATCGGTGAGAAAAGCGCCTTGGCGTACAGCATCCGCGGCATGGTCATGTCGTCCACATACAGCAGTTCCCCTGTTGCCTTGGCCGCCGCATCCTGCACCGGGTAGCTCTTTCCGATGTACGTCAGCTCCTTCACCGGTCCTGCGCCTCCAGCCGCCGCGCCGCCTCCCGGACGGCCTCCTCGATCTTGTAGTAGCCGGTACAGCGGCACAGATTCGGTGCCAGCGCCTCCCGTATCTCCTCGTCACTGGGGTGCAGTGTCTTGTCCAGCAGTGCCTTGGCGCTCATCACCATTCCCGGCGTGCAGAAGCCGCACTGGACGGCTCCGCAGTCGATAAACGCCTGCTGTATGGGGTGCAGCTGTCCGTTCCGGCTCAGCCCCTCTATGGTCTCCACCCGATGTCCCGCCGCATCCTTAATAGGCACCTTGCAGGCGTTCACCGCCGTGCCGTCCAGTATCACGCGGCAGGCGCCGCAGTCGCCGGAGGAGCATCCGTTTTTCGCGCCGGTCAGGCCCAGCGTCTCCCGCAGTACCCGCAGCAGCGTCCACTGGGGCGGCACGCATACCGTGCGGAGCACGCCGTTTATATATAATGAGAAGTTCTCCATGTGCCGTCCTCCGCTTCTGCCGCCCGGCGTTATCCGCCCATGTCCGAACCGGCTGTATCTGTCTGCCCCGGCATACTGCGTCCCGGGCAGGGGCCGTCGGTCATGGTATACAGCGCAGACGCTGTTTCTGCGTGTATTCGGATTGGATACTGTATACAGTATTCTTTGTGTACATATTTTACTCGCATTTCACCTCGCCGTCAATAGAAGTGCAGCATTTCTGCCCTTAGCACAAAAATAAACCCCACTTTTTTGACAATTATGACAAATCATCCCCGCCCCGCCCGCAGCGGCGAAACACCCCCAACTTCCATTTTCTGTCAAATTCTCCCGTTTTCCATTCCCGGTAACAGAAAAAATGTGTAAAATTTCCATAAAAAGGCTGGACAAATTATGCAGCTGTGCTATAATCTGACTATCCGCAGAGGTACCTCTGCATTTACGTTTTAATGGTTATTAAAACGAGTGCGCCTGCGGAAATCTAAAACAAACGGGGTATGAGACATGAAGAAATTGTTAGCAGCCATTCTGGCGCTGGTCATGGCGCTGGGCGTCACCACCATCTCGTGGGCTAGTGAAGTCGAAAATGTGGCACAGACCACGAAGGACGGCACGACTACGCCGTATACGTCTTTGACGGATGCACTGAACGCAGCCAAGGGCGGCGGCACGGTGGAACTGCTGAAAAATGTTACACTTACCGGCAATTGGACGACGGTAGGTACTGAGACCGAGCCGTTTAAGGGCACCTTTGACGGTAAGGGTTATACCATCACCGGACTGACTATCCCCACCAGCGACAATGAGTATATGGGCTTTATCGGTATGCTGGATGGCGGTACGGTCAAGAATGTGAAGTTCGCCAGTGTGTCCGTCAACGGCAAGGACGATGTGGGCACGGCAGTGGGCCGTATCATCAATGGCGGCATTGTGTCCGGTGTGCAGGTGCTGGGCGGCACAGTCAGCGGCGCTAAGCGCGTTGGCGGTGTGGTCGGCAGCATCAAGGCCAGCGGAACGGTGAGCGATTGCACCAACGCGGCGGTTGTGACCGCAAATGACCGCAATGCCGGTGGTATTGTGGGTTCTGCTTACTACACTGCGACTGGTCAGCAGATGTACATCACCAACTGTGTGAACAACGGTGCGGTGACGGCCTCCGGTGTATGCGGTGGTATCGTCAGCCTGTCCGCTGCAAATGTCTCCGGAAATACCAACACGGCTGCGGTAAAAGGTACGGAGGTTGGCGGCATCGTGGGTGAGCAGAAGTCCTACGGCTCTGTGACCAATAACACCAACAGCGGCGCTGTTACGAATACCGGTGGGAATGCTGCCTACGGTGCCGGCGGTATCATCGGTTGGCTGCGATATCATGAGACAAGTGAAGCCAATGCGTATCCAGTGTCTGAGATTATCTCTGTGACCGGCAACAAGAACTCCGGCAGTGTGACCGGTAAAAACGATGCTGGCGGTATTGTAGGTGTTGTGTACAATTCCGCTGTTATCATGAACAACAAGAATACAGCGACATCCATCTCCGCTGCTACGTTTGCGGCGGGCATCGTGGGCAACTATCAGACTACCGAGAGGCCCGCGGCAACGGCACCTGCACGGAACGAGCTGACCTTCGGCAGCAACAACACCTCCACGACGCCGCTGGAGCAGATTAACGCGAATTGTAAGGATCTGCTGATCTATACCAACGGTAATCCCATCATAGAAGAGGTGGTCCCCGACCCCACTCCCGAGCAGCCGCCCCACTACTACTACCACCCCACCACCGACACCAAGACCGACACCACCAAGGGTTCTCCTAAGACCTTCGACGCGGGCATCGGCATCTACGCCGTCACCGCTGTTCTGTCCGTGACCGGCATGGCGTGGACCGCTAAAAAGCGTCACTAAGCGAAAAAAGAAAGCCCGAAAGGGCTTTCTTTTTTTTGCCGCGCATCTGAAAACCCCTTGCAAAAGGGAAAGGAATATGTTACCATGTACTTTGTATACAGTATCCCATACACATGTAAGAGAGACTGCACTGCGCCCAAGCCCCGGCAGGGGAGGGAAAATCAGCAAAATTTGCCGGTTTTGCTTGCTTTTTCCCGCAGCAGCGGGTATAGTGTGTATAGAGCCGCCTGCTGCGGTATAAAAAGAAGGGGGCATAGAGAGATGACAGCCTTCACACCGGTGGACCCCGCCAATCCCCAGCGCGAGACGATATATACCCAGCTGAAAAACGCCATCATCAACGGCGATATCGCGCCGGATGAGCGCATTGTTGAAACAAAATACGCCGATATTTTCCGCGTCAGCCGCACCCCCGTGCGCGAAGCCATCCGTATGCTGGAGCGTGAGGGGCTGGTGGTCTACGAGCCCCGTAAGGGCGCCGTGGCCCGGCCCAGGCTGACCCGTGCCGAGGTGGACGAGGTCTATACCATCCGTTCCGCCCTGCAGCTGCTCAGCGTGGATGCAGTGGTGCGAAACATCACCGACGCGCAGCTGGACGCCATGGAGGCCGACAACCGCGGCTGCGCCGAGGCGCTGGACAAGCATGACGTCGGTGCGTATTTCCGCCACCTGGACGAATTCAACGGCCTGTTGACCCAGAGCAGCAATATGCCCCTGCTCATCAAGCTCCTGGACCAGATCGAAAGCTACAGCGCCACCACGTCGTTTCAGAACCCGGAGCACGCCCGCTTCCGCGAGAGTGTGCTGTCCGATGACGAACGCCGCCGCCGTGCGTTGGCGGAGCACGAGGAGATCGTGGCGTCCCTGCGGGCCCGTGATGCGGATCGCCTCCGTCGGGTGCTCACCGCCCATACCGCTAACGTTCACGAGGCCGCACTCCAGCGCTACGGCAAGGAGGACTGACGCACAGACCCCATCTGCATGACGGATATGTACCATTTGCATGGCGGATATGTATCGCCCGCATGACGGATATGTACCGCCTGCATGACGGATATCTACCGCCTGTATGATGGGTATGTACCGCCTGCACGAGCCCCCTGTGACCTGTCATGGGGGCTTCTCTTGAAGACTAAGTGTATACAGTATACATATCAGAGGAGGCATTTATGGACTGGGACAGAGTCATCTACAACGGTACGGTGGTCAACGATGACGGTATGCAGCGTGCCGATATCTACATTCGTGACGGCCGGGTCGCCGCCGTCACGTCCGAGCGCCTGCCCGGCACCGTCGGTGAAGCCACCGACGCTTCTGGCCGCTATATTCTGCCCGGCCTGATCGAGACCCACGTTCACTCCCGCGACGGCCGTCTGGCCACCGGCGAGAAGGAGGACTTCCGTTCCTCCACCGCGGCGGCTGCCGCCACCGGTATTACCACCGTGTTCGAAATGCCCAACTGCACCCCTACCATTCACTCGGCGGAGTTTCTCCGCGATCTTGTCTCGGTCATCCAGCCCAAGGCCCATGCGGATTTCTGCGTTTGGGGCCTGGCTTTGGGCGATGCCAATCTTGCCAGCCTGCCCGCTTTGGCGGAGGCCGGCTGCGTGGCCTTCAAATTCTTCTGGGGCTACGCGGTGGACCGCCGGGACAACAGCCTGATCTACAACTACCGTGAGGGCATGGACAACGTCCTCCCACCCCCGGACGACGGCCAGATCTACCGCCTGTTCCGCGCCGTGAAGGCCACCGGAAAACGCCTGGGCATCCATGCGGAGAATTTCTCCATTGTTCGGGCCCTGACGCAGGAGGCCCTTGCCGCCGGCGCGCAGGACTACGCCGCATTGCTGCGTACCCGCCCCGTCAGCTGTGAGACCTCCATCATCGACACCGCCATCGACATGGCCAAGGAGCTCTCCATGCCCCTGCACGTCCTCCATGTGGGTGTAGGCGACGGCGTGGAGCACCTTCGCCGCGCCAAGGCCGACGGCGTGGATGTCACCGCCGAGACCTGTACCCATTACCTGACCTTCACCGACCGCGACGCCCGCCGCTGCGGTGCGGTGATGAAAACTTACCCTCTCATCCGTACCGCCGCAGATCGCCAGGCAGTCTGGCAGGGCCTTGCGGATGGTACCCTGGACTGGGTCTGCTCAGATCACGCGCCCCACACCTACGAGGAAAAGCACCGTTCTTTCTGGGATGCCCCCGCCGGTATCAGCGGTATCGAGGGTCTTTCTCCTGTGCTGCTCACCGCTGTCCACCGCGGCCTGCTGACGCTGCCCCGCGTGGCGGCGATCACCTCCGCCAATGCGGCCCGTACCTTCGGCCTCTATCCCCGCAAGGGCGTTATTCGCCCCGGAGCCGATGCCGACCTGGCCATTGTGGATATGTCCGCGGCCTACACCTTCCGTCAGGAGAAGATGTACTCTAAAGCCAAATGGTCCCCCTATGACGGTATGTCCTTCCAGGGCCGGGTGGTCGAGACCATCCTCCGCGGCCGTACCACTATGCGTGACGGTCAGGTCCTGCCCGACTGCTTCGGCCAGTTCCTGCCGGTCTGCACCAAATAGCTTGTTTTCTTCCTTTACTCCTTTTCCTCCCCCTTGCACCGAACGGCTCCCGGGCGCGCGCCCGGGAGCCGTTTGGCTTTTTCCGCATAAAAGGGACCGCTGTATGGTGGCCCCTTTTGCTGTTTGGCAGCCACCTTATTGGTTTGGAATGTTTGGCACAAAGCGTTGCGGGTAACAGGGAATTCCGAAATGTCTACTGGGAAAAACAACAAAAGTTTTTCGCCGTGTTTAGGCAACTCTACAGAAATAGAGCCACGCCGGCCCTTTTCCGTTGACAGATCACAAAAGAGATGGTATTTTGAAACTGTGCTCGAGCACAGTCAATTCGTGCTCGAGCACAAATGACACATCGCCAAGGACGATACAAATTTCGGAGAGGAGAAGCGGACGCGTGACCATCAAGCAGATCGCCGAAAAAGCGGGCACCAGCCGCGGCACCGTCGACCGGGTGCTCAATGGCCGCGGCAACGTAAATCCCGAGCTGGCCAAGCGTATATTGGACATTGCCGAGCGTGAGCGCTACCAGCCCAACCAGCTGGCCCAGGCGCTTATTCGCTCCCGTCAGCGCACCCACATCGGCATGGTCATACCCTCCGTCGGCAATCCCTTTTTTGACGAGGTGCTCCGCGGCGCACAGAGCCGCGCCAGAAAACTCTCCAGCTACGGCACCACCCTTACCATCCGCGAGATCAAGGGCTACGACGCCGCCACGCAGCTGCAGGCCATGCGCCGGCTGGTGGCCGAGGGCGTGGACGCGCTGGCGGTCATGCCGCTGGATGTGCCCGAGGTTGCGGCGTACCTGCAGTCACTGCCCATACCGGTGGTCACAGTCAACACCGATATCGATGTCGACCGTGTGGCCTTTGTCGGCTGCGACTACTACAACAGCGGTATGATCACCGGAGATCTGGTGCAGCTCATGCTCAATGGCCGGGGCCGCGTGGCGGCTGTTATCGGCAGCACCAATGTCCGCGGCCATATGGACCGCGTGCGCGGTCTGCGGACCGCACTGGAGGGCACGCCGGAGATCACGGTGGACGCCGTGCTGGAAAATCAGGACGACGACGATGTCTCCTATCAGGTGCTGCGGGCCTATCTGGCGGACCACACGCCGGATATGGTGTGCTTTGCCGCCGCCGGTATCGACGGCGGTATGCGGGCCATCCTGGAAAGCGGAAAGAATATCCGCGTGCTGGCGGTGGACGGGACGGAGACCGTGCTGCGGTATATGGAGGAAGGGCACATCGCCGCCACTGTGACCCAGGAGCCCTTCGCCCAGGGGGACGAGGCGGTGCGTGTGCTGTTCGACTATATCCACACCGGACGGCGGCCCGCCGCCGGCATGGTGTATACCCACAACCGTGTGCGTGTGCGGCACTCGCAGTAAGTTTGTGATCCGATCGGCACAGGCCGATGATGATTTAACTTTTTAACAGGAGGAATGTATCATGGGAAACAGACCGGTAACTCTTTGCACCTGCCAGTGGGCGGACCTGCCCTTCGATGAACTGTGTGCACTGGCGTCCAAGATGGGCTATGACGGCCTGGAGGTCGCCTGCTGGGGCAACGGCATCGACATTGATCGTGCATACAGCGATGACAGCTACGTGGCCTGGATCAAGGAGACCCTGGCGAAGAACAACCTGATCTGCAAGGCCCTGGCCTGCCACATCATCGGCCAGTGTGTGGGCGACGCTCCCGATCCCCGGCTGAACAACTTTGCTCCCGCGGCGCTGGTCGACAAGCCGGAGGAGATCCGCGCCTGGGCGATCGACACCATGAAGAAGGCCCCCGTGGTGGCCAAGAAGCTGGGTTGCTATGTGGTCACGGGCTTCACCGGCTCTCCCATCTGGAAGTGGCTGTATTCCTTCCCCCAGACCACCGAGGAGATGGTCGAGAACGGCTACGACGAGATCGTGCGCCTGTGGTCCCCTATCCTGGATGAGTTCAAGGCCAACGGCATCAAGTTCGCCCTGGAGGTCCATCCCGGCGAGATCGCTTTCGACTACTACTCCACCGAGAAGCTGCTGAAGAAGTTTGCCGACCGCCCCGAGTTCGGCCTGAACTTCGACCCCAGCCACCTGCTGTGGCAGGGCGTGACGCCCCATCTGTTCCTGCGCGACTTTATGGACCGCGTGTACCACGTCCATATGAAGGATGCGGCGGTGACTCTGGATGGCCGCAGCGGTCTGCTGGGCTCCCACATCGATTTCGGAGACCTGCGCCGCGGCTGGAACTTCCGCTCCCTGGGTCATGGTGACGTGAACTTCGAGGAGATCATCCGCGTGCTGAACGCCGCCGGTTACGACGGCCCTCTGTCCGTGGAATGGGAGGACAGCGGTATGGACCGTATCGAGGGCGCTACCGAGGCGGCCGCTTTCGTGAAGAAGGTGGACTTCAAGAAGTCCGATGTGAAGTTTGACGACGCTATCGCCAACTGAAACGCGACAAGGAGGACAATATGGGTATTCAGATCCGTTACGGCATGGTCGGTGGCCACATGAACGCCTTTATCGGCGAGGTGCATCGCAAAGCCATCGCCTTTGACCCCCGCGCACAGCTGGTGGCGGGCTGCTTCTCCACCAATGCGGAGAAGAGCCGTGAGACCGGCGAGACCTACTCCCTGGACATGAGCCGCGTGTACCCCAGCTATGAGGCCATGGCCGAGGCGGAGAGCAGGCGTCCCGACGGTATCGATTTCGTCAGCATCACGACCCCGAACAACACCCACTACGACGTGGCCAAGTGCTTCCTGCAGCACGGCATCCATGTGGTGTGCGAAAAGCCTTTGTGCTTTACCGTGGAACAGGCGCAGGAGCTGGTGGCCCTGGCCAAGGAGAAAAACCTGGTCTTCGGCGTCACCTACACCTATTCCGGCTACACCATGATGAAGGTGGCCCGCGAGATGATCGCCGAGGGCAAGATCGGCAAGATCGCCGCCGTCAATGCGGAGTATGTCCAGGAGTGGCTCATCGATGAGCTGGGCGTCCCCGGCGAGGGCACCACCAAGCTGTCCGTCTGGCGCGCCGATCCGGCGGTGTCCGGCATCTCCAACTGTGTGGGCGACATCGGCACCCACATCGAGAACTCCGTCCACTACCTGACCGGCCTGAACATCAAGCGTCTGGCCGCCACCGTGAACCGTTACGGCAAGGAGCTGGACCTGAACGCCAATATGCTCGTCGAGTACGAAAACGGTGTCAACGGCGCGTACTGGTGCTCTCAGATCGCGGCGGGCAAGCTCAACGGCCTGACCATCCGCATCTACGGCAGCGAGGGCGCACTGGAGTGGGAGCAGCACTATCCCGATTATCTGAAGTACACCCCCAAGGGCAAGCCCACGGAGACCCTGTCCCGCGGTACCGGTTATATCACCGAGAAGGCCGGCGCGTACAGCCGCATCCCCTCCGGCCATCCCGAGGGACTGATCGTCGCCTTTGCCAACATCTACAAGAACATCATCAGCGCCATTCTGGCGGTGAAGGCGGGCGGTACGGCCAACGACGGCTCTTTCGACTATCCCACCGTCACCGACGGCCTCAACGGCGTGAAGTTCATTCACGCGGTCATTGACTCCGCAGCCAAGGACTCTGCCTGGGTGGAGCTGTAAGAACACGTTATAGGCGGACTTTGTCCGTATCTATAAAAAATTTTTAGGAGGAAACAACCATGAAGAAAGTACTGGCACTGATCCTTGCGCTGGTCATGGCCCTGTCTCTTGTCGCCTGCGGCGAGAAGAAGGACGATGACGCCAACAAGGACAACGATGCTGCCACGGGTAATCGCATCGCGATCCTGGTCCCCAATGCCGACCACGGCTGGACCGGCGCTGTGATGACCTATGCGCAGGAGAAGGCGCAGGAGCTGAATGACGCCGGCAAGTATGCTGCCACCGTCATCACCTCTTCCGACGCCGCCAACCAGATCCAGCAGGTGGAGGACCTGATCGAGAACAAGACCGCTGACTATGTGGTCATTCTGCCTCAGGACAACACCCTGGAGAACACCATGGCCAAGCTGGCCACCAGCGGCATCCCCTATGTGATGTTCGACCGTATCATCGACTCCGCTGCTTCCACTGCTGTTGCCTGCGTCAAGGGCGATAACAACGGCATCGGCGCCGAGACCGCCAAGCGCTTCATCGCCGACGGCATGAAGGCCGGCGACAAGATCCTCATCATGCCCGGTGACAACTCTTCCGTTCCCACCATGCGTAACGACGGCTTCTTCAGCGTGCTGAAGGAAAATGGCTGGACCGAGGAGCAGATCGCTGCCATCCAGTCCACCGACTACACCGGCTGGAGCCGCAGCAAGGGCAAGGAGCTGTTCATCAACTGGCTGGATGCCAGCACTGTTGAGGACATCACCGCCACCAAGTGGATCTTCACCCACGACGACGAGATCGCCATGGGCATCCTGGAGGCGCTGAAGAGCTCCGAGATCGATGCCGAGAAGAAGGACGCTTTCCTGAACGCCGGTGTGCATCTGGGCACCTCCTCCGGTCTGAACGAGATCTATTCCGTGCTGAAGGGCATCCATCAGAAGGATTACACCGCTGAGGTCGCCAAGCTGGCCGATCTGTTCTCCGTTACTTACGATCCCGCGATGATCAAGGCTGCCGTGGATGACATGGTCACCCACATCGAGGGCGGTGCCGTCACCCAGGATCACGTCATCGCCGTGTCCGTGGTGGATGCTACCAACGTCAACGACTTCCAGGGCTTCGGTGACGCTGTCTCCAAGTAAGTAAAGTCGTTTCCGAGGGCTTCGCGGGCGCTTCGGCGCCCGCGGGGCACCTCCCCCTTCGTAGAAGGGATCTTATCAAACAGCAAAGAGAGGCGTGCGGCATGGAATTGCTGAAAATGACCAATATCACCAAATCATTCTCCGGTGTGGAAGTGCTTTCGCACGTTGATTTTTCCGTGGAGCGCGGGGAAGTACACGCGCTGCTGGGAGAGAACGGCGCCGGTAAGTCCACATTGATGAACATCCTGGCGGGTGTGCATCAGCGGGATGAGGGCGAGATCGAGTTTGACGGGGAGCAAATGCATGACATTTCCGTCAAGCGGACAGAACAGGCAGGTATCGCCTTTGTACACCAGGAGTTGAACCTGTTTAACGATCTGAAGGTGTACGAGAACATTTTTCTTCGCAAGGAACTGCTGACCAAGCTGGGCACGCTGGATAAGCGGGCCATGCTGGAGCAGACGCGCCAGCTGATGAGCGACCTGGGCGTGGATATCGACCCCAACGCCCTGGTAGACGAGCTGGAGACCAGCAAAAAGCAGCTGCTGGAGATCGCAAAGGCGCTTCACGCCAATGCGAAGCTCTTTATTCTGGACGAGCCGACCACCGCGCTGAACAACGCGGAGATCGAGCACCTGTTCAGTATCGTGCGGCGATTGAAGGAGCAGGGCAAGTCCTTCATCTTCATCTCCCACAAAATGAACGAGATATTTACCATCGCGGACCGCTACACGGTCCTGCGGAATGGATACTTTATTCAGTCCGGCAATATCGCCGACACTACGCCGGAGGCCGTCACCCGTCTTATGGTGGGCAGCAGCTACTCCGAGGCCTCGGTGTACCAGCCCCGCCAGCTGGGCGATGTGGCACTGAAGCTGGAGCACCTCAGCGGTGAAGGGTTCGAGAACGTGGACCTGGAGGTGCGTAAGGGCGAGATCGTCGGCCTGACGGGCCTGAAGGGCGCCGGCGTCAGCGAGATGATGCAAGCGATCTTCGGCGCGATTCCCATCCGCTCGGGCACGGTGTATGTCAACGGCGAGCCGCTGCACCATGGCGGCATACATAACGCCATGTGCCACAGGATCGGCATGATCCCCGCAAACCGCAAGGAAAACTCCGTTATTCCGGACTTTACCCTGCTGGAGAACAACTACATCTCCGAGCACACGCTTTCTGCCAATCACCAGCTGATCCGCGGGCGGAAAGAGGTGGCGCAGTACAACAGGATGCGGGATATGCTGAACATCAAGGCCAACAGCCATGACGACCTGATCCTGTCACTGTCCGGCGGCAACCAGCAGAAGGTGATCCTGGGCCGGTGGCTCACCACTGAGGCGGACATCCTCATCATGGATAACCCCACCCAGGGTATCGATGTGGGCGCCAAGGCGGAGATCTACAAGCTGATCCTGGAACTGGCCGAGAAGGGCAAGACCATCCTGGTCAACACCCTGGAGATACCGGAGATACAGAAGATCGCGGATCGCTGTGTGGTGTTCTACCACGGGCATATCCAGACGATCCTGCCCCGTGAGGAGATCACGGAGGAGAGAGTCATGCTGTATGCGACCAATGTGATACACGCAACGGAGGGAGAGGTAAACGTATGAGTCAGAACACGGAACTGAAGGCCCAGACCAAAAAACCGGGGCTGAACAAGAAGGGCATTGCCGCCTGGATCAATAATTACAGCTTTATCCTCATCGCACTGGCGATCTTCATCGCCTATCTGTTTATCAACCACGGCGCGACCACCTGGAGTGGCGTGATGAACATCCTGCGGCACTCCGCTGTGGTGGGCATCATGGCCTTCGGCATGGGCCTGGTCATCATCACCGGCGGCATTGACCTGTCCGTGGGCTCCATGCTGGCGCTGGTGGGCAGCTTCTCCGTGGTGGTGTTCAATGCCACGGACAGCGTGTTCCTCACATTGCTGTTCGCCCTGGTGGCCGGCGGCTTGTGCGGCCTGTTCAACGGTGTGCTCATCGGCCTGGTGAAAATGCCCGCGTTCATCGTGACGCTGGCCACAATGCTGATCTTCCGTTCGGTGGCTCAGTACTACCTGCGGACTACCGGGTCCTCCATCTTCAACATGACCGGCACGCTGGACCACTATGCCAGCTTCTACGGCTTCGGCCAGCTGAAGATCGCCACCGTTCCCGTGGTGGGCATCGTGCTGCTGGTGGTCACGGTCATCATGGTGTTCATATCCACCTGCACCAAGTTCGGCAAGACCGTCTATGCCCTGGGCAGCAATGAGCGCGCTGCCGCCCTGGCCGGAATCAACGTCAACCGCACCCGTGTGGCGGTCTACGTTATTACCGGTGTGCTCACCGGTCTGAGCGCTTTCCTGTGGCTGGCCATGAACGGCTCCGTCGACCCGGCTACCCTCGGTAAGAGCAACGAGATGTACGCCATCGCCGCGGTGGTCATCGGCGGTATCAGCATGAGCGGCGGCAAGGGCAAGCTGCTGGGCGTTCTGTTCGGCGCCATGAGCTATACCATCATCGACAAGATCATCGCCTCCCTGCAGGTGGACGCCCTGATCAACGATACCATCAAGGGCTCGATTCTGCTGGTGGCCGTTATCATCCAGCTGGTGGTGCCCATGATCCGTTCCCGCGTAAAAACGAAACATACTTCGGAGGTGTAATAACATGAAAAAGTACGCTGATGTGAGTAAGGTCGTCTACGATCCCCAGGGGACCGACCCCTTTACCTTCCGTTGGTATGACCCGGACGAGGTCATCGCCGGCAAGAAAATGCGTGAGCATCTGAAGTTCGCACTGAGCTACTGGCACACCATCGACGCCGAGGGCGTGGATATGTTCGGCTCCGGTACCATGGATAAGTCCATGGGGCAGACAGACCCCATGGCCAAGTTCCGCGCCAAGGCGGACTTCGCCTTCGAGCTGATGGAAAAGCTGAACATCGACTACTACTGCTTCCATGACGTGGACATCGCCCCGGAGGGCGCTACCCTGGCCGAGAGCATCGCCAATTTCCGCGTGATGGTGGATTATCTGTACGAGCTGCAGAAGAAGACCGGCAAGAAGTGCCTGTGGGTCACCGCCAACAACTTCGGCGACAAGAAGTTTATGGCCGGTGCAGCCACCTCCTGCTGCGCCGATGTGTTTGCCGCCGCCGCCGCTAAAGTCCGGGCCTGCCTGGATGCCGCGGTGAAGCTGGGCGCCACCGGATATGTGTTCTGGGGTGGCCGCGAGGGCTACGACACCCTGCTGAACACTGACATGGGGCTGGAGCTGGACAACATGGCCCGATTCCTGCGTATGGCCCGTGACTACGGCCGCAAGATCGGCTTTACCGGCGATTTCTATCTGGAGCCCAAGCCGAAGGAGCCCACCAAGCACCAGTACGACTTCGACGTGGCCACCTGCATGAACTTCCTGCGGAAGTACGACCTGACGGCGGATTTCAAGATGAACATCGAGGCCAACCACGCCACCCTGGCGGGCCATACCTTCGAGCATGAGCTGCGTACCGCTATCGTCAACGGCAGCTTTGGCTCCATCGACGCCAACGAGGGCGACTATCTGCTGGGATGGGATACCGACCAGTTCCCCGCCAACGTGTACAGCGCCACCTACTGCATGATGGAGGTCCTCCGCGCCGGCGGCTTTACCAACGGCGGCCTGAACTTTGACGCCAAGACCCGCCGTCAGTCCAACACCTTCGAGGATATCCTGCTGGCCTATATCTCCGGTATGGACACCTTCGCTCTGGGCCTCCGCAAGGCGCTGGAGCTAAAAGCGGATGGCCGTCTGGACCAGTTCGTCAAGGAGCGCTACAGCAGCTATGACAGCGGCGTGGGCAAGAAGATCGTGGATGGTGAGGTGACCCTGGAGTCTCTGGCGGATTATGCCGAGGGCCTCAAGAACTTCGATGTGCCCAGCGGCCGTCAGGAGTATCTGGAATCTGTGGTCAACCGGGTGCTGTTCCACTGAGAAATGACATATTGCGGGCCGCCCGGAAGGGCGGCCCTGCCTAAAGGAGGCGCAAGGCTATGAAGGAATATTTGCTGGGTATCGACCTGGGCACCTCCGGTACCAAGACGGTGCTGTTCCGCAGTGATGGTACGGCCATGGCTGCCCACACGGTGGAATACCCCCTCTACCAGCCCCAGAACGGCTGGGCCGAGCAGGAGCCGTCCGACTGGTGGCGTGCCGTGCGGGAGACGGTGCAGGCCGTGCTGCACAAAAGCGGTGTGGCCGCCGCCGATATTGCCGGTGTAGGCATCTCCGGGCAGATGCACGGTCTGGTGATGCTGGACGAGAGGGGAGAGGTGCTGCACCGCAGTATCCTGTGGTGCGATGGCCGCACCGGCGAGGAGTGCCGTGAGATCACCGAGACTGTGGGCGCGGAGAAACTCATCGCCATCACCGCGAACCCCGCCCTGGCGGGCTTTACCGCTGGGAAGATCCTGTGGGTGCGGAAGCATCTGCCGGAGGTCTACAAGGCTTGCCGTCATATCCTGCTGCCCAAGGATTACATTCGCTACTGCCTCACCGGCCAGTTTGCCACCGAGGTATCCGACGCCTCCGGCATGAACCTGCTGGACGTGCCCCGGCGGCAGTGGTCTGACGAGATACTGAACAAGCTGGACATCGACCCGGCGCTGCTGGGCCGGATGTATGAGTCCGTGGACGTGACCGGAACGGTGACGGCGGAAGCCGCCGCCCTGACCGGCCTGGCCGAGGGGACACCCGTGGTGGGCGGCGCGGGCGACAACGCCGCCGCGGCTGTGGGCACCGGTACTGTCCGCTACGGAAAGGCCTTTACGACGCTGGGCACCTCCGGCGTGGTCTTTGCTCATGCGGACAGCGTTTCCATCGACCCGGCGGGCCGCGTACACACCTTCTGCTCCGCCGTTCCCGGCAAGTGGGCGGTAATGAGCTGCACGCTGGCGGCGGGTCAGTCCCTGCGTTGGCTGCGGGATACCTGCTGTGCCGGCGAGGTGGCCGAGGCGGCCAAACAGGGCGTGGACCCCTACGAGCTGATGACGGCCCTGGCCGAGAAAACCCCCATCGGCGCCGACGGCCTGTTGTTCCTGCCCTATCTGATGGGCGAGCGATCACCGCTGTTGGACGAGAAGGCCCGGGGCGCGTTTATCGGCCTGTCCGGCGGCCATGGCCGCGGCCACCTGATCCGCGCTGTGCTGGAGGGCGTTACATACTCCCAGCGTCAGTGCGTGGATGTGCTCCGGGGCATGAATGTGCCCACGGAGGAAATGATGGCCTGCGGCGGCGGCGCGCGGAGCGCATTCTGGCGTCAAATGCTGGCCGATGTGTACGGCTGCCCCATCCAGACCGCCAAGGCGGCGCTGGAGGGCCCGGCGCTGGGCGTGGCTATTCTGGCCGGTGTTGGCACCGGTGTGTATCCCTCCGTGGAGAGCGCCTGCGATGCCATCGTCAAGCCGGATACCGTTCTGTACCCCGATGCGGAATGTGGCCGCGCCTATGAGCCCTACTACCAGCTCTATCTGCGGCAATATCCCGCGCTGCGGGAGACCTTCCATGCCCTGGCCGCCATGAGGAGCCGGGCATGAGCGGCGCAAAGCGTATCCTGCCGCTGCTGGCGGTCCTGTGCTTCGCTCTGTTTCTGCTGTACGGCATCTATTTCAATGCCTTTGGCGCCAACGCCGAGTCCATGATGGCCTTTTTCGGCATCACCGAAAGCCGTCAGGGCTTCGTGATGACCATTCAGTCCCTGGGCGGCATCGTGATGACGGTGCTGCTGGGCCTGTTCGGTGAACGGCTCCACAAGCTGTACGGCCTGCTGGCCGGCGCGGTGCTGGTGGGCGTGGCCGGTGTGACCATTGGCACCATGCCCCTGTACGGCAATGACAGCTACGGGCTGCTGCTGGTGTTTGCGCTGATCGGCGGTGTGGGCTATATCACCATCGACTTGCTGATGAACGGCGTCATCGCCGACGTGTTTCCCGAGAAGAAGAGCACGCTGCTGCCCATCGTTCACGGCTTCTACGGTCTGGGCGCCATGCTGGCGCCCCTGCTGGTGACATGGCTTACCGACAGCGGCCGCCCCGCCACCTTTGCCGTACCGTATCTGGTGCTGGGCGCGGCGGCGCTGGTGTTGGGCGCGGTATTCTGGGCGGTGTCCCGCCGCGCCACGCCCCACACGCCCTACGCCGATATGACGGCCCTGCGGGACAGGTCCGTGGCCAACCCGGCGGAGATCTTTCGTGACAAGCGCGCATGGCTCTATCTGCTGTGCTGTTTCCTGTATCTGTGCTTCCAGAACGGCATCGCCGTCTGGCTGCCCAACTACTACAAGACCGTGCACCACATGGCAGGCGGCGCGGCCAACGCCATGCTCACCCTGTTTTTCCTGGGCGCACTGGTGGTCCGGATGCTCTCGCCGCTGGTGTATAAGCGTATGCCGGTGCGGACTTTCTATCTGCTTACCTGTTTTTTGTCGGCCGGCGTGTTTGCGGTTTTGCTGCTGACGCCGCCCCTGGCCGTCCAGCGGGTGCTTCTGGTGCTGCTGGGGCTGCTGCAGGGCGCGGAGGTCCCGGCCCTGGTGATCCTTTGCTGTGAGACGTTCCCCACTCGGACGGCTTCGGCCTCATCCATCATCGTGCTGGGCGTATCTCTGTCAGCACTGATCGCGCCCACGGTGCTGGGGCGGCTCATCGAGCAGGTAGGCTACGGCATCCCCCTGTGGGGCCTGACGGCCTGCCTGCCGCTGTCGGCGGCGGTGCTGCTGGCCATACGCCGTGACGCACCGGTGCGGGCATGACCTTGCCTTTTCCCCGGGCAGCGGGCAAGAAACTTCTTCACGGGCGCTACTCCCACCCACCAAACCTTCCTTATAAAAAACTTCCTTCCTTTATCTCGCTGCCTTTGCTTCAGGCCGTCGGAGGCGTCATTGACGCCTCCGACGGCCTGTGGGCTTTGCGGCTATGCGGGGCGCCTTTGCCATTTTCCCTGCAAAGCGCGCTGCATTCCACAGTATTTTTGGTAATTTTATTTCAGAAAAGTATTACTTTTTTCCTGCGCTGTGCTATCTTACAGGCAGCAGTTAGCCGCATCTAACTGCTGCAAGAATATAAAGGAGCGATCTGCCATGAAGAGATTTGCCGTGTTTGCCGTCGGTGTGCTGTTCGGCACCGCCGGCATTAAGATCCTGGGCAGCAAGGACACCAAGAAAGCCAGGGGCGCTTTTTTTCACGCATTCTTTTTCTTATAGCCGCAGTCACAGTACGGTCCGCCGGAGGCCAGGGTATACGTCCGCACAAAGCTTGTCGCGCCGCCGGTCTCGTTCATGGTATAGTCCGGATGACACAGAGCCGGCATCAGGTCGTACGATCCCAGTTCCTGCATCAGTGTGCAGATACCGCACCGGGTAAACCGCCCTTCATAGCCGCTGCCGCTCGGGTATTCGAAAAAGTCCGTCAGCCGTTCCACGTCCGGCCGTTCTGGCATGGACAGGACGAATGCGCCAAGCAGGGCACAGTTGACGATATTCATCTTAAAGCGGCCCGCTGTCAGCTGCCGCTGAACAGATACCCAAGGACGCACGGGGCCGTTTCATCACCGGAGATACTGCTTTAAAGCATTTCTCCGTTTTGCATGTGGAATGCGAAATACAAAAAGCCGCACGGGAACACCGTACGGCTGGCTTTGCAGGCACAAGGCCTACCGTTATCCAATAATACCCTATTTCGACTGCATTTTCAATCTGAACATCTTAAGGCGTTTTTTGCCCCCAAATTCCGTGTGGTTGTCTCAGTTTTGCCTGTGTGGGTCAGGTTGTGGGTCAAATGAGAAAACGGCGGCAAATTGAACTTGCCGCCACATTACTGTTTTCGCACTTTGACCCATATTTTTCAGCAACTTATGCGGTCAACGCAAAATGAAAAAACTGAACTTTTAACGCAGAAAAACCGCCTAAAAAGGCGGCTTTTCAAAGTTTTTTGGTCGGAGTGCGGGGGCTCGAACCCCGGGCCTCCTGCTCCCAAACAATCTGGAAAAACTTTTTCCGGTCATTTCTAATAGTTTTTGGTTATTTCCGCTCGGTTTCACTTACTCTTTAGACCTCTTTGAACCTGCGTTTTCCGGGTGTTCCGGCGCTGTCTGTGGTCATTTATGTGGTCAAAAACGCTTCCCGCCCCAAACCGGTGACTTTTTCACCGGCCCAGAACGGGAAGCGTTTTGCGTTTCTGTGTGGTGTGTATTGTAACTCTGAGTAGGGTGTTATGCAAGTTGTTTTCTGGGAGGATAGCAGCTCAAAGGTTGAGCCGCTATAGACAAAGAATAACCTCACGCATTTGCTCTCTAAAGGTGAAACTCGCTTTCCCTCAATAACTATCGCATTCCCGTAATTTGAGGGTCATTTTAAGGGAAAGTCACCCCTTCCATCACAGGCTCACTTTTCCAAAAGATCCTCCATCGTGCAGCCGAGGACTTTCGCGAGGCTGAGAACAGTTTCCGCGCTGGCCTTGTTGATGTCCTTGTTGCGCTGCTCATACATTTGAATCGACCGAAGGCTGACATTGCTTCGTCTGGCAAGCTCCGCCTGCGTGCAGCCATAGAGCGTGCGGATGCGCTTGAGGTTGGTATCAGCGAAGTACTTGCGTACTTTGGCATCGGTAATATCGGCGAACTTGCTGATGTCCGCTTCGTGGAGAGGCGCATACATCCGCTGCAAATTTTCAAACGAGAGGACCTCGAAAATATCGCTGAACTTCCTGCCGGAGAACCACTGGTAGTAGGCGACGGCCCAGCCGATCCAATACTCTCTGGAGCGGTTGAAATTGGCTTTCGGTTTGACCGTCGGCGCTTTGCCCGTAGTCTCAACCAGGACATCAACAGCCGCTTCGATACCGCTTTTCCCCATAATATAGGTAGCTTCGCCGTTCTCGATTCGGTTGCTGACGGAGCTGACGGAAAACAGTTCCATGAAGCTATCTCCGGCGATTCCGCATGCGTTGATGGCATAGTCGAAGGCATCGCCCAGCAAGGCCTGCGCATTATTTAGATACATTTCTTGGTATGCGTGGGTCATCGTTCCGGATGCCTCCTCTCATAATGTCAAGCATGTACAGGCCGTCAGTCGCCTCTTCGAGCATTTTCGAATAAAGCTGATCGGCTTCGTCGTTTCGCGCCTTGCGGAGAACATAATATTTTTCCCTTTCTGCGATGGAAAATCCCTCGTAATGCAGCAGGGAGAATGCGTATTTAGACTTGACGACGATCTGTTCGCCCAACTTGCCCAGGTGCATAGCACTTGCAAGCTGCTGCACGGAAATTCCATTATTCAAGAAAGACGCCGCAAAGTCGAAATAGGAGTCGTCGGCTCGGTAGCCGATGATCAAGTCATAGGCGTTGACATTGACGCCGAAATTTTCGATCAAGTATCGTTTGGCCCGCTGTGCGGCCGGATTATTGATAGAGAACAGACGGTGCTCTACCAAAACGGCGATCCAGTTCAGGATCGTATAGTCCGGACTGTTCAGATTCAGAATTTTTAGGTATTCCGTATCAAGGCTGTAACGATTGGCAAAGCCGTTGCGCAAAGAGGATACGGCCCATTCCTTGGCAAGCGCTTCGCTTTCCGTGCAGTAAATGCCCAGCCCGAAGTCGTTGTTATGCTTACCCAACCCAAAGGCGGGAGCCTCTACGATCTGCTCAGAGCCGTGATATAGGGTGATTTTATGATCCATTTCCGTATCCTCCTAAGTATCTCTGTGCAAATTATATCACCAAAGTGATATAAAATCAAGTTGTATTTGTGGGGAAATTACTATACATGTGGTTTCTGCGTGGGTGGCGGCTCAAAAGTTGAGCAGCTGTAGGCAAAGAATACTCCGGACACGGATACTTAATTAGGGTTCATCCGCTGTTTCACATTGCTGTATAATTGGAAATTCCTAATCTAAAAATGACCATCCCAATCTAAAAACTGGATTTTCAATAGACAAATTAAAACTGTCGTGTTAGAATTAATTTGCATTAGTGTATACTCTGACACGAGGTGTTACGATGACGATTTGTTATAATAAGCTCTGGAAACTCCTGATTGATAAAAACATGAAAAAGAAAGATCTCCGCATAGCCACCGGCATGTCCACCACTGCCCTTGCCAAGCTGGGCAAGAACCAGCATGTCAGCACGGAAATTCTAACGAAGATTTGTGAGGTTCTGGACTGCGACTTCTGCGATATCATCGAGCTCGTAAAGGAGGAAAATCATGATTGACTTTTCCAAAAACGAGCAATATCGAGAGACCAAGGTGTTGTTATTGCAGAGGGTGAAAATATCAATCGTGTATACAAATTGAAAAGATAACCCATTGCGGTTTCTGCGAAGTCGATTTGCAGGAAAACAGAAACACCAAATTAAGAGAAGTGTGGTAAGCAAACATGGCAATAAAGAAAAACGAGCTGTACAGTTCCCTTTGGGCGAGCTGCGATAAACTGAGGGGCGGCATGGATGCCTCTCAGTATAAGGACTATATCTTGACCCTGCTGTTCGTGAAATATGTTACGGACAAGTTTCAGGGCGTAAAATATGCCGATATTACGGTTCCCGAAGGCGGCAGTTTCAACGATTTGGTTGCATTGAAGGGTAATAAAAATATCGGTGAAGAAATGGATAAGGTCATTGCCAAGCTGGCAGAAGCCGGGGAGAACAATCTCCGCGGCGTGATCGACAATGCCCATTTCAATGATGAGGCCAAGTTAGGCAGCGGCAAAGAAATGGTGGATAAGCTCACCGGCTTGATTGCCATTTTCCAGCGTGACGAATTCAATTTCAAAAAGAACAAAGCCAGCGGTGACGATATTCTTGGCGATGCCTATGAATATCTGATGCGGCATTTTGCCACGGAAAGCGGCAAGAGCAAGGGCCAGTTCTACACACCGGCCGAAGTTTCCCGTATTCTTGCCAAAGTGATTGGCATCGACAGCATCGAGGAGCGCGACGAGGGTTACTCCGTGTATGACCCTGCCTGCGGATCTGGTTCACTTCTGATTCGAGCAGCGGATGAAGCCCCCTTCGAGATTGCTATTTGGGGACAGGAAAAGGAAGTAACCACCGCAGGTCTTGCCAAGATGAACCTTGTCCTGCACAACAAGGCTGCCGGTGAGATCAGAGTAGGAAATACATTTTCTGCTCCCCGCTATTTTGAAGAAGGCTCCGATGATGAGGTGCTGAAGCGTTTCGACTTTGCGGTGGCCAATCCTCCGTTTTCTCTGAAAAACTGGACGGATGGTCTTAAGGATTATGGCCGCTTTGATGGCTATGGTGACAGACCGCCTGAAAAGAACGGCGACTTTGCGTGGCTGCTCCATATTTTGAAGTCCTTGAAAAGCACTGGCAAGGCTGCGGTCATTCTTCCCCACGGTGTTCTGTTCCGTGGCAATGCGGAGGAGACTATCCGCAAAGCTATTATTGACAAGGGCTATATCAAGGGCATCATCGGCCTGCCCGCCAACCTGTTTTATGGCACCGGTATCCCTGCCTGCATTATCATCATCGATAAGGCTGATTCCGCCGAGCGCAAGGGTATCTTTATGATTGATGCCAGCCACGACTTCGTTAAGGACGGCAATAAGAACCGCCTGCGTGAGCGGGACATCTATAAAATCGTCACCACATTCAATCAGCAAATCACAGACGATCCCAAGTATGCCCGCTTTGTTCCCAATGATGAGATCAAGAAGAAAAACGAGTATAACCTGAATATCCCCCGTTACATTGACAGCTCTACGGCGGAAGATTTACAGGACATTGATGGACATCTGCATGGCGGTATTCCTGCGACAGATGTGGATTCCATGGAGAAGTATTGGGTACTGTTCCCCGGCCTGAAAGACAAGCTGTTTTCTCAGTTGCGGGATGGCTATTATCGGCTGAACATTCCCAAAGAGGATATCCGCAACGTGGTCTATAACGACCCTGAATTTTCTGCCTACGCCGAACGCATCGACGAGGCTTTTGACGCGTGGATGCAGATGGTGGATTCCGGCCTTCGGAGCATTGATGAAGATACGGAAGTTAAGCCCTATATTGTGGAGCTGTCGGAGCAGCTGATTGGCTGCTTTGATGGTCTGGAGCTGGTGGATAAGTACGATGTCTACGAGGTGCTGCTTTCCTATTGGCACGAAGTCATGGGCGACGATGTTTATCTTGTGTCGGTGGACGGCTATGGTGCCGCCCGGACATGGGAAAACATCATGGGGGAATACACCTCCGGCAAGAAAAAGGGTCAGGAAAGGGTCGTTGGCTGGGAGGGCGTTTTGCTGCCCAGGGCACTGATTGAGTCCGTATTCTTTGCCCCCGAACGCAAGAAAATCAATGAGGCGCAGGCCATTGCCGAAGAGACCCAGAGCAGACTGGAAGAATTTGTGGAGGAGCAAACTGCTGATGAGGGATACCTGAAGGACCACCTCAACGACAAGGATAAGGTGGATGCCAAGTCTGTCGCCGCCCGGTTGAAGGTGCTGAAAAAGACTGATCCCAAGGGAGAGGAATATGCGGCATTGAAGCAGTTTGCAGATTTGACGGATTCTCTTTCCAAGCAGAATAAGGCCGTCAGGGAAATGAACGCCGAATTGGAGGAAAAGGTTCGGGCGAAGTATGCGTTGCTGACCGATGAAGAGATCCTGGATCTGCTGGTGAACCGCAAATGGTATGCCACCATCTTTGAAGGAATCAAGGCGCTGTATGTCACCACTTCCCACCAGATGACCAACCGTATTGTGGAACTGGTGGATCGGTATGAGGATACCCTGCCGGAACTAACTGCCACTGTTGCTGATTATGAGTCCAAGGTCAAGGATCATCTGAAAAGGATGGGGTTTGTATGGTAAACGGGAGAAACAAATATAGAATTAAGGACATTTTCGATTTGTCAGCAGGCGGTGATGTAGACAAGGAACATTTTTCTGCTTATAAAACCAGTGAACATCGATATCCAATTTATTCAAACTCTTTAGAAAACCACGGTCTATACGGATATACATCCAACCCAAAATATAGTGCAGATTCTGTAACAATCACAGGGCGAGGAAGCGTTGGTCATGCGGAGTATCGAGAGGACGAATTTGATGCGATAATCCGACTTCTGGTACTGAAACCGAAGAGTAGTAATGTATGTGCGCAATTTGTTGCGGATTACATCAACAATTGCGTTGATTTTTCGCTTGAAAGTACAGGAGTTCCTCAGCTCACTGCTCCCCAGATCATGAATGTTGAACTGGAACTTCCTCAATATGATGAGCAAAAAGAGGTTACTACGGTACTCGCGGATGTAAGTAGTTTGATTGACATGCTTGGCAAACAGATTTCCAAGAAAAAAGCCATCAAGCAGGGCACAATGCAGGAACTGCTGACCGGCAATCGCCGCCTACCAGGATTCTCTGGAGAGTGGGAAACAAGGACATTACACGAAATATCCAACGAAATGGTTGATGGTCCGTTTGGAAGCAATTTGAAAACAGAGCATTATACAACGGAGCGACAAGTCCGTATTATCCAGCTCAGTAACATTGGCGAAGCTGGTTGGAATAATGCGAATGTCAAATATACCACTTTTAGCCATGCTGCTGAATTACAGCGCTGTATTGTCCAACCCGGCTCTATTCTGATTGCCAAAATGATGCCCGCAGGAAGAGCAATTATCTGCCCAGATAATGAAAAAAGTTATATTTTAGGATCTGATGTTGTAAAAGTTGTCCCTAATAGCAGTGTTGATAGCAGATATCTTGTTTATGCAACAAAATCTCGATTTTACTTAGATCAAATTGCAGATGACACTCAAGGAAGCACTCGTGCCAGAACAAGTGTAAGCAAATTAAGAAAAACAGCCATTCTTTTTCCGGAAAAAGATGAGCAAATAGCTATTGCCGACATTCTGTCCGAAATGGATATGGAAATTGCTGCGCTTGAAGGAAAGATTGCCAAATACCGTCAGATCAAACAAGGCATGATGCAGCAGCTTCTGACGGGAAAGATCAGACTGGTGTAAAGGAGAGAGAAAGGATGCCTATTGATAAGGAAGTTGTTGGTCAGGTCATTGAGCAGTCCGGCGGTGTCTTGGAAAAGGCTTATGATGATTTAGCACATCCTACGGCGAAATCTGTAGGAAACACGCTTAGTCTGGTTCCCAGAACCATCGGGGTGTGGCTTGGCAAGTGGGAAAAGTGGGTTATTAATGGGGAGGAAAGCATCCGGCTGACAGCAGAAGCTGTTAGAGAAAAGGCAGAGAAAATTCCTGAAGAAAAGCTGACCGAGCCGGAACCCTATGTTGCGATTCCCACTGTACAGCAACTCAGTTACTGCTATGACAGCGAAGAACTGCGGGAAATGTATGCTAATCTGTTAGTTTCCTCTATGAACATAGATACCAAACAAGCTGTACATCCTTCTTTTGTGGATATAATCAAGCAGCTATCGCCTATGGATGCCAAAGTGCTTGAGGCAATGAAACAAGAGCAATCTGCAATCCCTGTTGTTACAGTCAGGCTGAACTTCAAAGAAAGCAAATCGTTTCACGAACTTCTTATTGATTACTCGATCGACCTCTTTCAATTGTTCGGTGATACCAGCATTTTGAGTGCCAGCCTTCAAAACCTTGATCGTCTTGGCATTATTAAAATCCGATATGATCAGGTTGTAAAGCCTGATGAGAGATACGATGTCTTTTATGAAGATGCCGAGTATAAAGGCCTCGTGGCCTCATTTCAAGGTAAGGAAAATACTGATATCACGCTCTCGAAAGGGCTTATTGAACTTACTGAATTTGGCAAAACATTTTGCCAGTGTTGTTGTGAGAATTAGGGGGTGCTTCCATGCCCAATATTGGTGACAGCGAGCGCAAAACTCAAAACCGTGTGGTCAAGTTCTTTCGGGACAAGCTGCACTATACATATCTGGGGAACCTGCATGACAGCGAAAACCGCAATATCATGCAGGAGCGGCTGCACGCCTGGCTATTGAAACAGGGCTACTCCGAAAAGCTTGCAGCCAATGCCATCGATGCGTTGGTGAAGACCTCCACCAATCTGCAGCAGGGTTTGTACCATGCCAACAAAGAGGTCTACAGCCTGTTGAAATACGGAGCCAAGGTCAAGGAGTCCGTGGAGCAGTCCCCTAAGACGGTGTATTTTATTGACTTTGAAGATGTCAGTAAAAATGACTTCTATATTGCGGAAGAAGTCACTATTGTCAGCAACAACACCAAGCGTCCTGATATCGTTCTCTATGTGAATGGTATTGCGCTTGCGGTGATCGAACTGAAAAAGAGCAGCGTGTCCGTGTCCAACGGCATCCGGCAGAATCTGACCAACCAGAAATCGAATTTCATCGAAGATTTCTTTACCACCATTCAGTTCTGTATGGCCGGGAACGACAGCGAGGGCTTGCGCTATGGTACGCTCCTTACCCCGGAGAAGCACTATCTGGAATGGAAAGACGACGGCTTTACCGAGCATCAGACGGAACGCGATATTGTGGATATCGAGGTTGAGGAATACTGCGAGGGGATTTCCAGCAAGTTGGAAAAACAGCTTTTTGCTCTGTTTTACAAAAAGCGTTTCCTTGATCTGATCCACAACTTTGTAATCTTCGATAAGGGCATCAAAAAGGTCTGCCGCTATAATCAGTACTATGCCATCAAGCGGGCGCAGCATCGTTTGACGGACAAGAAGCGCGGCGGCATCGTTTGGCATACCCAGGGCAGTGGCAAGAGTCTGACGATGGTGTGGTTCTCCAAGTGGATTTTGGAGAATAATCCCAATGCGCGTGTATTGGTCGTTACCGACCGCGAGGAATTGGATGAGCAAATCGAAAAGAATTACAAGGGTGTGGATGAGAATATCGTCCGCACTAAGAGTGGAAAAGATCTGCTTGAACGCCTGAACACTTTCGATGACCGTCTTCTGTGCTCTCTGATACATAAATTCGGAAAGCGCGGCAGCGATAGCTCGGAAACAGATTACGAAAAATACATCGAAGATTTGAAAAACGCATTGCCCAAGGATTTTTCCGCAAAGGGTGATATCGTGGTGTTTGTGGATGAGTGCCACCGCACTCAGTCCGGCAAGCTCCACGCGGCCATGAAGACGATCCTTCCCAATGCCATCTTTATCGGTTTCACAGGCACGCCGCTTTTGAAGAAGGACAAAAAGACCAGTCTGGAAACCTTCGGCGGATATATCCACACCTACAAGTTCAACGAAGGTGTTCGAGACGGCGTTGTGCTGGATCTGCGGTACGAGGCCAGAGATGTGCCGCAGGGCATGACCTCTCAGGATAGAATCGACGCATGGTTTGAGGCAAAAACCGTTGGGTTGGCCCCCAGAGCAAAAGCAAAACTCAAAGCTTATTGGGGTAACCTGCAAAAGATTTTCTCCTCTCGCTCCCGCTTGGAGCAAATCGCCAATGATATCATCTTTGATTTTGCCACCAAGGTACGACTGATGGATGGAAAAGGAAATGCTATCCTTGTGGCCGGTTCTGTGTATTCGGCATGCCGATACTATGAAATTTTCCAAAGCAAGGGTTTCCGGAAATGTGCGATTATTTCTTTTTATACGCCACAAGCCGGTGATTTAAGAACGGATACTGTCAGCGACGAGGAAGAAACCGAAACATATGAAAAATACAGCACTTATCTGAAAATGATCGGCGTTGACCCGTCGGAGGACAAGACGCAGATTGCCAAAAAAGTAGAAGCTTTTGAAGCGGAAGCAAAACGCAAGTTTGTGGATGAACCTGCAAACATGAAACTGCTGATCGTAGTTGACAAGCTGCTTACCGGTTTCGATGCTCCCAGCTGTACCTACCTCTACATCGATAAGACGATGCATGACCACGGCCTGTTCCAGGCGATCTGCCGAGTCAATCGTCTGGATGGCGAGAGCAAAGACTTTGGCTATATTGTAGATTACAAGGAACTATTCGGAGACTTGGCGGATGCCATGAACAAGTATACCGCCGGTGCCTTTGAAAGCTATGATGCCAAGGATGTCGATGGGCTTTTGAAAGATAGAGCTACAGAAGCGAAAAAGTATTTCGTTGATACCCTGGAGGAATTGGATGAGCTTTGCGAGGGCGTCGAATTGCCCAGAAAAGAACTCGACTATATCCACTATTTCTGTGGTGAAAGTGGTCGCGACGAAAATCAGGACGAAGCCTTTGCCCGCATTCGCGAGAAACTGTACAAGCTCGTCGGACGTTTGATTCGCGCTTTTGCGGAGTTAAAGCCTCGTATGACGGATTTAGGGTATACCCTTTCCGAGCAAAGCACATTGGACGACAGGGTTGCGTTCTATCTAAGCCTGCGTGACACGATTGGCAGAGCCAGCGGCGATTTTATTGATCTGAAAGCCTATGAACCTGGTATGCGGTATTTGATCGACAACTACATCTCGGCCAGCGAGTCGCAAAAAATCGGCTGCATGGATGACTTTACCCTGCTTGATTTCATCATCATGCAAGAAGATAAGCTGAAGAGCGAACAAGAAGGTGAGCAGGAGAGTGCGGCAGAAACCATTGAGAACAACATCCGCAAAAAGGTTGTTGAGCGAATGGTCATTAACCCTGCTTATTACGCAAAAATGTCTGAAATCCTGGAGCAGTTGATACTTGACCGCCGCCGCGGAGTGATTGCCTACGGGCAGTTGCTGGACACATACATGGAACTGGCAAAAAATGTTGCAAAGCCCGAGGAGAACACAAAGTACCCGGAGAGTATTCGTTCCAATGGCGCGCTGCGGGCGCTCTATGATAATTGCGGAGAAGATGAGGTGACCGCCTTGAAGTTGCACAAAGCCATTGTCAAAGCGCGGCTCGATGGTTTCCGAAATAATCCGGTTAAGGCAAATAAAATCAAGCGAGCCCTCTATCAACTTTTGAACGATGACAACGAAGTTGAGCGGATTTATCAAATCGTTGTGGAACAAGAGGAGTACTGATGGAGATAGTTGTTTCCAATATTTCTGTGGAAGTTATCAGAAAAAACATTAAAAATATGCATCTCGCTGTGCTTCCACCGGATGGCAGAGTTCGTGTATCAGCACCTACGCAACTGACGGATGAAGCAATAACGATGTTCGTTCGGACAAAACTCGGCTGGATCAAAAAACAACAGGAGAAGTTTCAACAGCAGCCGCGCCAAAGTGAGCGGCAGTATGTTTCAGGAGAATCTCTTTATGTTTGGGGCAGGCAGTATTTTCTGCAGGTTGCGTATAGTTACAAAGGAAATTCTCTTGCACTTTCGGGTGACAAAGCAATGCTGACAGTCCGTAAGGAAAGCACGGCAAAACAACGCGAGGCATTTGTCAACGAGTGGTATCGAGAGCAATTGAAAAACGAGGTTGCAAAATATCTTCCTAAGTGGGAAAAGATTACCGGCCTTTACTGCAGCGGGTGGCAAAGTAAATACATGGCCACCAAATGGGGCACTTGCAACACGAATACCCGAAAGATTTGGCTAAATCTCCAGTTGGCGAAGAAGCCGATAGAGGGCCTTGAGTATGTGATCCTACACGAGCTGGCACATCTGAAAGTCAAAAATCATGGTCCAGAGTTTGTCGCTGTTTTAGATCAGTACATGCCTCAATGGCAGGAGCGCAAGAAACTGTTGAACGAAAGCAAGTTGGATTACATGGATTCCAGTCAAGCAAAAATCAATAGCTGAAATGAAAAAAGACCCGCAAAATTTACGAGACTGAAAAGGGCATAACAAAGCAGGCTTGTAAAAGGGGGGATCGCCAGCCGGGATGGCGCTATTGATCAGATTAGCTCTACGGAATACCCTGCTTCGTGCAGAAGGCCTCAAGGCTCTCTTTCACGCAGCTATTCCAAATCATGGGAAGTTGGTGACACTATGCCCCTTATCATTGTTCGCAATGACATCACGAAAATGAGTGTGGACGCCATCGTCAACGCGGCGAAGGAATCCCTGCTGGGCGGTGGCGGCGTGGATGGTTGCATCCACCGTGCGGCGGGACCGGAGCTTCTCCAAGAGTGTCGGACGCTGGGCGGTTGCCGAACCGGCGAGGCCAAGATCACGGGCGCGTACCGTCTGCCGTGCCGCTACATCATCCACACCGTGGGCCCCGTGTGGAACGGCGGTAAGTACGGCGAGCGGGAGCAGCTCGCCTCCTGCTACCGGATGAGCCTTGCGCTGGCGAAGAAGCACGGCTGCGAAACGGTCGCCTTTCCGCTGATCTCCTCCGGCGTTTTTGGCTATCCCAAGGATCAGGCACTCCGGGTGGCGGTGGACGCCATCAGCGAATTTTTGGCTGAAAACGACATGACGGTGTACATCGTCATTTTCGACCGCGCGGCGTACCAGATCGGCAACAAACTGTTCGCGGATATCGCCGCATATATCGACGACCACTATGTGGATGCCCACACCGACTCCAGCCGGGAGCGGATGCGCCGGATGGGCGTCGTCGAAAGCCGGATGCTGACCGCCTGCGAGGACGTGCCCATGGCGGCCTCCGGGCTGGACGAGGCGCTTGCGCATCTGGATGCCGGATTTTCGGAGACGCTGCTGAAGCTCATCGACCGCAGCGGAAAAAAGGACGCAGAGGTCTACAAGAAGGCC
>OMED01000150.1_pt1 | contig 41421 bp, 72 predicted proteins | sample 1673411 | NCBI WGS metagenome assembly OMED01 (sample SAMEA103958110, study PRJEB25191) | human gut metagenome | reverse complement strand
GCTACGGCATCGAGGGCAGGAGCTACGCACTCGAGCCGGGAGACCTGATTCTTGTGCCGCAGGGCTGCGTCCATCGCCCCGAGGTCGAACCGGGCGCGGCGTATGAGCGGATGCTTTTATATCTCTCACCGGAGTTTCTGCGCCGCAGCAGCACGGAGGAAGCGCCGCTGGAGACCTGCTTTCTGCAGGCGGCAGAGGATTTCCGCTTCGTTGTGCGCACAGGCGCGCGCAATGCCTCACTGCTCGAACCGCTGCGCGCGCTGGAGCGGGCAAAACAAAGCCCCGGCTTCGGGCAGCAGATGCTGGAACGGGCGCTTTTATATCAGCTTCTCATTGCACTCACACGCGGCATGCAGGAGCAGGCGCTGCCGTTTGCCAGCGCAAGCGCAGTCGATGAGAAAATTGCTGCCATTTTGCAGTATCTGGCGAGCCATCTGACTGAGAAAATCTCCATCGACGATCTGGCGGCGCGGTTTTATATCAGCAAGTATCACATGATGCGCCGTTTTCGCGCCCAGACCGGCTACACGATTCACGCCTATCTTGTCGGCAAGCGTCTGATGCTCGCGCGCGAGAAGATTTCCGCCGGTGTGCCTGTCATGGAGGCGGCGTGCCAGTGCGGCTTCGGCGATTACTCCTCGTTTTCCAGAGCCTACCGCCGCGAGTTCGGTCACGCACCCAGCAGCGCCCGCTGAGCGGCAGAAAAAAGAAACGCGCAGAAAAATCGGAAAAGCACTTGACAGATCGAGGTTCGTATGTTACTATTTTTAGGCTGATTATGTCAGTGCGCCTGCGGGTGTAGCACAACGGCCAGGGCACCAGCCTTCCAAGCTGGGGACGCGGGTTCGATTCCCGTCACCCGCTCCATTATGCGCCAGTAGCTCAGCTGGATAGAGCAACTGCCTTCTAAGCAGTAGGTCGGGGGTTCGAGTCCCTCCTGGCGTGCCAAAGCGGAGCTTGCTACCGCGAAGAAAAATGAATATGGTGGGTGTAGCGTAGTTGGTTAACGCGTCAGATTGTGGCTCTGAAGACCGAGGGTTCGAGTCCCTTCACTCACCCCATTTTTTCTTTTTATAGGCAAGGTTCGCTGCGCCGCCAACATTGGGGTGTGGTGAAGCGGTAACACAGCGGACTTTGACTCCGTCATTCGTAGGTTCGAATCCTGCCACCCCAGCCATCCGACCCGCTAGCTCAGTCGGCAGAGCACCTGCCTTTTAAGCAGGGTGTCCGGAGTTCGAATCTCCGGCGGGTCACCAAAAAAGCCTTGAAATCTCAAAGGTTTCAGGGCTTTTTCTTTTTCGTTGTTTTTTGATTAGTTAGTAACGTGTTAGTAACAGGCGCATCTATCGCATTCACAAGTTGGTCAATGTCAAAGTGCTCATAGATGTTCGCGGTCGTGGAATAGTCTGCATGCCCGAGCATTTTTTGCAGGAGTTCCGGCTTGATATTGTTTGCTACAGCCCAGCTTGCGAATGTGTGCCTTGTTGCGTGTGGTGTTTTCTTAGAGATTCCGAGCCGCTCCAAAAGCGGGTAGTAGTCACGCTTGCGAAAATTTGCAATGACTTTTTGCCCGGCATACCCAGAGATCAGAAGTTCGCCTTTTGCACGCTCTTTGAATTCTGCGAAATATTTACGCCCTTCGGAGCGAATTGGGATTATTCTATTCCTGCCTGCTTCTGTCTTTTCCCCGCCGATCACGTAGGTTTCATGGACATTTTCGGTTCTAAGCCCGAACAGCTCACCGATTCGCATACCGGTATATACCATCATCAGGGTAAGTTTGGCTGCCTGGGAACCGTCCGCTTCGAGCTTCTGGATATCCTCTTCTGAGAAGATCTCTTTTTCTTTCTTCACATTCTCGGGTAGTTTAATGAACGAAGCGAAGTTTGTCGTTATGAGTTCCTGCCGGATTCCCCATTGGGACATCTGCGTTGCAAGTTGTTTGAACTTCGACAGTAGCGAGTGGGATTTATCGCTGTACTTGTCTATGACAATCTGGTAATCAGCGGTCCGCAGTTCGCGAAATTTTCTGTCATGCAATGGTTCAAAAACATCATATGCGCGTTCGTAAGACTCTATTCCCTTCGCGCCGATATCGCGGAAGTGTTCATCCTTCCATGCTTTGTAAACCTGCTTGAAGGTCCAGTTATATATTTCATCAATACTCCGTCCTTGTAGCCGCGCCAGCGCGTCGAGGGCGGCTGTTTTTTTATCATAGTATCCAATTATGGTTTTTCCCTTTGCAGCGACCCACGGGCGGGTACGCCGCCCTTGCAGCTTGTAAACTGTCCCTGTACCGTTTGCACGCTTCAAAGCCTTTCGCTGCGGAGCTTGCTGCTGTTTCCCACACCAGCAGCAGAACACAGAACCGTCCGGTATATCCTTTTTACACTTGATGCACTCCATGTTTCCCTCCACGTTCTTTTCGGATTGCATAGAAAGTAATTGCCGAAGCCAGAACTGAACCTACGATCAGGGCGATACACGCCCATGCGGTTACGGTCAAATCTCCATCGCGAATGAGGCCTGCGTTCCGAATCTGCGCATCCGTCACAAGGCAGGCAATTAGAGAAAAGGAGAGCAGCATACAAAACAGGGCGAGAACGTAACACATTGTATGTGTAGCCCTTATCTGTGCGCTCTGCGCGGCTGTTGTTGCTTCCAGCTTGGCGTTTTCGATCTCGACATGATGGATCTGCTCGGTCAGTTCTTCCGGGCTTTCTGCGGGTTTGACAAGCCCGCACAACTCATCCAGCGACAGCCCGAGAACGCGGCATAGCGCGGCAGAATTGTACAGTTTCGGGTCTTGCTGTGTTCCTGCGCAGAGCTTCGTCACAGCCGATCTGGAAACGCCGGATTCTTCAACAAGCCTATCGATGGTGTAATGCTGATCTTCCTTCGCCCGCTTTATGTTACTCTGATATGCAGAAAGATATGGGGCGAGTTCCTGAATCGCCGACATGATATACCTCCATTTTCACATATATTTCGCTGATTCTTCTGCTATGGGTATGGTTTTACCAATTTGAGGGTGGACATTTCTACCCACTTTGCTATGCTGGTTACAGGCGCGCGAGAAAGCCCCACCGCCGGTGGAGCGACGGTGGGGCGATCTTAAACATTCCATTATACAAAATAGTCTGTCCCATAATTGCCGCTTGCGAGGGTTACCGGACGAAGAAAATGCAAGGTGTTCTTTGTGGAAGATTCCAAATTGAAATTATTGAACGAACGTTCTAAAATATGGAGGTACACCAAATGCAGAGCATCAATATTCGCTTTGAAAACGGGAAAGTAAACATCATCGTAGACGGGGCGCTTTTCAAAGACGTCCACAGTCTGAGCCTGGACTACATCAAGGGCGCGCCTATGCTCTTTGCCTGCGTCTCAGATGTAGGCGAGAAGCACAAGGACTGGCAGGAAAGCAAGTTTATGAGTTAGACGTAATAAGGATTCGGCTTCAGCAAGATTGCGATAGTGTCAATGACCCATCCAATTCCGCACAACCCAAGTGTAAATAGATACAGGATTCCTGTTCCGACTTTGCCCTCATAGAATTTATGCGCACCGATCATACCGAAGAAAAGGCAAAGGAAGAATGAAACCCATTTGTTCTTCGGACGACCATACCCGCGGATAGTATTCACGTTCGCATTTGTGTTCGTGTTATTGATTACGACGTTCGGCTGCGCGGACTTTAATTCTTCGACTTGCTTTCCACATTTCTGGCAAATTACGCAGTCCTTGTCGATGATCGCGCCACAAAATTTGCAAAACTTTTGATTTTCGGTTGGAACGGGTCTTTCTACAGTGTCCATCTTATTTTCCTCTTTTCTATTTTTGGGTGTAAACATTGCGCTATAATATTATTTAGGGTGGCAGCCTCCACAAGGCGAATACCCAGAATTCTGTGCATCTTCTGTGCTATCGAACCAGATTTCATTCTCTGGGAGGATTTCTTTTGCAAAGCGGCAACCCGGATTGTGGTATTTATCCGAGTCAATACTTCCAACGTATACGCCGGATGATTTCTGTGACGTTGTTTCTGCAACTGGCTCATCGAACGAGGGCGCAATGGGAACCTCGGGCTGTTCCTGAATAATCGGCTCTTCGGGCTCCGGCACTTCTGGAGAAGAGCCAACCTTTGCGTCAGTAACGGCGATTGTTTCTGTTTCCCTCTCTTTATCTGGTTCTCTCTTCGCGGTTTTTGCCGTGCATCCAGTCAGAAGAAGCACAGCGAGAAAAAGCGCAAGCATTCTTTTCATTGTAAAAATCCCTCATAGTCAAAATTTGATTTGATACTACGATTTTACCAACAGAGTTTGACAGCCTCAAGAACAAATCTACACAAAAAGAAACGATAAAATTTGGAGGTTAAGAAAAGGACGGCGGAAGTGGAGACAGGAGATTATAATGGATGAAAAGGAAATCGCAACGATTAAAGAATTGACAGAAACACTTATGAGACTTACACCAGAGAAACTCAACCTTTTTCTATCTGCTGCGCAAGAGTTAATAACGCAGACGCAAGTTCAGGACGATCTAGGCAAATATTTATGATCTTCTGAATTGATTCCGGCAAATCACAGACACACGCTTCGCCATCGGCGGGGCGCTCTTTTTTTATGCCCACAGACGGGTCATCGGTTTCGCCGGTCAAGTAAGATACTGGCACATCAAGCGCGTTAGCAACTGCGGCGAGTCGTTCATAGCTCGGAACAGACTTATCCCATCTGCCGATGACACCATTCCCGAATCCAAGCTGTTTTTCCAGTTTGGATATAGAAGTTTTCTTTTCCTTGCATAGCGCTTTGATTTTATCGAGCATGTACTGCACCTTAAAAAATTAGACTAAACGCGAAAATAGTTCTTGACTTTTAGGGCAAACTCTAATATACTTAGAGACGTGAAGGGTACAAAAAACCTAGCCCCTCACCAAGACGGACTTTTAGAAGATATTTAATTGCTTTGACACGCTTATATTAGACTATCTTCTAACCTCTGTCAAGTAGTATTCGTACAGATTGGAGGGATTTTTTTGATTTATGAGAATGTCAAGCGCCTCTGCGAGAAGCACAAGACGAACATCGCGACCGTAGAAAAGGCGTGCGGCATTGCCAACGGCACAATCGGAAAGTGGGCAGGCAAGGACGCTTCCCCGCGCATCGACACTGTAAAAGCGATTGCAGACTATTTCGGTGTATCGGTCGACTCGCTGCTACAGAAGCCGGGGAAAAGGAGGGATACGAAGTGCCATTGACCATCAATGATATCCGGGCAATGTCAAAGCCCACAATCCTCGCAAGCGAGGCGGCGCAGGTGCTTAGAATGAGCGCAAACTCCATTCGAGTTATGGCACGTCTGAACCCAAGTGCGCTTGGATTTCCGGTTATATGCTCAACGGAGCATAATGTGGAAATCCCGAGAAAACCGTTTTTACGATATTTGGGGGAGGAGATGGAAGATTGAGAAACGAACTGGAAATCGCAGAAGCGACAGAAGATCGGCAGGAACGGCTGTGGGACGAGCTGCAGTACCGCAAGACAATGCTGCGCGTGATCAAGCGGCTGTGCCTGTGGATCGGCGGGGCGGCGGCTGCGCTGGCCGTGCTGGCCTGCGGGGCGGAAATGATTAACGAGGCCGTCGTTACCGGCGCGATCGCGCTGGGGACAACGCTGTTCGGGCTGCTGTGATGGATATCAAAGAAAAGGCGCTGCTGATGACGCCTTGCGAGGTCTGCGAGATGCTGGGCCAGAAGCGCGGATGCCGCCCGGAAGACGACTGCTACACCTGCGGCATTTACGCCGAGATCATGTTTGCGCAGTGGGACGCGACCTGCAAGCTTATCCGAGAGCGCACGGGCAAAAAGAAATGACCCCTGCCGCGTTGCCGCGCGACAGAGGCCAAAATGAAAGGACATTATGTCGGCTTCTATTATAAGCCAGAAAGGAACCTATGTCAAGTTTAACGGATTCCCGCGTCCGGCACGGCGCAAAGGCCTGTGTCGAGGCGGTTCGGGCCGACTACCCGAAGTTCAACAAATGCCTGCTTTCGCAGTGCGAAGCGCCGGAGAAATACGGCGTGCAGCTCGTGCCGGAGGCTGCGGCGGCGATCAAGGCGCTGGACGCGCCGAAGAACCGCGTTGAGCGAAGGAAGAAGACGAACCGGTATTATTTCCGGCTGACGGACGATCAGGCGAAGAAGCTGGACAGGCTTCTGAAAAAGTTAGGCTATTCAACGGTTCAGAGCTTCTGTGAAGCGCTGATCCGCCAGGAGGTGAGCCGGAATGGCGTATGACGGCGAAAATCTGTACTTGAGCATTCCGGAGCCGGAGTACGAGCCGGAGTACGAGCCGGACGAGCCGGAGGACGAAGACCGCTATTTGTTCCCGCCGCTGTGGCTGGTGGGAAAGATGAAACAGGAGGAAGGATAAAATGGCAATCAAGAAACCCGCTGAACTGGATTTTAGCAACAAGAAATTCATGTGCATCATTTCCGGACAGCCCGGCCTTGGCAAGACAACGCTGGCGCTTTCCGCACCGAAGCCGTTTCTGTTCGACACGGACAACGGCATTGCCCGCGTCAGGCCAGAGCAGCGCGGCGTGACGTCTGTGGTGGAATCCTACGAAGAAATGCTTGGCGATATGGACTCCGACGAATACAAGGCGGCTGAATCCGTTGTAATCGATACCGGCGGCATGCTGGTGCAGCTGATGAAGGATTGGGCGAAGAAGCAGGACAGCAAGGCCGCAAAGGATGGCCGCGCGATGTACGGCGTGATTAAGTCTGAGTTTGACCGGCTGTGTTATCAGATCCGCGCAAAAGACCGGAAGCATTTGATCGTGGTGTTCCACACGACGGAACAGCAGAAGGGCGATACCATCCAGACACGCCTGTCCTGCGAGGGCGGCGCAAAGGATATCGTTTGGACGCCTGCGGACTTTGGCGGCTATATGTTCATGATGGGAAACAAGCGCATGATCGGCTTTACACCGACAGACGAATACTTTGCAAAAGGCTGCTTCGGTGTGCGCGGCGTGATGCAGCTGCCGGAGCTCAAACCCGGCCAGAAGTCCACATTTTTGACGGATTTGTTCCGCAAAGCGCAAGAGGACATCAACGCACAGGCCGAGATCTATAGCGGCGAGAAAACCGCATATGACGTGGCGATGCAGGAAGGCCGCGCGTTCATTGCGCTTGTCGGAGATCCCGACACGGCGTTAAAGGCGCGGGAAGGGCTGGCAAAGATCCATCACGCTCTGACTAGCGCCGCCGAGCTTGGCGCAGAGTTCAAGCGCAAGTGCAAGAAACTCGGTCTGAAATACGATAAGGAGATAAAAGCCTATGTATTGGCTGACACAAAGCCTGCTAAGCAGCTGGAAGCACTTTCTTGATGCGGATGATGCGTATGCAGACGCGGCGCTGTCCTCCTTCCTCTCTACGCTTCGGCGTGAAGAGAAGGAAACAACGCAGGCGATGCAGGCTGGCATTGACTTCGAGGCGGCGATCAACAGCACGGTTGCGGGCGTACCAATTGAGCCTGTCAGCGAGAAATACGACCGGGCTGTAGCAAAGTTTTCCCGTATCTGCTCTGGCGGTCAGCCACAAGTGCCGGTCGCCGGGCGGCTGCATGTATCGGGCTTGGATTTCCAGTTATACGGCGTCTGCGACTACGTAAAGGCCGGAATCATCTACGATATTAAGCGTGTACAGCGGTACGAATACGGCAAGTACCTGCACAGCCCGCAGCATCCGATGTATCTGCATCTGATGCCAGGCGCGTCAAAATTTACATACCTGATCTTCGACGGCGCGAATAATTACGCGGAGACGTACCGGCGCGGCGATTTCGAGCCTATCGAAGATACGATTTCATGCTTTATCAACTGGCTTTTGGCAAACGGTTATATCAACGATTATTTTACGCATTGGGAAATGAACACTGAAAGGAAGGAAAAAGTAGATGGGATTCAAAGCTGTTAAAAACGATGGCGGTCTGATGAAGGCTGGCGATTATGAGTGCTATTTGAAATCGTGCGGATACAGCGTAACGAAGAACGGAAACGAATGCATCAAGTTCGATTTCGTTGTCCGTGAGGACGTCGAGCAGGAATACCAGAAGAAGCACATCTTCAAGAACTTCTGGCCCGACCGCGACACCGGGGAGTATGACGCCGACAAGATCGGCAAATATGCAAATGCGCTTGGCATTGAGCCGGGCACCGATTTTGAACTTGACGATCTGGTAGGCCGCAACTGCATTTTGCACATGGAGCCGTTTGAGGGCAATGACGGTGTAACGCGCGACTGTATCCGGTATCTCAAGCCCAGCAAGGCAGACTCCTTTGTAACGCCCGCACCGGCCAGCGCAGAGGAGTTCAAACAGCTTGACGAAAGCGACGACGAGCTGCCGTTCTGAGGGCTGAAATATGCCGAACAGAATTATTCGGGAAAGCATCTGCACAAGCGATAGCGTCGACAAACTCTCGTGGTTTGAAGAAGTTCTGTTTTATCGGCTCATTGTAAACTGTGATGATTTCGGACGCTTTGACGGGAGAGCGGCGGTCGTGAAAAACCGCCTCTTCCCGCTGAAAGAAAACCTCACGCTCAAAACTGTAGAAAATGCTCTTCATGGGCTGGCGAGTGCTGGATTGATTGCTCTGTATGTGTTTGAGGGCAAGCGCTTCCTTTACCTACCAACATGGGGCAAGTATCAGACGCAGCGTGCGAAAGTAAGCAAATTCCCGTCGCCTGATGATGGGAAACAAGCGGATGAAATCATCTGCAAGCAAATGCATGCAGATGTTCCCGTATTCGAGAATCGAGAATCGAGAATCGAATTCGCTATTCGAGATGCGGAAGATAGCGCGGAGCCGCAAGCGGCATCCACGCCGCCAGCAATCTCTCTGCCGCTGAATGATGGAACGGGATATTCCGTTTCCGTGGAGCAATGCCAGGAATGGGCGGGCTTGTACCCTGCTGTCGACGTGATACAGCAGCTGCGGAACATGAGGGGCTGGTTGGACGCAAATCCGGCCAAACGGAAAACAAAGCGCGGGATCAATGCGTTTATTGTCCGCTGGCTGGCAAAAGAACAGGACAAGGGCGGAACACAGCCTGCACAGTACAGCCGCGCTGCAAAGCCCGGCTACGGTGTGCAGGGGCACCATGACCCGCTGAATCCGCTGGAAGAGGCTGCTGTCAACCGGCTGTTCGAGAAACCGCCGAAGGGTGCGGAGAAAATGCGGCACGGCGTGCAGAACCACGGAGACGACCTGACGGCGTTCCAGATGGCAGCGGTCGAACGGATGCTTGCGGAAAACGAGGAGGATAAGACATGAGATTTGTTTGCGATTGCTGCAACGATCTGACGAACATCGAGGCCGACCGAATGGAAATTCAAGGAGACAAGCTGATGGTGTACAGCCGCGGCGCCATGCCGGAATGGGCGTGGTGCCAGTACGTTGGGAAACAGACCTGTTTCGACCTGGCGGCGTTTGGAGGTGCAAAAGCGGAATGAAATGGCATATTGCAAGTGTCAGCTGGGGCAAGGACAGCCTGGCCATGCTCCTAATGCTGATTGCCAAGGGCTACCCGCTGAATGAGGTGGTTTTCTACGATACCGGAATGGAGTTTGAGGCGATTTACCACACACGGGATCAAATGCTACCCAGCCTGGAGCAGCTGGGGATCAAGTACACCAGACTGGAGCCGGAAAACCCGTTCCTGTTTGATATGCTGGAAAGGCCGGTTTGCAGTAAGCAGAAAGGCACACACCAAGGTTATGGCTGGTGTGGCGGCCTCTGCCGCTGGGGAACCACAGGGAAGCTGAAAGCCATAGACAGGTACGCGGAGGCGCGGGACGCTATGGTTTACGTTGGCATAGCTGCCGACGAAACGCCGCGACTGGAAAAAGAACGGAAGCCGTATAAACTGCACCCGCTGGCGGAGTGGGGCATGCCGGAAGCCGACGCCATGGCATATTGCTATGAAAACGGGTTTTCGTGGCTGGAGGGCACGATCCGCCTTTATGACGTGCTGGACCGTGTTTCGTGCTGGTGCTGCTGCAACAAGAACCTGCGGGAACTGCGGAATATGTATATTTACCTACCGGAATACTGGGAGCGCCTGAAAGACCTGCAACGGAAAATAGACAGGCCAATGAAAGGCTATTACAAAGGCAAGCCGCGCGGCGTGTTTGAACTGGAACAACGGTTCCGCGCAGAATTGGAACAGGAGGCAAGAGCATGAGTATTATTTGCATAGCCAAGGGAACGGCAACCATGGGGGCATACAACCATAGGCCACGGCGGAGAGGTCACCAGCCAGGAACCGGCACGGTGGGAAGTATCACACAAATTACGCAATCTGTGAACGGTGCGGAAAACTCTGTTACCGGGTGCGTCGATTTCAGAAACTGGGAATGGCGCGGCACGCCGGAGGGAGGAGACAAGCATGAGTAAAGCTGTTTTGATCAGCATCCGCCCGAAGTGGTGCGAGAAAATCATCAACGGGCAGAAAACTATCGAGGTGCGCAAGACACGCCCGAAGATGAACCCGCCGTTTAAGTGCTACATCTACAAATGCGGAAACGGCAAAGTCGTCGGGGAATTTCTGTGCGATCAGATCATCGAAGATCGCACGTATGGGCACAATGAAGAATTTTACAGAGCAGCCTGCATGAGCGCATACGATGCGGCGGCATATGCAATGCAGTCGCCGATGTATGGCTGGCATATCTCCAACCTGAAAATCTACGATGCGCCGAAGGAACTGATAGAATTTCACACTTGGAAAAAATGCAAATCATGCAACAAGAGTGGGTACGAAAGCACAGCCTGTATCTATGATGAAAATTGCATAATTCCAGCGGCGATTACTAAAGCACCACAAAGCTGGTGCTATGTGGAGGAAGAGATATGGAACGATTGACAAGTCCTAATATCAACGTAGACCCAGCTACCGATCGATTTCTGCACGCCGCGATCGGCGGCAAGGAAATCGACTGGAAGCAGAGCCGGGACAGCACGCTCGACGTGCTGATCAACGGCCCAACGAGCAACGGCTTTGGCAAGGATATTTTCCGCAAGATGGCCCGCGATCTGTACGGACGGCTGAAAGCCTACGAGGACATTGCCGAGTTGTGCGGCGGGTTTGACCGCCTCCGCGAGCTTGCCGAGGCCGACAAGGACGGGCGCGTGGTCGTGCTGCCGTGCAAGGTGGGCGATACGGTGTGGATTGTAGGCACTGTGAGAAAATTGTATAGCGCAAAAGTTCGGACATTCTTCTGCGGGCATCCGTCCGCAGTGCGTGGGGACGATGTCGATGGACATATACACATGATTCGCACAACAGAGTGCGACATCCCGATGCAAGAATTCGGAAAAACCGTATTTCTGTCGCGCGCCGAAGCCGAGCGGGCGATTCAGGAAATGGAGGGCAAGGGATGAGCTTCAGTAAGAAAAAACGGGAAGCGGTCTATGCGAAGTATGACGGCCACTGTGCCTACTGCGGACGGTCTATCGATATCCGAGACATGCAGGTAGACCACTTCCGGCCGCTGCGAGCGTGGGATATTGAAGAAGCCGGAACAGATGATATTTCAAACCTCATGCCTGCCTGCCGGATGTGCAACCACTACAAGCGGGCAAACACGCTGGAGACATTCCGGCGCTATATCGAGGAGATCCCGCGCAAACTCAGGGAGAACTACATCTACAAGGTGGGAGTTGCCTACGGCAACGTTATCGAGCACGAGAAACCAATCAAGTTTTACTTTGAACAGAATGGAGGGCAAGGAGGATGGTTGAAAACCGTGTGTGCTTTACCGTCCGGGGCGAGTTTGGCGCTCAGATGAGCTTCGAGTCAAAAAACACGATCCCGTATGAAGATCTGTGCAAGTGTATCAATAAAGATACGCTGATAGAGCTGATGTGCCTTGACAGGCTCGGCTATACCGGCGACGATATTCAGTTCATCACGCCAGAAGAATACGACGAGCACTTTGGAGACGACGAAGATGGTTGACGAATACATCAGCCGCGAAGCGGCGCTGAAAGCACTATTTGCACCTGGAATGTGCTACGCTCCAATGCAGTTGCAGATTATTAAGGATATGCCCGCCGCCGACGTTGCGGAGGTGGTGCATGGACGGTGGATTTTGCACCATACCGTAACCGGCAATCCATACACGGAATGTTCAAATTGTTGCACAAATGTCGCAGTTAAGACGGATAAAGGAACGTTCGCCAAACTCGATATGCGAGGCATACCCTACTGTCCGTTCTGCAGCGCGAAGATGGATGGAGGTGACAACGATGCGGCTGATTGACGCCGACGAAGCCAAAAAGCTGAATAAAGAGCAATGCGTGGGAGACTGCGGGTGCTGTTCGGACCTCCAAGACGACAATACATGCACGCTGATTGACAGGGTGCCGACCGTAGACGACGCCGTGATCGTGACGCGGTGCAAGGACTGCAAGCATCGGACTGAAGCGGGCAACTGTGGACATCCGCGCCACCATGGGATTTTGCCATCGGCATATCCATACGATTTTTGCAGCTACGGAGAACGGAGGGAAGAATAAAGGATGAGCCTAACAGACGCTGCCAGATACACCACAATGATTATGGCGCAGAATCCAGACTGGTGCGCCAAAAGAATGGAAAACTTCGAGAAGTACATCACGGAAAATAGTGCTGGTGCTGCCGAGGTGTGTAATGAAAGGAAAGACAACTCCGCGATGAACACACACATTACAAACATCAAGGGCGACTGGCAGGAGGTCGTGGACACCTGCCGCGCCACTTCCGGAAAAGGGCCGCTCGGGCATGAGCCAAGCAAGGAGTTCAAGCGGCGGATCCTGATCGCTGAGCACTCGCCCATCCGCCGGATTTCGGTATCGTGGGTTTGGCAAGGCATTAAGAGCTGGATTGCGACGCACTGGTCAAGGCACAAATGGGAGTGCTTTATCTCTACGCAGAGAACAGACCGAACCGGAACGCCGAGGGACAAGCTCCCGCAGGACGCGCCGGTGATCTTCGAGGGAGAAGCGAACGTACAAGCCCTGATCGATTCCATGCGCAAGCGGTTATGCAGTCAGGCAGACCCGGAGACGCGCGCGTATGCCGAGGATTTCAAAGCGGCGCTGCATGAGATTCAGCCGGAGATCTCGGACGTGTTGGTGCCAAACTGCATTTACCGGTGCGGATGCCCGGAGATGCAGACCTGCGGGATGTACGAATGGTGGCTGAAATTTCACCCGGACATTGCAAGCACGGACATTCAAAAGCGGTATAACACTTACAACGAACTGTTTTGGAAAGTGAGGGTGAAGCGTGGGAACGATACTGGCGATTGACCCCGGCAATATTCAATCGGGCTATGTAATCGTAGAGCACGACGGCGAAGAGATCCGCCGCGTGCTGGAGGTCGGGAAGATCGAGAATCCGGCAGTGACAGATATGCTTGACCGGAAGCTTTATGCGAACTGCATAGACGTCGCGATTGAGATGGTGCAGGGGATGGGGCAGACCGTAGGGCAGGAGGTGTTCGACACCTGCGTCTGGGCCGGGCGATTCTGGGAAATTGCGTTGAGATCTGGCGGATGTGAGCCGAAAAGGATATACCGGCGAGAAGAAAAGCTGTACCTGTGCGGCTGCCTGAGCGCGAAGGACAAGAACATTCGGCAGGCCCTGATAGACAGGTATGGAGTTGTCGGAACAAAAACAAATCCGGGGTTTTTCTACGTGAATGGCGTCAAATTTGCAAAGGATATGTGGACGGCTATGGCCGTTGCGGCCACATATTTTGACAAGCACATCAAGGGGGTAAAGCTGTAATGGCAAATATCACGGCGACCTGCCCGGTTTGCGGGAAGGTGTTTACCAGACCCTGCAAGCCGCGCGCGGATGGCCGGTATCTCTGCAGCCGGGCGTGTGCCGGGGCATGGCGCAAGCTGCATCCGATCTGCACGGGCAAGCGGCGCGATCGCGCATGGGATGAGGTACGGATCCAGATCACAGCGATCATCCCGGTCTATCCCGCCATGCGTCCGCGCATGGGCGAAGTGTACGATGCGGAAAAATATGAATACGTCAGCAGCATGCCCGGCTATGTTGTGCGCGTCGGAGACAAGCGGGTCTGTGTGAGGGTGGACGAATGCAGGGAGATTTAAGAATCAGCCCATATTCCGCTCCGTGCGGCGACTGCCCCGAGAAAGGCTGCGGGGCAAAGCATGCCACGTGCGAGGCATACATAGCGTATCGCAAGGCTGCGGACGAGTACAACAAAAGCAAGGTAGAGCGCATAGAGCGCGGGATGGAAACAATCGGCAAGTCCGCCAGAGCGCGGAAATACGAACGGGCAAAACGCGAAGGGAGGGTACACTATTGATAGAACAGATTAAGGGCGCGAAGTACGACGAGGGCAAGCCTCGCCCGTCGCTCGTGCCGGTGGCGGCTATCGAGGCGATCATGCAGGTGCGTGAGTTTGGCAAGGCAAAATACGCCGACGCGGAAGACTGGCGCAAGGTACCGCGTGAGAAGTGGCTGGACGCCCTTCTGCGCCACGTTCTGCATATCTGGGATAATCCGCTGGCGCTCGACTATGAGAGCGGCTTACCGGCTCTGTGGCATGTTATAACTAACGGCTCGTTCCTGTGTGAGGCGTACAAAGCTGAGCTTCTAAAAGCGCAGATAGAATGGACTCAAAAAAAAGTGGATCGATTGAAAGCGGACTATAAGCAGGATGCTAACGATGATCTCGATGGTTACCGGAGTACGCCGAGTCTAGTTTGCACAGAGGAACTCTGTGATTGCTTCTCGATGCGATGCAAAAACAACTGCGCGAGAGACATGGATGTTCGGGACTGCAAGCAGGTAGAGCCGGACGGGCCGGAGGAGGAACCATGAGCAAGCCGCGTGATCCGTGGTGGCCATATGCGAAGAATATAATTCGCAACTTTAAGAGCGGCGGCCCCATATCAGATGCTGAGCGTGCCGCCGTTGAGGCTGCGGTAGAAGAAACAAAGCAGCGGATCGACGGTGAGGAGCGGATACGGCTCATCGATCTTGTCCTCTGGAAGCGGACGCACACGCTGCAGGGGGCCGCGCTAGCGTGCTACGTCTCGGAGCGTACTGCGCAGGAGTGGCACAGGCAATTTATTCGCCTTGTGGGGCAAAAAAGAGGGCTTTTATGAAAAAGTCTGCGCCCCAGAGCCAAATTTAACATTTACTATAAGGGCGTAGAGACCAACTCTACGCCCTTTTTCATCGGCACCGCAGCGTTCTGCGGAAACCTCCTCCTCCTGTTCTCGTGTTCTCCGGTGTGAATAAATATATTTATTCACACACGGAGACACGAGAACGAAAGAATGAGGTGGCTGGCCGGTGATCGGGCATGATGGGGAGGACAACATGGAGGTAAAAAACAGAAAGCTTTCCAGCATTACTGCATACGGGAAAAATGCGAAAAAGCATGACAAGACGCAAATCAACAACGTTGCGGAGAGCATCAAGCAGTACGGTTTTGTGCAGCCGATTGTGATTGATCGTGACGGCGTGATCGTAATCGGCCACTGCCGCGCTATGGCGGCGAAGAAGCTTGGCATGGAAGAAGTGCCTTGTGTCTGCGTGGACGATCTGACCCCGGAACAGGTGAACGCCCTGCGGCTGGTGGATAACAAGAGCAACGAGAGCGACTGGGACTTTGACCTGCTGGCTGATGAACTTCCTGGTCTTGACCTCTCGGCGTTTGACTTTGATTGGGGACTGCGTGATGAACTCGACACGTCAGTTGTAGAAGACAATTACGATCCTGTTTTACCGGCAGAGCCGAAGAGCAAACTTGGCGAAGTGTACCAGCTCGGAGACCATCGCCTTATGTGCGGAGATAGCGCGTCTTTGACAGACGTACAGAAGCTCGTAGGGGGGGCGCAAATGGATCTGCTGCTCACAGACCCTCCGTACAATGTGGACTATCAGGGCGCCGCCGGGAAGATTAAGAACGACAATATGGAGGATACGGCATTTAGACGGTTCCTGACGGATGCGTTTTCCAATGCGGCAATGGTCATGAAACCCGGTGCTCCATTTTACATTTGGCACGCAGACCGCGAGGGGTATAACTTCCGCGGTGCGTGTAAAGATGCAATGCTGCGCCTTAGGCAGTGCCTAATCTGGGTGAAGAACTCACTTGTGATGGGTAGACAGGATTTCCAGTGGAAACATGAACCGTGCCTGTACGGAGAGAGCGAGATTGAAGAAGATGCGCATGAGCCGTGCCTTTACGGATGGACGGAAGGCAAGAAGCATTATTTCTTCAAAAATCGAAAGCAGACAACGGTGCTTAATTTTGACAAGCCTGTCAAATCTGCGGAGCATCCGACCATGAAGCCGATTAAGCTGTTTGACTATCAGATGCAGTGTTCCAGCAAGCCGGGAGAGAATGTGCTTGACCTGTTTGCTGGTTCTGGCACAACGATCATGGCGGCGGAGCAGAATGGCAGACACGCTTTCTGCATGGAGTACGATCCGAAGTATGCTGATGTCATTGTTGACCGTTGGGAGAAGTTTACGGGGAAGAAAGCGGTGTTGCTGAATGACGATTGAAGAAGCACGGGCGATCATCGCCAAAACCAGCAGCCCGTATTTGAAGCGGGACATGGAGAAGTTTATCAAACGCCAGCAGAGAAAGGAGGGCGCGTATGGCAAGGCCAAGAAAGGAAATAGATCAAAAACAGTTTGAGAACCTATGCGGCCTGCAATGCACGCTTGAGGAAATCTGCGGTTGGTTTGGTGTGACTGATAAAACACTGGATAGTTGGTGTAAACGCACCTATCATGCCAGTTTTTCCGAGGTATTTAAGCAAAAGCGAGGAGCGGGGAAAATTTCACTGCGCCGGAGCCAGTGGCGGCTTGCGGAAAAGAACGCGAGCATGGCTATTTGGCTCGGGAAGCAATACTTAGAGCAGCGTGATGAGCCAGAAGAATCGATTGACGTGGAGGATACGGACGCTTATCTGAAAGAAGCGGGTATCGAATGAAAAGTTCGACAATCCACCCAGCGTTCGGGGATAAGCATAAGGAATATATTAGAAATGCAACGCGCTGCACTATTTCTGTTGCGGAAGGTGCTGTTCGAGCGGGAAAAACCATCGACAATATAGCCGCCTTTGCAACGATGATAAACAAAGGCACGCCTGATAGAATCCATTTGGCGACCGGCTCCACAGCGGCGAACGCTAAGCTGAACATTGGAGACGCGAACGGATTCGGGCTTGAATATCTATTTCGCGGTCGGTGCAGATGGACGAAGTATAAGGGGAACGAGGCTCTTGTAATTAAATCCTGTGGGCGGGATTATGTAGTTATTTTTGCGGGCGGAGCGAAAGCGGACAGCTTTAAAAAAATACGCGGCAACTCATACGGAATGTGGATTGCAACCGAGATCAACCTTCACCATGAGGATACGATCAAGGAGGCGTTCAATCGACAGCTTGCCGCAAAACTTCGACGTGTTTTTTGGGATTTAAACCCTTCGTCGCCTGGACACTGGATTTACCAGAATTACATAGACCGATTCCCGGAACAATTTGGAGCGCGGTATAATTACCGGCACTTTACTATCCGAGACAATGCAACGATTACAGCCCAAAGGCTTGCGGAAATCGAAAGCCAGTATGATATAAAAAGCATCTGGTATCGACGGGATATCCTTGGTGAGCGCTGCATTGCGGAAGGGCTTGTGTATCCGATGTTTGGCGATTCCTGCATCGTGCAGGACATACCGGACACCGGCGATTATTACATTTCCATTGACTACGGCACGCACAATCCGTTTTCGGCTGGCTTGTGGTGCGTGACGAAAACGGAAGCGGTGCGAATCGGAGAGTATTATTACTGCGGGCGAGAAGAACGGAAAGAAAAAACGCCAGAAGAGTATTATTCAGAGGTAAAGCGTCTTGCGGGTGGGAGAGATATAAAATGTCTGATTGTAGACCCGTCTGCGGACGCTTTCATTGCCACCGTAAAGAAGCACCATGAGTTCAAAGTTCGCGGGGCTGTGAATGATGTACTGCCCGGCATACAGACAACGGCTGAGATGATCGCGTCCGGGAAGGTCAAAATCCATGAGAGCTGCGAGGACGCCATCCGCGAATTCGGGCTTTACAGGTGGGACGAAAAAGCAGAATCTGACCGCGTCGTGAAGGAAAACGACCACGCTATGGACGAAATCAGGTACATGGTGATGACGGTCTTGAAAAAGCACTTCAAAGAACACAGATTTGTGCCGGAACTGGCGCGGTGAGGTAAAAGATGAAAACATATCAGGATTTTTTAGAGGTCGCGGAAAAGTCTGACCGGGAACGGATGGAATTTGTTCTGTCCGCGATAAATAATCACAAAGACTCGGATTTATATAAACAGGCGGTTATTGCGAAGGAGTATGACGCGCACAGGAATGTGACGATTGCTAATTTTCAAAAGCTGCTTTATACACTCAACGGGAAAGTCATTCCGGACAACTACAGTCCGAACTATAAGCTTCGGAGCAATTTCTTTGCAAATTTCATCACGCAGGAAACCCAGTATTTGCTTGGGAACGGCGTGACACTGAAAAAAGTGGAAAACAAAGCGAAGTTGGGCGCTGGGTTTGACACACGGCTCCAAGACGCAGCACACGACGCGCTTGTCGGCGGCGTTTCCTATGGTTTCTGGAATTTCGATCACCTTGAAGTGTTTGATGTGACAGAATTTGTTCCGCTTCTGGATGAGGAAAACGGAGCACTTCGGTCGGGCATTCGTTTCTGGCAAGTATGCACAAGCAAGCCGCTGCGTGCTACGCTCTTCGAACCTGACGGATTTACACAGTACATCCGACGGAGCGGGGAAGAAATGATGATCTTGGAGCCTAAGCGCGGCTACGTGGCTGTGGAAGCGACTTCTGAGATTGACGGGACTGAACTTCTGACGTATCAGAATTATCCGGGCTTCCCTATTATTCCTATGTACGGGAACCGCGCAAAGCAGTCTGAGCTTGTTGGTCAGCGCGAGGCAATTGACTGCTACGACTTAATCAAATCCGGCTTTGCAAATACGGTTGATGATGCATCCGTTATTTACTGGACGATCTCCAATGCTGGCGGCATGGACGAGATCGATATGGCACGGTTCAAAGAGTCCATGCGGAGAATTGGTGTAGGTCTTGTGGACGATGACGGCGCGAAGGCGGAGGCTCATACGATCACAATCCCGGTTGAAGCTCGGGAAGCGCTTCTTTCCAGAATCAGCGACGATCTGTACCGAGATTTTCAGATGTTGGACGTTACAAAACTGCAAAGCGGCCAGAAAACAGCGACGGAGATCAATGCGGCATATCAGCCGATGGATAACAAGGTCGATCAATTCGAATACTGCGTAATTGATTTCTTACAGGCGCTTTTCAAAATCGTCGGGATTGAGGATGAGCCATCTTTTACTCGCTCTAAGGTAACAAATCAGCTGGAACAAACGCAGATGGTGCTTCTTGCGGCAAACTACCTCGATGATGAGACAATTTTGAACAAGCTCCCTTGGCTGACGCAGGAAGAAGTCGCCGAAATTCTGAAAAGAAAAGCGGCAGAGGATATTGAGCGCAGCTTCGATCCGCCGGGGATGGTGAACGATGAGACCTGATAAGGGATACGACCTCACCGAAAAAGAGTTAAAGGCGCTCGAAAAGCGGATATACGATTCTTACAAAGAAGCGTATGACGGTCTGACGGACATCATCAAGGAGTATTTCGCAAAGTTCGCAGACCGTGACGCTTCCGAAAAGGCACGGCTGGACGCTGGCGATATCACAGAGGAACAATACAAGCAATGGAGGCTTGCGCAGATCGGGCGTGGAAAGCGCTTTGAGGCGCTACGGGATAAGGTCGCAGAGCGCATGACAAATGCAAACGCTGATGCTGTTGCGTATGTCAACGATGCAACGCCGGGCATTTATAGTTTGAATCGGAATTTCGCGGCGTACACCATTGAGCAGGTGACAGGCGATGTCGGATTTGATTTATGGGACGAACAGACTGTAAAGCGCTTGATCGTGGAACAGCCGGAGCTTATGCCGTATTACCCGCCGAAAAGAGCGTTAAAACGCGGCATTGATCTGGCGTGGGGAAAAAAGCAGATCGCAGCCAGCGTCACAAGCTCCATTTTACAGGGCAAGAGCATTAAGCATATGGCAGATGATCTACAATCCAGAATCGTAACTATGAACCGTGATTCGGCCATCCGGACAGCTCGAACGGCAGTCACGGGCGCACAGAACGCCGGACGGATGGATTCTTACTTTGCAGCTGAAAAGATGGGGATTAAATGCCGCAAAGAGTGGATGGCGACGCTGGACGGAAGGACGCGCCATTCTCACGCGATGCTCGATGGTGAAGTCGTGGATAACGATAAGAAGTTTTCCAATGGTTGCCGTTTCCCAGGAGACCCGCAAGGAAGACCGGAAGAAATATACAACTGCCGCTGCACGCTGGTATCTGTGATAGAGGGAATTGGCACATCCAGGGGACGGCGCCGCGCCAGAGATCCTGAGACAGGGCAAAATGATCTGATTAAAAATATGACTTATGCCGAGTGGGCGGGGTGGAAAAAGCGATGAACGTTGAATTTATCGACAATTCCGAAGAAGTGAAGTCCGCTATGCACGACGCGCTGATTCGCGCCCTCGAAAAGATCGGCATGACGGCTGAAAAGTACGCGAAGCGGCTTTGCCCGGTGGACACCGGCAATCTGAGGAACAGTATCACGCACCGCGTAGATGAAGGGGAACCAGCTTCATACATCGGAAGTGACACGGAATATGCCGCATACGTCGAACTCGGAACCGGTAAGTATTATCCGGGCGGAAGACCTACGCCGTGGGCGTATCAAGACGCAAAGGGGGACTGGCACTGGACGGCGGGCAATAAAGCGCAGCCATATTTGAAGCCCGCAGCGGCTGACCATGCGTCCGAATACCGGCAGATCGTAGAGGATGAATTGAAAAATTGCTGAAAGTTTGCGTAAGAGAGCCTAAAATATGCGGTATAAATGTGGTAACAGTGAAGAAACGACTGTTGCCACATTTTTTGTTCTGTCGCGGCAAAGAACCGCCGACAAGGGAAAGGGAGATAGAACATGGCATTAACAAGGAAGCTCCTAAAGGGAATGGGGCTGACGGAAGAGCAGATGGACACTATCATTGAGGCGCACACCGATACCGTAGACGGGCTGAAAAGCGATCTCGCGAGGTATAAGGCAGACGCTGAAAAGCTCCCCGGAGTACAGGCGGAGTTGGAAAACCTGAAAGCCAAAGGCGACGATGGCTGGAAGGATAAGCACGACAAGGTCAAAAAGGAATTTGACGACTACAAAAGAGAGCAGATGCAGAAGGAAACCAAGAGCGCGAAGGAATCCGCGTATCGGGAACTTTTGAAGTCTGCGGGTATCAGCGAAAAGCGCATTGATTCGGTTTTGAAGGTCACCGATCTTTCTTCGGTTGAATGGGAAGACGGCAAGATCAAGAACGCAGATGATTTGAAGAAGTCCATCAAGGAAGAGTGGGCAGATTTCGTTGTTACCACGAAACAGAAAGGCGCGGACACCAAAGACCCGCCCGCAAACAACGGCGGCGCTATGAGCCGGGACGACATCTTTAAGATCAAGGATGCTTCTGAACGGCAGGCAGCAATTGCCGCAAATCTCAATTTGTTCGGAAAGGAAGAATAATATGGCAGCAAAAAACAACCTGACCATGACGAGCGACGTTCAGGTAACCGCTCGTGAAATCGATTTTGTAACCCGCTTTGCGCGGAACTGGCAGCACCTGCGCGACATTCTCGGCATTATGCGCCCCATCAAAAAGCAGCCAGGTACTGTTCTGAAATCCAAGACTGCGAGCGTCACGCTTGCGCAGAGCGTCGGCGAGGGCGAAGAGATCCCCTACTCCAAAGCGACGGTCATTGAGAAGGACTACGCGAACATCAACGTCGAAAAGTACGCGAAGGCGGTTTCTATCGAGGCAATCAAGGAATACGGATATGACGTCGCAGTCGCGATGACCGACGAAGCTTTCCTGTATGAGCTTCAGACCAACGTCACGAACCGGTTCTACGACTACCTGAATACCGGTCTTCTGAGCGTCAGCGAAACCAACTGGCAGCGTGCGCTTGCGATGGCGAAGGGCGCTGTTATCAACAAGTTCAAGCAGATGCACAGAACCGCGACAAACGTTGTCGGCTTTGTGAACGTCATGGACTTGTATGACTACCTTGGCGGCGCCGATATCACTATCCAGACTGAGTTCGGCTTCCAGTATATCAAGAACTTCATGGGCTACAGCACCGTGTTCCTGCTGTCTGACGAAGAAATCAAGCGCGGTCGTGTCATTGCAACTCCGGTTGAGAACATCGTTCTGTACTACATCGACCCGGCTGACAGCGATTTCGCCCGTGCCGGTCTTGACTACAGAACTGATGGCGAAACGAACCTGGTTGGTTTCCACGTGCAGGGCAACTACTCCACGGCGGTCTCCGAGTCCTTTGCGATCATGGGTATGACCCTGTTCGCGGAGTATCAGGACGGAATTGCTGTTGCTGACATTGACGAGACCCCGTCGCTCGGCACGCTGACCGTTACTTTGGCAGCCGGAACCGCAACCGGCGACACGAAGATCACAGTCAACCCGGCGAAGGAAACGTCTGGGAATGTCTACAAGTACAAGGTAGGCGATTCGGCTGAGACTGTGACTTATGGTCAGAATGTCAGAACGTGGTCAACGTGGGATGGCAAGTCCGATATCACTGCGACGACGGGCAAGAAGATCACAGTCGTTGAGGCTGACGCGACTTACAAGGCGCAGAAGGCCGGTAACGCGACGGTAACGGCGAAGTAATGGAGGTGGCGGTGTGATGCTGACTGAATTATGTGGCGTGCTTCGAAACTGGTTCGAAACTGACAGAATCAGTGGTACGTACACGGTCGAAAACGGCAGCATCACACTGCCGTTTTTGCAAAACGGACAGTTTTTCCGTGTGGTTGGCTCTGTTTTCAACGACGGAGTTCACCAATACCCGGATTACGCGATGGCAGACGAGACATTTGACGGCTCTATCTGGCCGATGTCTGTTCCTCCCGCACTTCTCTGCTTGGGAGAGGAAATCAAGGCGTGGCAGGAAAAGAACGGAGACATCGCCGCAAGCCCGTACACGTCGGAGAGTTTCGGCGGATACAGCTATTCGAAAACGACAAGCGGGTCTACAACCGGCGCTGGAATGGTAACATGGCAGTCTGCCTTTAAGTCACGCCTGAACCAATGGAGGAAGATATGAGCTTACTTGACGATTTTGCAAGACCGTGTGTCCTCTTGGACAAAAGCCGCGTGCCGGATGGAGCGGGCGGTTTCGAAACGACTTGGGTCGAGGGCGTTGAGTTTTCCAACTATCAGGCGCTTGATACGTCGATGGAGGCAAGAAGAGCCGAAAAAGAAGGCGTTACAAGCGTTTACTCGGTTCTGGTTCAGCAAAGCGTTCCTATCGAGTATAACGACTTCTTCCGGGATAAAACGACCGGCGAGACGTACCGTGTAACATCGGAGCCGGTGGCAAAGAAAACCCCACGCTCGGCCAGCTTCGATCTCAAGTATTTCACGGCAGAAAAGAAGGCGTTACCGGCATGACAAAAGATAAGGCGCTGCATGCGTGGTTTTCACAGTTCCTGACGGCGTATCCGGCTTCGAGCGTGCCGGATGATGCAATTTTTCCGTGGCTCACGTATGAGCTTATTACAGGCGCGTGGGACAGCGGAGAAATCGGGCTTACGGTGAATCTGTGGTACTACACGGAAAAGGAAGCAGAACCGAATGCCAAAGCGCAGGAAATTTCGGACGCGATCGGTTTTGGCGGCGTGTTCGTTCCGTGCGACGGCGGTGCAATTTGGATTAAGCGCGGAACGCCTTGGTGCCAGAACATCGCGGATGATTCCGACAAATACATTAAGCGGCGGTATTTGAACGTAACGGTCGAATACATTACCGCGAACTGAAAGGACTGATTTCATGGCGAAATTTACAAAAATTCCGGCGGATACGTTTAAGCAGCTGCAAATCAACGCTGGCGTTGTTTTGAGCGAATTTACGCCTGCAACCGGAACGTTTGAACCGGAGAGCCAGATCGGCGCAACTACCGGCGGCGTTACATTTTCCGCGACACCGACGTATTCTGACTACGGCTCGGATGTGGACAATTGCCCCAAGAACACAATGGAAATGAAGCGGATGGACGATGTCGAAGTGAAGCTTGCTGGTACATACGTAACGGCTACGACCGCTTCTGCGAAATCTCTTATGGCGGCGGCTGACATCGACGGCACAGATACGACGAAGGTTGTTCCTCGGCGCGATCTTTCGGCGGCTGACTTTGCGGACATCTGGCTTGTGGGAGATTATTCTGACAAGAATGGTGCAACGAATGGCGGTTTCATTGCTATTCGGCTTATGAACGCGCTGTCGACCGGCGGATTCCAGCTGAAAACAGCGGACAAAAACAAGGGGCAGATGGCGTTTGAGTACACGGCGCACTATTCGATGTCGAAGCAGGACGTTGTGCCGTATGAGGTTTATATCAAAGCAGGTACGGCTGAAACGTAAGGAGAAGAAAGTATGAAATTTTCGGAACTTAGCACGGATAGGGCAGCTGATGTTCTTTGCGAGGTCAGCGTGTACGCGCTCAACATCCTGACGGACGATGAGCTGCGGGAGAGTCTGAAAGCACAGATTGACGCAGAGAAGCCTCAGACAGCAGGTGAAAAATACGCGATCGGTGCGCAGAAGATCGGGCAGTGGATTCCCCTGATTCTGAGAAAGCACCGGGAAGATACGCTTGGTATTTTGGCTGCGGTCAACGAAACGACTGTTGAGGCGGTCAAAAAGCAGAGCGTCCTAAAAACCATGCGGCAGATTCAGGAGATTGTCAAGGACAAGGATATGCTGGATTTTTTCAAATCGTGCGCGTCGGAGGCGAAAGCGTAACGCTTGCGCTTCTGGCAGCTCCAAAGATAAATGCGGGAGGGCTGATTCGCCTTTTGCCGATTTTGGTAAAGCGGCAGCAGGAAGAATCAGCCTTCCGTATTTATACGGCGGAGTGTTTGCGCACAATGACGGAAAACACAGCGAAATTCGCGGGCGGCAGCTTTGTTCAGGCGAAATATTCCGACCTGATAGACCCGAAGCCGCAGGACAACCGAACCTGCGAAGAGATCACCGCCGAGGTTGTTAAGCGGTGCGGACTGGTGGTGAAAGATGAATCTATTTGAACTTTTTGTAAAAATCGGTGCGGATACGACCGAAGCGAATAAAGGCATTGACGAAGTCGGTCAGAAAACATCCGGACTCGGGGAAAAACTGAAATCCGGACTTGCGACGGCAGGGAAAGTAGCTGTTGCAGGTGTTGCAGCTGGCGCTACTGCAATCGGAGCGCTCGGGACAAAAGCGGTTGCCGCTTACGCTGACTATGAACAGCTTGTCGGCGGCGTGGAAACACTTTTCGGAAATGCGAACGTGGACGCGCAGCATTTTGTAGACATGTTCGGCTACAGCATGGAACAAGCTGAAGAAGCCGTAGCGCACTACGGCGATCAGTCTGAAAAACTCATGGAGTACGCCAACAATGCCTATAAAACGGCTGGATTGAGCGTCAATGAGTACATGGAGACCACGACAAGCTTTGCTGCGAGTTTGATTTCCAGTCTGGGCGATTATTCCTATCAGGCAGCTGCTTACGCCAACACGGCGGTTACAGACATGGCGGATAACGCAAACAAGATGGGTACAAGCATGGAATCCATTCAAAACGCGTATCAGGGATTTGCAAAGCAAAACTATACCATGCTGGACAACCTGAAACTTGGATACGGCGGCACGAAGGAAGAAATGGAAAGACTCCTTCGCGATGCGGAAGAGCTTGGCGGACTGAAAGAGAATGTTTTAAGCGTCGATAGTTTTTCGGATATTGTTGACGCTATCCACATTGTTCAAGAAAATCTCGGCATTACTGGAACAACGGCAAAAGAGGCAAGCGAAACGATTCAAGGCTCTTTTGGGCAAATGAAAGCCTCTTGGCAGAACCTTGTGACCGGCATGGCAGACCCTGACCAAGATTTAGGCGTTTTGGTTGGGAACTTTACGGATTCTGTGGTCATCGCGGGGAACAATCTGATTCCTCGGATTCAGGAGCTTTTGCCGCGTATCGTCGAAGCGACAACGTCCCTTATCGGAACGGTAAGCGAACAGTTACCGGCAATTCTGGGCACGGTACTGCCGTCTCTTGTAGAGGGCGCTACAAACCTTGTAACCGGTCTTATGGCGGCTTTGCCGTCTGTGCTGTCGGTTTTGGCGGATGTTGCGCCGACGGTCATCAACACGCTCGTTCCGGCTCTCATTGAGCTTTTGCCGCAGATCACACAGACTGGCATTGATGTCATTGTATCGCTTGCACAGGGTATTGCAGATGCGCTCCCGCAGCTGATTCCCGCCGCAACGGATGCGATTATTGAAATCGTAGAGGTCTTGACCAGTCCGGAAAACCTCGGGAACCTGATTGACGCAGCGCTTGCTATCATTCTGGCTCTCGTTGATGGGCTTGTAGATGCGACTCCAAAACTGATTGCAGCAGTTCCGGACGTTATCTCGAACCTTGTCACGGCGATCATTGCAAATATTCCGAAAATTCTTGAAGCAGGCGTGGAAATCACAATGGCGCTTGCGGATGGGCTTATCAAGGCTCTGCCAGAGCTGATCGAGGAGATTCCGAACCTGATTCTCGGTATCGTGCAGGGCATTATCGACAATCTGCCGGAGATCATCATGGCAGGCCCCAAAATCATTGCAGCCCTGGCTACCGGACTTATTGAAGCGATTCCGGATATCGTCATGGTCATTCCACAGCTGATTCGGTCTATCGTGGACACATTCCTTTCGTTTGACTGGGGAAGCATCGGCAAGAACATTGTCGAGGGAATTAAAAACGGTTTCGTGAATATGTGGAACAGTTTCAAGCAGACGGTTGAAAACGTCTTCACGGGGCTTGTGGACGGTGTGAAAAGCTTCCTCGGCATCGCGTCCCCGTCTAAGGTCTTTGCCGGTATCGGCGGATATATGGCGGAAGGGCTTGGACAGGGCTTTGATAAAGAATTCTCAAATGTCAAGCGTGGAATTCAAAGCCAACTCGATTTCGGTACGATGACCTTTGGAATGTCTTCCTTCGGTCATCTTCCGGCACTCGCCGGAGCAGGCGCGAGGAACAACTACTACAACATCAATGCAGACCGGGTAAAGCAGTTTAACGACATCATCCGGATTACAGAAAATGAGCGTTTGACTTCGCGGATGGGGGTATCTGCATGAGAAGCGAAAACTTCATCGGCGCCAATCAGGAAGGGCGCATCCTCTCCGGCGGTGATACCTACAACACCACCGTCTACGTCGACCACGTCGAAGACCTCGACACCATCCTCCGCATCGCCAAAAACGCACGCATCACAACCAGAATGGGGGCGAAGTAAATGCCGACGTTTACAGTGCAGGCAAGCGGCTCGACAGCAGTCGCGAAGAACCACCCGAACACAAACTACTCGGATCTTACACAGTACAAATTCTTCGTAGAGCCGTTTACAGGAGACGCGGGAAACATTAAGCGAGGGGACAACGTATATATCAACTTCCCTGTGCCGGGCGACACATACAAGTTCAAACGGGTAACAAAAGTAACGCTTGCATTTTATGCACAGCCAACAGCAGAAAGCGACGCTACATACAAGGGGATTTGGACATATGTAAATGCGTTGGCGAGTCAATTTGATGCGGATGCAATGACATATGCGACAAGGCCTGAGATATACCAGACCTTCACAGGGGTCTCGGAGCAAGCAAACGGAAACTGGACGGCTCTGAATGAAATCATACAGCTAAATGCAGTTTTTGACCTGAAAAATTACAAATCAAAAAAAGAAGAACTGCAGCAAGGAATAAGAAATGGCTTTGTGGTCGCGCTTCGAGGAGGAGAATCAGGGACAAGCGAGGCGATCATATTCGGCGCAAAGTCAACACGGAAGCCATCGCTGGTGTGCGAGTATTCGGACGACACTGTAGGGATAACAGCGGATGGGTTTGCTCCGACAGCCGGCGCTTTTGTGAACAGATTTGAAAAAAATATGTTTACATGGCGCTGTGACGATGACACAGCCGACTCACAGGTCTGCTTCGCAGAGATAAAGCAAACCTCCGCCGTCTTCGAGTGGCGCGAAAAAAATGCGAGCGCCTCAAAAACGATCAGCGTCTCCGGCGCGACGACCGCCTGCACAGTCCCTGCAAATACATTCCCGTCCGGGACGATCGAGTGGAGAGTAAAGGTGACGGCGAACAGCGGCACGACAACAACGTCCGCATGGCAGGAGATCACGACAACAGACGTTACCCCGACGGCCAAGCCGGTCTCCCCATCCGGCATCGTCATCGACGCCACCATCGCCAACCGCTTCTCGTGGCAGCACATCATTTCCACCGGCACGCCGCAGAGCAAGGCCGACCTGCAGTGGTCCGCCGACGGCACGACGTGGAACACCCTTGCGACCGTCGCGGGAGAAAACCAGTATTACGACGTGCCCGCGAACAAATTCACAAGCGAAACAAAATACTGGCGTGTGCGCACCTACAACACCGACGGCATTGCAGGCGAATGGAGCGATGCGGCACAGATCGTTGTGATTGCCGCGCCGACGGCTCCGAGTATCCAGATCAAGAGCACGGGTCCGCGCCCATCCATCAGCTGGCAGACCTCCGAGCAGGAGGCGTACCAGGTGGAGCTGGACGGAAAGCTTTCCGTCGGCACGCACTACGGCACGGACAAAACGTGGACAAGCCCGGCATATCTCGCGGACGGCAGTCACACGGTGCGCGTGCGCGTGCAGAATCAGTACGGCATGTGGTCCGACTGGGGCGCGGCGGCGCTTCCCGTGACCAACACGCCGGGCGCGAGTATCACGCTGAGCGTGCAGGCGTCGAGCGTAGCGGACTTAAACTGGCAGACATCCGGGAGCTATGACTTTTATCTTGTATACCGAAACGACAAGCCGATTGCAAAGCTCACCCAGACGCAGTACACCGACGAGCTGTCTTCCGGGAACGTCATATATCAGGTGCGCGGCTGCTACGCAGATTCGAGCAACTACGGCTTATCCAGCGCAGTAACGGTAACGATCACGACCGGACAGTATGTGACGCTCTACGGCATCGCGTCCGGGAAGAAAGTGATGCTCAAGCACTGCGGGCTCAAGAATCAGCCGGTGCAGAACGCGATCAACCGCGATATTCAGTACATTTTCATGTATGGCAGCACGTACCCGCACGCGGAAAGAAGCGAGTTTGTGACAAAGAAGGTCGGAGGAACGGCGGTTTTCCTTCCGGGTGAAGACAAAGCGGGCTTTGACGCGCTGATTGGCGAATTGGTGTGCCTGAAAACGCAGTCCGGCGAGATGGTCATCGGCTATCTGAACGAGACAAGCGATACGTCGAGAGTGAACCCGGATAAATCCGTCGTCAACTTCTCGATTCAGCAGATCGACTACGCGGAGGTGATCGACATTGATTCGTGACGTATCCTACCGCGTGGCGGTTTTACGAAATGGCGGAGAGGTATCGGCGCTTTCGTGGGCGGCGGGAAATGACCCAACGGTTTATTTCGATGCGTCCGGCGAGATCAAGTCGAGCTTTTCCGGCGAGTTCTATGTGAATCCCATTGTAGACCTGCTGTCAGACGAAATTCAGCCGATTTTGACCGTGGACGGCACGGAATATCCCCTCGGGGTGTTCCGCGCCGCGACGGTGACCACAACGGTCACAAAATACGGAAAGACGGTCAAGGTAGAGGCGTATGACCGATGCTGGCTGCTCAAAAGCAACAAAACGCAGACGAGGGTGCATTATGCAAAGGGCACGTCTTACTTGACGGTTGTTCAGCAGATTTTGACAACGTGCGGTGTGGCACTGGCTATCACGACAGCTTCTGCGGCAATGCTTGCCACAGACCGCGAGGACTGGGAGATCGGAACAGATTATCTGACGATCTGCAATGACCTTCTGGCGGAGATCAACTACAAGCCTGTGTGGTTCGACGTGCAGGGTATCGCCCATATCGAGCCGTATACACAGGCGCTTGCGGCAAACATCAAGCACCGATACGGCGGGACGGAGATTTTGAGACCGATCTCTGCAGATGCTTCGGAGGAAACGGACATCTTTTCCACTCCGAATGTTTTTGTGTGCGTCTGCTCGAATCCGGACTTGGACGATGCGCTTGTGGCGACGGCAGTAAACGAATCGCCGTCGTCTGCGACCTCAACATTCAAACGGAATATGCGAATCGTTCAGGTGACGAAGGTCGACAATGTTGCATCTCAGGAAGAATTGCAAACTATCGCGAACCGGCTGATGAGCGAGTCGCAGCAGACGGTAAAAACAATCAGTTTCGAGACATTTTCTGAGGGAAATCACGGCATCGGGGACGCGGTCTCCATTGACCATCCGGATATCGGCGGAATCTATGAGGAAACCGCTTGGAGCATCACGCTTGGAGCGGGAGAGTTGATGAAACACACAGCGAAAAGGACGGTGATTGCATGATTCCGGGCTTATCGACGCGGAAAGAAAAGAAAGTAACAGCGCCGACATTTGACCTTGCGACGGTCGGCGCGGTGTATTCCGACGGTTTGAGCCTGATTTTTGACGGCAGCACGACGGCAAGCGAAAAGCATTACAAATGCAACACATCGATTTCGTTCAAGGCGGGCGACCGCGTGAAGATTTCGAAGATTTCCGGCTCTTACGTGGTGGATTACGTCGTCGGAATCCCAAAAACATAGGGGGTGATTAAGTGTTTCAGAAAATTGCAAACGCTTTATCGGTGGAAGTAGAGGGAACTGACCTGACGAAAGCGACGAAGCTTGAGTTTTACGTAAGGCAGGGATGTTCCTTCTTCCAGTACGAACCTACAGTAGTAGACGAAACGCACCTGCTTGTAAAAATCCCGTATGCAGACGCGATGCGGCTGCAAGCAAGCACCGTAAGGCTGCAGCTTGCATTAACGGATGGCGACGGAAACCCGATGGCGGCTGAAATCGTGCAGACGGACGCAAAGCGGTTTTTGAAGGAGGCGGGATATGATTAAAATGACGCTTTCCCAGCCGGAGATCAAGATGAAGATTGCCCCGGCGAAGGTGGTTTATCAGGGTGGCGGGGGCATCCAGTCGGCACAGATCGACGCGATCCTCGTGATGACAAAATCAGAATATGACGCGCTGGACAAAAAGGACGCGCGGACACTGTATCTGTTGGAGGGGTAACATGCTGGCAGTTGGACTCAAACGCATTCTGGAGCTGTTCATCGGCTCCATGGGCATCAAATCCGTCCACCTGGGCACGAAAACCATCTACGAAAGACCGGGCGGATTTTTGTACATTGAACTCACAAGCGAAGAAAGGGGATAAATCCAGATGGCAAGTTTTTTCAATCTGACACTTGATACGCTGGCACCTGCCGGCCTATCGCTGATCCTGAACGACGGTGCACAGTACGCGACCAGCGCGACCGTCACGGCGAAGATCTCTGTCTCCGACGAGACAACGACGGGATACCAGATGAAGATCTGGGGCACGAAGACGGCGGAGACCGAGGCGGAAGCGTCGTGGGAGACATTCGCCAAGACAAAATCCATCACGCTGCCCGACGGAGACGGCCTCAAGACGATCTATGTCAAGATGCGCGACGACGTCGGCAACGAAACGGCCGCAGTCAGCGACACGATCACGCTCAACACGTCGATTCCTGCCGTGACCATCACCGGCCCCGACAAGAGCAGGATCTCGAAGGTCACGGGCTACGATGCAGCGGCGTTCTCCTTCGTCTGCGACGTGGACTTTGAGGAATACACCATTCGCGTCGTTCCGGCGACGAGCAGCCTGCACACGGCGGGCACGCAGATCCCGACGACGGGCGGCTCCACCAACGTCAGCGGCACGGAGGGAGGCTACAAGAAGAACACCGCCATCAACGTCACTGTCAAGGGCGCGGACCTCGAGGCAGCGTCTTCCGGCGACGGCACGAAGATCGTCAAGGTTTTCGTCAAGAACGCCGCCGGGACCTGGAGTGCCGCCTGATGGCCGCGCCGCAGCTGACATTCTCCATCACGGGCAACAAGATCTCGGCGGTCTCGGGGTTCGACTCGATCACCGTTTCCTTCTCGTCGGACATCGCCTACACGGCCTTCGAGTGCCGCGCGACGAAGTCCGGCGAGGATTGGGGCCGCGGGAAGGGCGCTTTGATCGCGTCATTCTCCCAGACCCCGGCGGGAACGCAGCGCACCTTTGAGGTTTACGACGATTTTCTGCTTTCCGGTGATGGGGAATACCGCATTTCGTTGTTCGCGCAGGGCGCGGACGGCAGCTGGAACGACAACTACGGCTTTATCCCGCTGGGAGAGTCGCAGGCGCTGAAGACCGCGGACGGCGAGGATTTTCTGTGTATGAAGGAGTGATCGTATGGCTTACAACAGTCAGTTTACCGGCGCGCAGATCGACGAGGCTATCGCCGACGTGCGCAGCAACAAAGACGCGTGGAACGGAAAGCAAGATGTGATTCTCGCCTCCGGCGCTTCCGTCGGGGACCTGATCAAGGTCAAGGCGGTGGACGCCAGCGGGAAGCCGACGGCGTGGGCGGTGGCCGTGGCGGGCACGGACTATATGAAGACCGGCAACATCACAAAGCAGACGCTGGTCTCCGCGGAGACCACGCCGACCGAGAACATGGCCATCAACTGGCAGTATGAGTGAGGAGGCCCCATGGCGCACAAGACATTGATCTCCGGCACGGCCTATTCCGTGACGGGCGGCCGGGAGCTGATCGGGGGCACGGGCTACGCGAAGAAGAAAGGCCGCGTGCTCGTGAACGGCACCGGGTACGATATCCCGTTTTCCAGCGGCATCCCGCTTTCTACCGTCGTGCTCGGCGATATCCTCATGCTGAACGAAAACGGCAGCCCCGTCCCGTTCTACGTCTGCAAGCACGACTACGAAAGCGGACTGAACGGCGCAGGGCGGACACTTCTGGTGAGGAAGGATTGCTATGACAAGCGTATTTTTGACAGCAGTAGCAAGATTTTCGCCGGGAGCTCGATAGACACATGGCTCAACGGAACCTGGATCAAGCTGCTGACATTGGACGTCCAGTCTGCGGCCGGCACGACAAAAATCTACTACTATGACGGAAGCAAGAAGAAAGCAGTCACGACCCGTGCAGTGTTCCTGCTGTCGGCAGCAGAGTTTGGCTACAGCGATTATGCTGATACTGACGGAGAACCACTGGACAGTGCTGTGAGAAAACTACTTTCCACTGCTTACTACGGCGGAAATAGTGTTGGACAGTGGACGCGTACACCGGCCACCTGGACACGGAACGACGTGTACGTTATAATGCCTGGCGACTATTCGACTCATATGCCTTGCAACGACAGTTACGGCTCCCGCCCCGCCTTCACCCTTCCCGCCACCACCGCCGTCGTTGCCAACCAAGACGGCACCTACACCCTTGCAGCATAAAGGAGGACCCACATGGGTACACACCACATTTTGAAAGACGGCACATCCTACGCCATCAAACACTTACAACAGCAAAACGGAAGGAACGTGGTATGCGGGTTTCAACGGAAACTGGACGCAAGAAGTGTCCCGGACAGTGACCTTTGACGAGCCACCAACAGGAGCACTATTAGCATGGCTGCAGGCCAATGCCGTGCAGCAATAGACAGGAGGAACTTATGGACACCTGGTACATCACCATCGGAGGGCAGGAGATCGAGACGCGGCCGGCCGCCGGCCGCATGCGCGACGCCGACTGGGGCGGGCGCGAGAGCCGCGCCGTCACCATCGAAAAGAGCGCGGTTGCAGACCCGCTGGCGCTGTTCTGCGACGGCGCCGTCTGGGGCATGATCCACCGCTACACCACGGCCGTCCCTGTGCTGGACGCAGAGGGCAACGTCCAGATGAACGAGGACGGAACCGTAAAGTCGACGACCGAGACCGCCGAGGACCGCTACATGGACGACTACGCGGATTTCACCCTCGCCGGTCCCGTCACCGACAACCGCGACGGCACCATCACCGTCAAAATGGGCAAGCCCCTGCCCCTCGAGCGGGCAGAGGCAGAAAAAGCCGCCGCCCAGCACACCGCCGCGACCCTCATGGGCATGCCCGTCTATACCGCCATCGGCGAGAGAAGAGCGCAGACCCTGCGCGCCGCCATCGTGACGGCCGCGGCCAGCCTGCCCGACAAGGACGCGTCCGAGGCCCCGGAGCTGTTCCCGCAGCTGACGGGCGACGGCAGTCTCGTCAAGTCCGGCACGCGCATCTGCTGGCAGGGCGGCATCAAGCGCGCAGCCGTCGACATCTGGGACACGGCCGAAAATACCCCGGACGCAGCCCCGAACCTTTGGGAGGATATCCAGTACAAGCAGGGCTACCGCCTCATCCCCGAGACCATCACCGCGACCCTTGCCTTCGCCAAGGGAGAGCGCGGCTGGTGGCAGGACGAGCTCTACGAGTCCCTGCTCGCCGCCAACGTCTACGCCCCGTCCGTCAACCCGGACGGGTGGAAGAAGATCACGGAAGAAGGTACATAGCCATGGACACCAAGACCATCATCGTTACGCTCGTCTGTGCCGTGCTCGGCTCGTCCGCGCTGACGGCGGTCGTCAATGCCGTCGTCGGCGCGATACAGAAAAAGCGCGGCAAGGCCACAACGCAGGAGGCGCACCTTGCAGAGATCGACAGAAAGCTCGGGAAAATGCAGGAGCATCAGGATGAGCAATATCTCGCAATTCTCCGCCTGACCATCATGTCGGAGGAAATGCCAATGGCAGAGCGCCTGATCGCCGGAGAGAAGTATAAAAAGATGGGCGGGAACGGCGACGTGAAAAAATTCCTGCACCAGCTGGAGGCGCAATGCGAACATAGCAGTGCGCAATAAATTGGGAGGCAGATATGCGGGTAAAAGGCAAGTGGAGCAAGGGCGAAATGGCGCGAACCATTGTTGTATATCTGCTCCAGCTCATCACGACGGTAATTGTCTGGGCCTGCGCTCTGAAAACCGTAGCCGTCCTAATTGCAGTCATCCGCAGCCCGGAGCTCGGCGCGTCGGTCGACCTGTCCGACGTGCTCGGCTTTACCGGCTGGGCAACCATCACAGAGCTTGGCCTGCTTGCCTTCAAGCGGGTTTTTGCAAAGAAAAATGAAACAGTCGAATAGCGAAAGGAGTAATTACTTATGGACTACACACAGATCATCTCGGCAGTGATCGCGCTCATCAGCGCACTCGTTTCGGCATTTCTGATCCCGTGGATCAAGACGAAGATCGACGCAGACAAGCTGCAAACGCTCCGCACTTACGTTGAGATCGGCGTAAAGGCGGCGGAGCAGCTGTACACCGCGACGGACGGCGCGGCGAAAAAGGCGTATGTCGTGAACTTCCTCGCCGAGAAGGGCATTAAATTTGATGTGGAAACGATCGATAAGCTGATCGAGGCCGCCGTGCTGCAGCTGCACCACGAGCTGTACGGGAGTGAGCGAGCATGAGCATCAAGATCGGACAGGCCAGCCTCGGCGAGACCGGCGGCTGGAACCAGCAGCCCGGCAACCAGACCGGGCGGGAGCTGAATATCTCCAGCTGGTACAATGGCCGCTGGCTCGGAGTCCTGCGCTACAAGAGCCGCAAAAAGGCCGAGCGGGCCGCGCAAACGTGCGAGGCAGCGATTAAAAACCGGAATATCGGTTACGACATGAGCGACCGGAACACGGCGTATGAGGCCGCCAGAGCCGTCGGATGGGACGTGAGCAAGATCACAAAGCCCGTGGAGACGGACTGCTCCGGCCTCATGACGCTCTGCGCCGTGGCTGCAGGCTGCGCATCGGTCGAAGCGCTCTACCGCCGGCAGGGCAACAGCTGCACGACATACTGCATGCTGCACGATTGGCCCGCAACGGGAGACTTTGATCTGCTGACCGGCAGTAAGTACCTGACGACAGACGCCAATCTTCTGCGCGGCGACGTACTGGTAAGTTCGGGCCATACCGTGATGGCCCTCGAAGATGGAAAGAACGGAGAGGGGGAAAAAGAAGTGGTCGAAAAGAGCAAGATCATCGTGGACGGCAAGGAAGTCGCCGTTGAACGCATCCTGAAAGACGGCACGAACTACGTCAAGGTGCGCGATATCGCCGCCGCGCTGGATCTCGAAGTCAGCAACAAGGGCAATATCGCCGTGCTGAAGCACAAGGAAAAGTAAGGAGGCGGGGCGTATGTCGCCGCAGGCACGGGCCAAGCTGCCGCCAGAGCTGGGCCGCTTGACCCGCAAGGATATGGAGGCCGTAATCTATCAGGCCAATCTTGGACGGGAGAATTCGCAAATCGCGCAGCTCTATTTCGTGGATAAACTCCCGCAAGTGGACGTTGCAACAGAATTGTATCTTGGCCGCGCCACCGTGCAGCGCCGCCTTCCGGAGATCATGGCGCGGATGAAGTCTGCGTCCGGAAGCCTCCCAAACTGAGCAGAACTGATGCACAACTGAGGCAAAACTGAGGCACATCAAAACAGAAAAAAGCCCATACTGGACACATCAAAGGAGTGTTCGGTATGGGCTTTTCTTATTTTAATCCGAACCCTGCCGGGCAGAAGGTCGGGGACTGCACCGTCCGGGCTATCGCAAAGGCGACCAGGAAGAGCTGGGACGAGGTGTATATCGGCCTGTGCCTGCAGGGGCTCATCATGGGCGATCTGCCGAGCGCAAACAGTGTGTGGAGCGCTTACCTCCGGCAGCAGGGCTTTACCCGGAACGTGATCCCGAACACGTGCCCGGACTGCTATACCGTCGCGGATTTCTGCGCAGATCATCCGCGTGGGGTGTACGTGCTGGCGTTATCAAGCCACGTTGTGTGCGTGGAAGATGGGACGTATTTTGACACGTGGGATTCTGGGAGTGAAATTCCACTGTTCTATTGGGCAAAGGAGGATAAATGATGTTCGGACAACAGCCGTATGTGTATCAGCAGCCAATTTACAATCAGCCAATCGGTCAGCCAATCAGTCAGCCAATGCAGGAGCCAATGATGCGCCCGCAGTACCAGCCTGCGCCGCAGATGACGGCCTACCAGCCGCAGCCCCAGCAGCCGCAGAATCAGTCGATTATCTGGATCCCGAACGAGCAGGCTGCAAACGACTTTATCGTCGCGCCCAACAACGCGGTAACGCTTTGGGATATGAACGCGCCGGTCGTGTACGTCAAAAAGGCAGACGCAAGCGGAAAGCCGACCATGACGACCTACGACCTTGTAGAGCGCGCACAGGCCGTTATAACGCCCACAGCGGCGCGAAAAGACATGATGGAGGAATACGTGACGCGCAAGGAGTTTGACGAGCTTGTGGCGAAGCTGACCGCCCCAAGCGTCAGACCGCGAAAGATGAAGGAGGCGGACAATGAACCCACTGTTTAATGCGCTCGGCGGTGGACAGACGCCCGGCCAGATGGGGCAATTTCAAAATATGGTGCAGCAGTTCCGGCAGTTTCAGAACAGCTTTCATGGTGATCCAAAAGCAGAGGTCGAAAAGCTGGTGCAAAGCGGGAAGATATCACAGCAGCAGTTAAATCAGCTGCAGCAGGTGGCTGGGCAGTTCCGACAGCTGCTCGGATAACAGATTTCAATTCGTGGCCACGATTGAGATAAATATTTTGAATCTACGAAAGGAATGAAAAATATGAGTTTGAATGACGGCTCTCCGACCATGACAATGCCCGTTGCGCCTACCGGCATGACAGGCGGCGGATGGGGCGGCTTTGGCGGTGATAATGGCTGGTGGATCATCATCCTGTTCCTTGCCATTTTCTGCGGCTGGGGCGGCAACGGAAACGGATTCGGCAACAACGGCAGGAATTCCGGCGGCGTTGTAGACGGCTATGTGCTGGCCTCTGACTTCTCCAACATCGAGCGCAAGCTTGACAACGTAAACAACGGTATCTGTGATGGCTTCTACGCCATGAATACGGGCATGCTCAACGGCTTTGCAGGTGTGACACAGGCTGTGACTTCCGGCTTCTCGCAGGCCGAGCTTTCCCGCTGCAACCAGCAGGCCGCGCTTATGCAGCAGCTGAACAACATGGCGATGCAGGCGCAGGAGTGCTGCTGCGAAAACCGCGCGGCAATCGCCCAGGTACGCTACGACATGGCGACGCAGGCATGTGACACCCGCAACACCGTGCAGAACACCACGCGCGACATCATCGACGCGATGAACTGCGGCTTCCGCAGCATCGACCAGCGCCTGACCGCACAGGAGATGGCTGCAAAGGATGCCAAGATCGCCGAGCAGGGCCAGCAGCTCTTTGTTGCGCAGCTTGCGGCAAGCCAGAACGCACAGACGCTCGATCTGCGTAACTACGTGAGCGGGCAGCTGGCGTATTATAACCCGCGCCCGGTTCCGTCCTTCGCAGTCCCGGCCCCGTACCAGTACGCAGGATGCAACGGCTATAACAGCGGCTACAATTACGGCTGCGGCAACTGCGCGTAACAACTCCACATCGTAGAGCTTTTTCGTGGCCTCACGAAAATGGTCGGCCCCATTGCCGAGACTCGAAAGCAACGCGGCGGGGCAATCGTCCCGCCGCTATTTTTAACCGTGTCGAATTTGACGCATTTAGAAAGGAATGATTTTATGGCCGAATTTACCAATTCCAACATCGTCAGCGTCGCCGCTGGGCAGAACGTACCGCTGACAGAAACTGCAGTTAGCAGCAAACCGTGTATCGCGCACCGCAAGGGCGGCGGGCAGGTAACCCTTCGCGGACTGACCAACCAGTGCAGAGCGATTTTTAAGGTCTCTTATGGCGGCAATATCGCTATCCCGACCGGTGGCACAGTCGAGGCGATCACCGCCGCGCTTGCGATTAACGGCGAAGCTCTGACTAGCGCGACTGCAACTGTTACTCCGGCTGCGGTCGAAAACTACTTTAATATCTATGTTTCCGCGCAGGTAAGCGTACCGAAGGGCTGCTGCGTGACGGTAGGCATGCGCAACACCAGCACGCAGGCGGTTAATTTTGCAAACAGCAACCTGACCGTCGAGCGTGTGGCTTGAAAGGAGGAAGCAACATGTATGATCTGAGAAATCTCCGCGAAATGCTCTGCAAGGAGCTGGACGAGATCGCAGACAAGCGAGAAATGTCTGCGGGCGATCTGGACGCGATCCAGAAGCTGACGAGCTCCATCAAAAACACCTATAAGATTGAAATGCTCGAGGACGGCGGATATTCCCGCGACGGCGAATGGGAAGCGGATATGCGCGGCACATATGGACGCGGAAGTTCATACCGTGGGCGCCGCCGCGACGCAATGGGCCGCTACAGCCGCACCGACGCCCGCGAGCACATGCATGCGCAGTTGGAGGATATGATGCGCGACGCTGACGACGATAAGGCCCGCGACGCAATCCGCCGCTGCATGGAGCAGATCGACCGGGCATAAGGAGGGACAGACATGCTGGATGAGGCCGAAATCCGAAAGGAAATAGCACGGCTGGAATATGAAGAATCCAGCTATCCCAACTATGCCAAGCTGGCAGACCTTTATGTGATACGCGACAGGATGCGGGAGAACGAACAGGGAAGCCGGAGTTCGCGCGTGCACGCTTATTCCGGAGCCAATGCACCTGCAGTGCAGGCGGCAGTTCCGCAGGCAGCGGCCACGCATATGGTAGGCAGCTACGGAGACAGTGACTTCCTGCGCGCCATCGCAGAAAAAGACCCGTCCAAAGTCTGGCCGATTGTGGACGAGCTGATGGATACGATATCACTTGTCAAGCGAAGCGTGTATGATTCCGTTATGCGAAAGATATCCGATGCAAGATAAAACCGGTTACACTCTTATTACACTCAATAGCAAGAAAAACTGTTGAAATTACTGCATTTTTTATTGAATGGGGTTCAAGAGGCCGCTGGTTCGAATCCAGTCACTCGGACCAATGCAAAACGGGAAAAGCCCTGAAACCGCAAAGGTTTCAGGGCTTTTTCTTTTCTTCTCCGTAAAGGAAAAATCACGCCAGATTTCGAGAAATCACGTTGGGTTACACTCCCGGTTACACTCCACTTTTTATCCTAGATCGCGTTTATGATTTTCTTCAAGTCTTCCAGATTCACGTCTTGGTAGTACCGGAGCATCTCAGGGCTTGCGTGGCCGATCAATTTCATTTTATCCTTGTCGGGCGCAACAACTTTTTTCATCAATGTCGCGAATGTGTGCCTGCATGTATGCGGCGAATATTTGTGGATTCCGTTTACCATTGGGTTTTCAATGCCGACGGCTTCTAGTGTGGGGTAAAAAACAGCGTCCCGGAATCTATCATAGGAAAATTGGTTACCTTTTTCATCGCAGAACAACGCGCCGGACGCTTTTCTTGCGTAAAGACGATCAATAATGGGCTGGATCTTCGGGCTGATGGGAACGACACGATTTTTTCCAGCCTCCGTTTTCGCACCACCGGTCAGCGTTTTTTTATTCGCATCGTAGTTGTCCACGCTCAGGGCCAGCAGTTCTGACGGTCTGAAGCCGAGATAGCACATTGCATAAATATAATCCGCGAACGGAATTACGCTGACAGCGTCTCGTATTCTTTCAATCTGTTCTTGCGTAAAGCTTTCCCTCGCCGCTCCGAACTCTCCGCTGACAATCAGATATTGCCCTAAATTCAGTTCTGCGTAGCCGCGCGGGACTGCGTACTTGTACATAAGCCCTGCTAACGCTTTCATATTTTCTTTTGTTCTTCTTCCTCTCGGGCATTCGTCCATGCATTCCTGCAAATCATCTATTTCTATATCTTCCAGTTTCCAGAACTCAACTTGATAAAAGTATTTTTCGGCTGATTTGTAGCAATCAATTGTGGATTTCCCGGCTCTGTGAGTGGGGAGCCACATTTCATAGAGTTCGCGCCATGTAATTGCTTTTTCACGCTTCTTCTGCCCGGCCAACATCGGCAGGTAGTCAAGCGCTTCTTTTTTTGTGCGGAATCCGCATTTCCGAGCGACAACGCGCTTTACAGATCCGTTTTCTTCTCGGTATCCCTTTGTTATTTCCGCTACCCATTTATCGTTGCGCCGGTATACCGAACCCGTGCCGTTCCCGCGTTTTGTGGCCTTTTTTGTTTGCTGTTTTTTCCCGCACCAGCAACAGTAGGGCGCGCCGTCTGGAATTTCTTTTTTACACTTGATGCACTCCATGTTTCCCTCCACGTTCTTTTCGGATTGCATAG